>Ga0224510_10001541_pt1 | contig 15017 bp, 14 predicted proteins | sample SF_May12_sed_USG_FD_170161 | JGI IMG/M metagenome (GOLD analysis project Ga0224510, IMG submission 170161) | Sediment microbial communities from San Francisco Bay, California, United States - SF_May12_sed_USGS_4_1 | ecosystem: Environmental > Aquatic > Marine > Sediment | place: USA: California... | reverse complement strand
CTTCACCCTGCCGGCACCCGATGATCCCCGCCGCGTAGCTGTGAGGTCGTGGGTGGAGGCGCACCCGGAACCCGATCCTGTGTCTTTGGCCCGGGCCGGATGGGTGGCACCCGGCTGGCCGTCCCCGTGGGGGTCGGATGCCGACGCCGAGATGCAATTGATCGTGTCGATGGAACTCGACGCAGCAGGGATCGACCCTCACGCCCACAACCCGATCGGAATCGGTTGGGCCGGCCCCACGATTTTGGCGGGTGGTTCCGATGCCCAGCGAGATCGGTATCTGTGGCCTCTCCTGGAGGGCACCGAGTTCTGGTGTCAGCTGTTCTCCGAGCCTGGCGCCGGATCCGACCTCGCCTCGCTCGGCACTCGGGCGGTTCGGGACGGTGACGAGTACGTCATCACAGGGCAGAAGGTGTGGAACACCTATGCGGAAAAGGCGGACATGGGCATCCTCCTCGCCCGCACCAATCCCGAGGTCCCGAGACACAAAGGAATCTCCTATTTCGCCTGCCCCATGGACACCCCGGGCATCGAGGTGCGACCCATCAAACAGATGACCCACGACCACGGGTTCTGCGAGGTCTTCTTCGATGGTGTACGCCTTCCGGCCGGCAGCCTGATCGGCCCGGAGAACGGCGGGTGGGCTCTGGCCAAACTGACGCTCGGCAACGAACGGGTGTCGCTGTCGTCGGGCGGAGTGCTGTGGGGACAGGGACCGGAGACCTCCGAGATGATCGACCTGATCCGGGGTTGCGACGACCCTCGGATCCGCGACCGGGCGACGCGGCTCCACATCGAGTCCCAGGTGATGCGAGTGCTCGGATATCGGATCGTGTCTCAACTGATGGCAGGCGTGTCGCCAGGTCCCGAGGCCGCCGTGAAGAAATTCATCGCAGACCGGCACGGACAGGCGGTGATGGAGTTGGTGAAGGATCTCAAGGGAACGGCCGGTGTCCTCCACTCAGCGCGCCGGCCGGGCGACGACGAGTGGGATTGGGGCTTCCTGTACTCCCGGGCATTGACGATCGGAGGCGGAACCTCTCAGGTGCTCCGGAACATCATCTCCGAGATGCTCCTCGGGTTGCCGCGAGAGATCGACGCCACTTGATCAGTCGGTGATTCTCCGGTACTGGCGGACGGCCAGCGGGGCGAAGACCACGAAGATGCCGGCGGCCCAGGCGATCGCTGCCCACACCTGGCCCGAAACGGACTGAGTGGGGAGGAGAGCATCCCGGCCGAGGATCAATCCGCGGAGGGCGTTGGCCGTCACGGTGATGGGCTGTACGTCTGCGAAGCTCCTCAGCCAGTCGGGCATGGTCTGGGTGGGTACGAACACCGACGAGGCGAATACGAGTGGGAAGACGGGGAGGAACACCGCCGACTGTGCGGCTTCCGGGTTCTTCACTGCCAGCCCGATCGATGCCATCACCCAGGACAAGGCGTAGGCGAACATCATGGCGACGAGCATGGCGCCGAGCATGCCGAACAGGCTCGTCTGCCACCGAAATCCGATGACGAACCCGACGGCGAGCATGAGGGTTATCACGAACCCGTTTCGAATGGCGTCGGCCAGGGTCCGTCCGGCGAGCACCGCCGAGCGGGCCATGGGTAGCGATCGGAACCGATCGATCACGCCTTTCGAGAGATCTTCCGTCAATCCGAGCGCGGTCTGACCCGACCCGAAAGTCGCCACCTGGACGAGCAAGCCGGGGACGATCCAGTTGATGTACTGGCCGTTGGCGGCCGGTGGGAGCGATTGGCCGAGTGCCCCGCCGAACACGTAGTTGAACAGCAACAGAAACATGACCGGCTGAATCGTGGCGAAGAGCAACAGCTGCGGCAGGCGCACGTTGCGGAGGAGGTTGCGCTTGGTGATGACCCACGTGTCCTTGATGGCATGGCCCGGTGACATGCGGGTTCTGGTGACAGTGGTGGTCATTGCGGATTCCTCTCGGGCTGCCGGCCACGGCGGCCGCGCTGTGGCGACTTGTTGGTGTCCTCCGCGACGTGTCCGGTCAGTGTCATGAACACGTCGTCGAGCGTGGGTTTCCTGAGCGACAGATCGCCGGGGGCGATACCCGCATCATCGAGGGCACGCACGACCTGGATCAGCGTGGCCGATCCATCGGGAGCGGGAAGCGAGATCCGCTTCGAGCCTGCGTCGTACACCGGCTCGTCGCCGTTGACGGATCTCAAGGTGTCCATCGTCCTCGTGCGGGTGTCGTCGTCGACGGTGAGCTCGACGACAGAACCGCCAAGCTTGTCCTTGAGCTCCTCCGGGGTGCCTTCGGTGATCAGCCTCCCCTCGTCGATCACACCCACCCGGGCGGCGAGCTGGTCCGCCTCGTCGAGGTATTGCGTCGTGAGCAGGATGGTCGTTCCGTCCGCTACGAGATCCTCGATGAGGTCCCACACGTCCACCCGGCTCCGGGGGTCGATGCCAGTGGTCGGTTCGTCGAGGAACAACACCTGAGGCCTGCCGATCATGGAGGCGGCGAGGTCGAGGCGGCGACGCATACCGCCCGAGTAGGTGCGCACGGGCCGTTCGGCGGCGTCGGTCAGATGGATCCGTTCGAGCACTTCATCTGCTCGTCGAGCCGCGTCGGTGCGGCTCAGGTTGTACAGGCGTCCCACCATCTCCACGTTTTCCCGTCCGGTGAGATAGTCGTCCACGGCGGCGAATTGCCCGGCGAGCCCGAGCCGCGTCCGTGCGGTGACTGGATCAGAGATCACGTCGACGCCCGCCACTCGGGCTGAGCCCGAGTCGGGTTTGAGAAGCGTTGTCAGGACGCGGATGAGTGTGGTCTTCCCGGCTCCGTTCGGCCCGAGCAATCCGTAGATGATTCCGGGTTCGAAGTCGAGGTTGACGTCGACGAGGGCCTCGATCGTGCCCCCGAACGTCTTGTTCACACCCATCACCGACACGATCGGGTCGGTCAATGGTCACCCCTTTGTCGTGAGTCTGTGTCTTCTGGTCTGAGTCGGGCAGCATCGCGCGAATGCTTTGTAATGTCAATTTCTTCTTTGTCTGTTATCGTCTTTGCCAATGGTTGATAGCACCCAGGATGAGGGCATCCACCAAAACGCGATCCCTGAGGCGAGTCCTGAGGTGATTTCTGGCGACATGGGGACATCCGCACCTCGGCGATCCGACGACGCTATGCGCGACCGGGCGGAACTGGCCGAGATCATGCGTCGGATGGGCGATCGCATGAGACGGCGTTTCCATCAGGTCGTGGCGGACTTCGATCTGACACCGCCGCTGTACGCCATGCTGCGGGAGCTCGACGAACCGCTGCCGATGGGCGCTGCGGCCGAACGCCTGTGTCTCGATGCCTCCTACATCACCGGGATCGCGGACCGGCTGGAAGGACTGGGTCTCGTCGAGCGGCGGCCGGACCCGGGGGACCGACGGGTGAAGCAACTCGTGCTCACCCACGCCGGTGAAGCCATGAAGACCGAGATAGCGATGCGTATCGAAGCCGAGCACGACATGTTCCCGGAGCTCGATGAGGACGACATCCGTCACCTGATCCGGATCTTCACCAAGGTTCTCGACGGCTGATTCAGGGCGTCAGAAACTTCGTGAGCATCGTCGTCAACTCCTCCAACAACGGAGAGGCGCCCTGCCTCACGATGAGCGGGTTTTGGAAGCCCTGAACCGAGACCACGATCGCTTCCGCCATGGGGCGGGATTCCCCGACCCGGATCTGTCCGGCGCTCATGCCCAATCGGACGAAACGCTCCACCTTGTCTGTGAGGGCCTGATCGTGGTGGCGATAGACGGTCCGGAGCACCTCGGACTCGGGTAGCCGGCTCATCGTCAGGCGAAAGACCCTTGCGTCGTGGGTGAAACCTCGGGCGACCATCCACACCAGGGAGCGAACGGTCTCGGCGAGGCCGAACTCCAGGAGGCGTTCGATCGTCAGATGCTCGTCGAGTTGTCGGAGCATGTCGTCGAGCGCTCTGTCGAATGCGGCCGCCAGCGCCGCGTCTTTGGAAGAGAAGTACGAGTAGAAGGTTGCCGGCGACAAGGCTGCGGCCGCCGCGATCCGCTCGGCGTCGACGCGACCTTCGGATCTCACGACCTCACGGGTGGCGGCGATGAGCCCTTCGTATGTGGAGCGTGCCTTGCGGGTGGTCGGCGGCGGCGGAAGGCCCGTTGTCATGTCCGCATGTTGGCCCATGTCCTCCGTAATCCCAACCCTTCTGGGCATTCTGGACCTTCCGTCTGGTTTAAGTCAGTAGAATCAGAGAATGACTCTGAGTATTGGGGACAGGGCAGATCTGGTCTCCAAAGCGCAAACGCTTGCAAAACAGGTCCGCGGGGCTGCACAGTTGGCCGAGCAAACTGGTAGGTTGGCGGACGACGTGGTGGGGGCGGTCCGAACGTCCGGGTTACCCGGCCTTGGATTGCCGAGTGCCCTCGGTGGCTTCGCATCCCCTCCTGTGGCCACAGCCGAGGTGTTGGAGCACATCGCCATGAGCGATGCTGCTTCAGCCTGGATCGTGATGATTGCTTCCACCACGTCCTTGAACGGGGCCTTTCTTCCCGAGCCGACAGCCCACGAGGTCTACGCCGACGGCGCGTCCACCCTCACAGCCGGTGTCCTTGCCCCCAAGGGCGGAGGCGTTCGCCACGATGCGGGCTACCGCATCTCGGGCACCTGGCCATTCTGCTCGGGTTGTCTTCATGCCGATTGGATCACCGTTGGATTCATCCCGGATGGAGAGCAGGTGGTGAGGACGGCCGTCGTTCCCAACCACCAGGTCGAGATCCTCGACACGTGGCATGTGATGGGTTTGGCCGCCACCGGCAGTCACGACATTCGTCTGACCGATGTATACGTCCCCGACACCCACACTTGGGTGGTGGGCCAGGATGAACCGTGGAGCGACGAGCCCCTGTACCGGTTTCCCATCTACGGCATGCTCGCCCTCGGTGTGGCGGCGGTGCTCCTCGGCGCGGCCCGCGGGGCCATCGCAGACCTCAAGGAGCTCGCGTCCGGAAAGGTGCCGACCGGGAGCCGCCGTAGCCTGGCCGACCGCCCGTCGGTGCAGGAGGCCGTGGCGCGATCGGAGATGACGCTCGACGCGGCTCGGTGTTACCTCAACGATGTCGTGGAGGGGGCGTGGGCCGTGGCGTGCGCAGGTGACTCTCTGGATGATGTGACCAGGGCGCGGCTGCGCATGGCGGCCACCGGGGCGGCCGAAGCTGCGGTACGGGTCACAGAGTCGATGTACCGGGCGGCAGGCGGGACTTCGATCTACCGGAGCTCACCGCTGGAACGGCGATTCCGCGACGTCAACACGGGTGCGCAGCACATGATGATCGCCCAACCGACTTGGGAGGTCGCCGGACGTGTTCTGTTGGGGCTGGGTGGTCACGAGCAGCTATGAGATACGAGCGGGTATGAGCTACGACACCATCAGGACGGAAGAGGCCGGAGCGGTGCTCGTGGCGACGATCGACCATCCGGCGTCCGATGTCAACGCCATCGACGGCCGGCTCCATCATGACCTCGATCGGTTCTTCTCGGATCTGAGAACGAACCACGACTACAGGGCGGTGGTGTTGACCGGTTCCAAGCGGGCCTTCAGCGCCGGCGGGGACTACGGCTGGTTCCCGGAGCTCCAGGATCCGGTCAGCCGGGAGGAGGTGCGCGCCGCGGGCAAGCGCATCGTCTGGAACCTGCTCGACATCGAGGTTCCCATCGTGGCTGCCGTGAACGGTCCTGCCATGGGTCTCGGTGCAACCATCGCGCTGTTGTGCGACGTGGTGTTGATGTCGGATGCGGCAGTGATCGGGGATCCCCACGTGCGGGTTGGCCTGGTGGCAGGGGACGGTGGCACCGGCATCTGGCCGCTCCTCATCGGCCCGATGCTGGCAAAGCGCTACCTGCTCACGGGCGATCCGATTTCCGCCGCCGAGGCACATCGACTGGGGTTGACGGCGGAGGTGCATGCTCCCGAGGAACTCGGTGCCGCAGCACTGTCATTTGCCGGCCGACTGGCGGCCGGCGCGCCTCTCGCCCTCAGATACACGAAACTGGCGGTCAACTCCTGGGTGAAACAGATGTTCGCTTCATCCTTCGACGTCGCACTCGGATACGAGGTGGTCACGATGGGGAGCGAAGACCACGCCGAGGCGATCAATGCCATAGAGCAGCGACGACCCCCTGAGTTCCGGGGCCGATGATGGACATGTACGAAGGGATCATGACCACGCGGGCGATCCGCCGGTACAGCGGTGAATCCGTGAGCGATGAGGAGGTCGCGCGTTGTCTGGCCGCCGCCCAGCAGGCGCCGAGCGGTGGCAACAGCCAGCCGTGGCAGTACCTCGTTGTCACCGACTTCGACTTGAAGGTCAGGGTGGCCTGGATCTACCGCACTGCCTACGAACGATGGGAGAAGGCGCAGCTCTCCCAGCTGCCCCCGGGCTGGTCGGACGCCCAACGCCAGGAGTTCGATCGGGGTTTGAAGGCGTCGCGCACGCTCGCCGAAGGTCTCGAGTCCGCCGCTGCGCTGGTCTTGTTCCTGATGCCCGACGTCTCCATCACGCCCTCCGACGACGAGGGCCCGATCGACATCGGTCCCTTGTACGCGAGCGTCTACCCGGCGGTGCAGAACTTCATGCTGGCCGCCAGATCGCTCGGCATCGGGACGGTTCTCACAACGGTGTGGTGGTCCAGACAGGCCGACATGCGGGAGTTGCTCGGCATCCCGGACCGGTTCGAGATCGTTGCCCTCGTGCCGCTGGGCCGCCCGGTTGGACGGTTTGGAAAGGCCGCTCGCCGGGATGCCGCCACCGTGACACACTGGAATGGTTACGGGTCGAAACGCACCTGAGCCGACAGTGGGGTGCGCCGTTTTCTGCCCGCCTGAGGAGGTGTCCAATGGTCGAGATCGATCCCGCTGTTGTCGCCCGGCTGGATAGGGACGACTCCGTCGACGTGATCGTCACGTTCACCGAACTTCCCGACGAATTCGCTTCGGTTGCCGTCAAACACGTCTTTCCGGCGATCGGCGCCGCCGCCCTCCGCATCGACCGTTCAGCGTTCGAGCGTCTCCGTGTCGACCCATCCGTGGTGAGGGTGGAGTTCGATGGCGAGGTGACCATCTAAGTCAGCTCACGGGTGGCCGCTCCAGTTCACACGCTGCGGCCTCGGCGTCCACCCGTCCCCATCCGAACTCTTCAGTCCGCTCGATACGCCCCATGAGGTCGGCGCGCCAGGTCAACAGACTCCTGATCTCCTCGTTCGACGCCCATCGGTGCGCCCCCCACGCCACCGCCGCCGCGCCCGCCACGTGAGGGCACGCCATGGACGTTCCGCTCAGGCGGCGGTAGCCGCCTCCCGGAGCCGTTGACAGCACCTGCACGCCCGGAGCGCACAACTCCACCTCGGGTCCTCGATTCGAGAACGAGGCAAGTGAACCCTGATCGTCGATCGCTGACACGGCCATGACGCTTTCATATGCGGCCGGTGCCCCCACGGGACCCGCTGCGTTTCCGGCAGCCGCGATCAGCAGAGCACCCTTTTCCCAGGCCATCGTGCACATCGCCTCCACAGCCGTTGGGGCGGCCGCGGCGCCAAGGCTCATCGACAGAATTCGGGCGCCGCGGTCGTTCACGGCATAGTCGATGCCTGCGATGAGGTTCGACCAGGCACCCCGTCCCGAACGACTCAGCACCTTGGCGGCGATGAGGTAGGCGCTCGGCGCGACGCCCACCACTCCGGCACCCGTGAAGGCGGCAGCGATGGTCCCGGCACAGTGCGTCCCGTGGCCGTTGTAATCCATCGGGTCGCTTTCGTCGGCAACGAAACTGGCGCCGCCTCGATAGTTGACCGCGAGATCAGGGTGGGAGTAGTCGATTCCCGTGTCGAGCACGGCCACCTTGATGGCCTTGCCTTCCGAACACGGCCACGCCGGAGGTGCTTTGATGAGGTTGATACCGCTCGGGATCGTCTCCTCATCGAGCGACGGCTCGCCCTCCACCGCGAGCTGAGGCCCGAATGCATACATCTCGCCGTCCTCTTCCACGGTCGCCACATCGGCCGCCTTCTCCAGCGCTGCGATCTGCTCGTCCGTGAGGTCGGCTACCAGGATCGGTGCCCGGTATTCGTTGACGTCGTACACCACACCGTGGTCCGTGGGCGGTCCCATGGTGGCCGCCGCCTTGACCTCGAATCCCTCGTCGACGGTGCTCATGAACACCTCGGTCTTGTCGGCCTTCCTCCGCCGTTTGTCCTTCGGTTTGAAGGTGACCAGCACTCGCTTGCGTTCCGGCATGAGAACCCCTTCCCTCGTCTCCATCTCAAGATACGCCTCGGGTACGACAGATACGCAAAGATGAAGGAATGCTGTCCGTGGTTGCCCCCTACTGGCTCGACCGTCCTCCGACCGAGGTGCTCGACATCGCTGCCACGGCCAACCGGTTGGGTGCGACCGAAATGTGGATCGGTGAGCTGTTCCACTTCGATGCGTTCGCGCTGGCGGGATACCTGGGTGCGAAGACCTCCGACATGATTCTGACGGTCGGGCCGCTGGCCGCGGGGACGAGGGATGCGGTGACTCTTGCCCGCGCCACCGCTTCGGTGTCGGCGCTCTCGGCTCGGCCCGCCCGGCTCGCCCTCGGCGCCTCGAACCGAAGGATGGTCCAACACATCCACGATCGATCGTACGGGGGTGAGGCGGATCGCCTCCGCAGGATGGTGCCCGAGATCAGGTCCCAGCTCGAGACCGGGAGGAGTACCCGCGGATACCGATCTGCGCTCGGTTCCTTCCCCGCGCACATCTCCGTCGCGGCGTTCGGGCCGAAGATGCTCGAAGCTGCCGTCCACGTCGCCGACCGGATCGTCGTGAACCTCGTCACGCCGGAGCAGGCCGGCCGATTCGCTGCCGACGCCGGAGATGTGGGCGTGGTCGCCTGGGTTGTGGGAGCACTCGATCCTTCGGCCGAGTCGCGACGACAGATCGCCGGCCAGGTCGCCCACTACCTCCGCCCGCCCGGATACGGAGAGATGTTGGCCGAGGTGGGCTTTGGCGAACTCGTAGCCGAAGCCCGGCAAGGGAAGCCGGTTTCGGATCTGGCCAGACTGATTCCCGATGACCTGCTCGCTCTGGTGGGCTTGTACGGATCGGCCGCCGATTTGGCGGGTCGCCTCGAGGCTTATCGAGCGGCCGGTGTCGACGTGGCGATCGTGCCATCGACGGCGGCGGACGACGGAGGGCGCCGGGTTCTGGCGTGGGCGCGAGACGCCATGGACTGACGCGGCCTTCTACGACCGGGCCGAGCGCGTAACCTCTCGCCGATGATCGAGCTCAGGCGCCCCTCTGAAGTCGAGGCCATGAGGCCGGCCGGTCGATTCGTCGCGTCCGTGTTGAGCGAGCTCTCGAAGCTCGCCGCAGTTGGCGTCAACCTGTTGGATCTCGATGGTGTCGCTCATCGAATGATCACGGAGGCGGGCGCCGAGTCGTGCTACATCGATTACCACCCTTCGTTCGGCGCCCACCCGTTCGGCCATGTGCTTTGCACCTCTGTCAACGATGCGGTCCTCCACGGCCTACCGCACGACTATGTGCTTTCCGACGGCGATCTGTTGACCGTGGACTTTGCCGCTCGGGTCGATGGCTGGGTTGCGGACTCTGCGCTGAGCTTCGTGGTGGGGAACGCCCGTCAGGAAGATCTCGATCTGATCGACACGGCAACTCGTGCGCTGCAGGCGGGGGTCGAAGCCGCCCGGGTGGGCAATCGGCTGGGTGACATCTCACACGCGATCGGGTCGACCGTGTTCGACGCCGGATACGGGATCAACCTCGAGTTCGGGGGTCACGGTGTCGGCAGGGTCATGCATGGCGACCCTCACGTTCCCAACAACGGCCAGAAGGGGAGAGGTCTACGGCTGCGAGCTGGTCTGGTCATCGCCATCGAGCCATGGTTCCTGGCCGGGACCGATGAGATTCGGATGGACGACGACGGCTGGACCATCAGGAGCGCGGACGGCTCGCGCGGCGTTCACATGGAGCACACCGTCGCGATCACCGACGACGGGCCGTTGGTGCTGACCGCCCGGTGAACGGCCGTCCCAGGAGAGCGGCCTCCATCGACGGAGACCGCCGATGGGGGGTTGCGGGTCCGGTGCAAAACCCACTCTCGATGCGGAACGCGTCACGGAAGGGAGCTGTAGTCCCGCCCGGGCCATCGAACCGAGCCGAAAGGCCAGTGCGTCCGGAGCCAGGCGGAGACGGCCCTGAACAACTCGTCGTCGCGTTCCGCCATATCGGCCCGTACCCAGCTCCGAACCATGGCCTCCGCTTCGGTGTCGGGATCGATGTAGACGCACCCGATGACGGCCCCCGTGTTGGGGTGAAGCACCGTGAATGCGAAGGCCACGCCGTCGTCGAACTCCTGGCGATGCTGGACCAGATCCGCGAGATTCTCCTCCGGTGTCATGGGGACCGGCCAGTCGTCGCCCTTCCACAGCTCCGGTGAGAAACCGGGAGTCGACCGGATGTGAGCAATCGACGAACTCCAGGCTTCGTGATCGGACGTGTTGTGTTCGGGCCCGAGCGGTTCGAGGACGAGATCGGGGGTGGCGAGGCGGCGGGGAACGGCGTCGGCAGCCGGCCAGCTCACGTATCCCCCAGGACTGCCGGAATCGTGGTCCCGAGGTCGTCGAGGATGACGATCGCGGCGTTGCGCCCTGGGGCTCCGGTGATCGACCCGCCCGGGTGGGTGGTTGCGCCGGTCTGGTACAGGCCGGGGATGGGCATCCGGTGTTGAGCCCAACCGGGAACGGGCCGCTGGGACCATGAGTTCTTCAACCCGCGATCGCCACCGTGGATGGTGCCGTGCCACATGTGGGGGTTGGCTGCCTCGATGTCGAGTGGACTCTTCGCCTTGGATGCGAGGATCGTGGACTCGGTGAGATTCGGAGCGCATTGACGGAGGATGTCGAGGTGACTGGCCGCCAGTTCGTCCTTGTATCCGTCCCAATCGCCATTGGGGCACTCGTACGGCGCCATGGAGAGAATCTTCACCGTATGGCCACCCTCAGGTGCTCGGGACCGATCCACCAGCGTCGGCGTGGCGAAGAGCAAGAACGTCCCAGGCTCGTGGATCCGTCCCTGCCGGACTCCCCGAGCGAACTCGATCACGTCTTCGGGCCAGGCCGCCCACCCCGCCGACACCGCGCTCCGGGTCGTGTCACCTGCGAGATAGCGGGGTTCCTCGGTGGTGACGTAGTAGCTCGCAAATGAGCTGATGCCCTCGTCGTAGGTGTCGACGCCATAGAGGAAGTCGTCACCCCACAAGCCAGCAGGCGCCATCTCGACCAACGACTTGACGTGGATCGACGACACGACTCCGCGCGAAGCCCTGAAGACCTCGCCCTGATCGGTCTCGACGCCGACACACCGCCCGGCCTCGACCACGAGACCGGTCACTCGCGTGTTCGTGACGATCGTCGCCCCGCAGGAGCGAAGGACCGATTCGATCGCTCGAGGAAGAGCGGCCGATCCGCCGATGGGAATGGACCAGCTCCGTCGCTGCCGGCCCCCCACCAGGGAGTAGGCGAGATACGCGGATCCTGGAGAGTCGATGGGTTGGGCGGTCTGGAACGCCATCCACGTCATGAACGCCTGAACATGGCGGCTCTCGAATTCCCGGCTGATCACGTCCCACGCCGACATCACGTTCCGCCGCATCCAGAGGGTCCCACGGGGGTGGCGAGAGAGCGATTCGTCGAGAGAAGGTCCGTATCCCACCGGAGTGAAGCGCCACGCTCCGTACACGGACTTGATCTCCTCGAACTCGTCGAGCATCCGCTGGTAGGCGGCCGCGTCTGCCGTGGAGAATCTCCTGATCTCGGTGAGCGTCTGTTCGAGGTCGAGGAACATCGTGAAGTGTTCGCCATCGGGGAAGACCACGTGGGCCACGGGGTCGGGATCGACATAGGTCAGGCCTTGTTCGGAATACAGTCCCAACTCGTCGTCTGCGAGCAGCGGGTTGGCCTGAATGAGGGTGTGCCCGGTCGAGCAGGTGTCGAAGTGGTAGCCGGGGAGCAGCACCTCCTCGGTCGAGGCACCGCCTCCCACCTCGTCCCGGGCGTCGAGCACCACCACCGAGTACCCGGCCTTGGCCAGATAGGCGGCGGTGACGAGGCTGTTGTGTCCTGCTCCGGCGATGACGAAATCTGCAGCTTGTTCCACGAACGACTCCTCGTGCCGATGGGCACCACAATCGATTGCGGCCACCAGCATGCCAGATCGTTGCAGAGATTGCGCCCCTTATCGATCAGAGTTCGCAGCGGAGTGTCACAAAGCGACGTGACGGTGGTGTTGTGTAGATGAGATGACCGAAGACACGCTGGAACAGCCGCTCGTCCCGGGCGACCGGTATCTGGACCGGCCATGTGGTCGTCGTCGGCGCGGCCGCGCTTTGTTCGCTTCGCCCGTCGCGATCTCTGAAGGGTCGAGGGTCCGCTCAGGGCCGCCGGGCTGATGCGAGGTCGATGAGCTGTCTGGCCCCGTCGCCCATCACCGCGAACCGGGCGTCGCTCGTTTGGCCTCGCAGCCAGCGAACGTAGATCTGCTGGATCACGGCAGCCATCTTGAACGTACCGAACACCACGTACCAATCGATGTGCGAGAGATCGCGCCCCGAGACCTCGCCGTACCGTTCGATGGCCTCCGACCGCGACAAGAACCCCGGGGCAGTCGTAGGCATCGGGCTCAACCCGGCTGCCATCTCCCCGGGATCGTGCCACACGGCCATGAGCGTGCCGACGTCGGCGAGCGGATCGCCCCGCGTGCACATGTCCCAGTCGTACACGGCCACACACCGGCCCGGGTCGTGCTCGTCGACCGCCATGTTGTCGAGGCGCCAGTCGTTGTGTACGAGCGTGGCACCTTCCGTTGTGGGCAAAGAGGCTTGCAACCAGCGAGCGACGTCGTCGGCGACGGGATTGTCCTCGTGGGCCGCCCTGTTCCATCGCTCGAGCCATCCGGCGAGCTGGCGTTCGACGAAACCTTCCGGGCGGCCGAGGTCGGCCAGGCCGGCCTCCTGGGGGTCGACCTCGTGGAATTCCGCAAGGGTGTCCACGACCACCGCGCTCAGCCGACGGTTCGCCTCGGTGTCGGTTCCGCCACCAAACACGGCGGGGATGCGGTCCTGGACCACCACGCCCTGTCGGCGTTCCATGATGAAGAACGGTGCGCCGATGATGTCGGGGTCCGCGCAGAAGAGCAGCGCGCGTGCCGCCTTCGGGAAGGCCTGCCACAGGGTGGACAGCACCCGATACTCGCGCGCCATGTCGTGAGAAGAAGGCGCCACGGGTCCGATCGGGGGACGTCGAAGAACGTATTCGTGGTCGGGGTAACGAAGAAGATACGTGAGATTCGCCTTCCCGCGCCCGAACTGACGGACCTCGAGCCCTCCGTCCGAGCCGGGAAGCCGGCCGCCTATCCACGACGACACGGCATCGTGGTCGAATCGTTCGTCGGGTCGCACCTCGATGAGCTCGGGAGCGGTTCGGTCGACCATGGCCCGACGTTAGCCTGGCCCGATGCACCCGGACCCGTTCACGATCTCCGACGAACTCGTGGAGGAGATCGTTCAGCTGAACCCGCTCATGTCCACGTCTCTCGGCCTTCCGGGGCGCGACCACCTATGGCCGGACTTCGGACCCGACGGTGTCGATGCCCAACGGGCGACGGTCGAACGGTATCGAACTGCCTTCGCCGGTCACCTCGACCATGCCGACCCGTGGCAACGGCTGGCAGCGGAGGTGGCGTACGCGTTCCTCGGGGAGCAGAAGGCGGGTTACGACGCAGGCGATCACCTCTACGACGTGTCGCACATGGCGAGCAGCTTCGAAGCGATCAGGTCGGTGTTCGACGTGATGGATTCTTCCACCCCCGAAGGTCGAGAGGCGGTGTGCGCACGGCTCGAGACCATCGGCGGTGCGTTCGAGGGATACCGGGACAAGCTCAAGATGGCGCTCCATGAAGGCAAGATCGCCGCCCGGCGACAGGCCGAGTCGGTCATCGCTCAGGCACGGGATCTGGGCGGCCCATCCTCGGCGTTCGACTGCCTCGCCGGCACCGAAGACGGATCCGGGCGGCTGGCTGGAGCGGTGGCCGGCGCCAAACGAGCGGCTTCCGAGTTCGCGGATTTCTTGCAGCATGAGTATCTCCCACATGCCCCGGAGTCAGATGGTGTGGGCGAGGAGCGCTACCGCCGGGCTGCAGAGAGCTTCGTGGGCATGGCCATCGATCCCCGGGAGACGTATGAGTGGGGTTGGTTCGAGCTCGGTCGCATCCTCGAAGAGATGCGGAGTGTCGGCGAGGAAATCCAACCAGGAGCCACCGTGCGAGAGGTCGCCGACCTCCTCGAGACGGATCCGGACCGTGCCGCCCCCAACCGTGCAGCATTCGTGGACTTCGTCCAACGGCGCCAGACGAGCGCCGTCTCCGATCTCGACGGCCCGCATTTCGACGTTCCCGACGAGATCAAAGGCGTCTCGGTCAACATCGCCCCGCCGGGTGGTCCGCTCGGTGCGTACTACCTGCAGCCCAGCGAGGACTTCACGACTCGGCTCGGCGGTATCTGGTATTCGCTCCCACCCGAGGATGGACCCATCCCGCTCTACCAGGAGGTGTCCACCGCCTACCACGAAGGTTTCCCTGGGCATCATCTGCAGGTCGCCTACGTGATGACCCTGGCCGAACGGCTCAGTCGATTCCACCGGCTGATGGTCTGGTACTCCGGATACGGCGAGGGTTGGGCGCTCTACACCGAGCGGCTGATGCACGAACTCGGATACTTCGAGAAGCCCGACTATGTGTTCGGCATGCTGGCGAGCCATGTGTTCCGGGCTGCTCGCGTCGTCGTGGACATCGGGATGCATCTCGGTTTTCGAATCCCCTCCGACGCACCCCTCCACCCCGGAGCGCAGTGGGATTTCGACAAGGCGGTTGACTACATGAACGTGGTCGGTCTCCAGCCCCGACCG
>Ga0224510_10001540_pt1 | contig 15018 bp, 11 predicted proteins | sample SF_May12_sed_USG_FD_170161 | JGI IMG/M metagenome (GOLD analysis project Ga0224510, IMG submission 170161) | Sediment microbial communities from San Francisco Bay, California, United States - SF_May12_sed_USGS_4_1 | ecosystem: Environmental > Aquatic > Marine > Sediment | place: USA: California... | reverse complement strand
GTCTGTAGTGGAATTTCATAATACCGGCACATAAGCAAGGCTGCAGCCTGGGCGAATATGAATATGACCAAAGCGAAAATGAGCAGCACTCCCCAGGAATGGACCATGAAGTTCAAATACAAGCATGCTCCTCGAAACGCTCGAAGTATAGGGTCGTGGATCAGATAGAAGGAAAAACTGGCAACCCCCAAGCGGTTAATCCATGCATGGCTCAAGTGAGCTACAAAGTGGCCATGACCAGAGGCCAAACCAACAATCAGCAGGGCGGCTCCAGGAATAATGAGCAGTCCTCCCTTAAACAGCCAAGGCCCATACTGTTTTCCAATAGCTCCAGCGACGATGAGGCAAATGCCCAAGACCTGCATTCCCACAGAGTACGGAAACCTGTTCATATTCCGTGAGGACAAGAAGACCTTTGCCAGATAGACACCGGCTACAAATTCGGGAAGCCTGGAGGGAGCAAACCAATTCATATAATAACTCCGAACATCGTCTGACTCACTGGCTATAAGGAACCATCCAAGGCCACATATATAAGCCACTATCACTACCCATTGAACCCCTTGACGCCCCTGTCTCAGGACACTGAACATAACCACTGGGGCAACAACATAAAATAACCATTCACAGCTAATGCTCCATGATGGGGTATTGAAATAGCTCATAAATCTTGGCGATGCCAACGGCCACCAACATTGCCAAAGCGTCAAATGAAACGGAAGGGCGCGCCAATCAATCGGGTTATTGGGACTGAGCATCGCGATGGGCAGGACCAGCAATAGCATCAATAGGTGAACAGGATAAATTCTTGTCAACCGATGCCAGACAAATTGCATGTAGCTGGACAAAGTTACTCCATCTCGAAACGTCACTTCATATTTATAGGTTAAAACAAACCCGCTAAGCACAAAGAAGAAGGAAACGGCAATCGCACCTGCATTAAGAAAAACATCAGAGTACCCCAACATGTCCCCTCCGGGGATTTTCTCAACCGCATGCGTCCAGAAAACGACCATTGCCGCATAAAATCGAATTCCTGTTAGCCCCAGGAGCTCAGATTTGCGCATGACTTATCTTTACGTGGCTTATATTTGGATCCCAGAGCGTAGAGGTCATTAGCAGATAGAGCTATGGGTAAGAAAAGCTTGTTTGACGGTTAGCATCGCCAGTCATTTCTCCAAGATCTACTCGGTGGCAGGTGTCCTGAGTAAGCTTTCAGCACGATATAGCTCGCAATTGCTGGACATTCAACACTCGTCCTGCAAGCCCTCATTAGGCGACTCAATGAGAATGTTTTCAACACGTTTCCCCGGTTGAATGCAATCAAGCTGCACTTTAGAAGGTAGGCCAAATCCGAAAGAGGTCAAGATTGAAATTCCGTTTTGGGAAGCGTCTCCGAAAACCTATGCGGATCCAGCTATATTTTTCAGAACGACGTCTCAACGCCGGAGGTCCGCTTCTTCAGTTCGAACGTCCAGTTACAGGGCATCTGCAAATCACCAAATTGGCCCTTTAGCAGAAACCAGACCGCAACCCTTGTTGGTACGTAGGCACGAATAAGATAATGTCCAGGCTCTGCAACCATCTCCTCCGCATGCTCAACTGGCGGCTGGGAGTCAGGAGATAATTCATCAAGGAAGCCTTCCACGGAAATCACTCCGGAGTATGTCCTGCCACTCCGGTAAACGTATGGAACCATAAAGACCCCGAAAACATGGTGCCGACCAAACCAGGGGCGAATGACAACTTTTCTAGGATGAATATGATAGCCATCTGTCGAATATTCGGTTACACAATCATGGGTGGCGGGTTTATGCAACATCCACGTCATACTGCCTGCAAGTCCGACACTTACGATTACTATGCTAATTATGATCTGTCGACGAATGGATCAGCATCCTTTTTGCAAGCGAACTAATTCCCACAGTGATTGTTACGGTTTACACTACTACTCTTTTTCCTCGCACCTCAAACGTGTACTTATCAACAACCCCATACTATGCAGAGCACAGCTGCATATTCTTCCTCCGCAGCAACGCCTTTACACTACGCCTCTTACTGAGAGGTTCGACCAAACATGCGCTCATACCGATGATCATGTACCAAAAGATAGCGAGTTGATCAAAGTATGCCACCGAGAAAAACGACAGAACATGAGCAAACAGCGCACACCCCAGAGACCATATAAAAAATCGCTGGGGCTGAGAAAATCTGCCCTCGTCACGAACAGCCTTACCAATGGACTGAAAACACTTTGCAATGAGCCAAATAAAGAGCCCGAGTGCCAACACCCCTCCTTTTACACCCTCAGAAACATACTGGTTCACAATATCTGTCATTTTCGGATTAATAGCAATTCCAGTCGGCATCCAATGAGCCGTGTAAGAGGTACCTATGAGCCACCATTCATGGATGTGATTCACAAATGCATCGATCAGAGCCGAGCGATACCATCCGCTACCTCCCGTAACATCCGCAATTCGAGACATCAAAAACCACACCGGCGCCTTCATGAGCATGTGCAGCATCAAAAGCATGAGTGCAATTCCCCATCGAATTTGTCGCATGCGAGTCCGCACATGCCAGCATCCTAAACCGACTATGCTTCCCACATACGCCAAAAGAGGGCCGCTCGACGACGATACGACTACGATGAATGTGGCAACCAGAATCGCACTGGCAGCTAGAACACGATTGTCCCTGCCATAGCTCCATAGTCCAACAAAAAGAGGGAATGCTGTGGCGGCAAAAGTACCGGCAAGAATAGGATGCGCGAAAGGCCCCTGACAACGAAGCTTTCCCTCACGAATTTCGGTGAACTCCGGCACACCCCCGAAAACAAAGAATGGGTTTGTTCCTGTCATATATTCAATAATGAAAGGAACAGAAAGAGGAATCATGAGCACACCGAGCATCTTTACTGTTAGAAGAATGTCATCGAAGTTCCGTATCACTACCCTCACAAGAGTGTACACACCAAATGCATTATACGCAGCACCAAGGCGCTCATTTACTAGCTCCGTCTCCCCGCTGAATAGAACAAACAGAAACGAGTCGACTGAGACTACTGCGATGAAGATTTTATCTATCGCATTCAGATTCGCGGTGAAGATCTCCCTTCTGACAGTAATCCTGATCAACCCGAATGCGATCAGTATCCTCGTCATGTGGAAATGATAACCACCGATTACAAGCGATTGCCCTAACGTCATGTAACATGCGGCAACAAGTAAGGGGAGCAACGCATATCGCCTCGGTAAAAACAGTAGAAGGACACCTAAACAGAGCGTCGCAATAAGGCTGACAGGGGACACGCTTCCAACTTCACCTGACATAGGATCAATCTACGCTCTTCCGTTTTGTATTATGCGCCTTCTGTCCCAGGACATCATTTGCATTTTCTAAGGATTGCTCCAAATACTATGGTTGATTCGCTGCGTTCACCTTTTGCCATTTTCCAGAAATTCGATCGTATTGCCTGACAAGCCTCGCAGGATTCCCGGCAATCACGCTATATGGAGGAAAACTGTGCTTCACAACCGCATTAGCCCCCACAACGCAGTTCCGTCCGAGTACAAGTTCTCCAGAATCGCATAGGATGACCGAACCGTACCCAAGCCAACAATTTCGCTCTATCACAATTCTTCCACCTCCTGTCGTTCCTTGCTGGCTTATTGGCTCATCAGGGTTCGAATAGTCATGATTATGGTCCATGATGAGCACGGAAGGCGCAAGCATCACATTTTCTTCAAGCTTGATCGATTGCTTTGCGGAGATCACTGAACGCCGGCCTATTTTACACCCGTTTTCTATGATGATCCGGGGAAGGAAACTTTTATCACCCTCTATCACTACGTTTATCCACACGTCTTTTCCAAGGAACACCTGATTTCCTATCGAGACCCACTTGGCAGTCGCCTTGTGAATCTCACACGTATAATGAATGGATATGCCTCTCCCCACAAAATGAAACGGGTAGAGGGCACGAATCCTCACACTGTGAATTTTTGTGAGCACTCTATCTAGCTCCAACATCCTGCACTCACCATCTCCATCTCATGGTATTACGTGATAATAATGCCATCCGGAAGCTATCTGAGATGGCTCATGGCACGCAACTCATAGGAAGTCAGTGCTCCTGTCAATCGCATGGCCGGCCATGCAGCCGCTGCAATAGTCACGACAACAATGGCTAATTTCAACGCGGACAAGATTCGGCCTGGCTCCACCCATGGAATCGGCACATTTACCACGATCAGACTTATTCCCATGATGATCAGCGTTGCACCGGAAAGCTTTATCGTATCAGGGAATAGGATCCGAACTGTGAAACCTTTGTACACCTGGGCAAGAGCATAAAACATAAACAACAACCCAACAAATTCAGCTATAGCGAGCCCTCCAACAACGCCCAATAGCCCAACAAAAGGTCCTAGGATACAGATCGCAACAATTACAACAATTCTGAGGACTTGCCGCACGTTATCCATGACAGACTTTCCAGATGCTCTATACAAAACTAGCTGCAAAAGAGACATCGCCCTAAAAAGGCCTGCCAGACATAACAGCCATAGCATGTGATTTAACGCTGGTGCCGATATTCCGATCCACACAGCAATAATGAGAGTTCCAAAGCTTGCTATGAATGCCAGGGGCAACACGGCAAGCGCAAAAGATATCTTGAAAGACTTAAGAAGGAGTTGTCTAATTTCTTCAACCGACCCAGACGCGTATAACATACTCCCACTAGACAATAGCGGTGGGAGCGCAGCTTCCGAAACAAGCAATGAAACCATAACCAACCTGTGAGCCAAAGCATATTCTCCTGCCACAGTTGCACCGAATAACTTCAAGACGACTAGCGGCAGGATTGCGGCATAGGTTACTTCCAACATACCAACAAGTTGGTAGCTTCCAGCATAGCGGATTAGTTCCTTCCACACACCGAATGACACAAACCTGACAGCTATTTGGATCGCGGGCAGAATGCGGCGGGCGATGGTGTAACAATAGAGCAGATATGCTATTTCGGAAACGGCCATGATCGCTGTCATGGCTACTAGGCCATACCCCAGGTGCAATATAGCTACAATCGCAATTGCTTCTAGAACTGCAAAGAGCGCATTCAACTTTCTTGCGAGATCAATGCGATGTCCTCCCATCACTACAGCTTCATACACAGCTCCTACATTGGAGAGCACCATAATAACAGCCAGAAGGGCAATCGCATTCGCTGTAGATGGCACATGCCTATCTGGCACACCCATGAGACAAGCTAGATCATTCGCAAAAAAGGCGGCAGGAACAAGACCGATCAGCGAGAGTAGCAGCATTGCTGCGCTTCCAGTGCTTAGCAATCGATTCGCTCGCACATAGTTGCCACTTCCTGTTGCCTCTGCCACATACTTCTGGAATGCAGATTTCACGCCGGCACTCCCAAACCGCATATAGACAGCGATAGTCATAATGACCGACCAAATTCCATAGCCGTCAATTCCTATATGGACGACCACAAATGGCACCGTAATGAACCTGGTTGCCATCTGCGTGAGGCTGGCACAAATTCCGAAGAGTGTGTCCCTTCCAATGTTTGTACTCATACGTTACCTGAGTGCCACGGCATTCTTACTTATCCTGCCCCCCCCTTGAAGTTGCGACTAACGTTAGCCCATTTTCGCGACAACTCTGCACCGGAAAAGATAGCTTCTTTGAGCCCTCACCTAGGGAAAGTCTGATTAATTAACGTTTCCACTGGCCTGGAAGCCTGTTCGTGGGGCGGTGCGCAAGACCGAGTATGCCCGGCTGACAGGCACGAGCCGGCGCTTCATCAAGGGCCAGAAGTACACGCTGCTGTCGCATCGGGAGAACCTGACGACGGATGGGCGCCGGAGCTTGAAGCTGTTGCTCAAGGCCAATAAACGATTGAGCACGGCCTACCTCCTCAAGGAGGAGTTTAGGCAACTCAGGGACTACGAGCGGGAGGGCTGGGCGCGTCGCTTGTTCGAGAACTGGCGCACCTCACTCAAATGGCAGCGCCTGAAGCCCTACGAGAAGTTCGCCGAGCTGATCGACCGGCACTGGGACGGCATCGCGGCCTATTGCAAACCGGAGAACAAGGTCGCGTTGGGAGTCGTCGAGGGCATGAACAACAAGATCCGCGTCATTCAGCGGCGCAGCTACTGCCTACGCGATGAGGAGTACTTGCGCCTCAAAGTCCTCACCTGCATGCTCGACCCGATATGAAATCAGGCCGAAATTACCCACTCGGGAAGGAGATGACCCCAAAATCATTCTCCAGGGTCAATTGCCCGATCTTCGCATGGCGCGTCTTCAGATCCGGAGTGTCAGATGGTGGGTGGGATCCACTAAAGACGTCCGCGGCTCGGGCCAGCAGTTGCTGCTTCCAGTCGGTGATCTGCGTGGGATGGACACTGAATTGCTCCGCCAACTCGGCGAGCGTCTTGTCGCCTTTGATGGCGGCCAGGGCCACCTGGGCCTTGAAGGTCGCTCCGTGATTCCGTCTCGTTCTCTTCATCGCCTCGCTCCTTTCGTTGACCACCCCGCGGTGGAGTGGGTGAAGCCAGGCTACCACTTATCACACTGTCCGAATTTCCGGAGCCCTCCCTGACCATTCCCGAGACGGCAAGAATACCGACCTTGGTAGAAAAGATGCTCGCGAACTGGGCGTTTCGTGCGCGGCATAAGCATCTCTCCACTTGGCTATACGCAACGGCTAGTTACTGATCTCGCGGCCAAGCTCTCTCACCTCAAACGGGCGCTGATTGAGGCTCGTATGGAGCGCGGCGAGTGAGCCGCGCGGCCTACTCTTCTTCTCGATAAAGCCCCCGGTTCTTCTTCATGGCCTCCTCAGTTTGCTGGAGGCTGTCAGGCTAGTATAGGTTTTCTGTTTTCAGTTCTCACTGGTCCGGTTTTCCACAAGGACATCACCGTAGAGCAATAACTAGCGCGGAGGCGACAAACCAACGCAGTGGCACGACTATTTACACATCCCCTAATAACCCAAGTGACGAGAAGATGTGAGAATTCCATTCCGTCGAGACTGTTGTCAAGCTTAGGTCTTGTCAAGATTGCACCTTTGCATCACAAAACTCTCGATGCCACAACTCAAGAACAATTAAAGAGAATATTTCCTTACCATATTTCTTTTCTTTCTGGGCCTTGACAAGCAAGTTCTCGATGCCGTTCTTCGCAAAGTATCCCCTTGAGGTAGTCCGACTGTCTAAGAGTAATTCTCGACAAAACTCTTTCAACTCACCGGATATCCATGATTGAAGCGGTACGGGCAAACCTGTCTTTTTTCTCTTAATAATCTCATGGGGAACACGTAGATCGAGGGCTCTTTTTAGTATGTATTTGGTCGTTAACCCATTCAGCTTGTACTTAGGTGGAAGATTGGCGGCAAATTCGAGCACTCTATGATCTAGGAGAGGAACGCGTAGTTCTACCGAATTTGCCATCGTCATTTTATCTGCTTTGATAAGGAGGTCGTCTGGCAACCACGTTTTTGTATCCACATACAGCATTTTATTCAACTGACTCTGGTTCTGGACTTTCTTAAAACATTCTTGAATATACTGAAGAGAATGCTCAAGTTTGAAGAGACTGTTGAAATAAGGAGTGTATAAGTCCTCCCTAAGCTTCAAGAATGCACTTTCAGGCCCCGAGGTACGGCTATAATAATAATTTTCGAGTCTTGTATTCATTAACTGTGCATACCGCTCAAGTTTTCGCACCTTGAACGGCCCTAGGCCTGCAAACGCTAGCTTGGCCATTCCACGCACGGGTTCGCCAAGTTGCTTCAGACGCTCTAACCACACAAGGTTCCGATAGTTTTGATACCCGGCGAAAGCCTCATCGCCGCCCTCACCGGAGATGAGCACCTTGACATTTTTGCTCGCCAGACGCGTGATGTGATAGAGCGCAACGGCCGGAGCCTCACAGACTGGTTCTTCCATGTGATACACGTATGCTGGCAGAAAATCTCTGAACTCCTCAGCAGAGAGCGTCATTTCATGATGATGAGTACCGTACTGCTTGGCGGCGAGTCGTGCATAGGTCCGTTCATCAGCAAACTCTTCTCCAGCGAATCCGATTGTAAAGGTCTGGACATTCGATCCTGCTTCTTCAACGCAGAAGCTCAATAGCCCTGTAGAATCGACGCCGCCACTTAGCAAGACTCCTACTGGCACGTCGCTGATCATATGACCGCGAACCGTCTCCCGCAAAAGGTTGATCAACTCTGCCGTTGCATCTTCTATGGTAATACGTGTCACCTGATCCTGAAATTTCAGGTCCCAAAACTGTCGGATCTCGTGCCTGCCGTTTTCGCAAACCAGGTAATGCCCAGGCATCAGTTTCCGAACGCCTCGCAAGAGCGTTTCGGCCCCTGGCACATAAAGAAATGTCAGAAACCGGTGGATCACGTCCGGATCAACTTCTCTATCCACAGAAGAATCGGCAAGGAGTGCTTTGATCTCTGACGCAAAAACGATGCTGTTTCTGGAGAAAAAGTAATATAGCGGTTTTATGCCAACGCGATCGCGTACTAGGACCAACTTTTCCTTTGGCACATCCCAAATAGCAAAAGCAAACATACCGTTAAGCTTCTCAAAACAACGCTCACCATACTCCTCATACAAATGAATGATGACTTCGGTATCACTGTTAGTTTGGAATCGATGCCCTGCCTGAAGCAACTCTTTTCTCAGCTCAAGATAATTGTATATTTCACCATTGAAGACGATCCAAACAGTAGCATCTTCGTTACAGATGGGTTGCTTCCCGGTATTGAGGTCGATAATCGAAAGCCGCCGATGCCCTAACACAACTCCAGGTTCAATATAAGTACCCTCATCGTCAGGTCCTCGATGAACTATCCTGTCCATCATCCGCCGGACAAGCGTAGGATCAACTGGCCCATCCCAACTTACTTTGCCGCATATTCCGCACATGCAAAGACTCCGCAATTAGTAGATTCGAAGACTGGCTATCCCCGCGCACCTCGAATACATTCCTACCCCTCATTCCTCTATGCGAATGAACAACCTCGCTGTTACTATCCAGGTCTCCCTACAAATCAAGCTGCGCTTGACCTGTCACCTGTTCGCCCTGTGCCGCACATACTGCGCATACTGCCAAATCGTGGTTTCGTGGATGACCAGCGTGGAGGGAACACTACTCGTGCTCAGTCTCCGTCGCCACCCCAATTCACGTTGCCCAACACGCACGGGAATCTCTCTTTCGGCCGCCGACTGGTCATGCTCTTCAGCGTTCTCCACCACCTTTGACACCGTGTAGTTCGCCGGAATCACCATGCGCAGATGAGCATGATACCATTCCACCCCCCGCTCTCCTCAAAAGACCAATCCAGGTGAAATTCCTGCACTCCTCGGAGCACCTTCTTCAAGTATTCAGCCACCCCACCACGAGGCTACCCCGCCGATACCGCCTCACTTCACACCAACTGGTACCAAGCCTTGCAGGTAACATGCGCCTGTCAATGGAGTTTCATCGACGGCCATCATTGCGTCAGGCGAGCACCAGATGGCTCCCTGCTCATACCCCCACCCTGCCAGGTGGAGAGCTCCCGCAAGTAAATAGCTAGACTCGGCACACACAAACCCCTCTCGTTCTGCGAAGGCTATATTTCGGTCGCCTGCATCTCAGTCAGACGAATCCGTCCTATTTCCATATACTTTGCCTAAAGAAAAGACGTCGAATCTGCTGATTTCTAATGTACTGGACTAATGCAGAATCTTGAACTCGGGGCGGTCCCTTAAGATACCCTCTCAAGTAGCCATAGAAGATGCCTAGCCCATCTACAAGATATGGCTTCCGCACTGTCCGCTTTAGACATTTAACTGCAACAAATAGAGGATGGTAGCCAGCAACATAATTCGCAACTCCGTGCTTGATCGCATTCCGCCAAGTTCCATCTATCGCCCCGGTCGGCCTTTGGTGCAAGACTTTTATTTCGGGGAAGGTATGGGTTTTCCAACCCAGAAAGTGTGCTTTCAGCTCATCTACTGTATCCCAGCCTGGGCTCACTAATAAGCCACCGAGGACATTCCAGCATGCTCGTCGATAAATTTTTGTCGCACCCCGAACATGAAAGTCCTGTGTCTTTTCAATCATCACCTCATCATCTTTATTCTGATATAGAACACCTCCTCCGATTCCGAGCTCAGGCTCCTGAACAAATTTCTCGAAACATCGCTCGAAATAATCCGGTGCAAACGTAAGATCTCCGTCTAGCTTCACTAAATAATCCCAGTCCTTTACAGTGATGGCATCGTACCCGTCATTAAATGATTCGATGACCCCTGTCCCAGCGTGCCTAAACCCACGATCACCACGATGAACAGCTTTAATCCAAGTATTTCGTGAAGCCATTTTGTCAATAATTACACCAGTTGCGTCCGTTGAACCATCGTTAACGAGAATCCACTCTGCAGGCTTTATTGTTTGAGACACCACGCTTTCAATATTTGCCTCGAGATTTTCAGCTTCATTTCGTACCGGTGTAATGATGACATACCGGATTTCTCTCGCATTAACATTTCCAGAACAATGCCTGTTCTCTGGCGCTTCCATGTGCCTATCGACCTCATAATTCAGAGAATTGTAATACCCGTACAAAGAAACAAGAGACGCCAACCGCTAGTTTCTTGGCCCAATCATGCAGGCAGGCGCGCGAAGAGACTGGAGGCCAAAGAGATGAACTATCGCGCCGAGCACGAATCACTGAACACGAAGATCTGTAGGGGCTGGGGGTGGCAACAGACCAGAACTATACGTATAAGCGCCCATGTCCCACGAAGCCGGGCTTGCGGACCTTGACACACCTGCACGGTCATTTGTGAACACTGCAGAGAAGTTTACTCCTCGATTTCTAGAATCAGACTCACTATTTTCCGTATAGTCCAAGTTTAACCCCACGGCGCCAGAGACTGCGTTGCGCTCTTGCCCCACATTGCTTTGAAACGAAGTCAAAGAGTAGGTTGCTCCACCCCACCGAATCGGCGTCCCGCTTCCCTGAGAGTAGTAGTTGTGATCCATCGACACACCGTTCGTGAATAGAATATGTTGCCCGGCGAACGATGAATTAATAAAAATGTTGTTTTGAATATCTATTGCAGATCCATTGACGAGATCGTCAGTGAACATTTGGAGCTGACGACAGTCCAAGGTGTTGTTGTATATATTAACAACGATGGGATAGCCGGGATTGTTCGAAAGATTTTCACCATGAATCAGAATGCAATTCATTGCATCTACAATCGCGCCAACTTGAAATGTCGGGCCCTCATATATAACATTGTTCGCAATTAGATTGGTTCCATCAATGGCTGTAAAGATCGCGTCGAGGTATATACCCTGTGAAAAGTTGTAGACAGTGTTACGTGAGACATTGACGTTGTGAGTCGTGCCGCCTCCTGATCCCGTCCGGTCTCCAGCTCCTTGAATGACGATGCCGTCCGCATGAGTCTGTGACCAGCCATCATGCAGGATATTATCCGTGATAGTAATATTAGTACCATTTGTAACAATGCCGTCCTCGAGAGTACCCGATGCATTCCCTACGCCGTAAATTGTACAACGCGTAATTGTGAGATTAGCCGCATATAAAAACTCCATCCCATCGTACGCCCCAGATGTTGCAGTGATTGCCACCGTTACTCCACTGACGATCGTGTTATTCCCCGACGCGACATATATACCATACCCAGCCCCTGACCCACTGGAGACCGTAATCGTTCCGCCCTGTATTGTGATTCCGTCCACATTATCGCCGTAGTTGTTCCTTATCACTGATGGATTACTTCCCCCACCATTATAGGTATAGTTAATTCCCGACAATGTCCAATAGCTTTTCCCATTGATTTTCAAAACCGGCGATAAGGTACTTTGAACTGTAACTGCGTCATTCCCATTGCTCTTAAGCGTAATCCGACTTGCGGATGTTCCACTCACCGGTAGACTCAATTGCTCAATGTAGGTCCCCGCATGCACATTGCATGTATCCCCCGGACTCACAGCATTCAGACAGGCCTGAATGCTAACATACGCCTGTCCCGGACCAACTTCAAAAGTCGCAGCATTCGAGACACTCACCTGCATCGACAAAACGGCAAGTAGCCAGAGTCCGGTTCCGCACACCAAAACAGTGGTGTTTTTCATAACAGTCCACTACCCCTTTTCTGTTCAAGCCAAAGCCTTAATCCAAGCTATGCTTTTTGGGTTTACCAGAAAGCCAAGAATAATGTGCTTCAATCCTTCAGGGATTAGGAATTTGATTTTTCCACCAATATGTCTCAAATTGCTAATCGGTTGATCAAGATGATGAAGGGCACCCACATATGAGACGCACAATCATGGCGAGCACCGTATGAAATGTTAAACCAAACAGACTTTCTGTTAGTTGCCTATGAGTCGTTCCGAGCCTTTCCTTTTCGATACATCGCCTCAATTCCGGCTCCATGCCCTACTAGAGCGGCTACATAGCCGAATGGCTCGAACATCGCTACTCGGATGGCCTTCCGAATTATTCTCCAGGCAATGCCGGGTGGCTTACGACCTGAAGATAATGGAGCAGGAGCAATATCAAACCCTAGCTGTGCCTCTTGAAAAAGGTAATGCAGGCTTGCTTCGATATGGTTATGAGGCAATGTTTGTAGGATGAGTTGTTCAAATCCAAAAGTGGAAAATAAGCGGCTCAGCGAAGTCAAAGAAAAGTGGTACAGATGTCTGGGCAGTTCCAGTCCATACCAGTATGAACGAAAAATCTTAGCCTCCAGGGCCTCGATATTGGGGACATGCAGATAAATGATACCTCCGGGTTTAAGCCATCTCCAAAGTTTCTCAATGACCTGTTTAGGCTGGTAAACATGTTCAAGTACATGGAAACCGGTGATAACGTCAAAGGTCGATGGAGAAAACGGCGCTTCAAGTATGTCCCCCACAAAAACCTTTGCCCCACTGCTCTCCTCAGCCTTCCGTGCCTCAGCAGGAGACACTTCAATGCCGTACAACTCCCACCTTGGCTCCGCAATTGTTCTGAGAAACCCACCCGAGCTACATCCAATGTCGAGTAGACAGCCATGCTGTGCAACTTGTAAGATTCTACTCATCGGATAACGCCATCGCTTATCAAACCCGACTTCTCCTCCAATTCTGATGGCCTTGTGGTACTCACTTCCATAGTGATAGGGCATTCCCTCAGGCTTTGGGGGATTCTCTAACCAAACCAATGAGCAAGACGAACATCGCACTGTCTGAAAAGGAATTTTCCGACCGTGAAAACGATCCGGTGCTAAGAGGAATTTACTTGCCCTTTTATGTCCACAGATTGGACAAAGCATTCAATAGGTTCCCACCCTTTTACAGGCGGGCCTCTCTCAGAATTCAAGCTGCGCTTGTCCCGCGTCTTTCTTCCCTTGTCGGGCTACCTACGGCCTAATGATTGCTTCCGTAATCTCGACCAAGGATCTTGCGGCGGTACCTGGCCACCCACACACTGTGGTACTGCATCTTGTGAACCATGTGAGCCGCTTTGTGCAGTTTCACGCATCGCAGTCTACCGGAAGAGGCGGGACCCTGCTCACAACCTCACCTTTACAGACAGGGACCTCCCGCTGGATTAGATACCACTTTTAAGGTGTTGCTATTTCACCGCTAAATTCGTTGGGGCGGGAGGAGGCATCACCACACCGCCAGATAAAATCTTGTACGCGCCAACACCCCACGTTCCGTCAGTTGTTCTGCTAATTGATACTCTACCCGGGCCTGTAACCGCGTACACTGCAGAGTTGAATTGCTGGCCGTAGCTAGTGTCACTGCACAACGTTGCCAATGGCCCCGCACACTTAGTTGATAGTGCAATCCCAGTACCCACTGGCACACTACTAGGCGAGTAGGCAACGGGCTGAGAAGAACTGTACCCCGCGGTGCTTGACGAGGCTGGGGATTGCAGAACATTATTATTCACCGTCAGCGTTGCAGCAGATAGTGTCGGCGAAAGAACTTGCGATGCAGTGGTTATGCAGTGGTTATTTATGAATTCGATCACACTATAACTTCCACTATGCCCATCTCTTAGGCAATACTGACCAGCTGGTGGAACAATTGTATTGTTCCAGAAATACACGGCCACTCCCGGGCTCACGTTCTGTGTTAATTCCGGCCCGTTTTCGTTGAGGTTGTACCATACATTATTCCACACATAATCCGTTTCACCGGGGTTTCCGAGAAAGGCAGACTCGCAGCGTTTAGACCCATCATGAATTACATTGTTCCCGATATAGACTGTAAAGCCTCCGGACGGCCCTCCCAGCGTTTCGATAAAATTGCCATGATTGTACGGATCGAACGAGTCAGTGCAATTATAGAGGAGGTTCCCGCTAATTGTCGCATTGCCCAACGGGAGAATGAAGTTCGGCACGTTGCGCATGACATTGTTAACGAAAGATGGCCATGCGTAGGTTCCTCCAGAATCTCCACCGCCTGTACTATCACTACCGTCAATAACACTGTTTTGTAGAACGCTTCCACTCATATAAGGTGAATTTGTATCTCCCAGTATGGCTGGGCACTCATCGGCACCACCGCTCGCATAGGAATCATGAGACCAGCCGTGAATATAGAGATTATCCAGTATCAGATTCTGACCACCAGCCCCCAGAATTATCGCACACGTCCCATAGCTCGGCTTTGCTGCCCAATAAAACCCCTTCATCTCGATGCTTGAAAGTGTCACATACTGCACCGGCAAAAAGTTGACATGGAAAAACGTTTTCTTGGGACCGGAGATTTGAATACCACCACCATCCCATATTGGACGAGACCAAGACGAACCTTTATACCAAGTCTGGTCCGTCCTAATTGTAATAGGACTGGTTTTCGTCCCAGACCATTTCCAGGCACAAGGAAAGCTGGCATTTGTCCAAGTATCCCCACCTTTCAAAATAAAAATATCCCCCGGTGTCGGGACGTAAGAAA
>Ga0224510_10001539_pt1 | contig 15032 bp, 14 predicted proteins | sample SF_May12_sed_USG_FD_170161 | JGI IMG/M metagenome (GOLD analysis project Ga0224510, IMG submission 170161) | Sediment microbial communities from San Francisco Bay, California, United States - SF_May12_sed_USGS_4_1 | ecosystem: Environmental > Aquatic > Marine > Sediment | place: USA: California... | reverse complement strand
CGGGACGCCGCGCTGGCCTTGGTTGAGTCCCAGGCTCCTTCCCGCCGCATCACGCTGGGCGGCGATAAGAATTATGACACCCACCCACCCATTCGTTCAGGACCTGCGGGCGCGGCAGGTCATGCCCCATGTGGCCCAACATACGACGAACCGTGCCAGTGCGATTGATGGCCGGACCACGCGACACCCCGGCTATGCCGTCAGGCAACAGAAGCGCACACGGGTGGAAGAGATCTTCGGCTGGTTGAAGACGGTGGGCTTGCTGCGCAAGGTCAAGCTCCGGGGCGTGCAGCGAGTCGGGTGGCTGTTCACCTTCGCCGCCGCCGTGTACAACCTGGTGCGGATGCGCAATCTCGTGAAGGCCACGACATGAGCCGACAGAGTGACCACGCGCCCCGTCGCCGACTGTGGGTGTCCACGGTGGGAGGGCGCCCAGCACGGACGGACTTCGAAGCGACGCCTGACCGAACTTGGGGCGCTTCTACCTCCTTCACGTCGCGTTTTTCCGCAGCCTGCTAGCGCCGGGCCTCCTCTTTGAACACCTCGATATTCGTTTCAACAAGTTGCTCCATGAGCTTGCGCACCCGCGCATGATTGGCGAGGCATTGTCAATTAAACTTGGATTTGTCACACTCAGAGGCATGAACACCAAATCCATCAGCTACCAACGCCACCGTTTTCCTTCTGAAATTATCAGCTACGCGGTGTGGCTCTACCATCGCTTTTGCCTCAGCTTTCGAGAAGTGGAAGAACTGCTGGCTGAACGAGGCATCATCGTGACCTACGAATCGGTACGGCAATGGTGTCTGAAGTTTGGTCCGTCGTATGCGCGCCAACTGAAAAAACGGCAAGGTCCGTTGGGAGACACCTGGCACCTCGATGAAGCGGTCATCACGATTCAAGGGGAACATCAGTACCTCTGGCGTGCGGTCGATCAAGATGGCGACACCATTGATATCCTCATGCAGCGGCGACGCAATGCACAAGCCGCCATCCGCTTCTTTCGCCGCTTGATCAAAGGCCAAGGCGGTGAACCTCGCTGGCTCTTCACCGACAAATTGAAAAGCTATGACGTGGCTCATCGAGAGGTGATGCCGACGGTGGAACACATCAATGCCGTCAACGCCAATAACCGCGTCGAAGTCTCACATCAGCCGACGCGCCAGCAAGAATATCACATGCGGGGCTTTGCCTCAGCACAACAGGCTCAACGATTTCTCACGCTTCATGGCCTGACACAGAATCTCTTTCGCCTTGGACGCCACCTCATGCAGGCGGTCAATTATCGGCTGTGTCGTACGCAGTCGTTTCAAGCGTGGAAGGAAGCGGAGTGCGCATAAGCGGAGTGCGGAAATTCGTTCCATTGTGCCTGTAGCGAGTTAACCTGACAAAACCGTCGTTCGGCATCGCATCGCGTTCAGCAGCTCCCCAGACAACTACGCACTTGCCTGACGGCCGCCGATTGATTCACGACCACTCAAGGAACCGCCACCGTGACCCGCTTTCCTCCTGCGCAAGCAAGACCCTGGCTTTGAGGTGTCGCAGACCAAGCCTTTCTTGTCTCGTGTGTTCACTCTGATCTGCGCTGCTGCTGACACACCGTGACCGGCATCGGTGTTGTTGCGCGTGGTGCCTGTGCGGGTCCGGCCTCCGCCCTGGCTTTTCCCCGTCAGGCTGCGTCGATCACGCCAGCTCGCTGTCATTCCTCCGCTGAGCGCCCGCCGGTCCGCCAGGTGGGCTCGTCCTCTCTATCTCCTTTGCCGTCGCTGCGTGGCCTCCACCTTCTCGTGAGAGGCCAACACATCAACTCTAACCAAAGGAGATCAGCCCATGGCACCTCAGAACAACAAACCCAAGCCGGTCACCACGCTGCGCTGCAGCAGTATCCAGGCGAGCATCTGGAAGAACGAGGGCGAGAAAGGTCCGTTCTACAACGTGACCCTATCCCGCTCGTACAAGGGCCCGGATGGCACCTGGAAGAATTCTGAGTCCTTCGGATACGCCGACCTGGAAGCGCTCCTGGTCGTCGTCCAACAGGCGAAAGTCTGGATCAACGAGCATTCGAGTCACTGAACGCTCACCGGACGCCTCCGGCCCTTGCGCCGGGGGCGTCCATCACATTATGAAAGGGAAGACAGCATGAATCTCTATCGAGACTTTGCAACAAACTTGAATCAACTCCTTGACGGTCATTCCGCTGTTCGTATCGTGGTGTCATGCTTCATGCCGCTGAGCGTTGAAGAGATCGGCATCGATGGAGAAGGACACCGGCTTGTGTCTTTGTGTCACTATGGCGACCAGAACGGCGACCTCATGCGCGATCCTGATATCGTATTCATGTGTCAGGATAGTCCAAACGGCTTCATCGCTGAACCCGTGTCATTCAGGAATGATTATCTGGGGCTGGATCACGAGGTGTATCGCTATGATGAGACGGGCAAGCGTATCCATCTGGATACGAAACTGAAATCGCAGTTGAGGGAGTTTGCGCAGATCTGGTTTGCCAATCTCAACGAACAAGGATTTTTCGGAGACCAGGCGGTTCGGACCGTCCTGTGACCGTAATCGGTCATAGGACATGATCTTTTAAGGCGAGGGCCCTGGGTTCGAGTCCTAGCCGGCTCACCACTAAAATCAACGAGTTAGCGTGATGACCTTGCCCCACCATACGTGTTGTCCCTTAGCCTTGTGCTAATGAAATGGACCCAGCCTTCTTCCCACACGAGCCTCATCGTAGGCAAGATGAGTGTTGTTGAGCGCGTCACGCACACTCATTGTCACGAAGAAGGGAGGGAGCTATGCACATCACGACATTGGGGATCGATTTGGCGAAGAATGTATTTCAGTTGCACGGGGTGGATGCGCGAGGGCATGCGGTGCTGAGCCGACGCGTGAAGCGCAGTCAGCTGGTGGAGACGGTGGCGAGTCTGCCGCCTTGTGTGATCGGGATGGAGGCCTGCGGGAGTGCGCATCACTGGGGTCGGGCGTTTGAACAGCTCGGGCATACCGTCAAGCTGATGAGCCCCAAGTACGTGAAGCCCTATGTGAAGACCAACAAGAATGATGCGCGCGATGCGGAAGCGATCTGCGAAGCGGTCAGTCGGCCCACCATGCGATTTGTTTCGATTAAAACTGTGGAACAAGCCGATCTCCAGGCGTTGCACCGCACGCGCTCGCTCCTCGTGAAACACCGGACCGCCGTCATCAATCAGATTCGGGGACTGTTGGCCGAGTACGGGTTGGTGATTGCGCAATCCCCGGAGAAGGTCCGGCCTGCTGTCGTCAGGTTTCTGGATGACGCGGAGTCGGGGTTGACCGCGTTTGCCCGAGAGACGTTCTCCGAGTTGTCTGAGCAACTGCGGGATCTCGAGTCGCGCATCGAGCGGGTGACGCACCGGGTAGAGGGCGTGTACCGGGCGCATCCAGTCTGCCGGAAATTGGCCGCGGTCCCGGGGATTGGGCCGTTGACGGCCACGGCACTACTGGCGACCGTCGGTCGGCCTCAGGCGTTTCATAACGGCCGGCATCTAGCGGCGTGGTTGGGGCTGGTGCCTCGGCAATATTCCAGTGGGGGCAAGGACAAGTTAGGCGGGCTTTCGAAACGAGGCAGTCGGTATGTGCGGACGCTCCTGATTCATGGGGCGCGCGCTGTCGTGCAGCGTGCCGAGCGGAGGGTTGATACGCAGGGGCGGTGGCTGTGGGCGCTCAAGCGCCGCAAAGGCACTAATGTCGCCGCGGTGGCCTTGGCCAACAAAAACGCCCGGGTGGTCTGGGCCTTGTTGGCCCATGATGAGGTGTATCGACAACCTGCCTAGGTGTATAGGCAGGGGGCGAGCCGATCTTCACGAGGAGAGACGAGCCATATCACAAAAGGATTCACACCGAGGAGTGCAGCGAGGAGCATCCGTGATGACACCACAGGGACACCCGGCGCGTTCAAACCCTGGACAAATTATCGGCCCGAACGAGGCCGTTGTGCTAATGAGGAGAACGCGCGCGTATTTCATCAAGGCCCGGACACATCGGTTGTCCATCGAGAGGCCGGATATATAAACGCAGCCCTGCATTGTGGTCCATTGCGTGATACCCGCCGTTGCACCGAAGGCTGGGTCCATATATAATTTTGTGCTAACGCGGTCCTGCCGACCCTCTTCCAGCACGTTCACACCATCCCGCAAGCTTTCCGGCGAATGATGGGCGTAACGCTGGGTCATCGTCCCGGTCTTGTGACCAAGCAGCCGTTGGACCTTGTACAAATCGATCCCCCGTTGCACCAATCGAGTGGCGAACGTATGCCGCATGTCATGGAAGCGGAAATCGGGAATCCCGGCCCGATCCCGTGCTTGACAGAACTCACGCACCAAGAACCGCACTTGAAGCGTGTTGCCCAGCGGCGTCTTAAAGACCGGTCCCGATGATGCCCCTGTGACAGCTTGTTTGGCTGCCAGCAACTCGTACACCGTGCTGTTCAACGGAATGGTACGCCGTGTGCCGTTCTTGCTCTTCATCACGATGAGGGTCCCTCGGGTGAAATCCACATCCTGCCACAGTAGATTTAGGATCTCCCCTTGTCTCATCCCAGTGTTGAGGGCAAAGCGAATGATCTCTTGAAGCCAGGGCGAGGAAGCAGCTAGGAGACGGGCCTCTTCATCAGCCGTCAGCCAACGGTCCACTTCGTTTCGCACAGGCTCCATCGACACCCGATGCATCGGGTTTTCCCGGCACCATTCCCATTCCCGCATCGCCAGATTGAACGCATGACGGACCAGCTGCAGCTCTTTGTTGATCGTGGCAGGAGCGGCGTGCTCGATCCGTCGCTGGGCCTTGTATGCGGCCAGTAACTTGGGCGACATCTCCGCCAGGATCTTGTTCCCGAACACCGGCAGGAGATGATTGAGCGCGGCCCGATCGCGCATGCGACTCTTCGGCGCTTTCATCACGGCACGTTCTTGGACATAGCGATCCATCATCTCTTGAAACGTCCGCTCCTGTTCCTCACGCCGCTCAAAGAACTGTCCCTCGGCAATTTGCACCTTCACCTTGCACAGGATCGATTCCGCCAATCGTTTGTCCGTCGTCCCTGTGCTGCGACGAACCTGGTGACCTTGATACATGAAACTCATCCACCAGACATGATTACGCTTCACGAGCCCCATCGCCCTCCTCCTTTCCGATGAGGCTTGATTTCGGTCTGGTTTCCCCGTGACGGGCAGTATAGGCAGCCCGCTTCGCCCTTGCAATCAGGGCATCTACAGATTCGCTCGTTTTATTCGGGTGTCCAATGATCAATCCCTGCTGGTGTCTGCTCACTCCGAAGGAGCGGAGCCAATCATGAATCGTCTGTCGGTCGAAACGCAGGAGGCCATGAATCCTCAGACAGGGGATCTTGTCTTGTGCCGCCCAGGCATACAGGGTTGCTGGTTTGATATGGAGCTGCTCCGCCAGTTCCTTCACCGTTAAGAGCATTCCGTCACCTGTTGTCTCTGTCGAATAGGGGGAGTCTCGCGACACCCCCGATCCCCCAGGGATGCGCCCGCGTCACCGCCGGCGGGGATTGAAGACTGCACTCCCAGTGGTGGCGGGCCACCACGAATCACTTAATTTGCTCGAACCCGGCATAACGGTATATTGCAGACTCATCTGCAGTTTGTCATCCACGAGCAGAAATGTATTTAGGTAGCTCTGCATACTCTTAGCGATGCCAGCGACTGCTATTTTGTTCTCGTCCATCTTTCCGCTGCCAGTCTTGGGAGCATCCTTCGGGTCTGTTGGGTCTGTCTTTGGAATAGCTTTTTCTAAATTGGTGCTCAGTGGTGACCATGGGTTAGCAAAATCCTCTGATTTAATCGGCATCCCTACAGACCTAAACGCCACGAAATACCCTTCCTGCATCCTGTTTGTTTCTGGATTGAGGCCCACCGCTTTTAGCTCTAAATCTTTTAAAATCTTAAATACGTCTGGCATACAGCCTCCTAAAATGGTTATATTTAATGATATTGCACTTTGCGTCATGAGTATATATACTGAAGCGGGGGGAAAGGAAAATAACGAGTCGCAGCTTTCCAACAGGGAGTAGCCGTATGGACTATCGAATTCTACGAATAGGAAATAGATCGAAATCGTCAATATGAGTGACAGGTTGAAGGTGCTCGACGATCTTATCGTCTGATGTTAGGAGTTTCGACTTGTATCAGAGAGGTGAGGCCCTCATGATGGCAGGCTGAATCGGATTGGATACAGGTAGTTAATCCTAAAGGATACTATGCGCTCAGGTGACAAACCGGCGTTTTAATCTAGACAAGGTAGTAAGGAGAGATCATGTACTAATTTAAAGATTTCATTTTGTAGTACATATCAATACGTTTCCTCTATCCTCCCGCGCAGACAATTTCATGCGGAAGATCGCGATTTGAATCCGGCGGGTCTACTAGAACCTATCTCAAAATTGCTTCAGGAGCATCGTGATGCAGGCGAGCTGCACGAACCCGAGGAAGTTGGTGGCGTAATACTCCCAGCGAATGAGAAGCCTCCGCTTCCATTGGAGCCAGGCAAAGAAGCGTTCGACGAGCCAGCGCCGTTCATATCGGCGTAAGTGACGTCCATCTTGGGTCTTGAGTTTGCGCGTGGAGCGATGGGGCGCAATCAAGTTCACGCCGTCCTGCTTTAAGTCATCATCGAGCCCATCGCTGTCATACGCCCGATCGCCAATGAGGGGCTCGGTTTGGCCTCGAGCATGTAGAAGTCAAAACTGAGTTGCACCAACGTGACCTCATGATGATTGGCAGCATGTGTACTGACCGAGAGGGGAAGGCCATGGCGATCGACAATCGCCAGGATTTTCACGCCTTTGCCACGTTTCGTGAGCCCCACCGCGTCGCCCCCACCCTTGTCCGCGGCAAATGTCGCATCGATGAAGCTCTCCCGTTCATCAATCGCCCCTTCGTCGCGCAGTGTGTTGGCCAGCTGGGTCAGAATCTCACGCAGCACCTCGCGGTGACACCACTGTTGAAATCGCCGATGGACGGTTTTGTAGTTGGGATAACACTGCGGCAGCAGGTGCCACTGGGCCCCGGTATTCAGAATCCAGAGCACCGCGTCCAACACCGCCCGGGTGGGGATGGGCTTCCGCCCAGGACGGGAATCCGGGATGTGCTCTTCGGGAAAGTGTTCGCGAATCCGCTCCCATTGATCGTCCCGCAGTCGCAACATGCTCCGACTTATACGGATGGGAATTCATACCGTCAACCATTTTGAGATAGGTTCTAATTTGAGCAAATTCTATAAGTATTATGCAAGCATGACTCTTGCTGTAGTCCTGGTGGTGCGCAGGGCAAGAAGACATCACGTTCAAGAAGTTCAGGGGCAGAATCTACACACAGCTTAGCTGTTATTGTGTATGGCTAAAGGATGTTCAGTGTGAGAGGGTAGCCAATACCATTGAGTCTCTACATCAAACAAAGGGGGAGGCGCAAGCAATGGGTAGCACGATTATTCAAAACGACGACGGTTCAGAGACGGTGGAAAACGATGATGGCTCGAGGACTACAACATGGCCCGATAGTGCGAGTCACGTAGACTATGCCGATGGATCGTCGATGACGACCTACTCAGATGGTCGGGTTATGAACGTCTATCCCGATGGAACAAAGACCCTCAATGATGTCAATGGCAACCCCTTGGATCCGACGACTGGGAAACCACTCCTTGAGCCTCCCGATCAATCGATCCCTACCCCACCGTCGACCACCGTCGAACAGCTCACCGAGATCCTCGACGGAGCGAGTGCGATTGCAGATTTGGATGCAGCCAACGGAATTCTCCGTGGGTTAGCAGTGACCGCTGTGGTCGACAAGCAATACAGCGCCCTGTCCGAACTCGCCAAGGCTTTCGGCGAAGCTCTCAAAGGTGAATTGTCGCCGGCCAACTGGTTCATTCAATGGCTGAAGATGGTCCTCCAGGTGGTTAAATCCATGGAGACAGAAGAGCGTGGGGTCGCCATGCGGTCTTGGTGCTATACCGTGACTTATGATGCGATGGGCATGGGTATTCCCCCTGACCCAACCTTCTCTAGCTTACGAGGTGCCGATCAGGAGGCCTTGAATAAGGAATGGTGGGACGCTGCCCGTAACCAGGGCGAAGAACAGCTCGCTGATGGAAAAAGGGGGGTCTCCCTGCGCAACAGGGTACTTCTCCTAGTTGCAAAATGCGGTGCAGATCCCGCGATAGCAGTCAATGAATTATGGGCAACCGCATGCCGAAACTCCGGGGATGACGGCAACGCTGGCCTGCTTGCGGCATATCCTAGCCTCTCGTGGCCGGAGCCAACCGGCGCGTGATCTAGACCCATTCGACAAAGACCAGATCCCGTGAACATGATCAGCCGGAAGGACGCGCAATTAAACTGAAAACCAATGAGGACGCGGTAACTGAGGGTCGGAATCATAAGTCAAAGGAGAGTTGTCATGTCAAATGACATCGAGTTTACACAGACCAATTCCGTAAGTCTGACCAGCACGCACGATGTAACGCAGATGGTTATTTCGCCCGTCTCGGCCGGCGGATTCTTTCAAGAAATCGAACAGATCGGCACTATGAACGAGTTCCTCTTCGAGATGCGCAAGGATGGCGCGATCTATTGGATCGGCGCGGCCGTGCCTCAAGGCACGCCCGACTTCTCCAAAGTGCAGGTCTTCTTTCACCCAACTGTCGTTCAGGCAGGCGTGGTGCATGCCGCAGAGGGCGACTACCCCGGATTCGGTGGTGGGTGGTCCGGGAGTCTCCAGCGCTACGTCGCCATGCAGGGAGGCCAGCTCGCAGGGGCGCGCCAAACGCCGCTGATCGTCCCGTTCATGACGATGGCTGCATTTACCGGCCTGGCGCCTGCCTACATGTTCGGAACGAGGCCCATCGAAACACTGAACGCGATTATGACGGCGGTCCGCGATGAGGCGATGCCGGGTGCGGACGATCTGGTTGATGTCACACAAATTGGAGTCTCGAGCTTCTCGTCAGGGATCGGCGCCATGCGCCTCTTCATCAAAACCTTCGGCAGTAGCGGGTTGATTACTGAAACGACGGATTTCGACGGCGCGTTCATTGTTACTGAACCGAAGATCATTACCCGCTCACCCGGGGCGGTAGGCCGGGTTTTCTCCCAGGTCCCGCCGCCAACTCCCGAGGTCGGTTGGGTGACGATGCCGACGGCGAGTTTCCGTGACATCAATACCTTCCGAGCGCAGGGCCCGCATGCGCAGATCGGCTGGATGACATTTTTCATGGCTTCCCTATCGAGCGTGATCATCTAGATCGAGGAACCGGGGGTCGCTGGCGTGTGTGGCGACAGCGATCGTCCCTCAAAGTGATGGGGAGATCGAGCTGCGCTACATCTAACCCAGGAAGTCGGATCAGAATACCTTCAACGATCGGTCCAATCACCACATCACATGGAAGTGGTGAACACCTGTGTACTTGAGTCCTTGGACCAGGTCCGCGAATCAGAGATGCAGCCATTCTTATAGTCATCCAGTAAGAGGCAGTTTTGCCGGTGCAGTCAATCTGCCTCCAGCATCGGACGAGGATGTGCCCCTCTCATTGGAATGGCCACAACCTGGAACGTACTCACTCGCCTATTAGCCACATCCAACAGAAAATCCACAATAAGCGTCTTGAGCCACGGGATCGAGTGTCTGCTGCATATGGTCGACGTCGAAATGTAAGCTCTCCGCAATTTGAGACAGTTCGAGAGGAGAACGTTCTGGCAATTGACGTTGATCTGAGCCCTCCCCAGAAACTAGACCACAGAGAGCTGGAAATTCGGTGCCTCCTGCAGCCCGGTTTGAGCCACTCGCTCGATAAATTCCTTGGGCGTGAGATCTCCCAGTGAACTATGCGGCCGGTGCTCATTGTAATCGATGCGCCACGCTCTGCAGATCATCCGCGCCCTGGTCCATCTCTTCGGTCTCGCGCGTCGCCGCGTCTTCCGACGCGATCAAATGCCCTTTCTGGGTGGCCAGCGACTTCAGGGCCGCGCGCTTGTTGAGGCACGAAAAGCTTTAGGTCTCGATGTACTCGGCATCGCTATAGAGGAGGCCGTTGTTCATGCCCGGTTCGGAGAACGGCGGGTACTCCTGCATGTCGAGAAACCCGGCGAATTTCCGCTCGCGCGGGTGCCAGATTTCCAGCATGCCGGTCCGGTCGCCGAAGTGCAGGCGAGAAGAGGGGAAATACGAGGCCAGCGGCGCCCGGCGCAGGGGGATGTCCTCCCAGACGCCATTGATGAGGTAGCTCAGAAAGGCCAGTTGGTCCGAGTACACGATGTCCTGTGTCGTATAGGTGCCCAATCGACTGGGCCCATAGCGACTCAGACTCGCTTCGAGCTGTTTGCCCATGTCTTCCAGGATGATCAGCTGTCCGGTTTCGTGCTCCCGTCGTTGGGCCAGGGTGCGCGTGCCCATGCGAGTCAAGAAGCTGGCCATCTTGGAAGCAAATGGTCGGTACAGCAGGGACAGGTACAACTCCGTCGCCATTTGCCGATGTTGCGTGAATGACTGATAGTAGCGATCGCTCAAGGTTTGGTTAAATTCCAACAAAGGTACCAAATGCGACATAGAAATCTGTGACGCGAGAGCTCGTTGCGGAGCGTTGGTTGCACGACTTGTGAATCCTGGACCCCGCCAGTATCCCTCCCCCTTGGCGTGCCTGTAAGAACATCGCCCGAACTGCTGATCTGACGAATCCGTATAAGAAGACCCACTGAGTTGATTCAGCCACCCGCACCGCCCACGTGGTGCGCCCACGTGCGCCTCACCTACCAGCCTCCGTGGTGAGACCTCGCGCCTGTACAATACGCGGTTTTGACTTCGTCTCAAGGAGATCACTCATGCCGCGCATGCACATCCTCAATTCGGTCGAACGCGAGGCCTTTGACTCGCCACCCGTCTTCACGAGTGCCCAACGCAAACAGTACTTTGATTGTCCCTCCCCATTACGCCGCATGGCGGCGCGTCTCCGTCACCCGACCCACCGTCTCGGCCTGTTGCTGAACGCGGGCTACTTCAAAGCCGCGAAGCGATTCTTCCCGCCGAGCGCGTTCCATCTCCGGGATATCGACTATGTGGCGCGACAGCTTGAACCGATCGCGCTGACCGTCGGTGCGGTTGATTATCACCCTCGTACCCACCAACGTCACCAGTCCAGCATCCGGGCCTTCTACGACTTCCGGGTCTTCACCTCTGACGCGTCCCGTCTCTTGTTCAAGGACATCGCCAGCATGGTGCAGTCCCACGTGAAACCCAAGGTGATCTTCTGGCGCTGTGTCGATCTCCTCGTGCGAGCACGAATTGAGGTGCCCGGTTACACACGGTTAACGAAGTTGATCCTGGGTGCGATCAATCGACGCAGTCATGATCTGGCCGCGATCCTCGAGGACGCCCTCACGCAAGATGTGCGTGCCCTCCTGAATCAATTGCTGACACAAGAACCGGTCGAGGGCACGGATACCCCCGGGAAGACTAGCGCCTACAAGCTGACCTTGATGAAGACGCTCTCGCAGTCGAGCAAGCCGTCCAAGGTCAAAGAACGCGTGGCCGATTGGGATGTGGTGCGCGACCTGTATTACCAGGTGACGCCCGCTCTTCATGCGCTTGCCTTGAAGCCTGGCGGGATCGTCTATTACGCCCGCGTCGTCCTGCAATCGGAAATCTTTCAGCTCACCCGCCGGAACGACCCCGATCGCTATCTACATCTCATTGCCTTTATTGCGCACCACTATTACCGGCTCCAGGACAACCTGGTCGATACCCTGCTGGCCAGCGTGCGAAGCTTTCAGCACCGTGCTCTCCGTGCGCATAAGGATCAGTGTTACACCCAGCGGGAGCAGCGTCACGACACCCTGCAGGCGTTGGTCGGGGAGTTGGAGCGCGGGCTGATGGGCACCCTCACGAGCATTGGCAGCATCGCCGAGAATCGGGTGCTCAGTGATGCCGAGAAAGTGACTCGCATTCGTGCCGTGCTGGCCCAGCGAGACACTCGTCGCCTGCTGGAGGAGGATCCTGTCGCCGAACTCAAAGCGTCGCTGGTCAGCGAGTGGGAGGACGCAGACTACGACACCATGCTGGAATCGAAGTCGGTCTGGATTCAGAATCGGGTGAGTCCCGTCCTCAAGGCCCTGACCTTCCAGAGTGAGCCCGGTGGCCGGAGTGTGGTGGAGGCCATCGAGTACTTCAAAGACAAGGACGGCGCGGTGGATAAATCGGCACCGGCCGGATTCTTGAATCCGAAGGAGCGGGCTGCCGTCAACAAAGACGGGAAGTTCCGCGTCTCCCTCTATAAAGCACTGCTCTTTCTGCACGTGCAGAACGGGGTCAAATCCGGCACCCTGAACCTGGAGCATTCCTATAAATACCGTCCCCTCGACGACTACCTCATTGACCGTGCCCGCTGGCAGCGCGACCGACCGCAGCTGATCGAACGAGCAGGGTTGGAGGGCTTTGTCGATCCCCGAACGACGCTCAAGACCCTCGACGAGGCGCTTCACCAGCAGTATGTCCTCACCAACCGTCACATTGTGGACGGGAAGAATCCCCATCTCACCTTCAAGAAGAGCGGCGACTTCACGCTCTCAACACCCAAGCAGGAGGCGCACGACGCGGAATCATTGCAGCAGTATTTCCCCAACCGCCGGGTCGTGCCGCTGGTGGAAGTGCTCGCCACCGTCAACCGCTTCACGTCCTTCGCCGATGAATTGCGGCATCCCCAGCCGCGGTATCACCGGGGCAAGCCAGCGGATGCTACACTTTACGCCGGCGTGATCGGGCTCGGCTGTGCCATCGGCCTCCGCCGTATGATGCGCATCTCCCGTGGGATTACCGCGGCGGAATTGGAGCACACGGTCAACTGGCACTTCACCGTGGACGGGCTGCACGAAGCCAACGATCGTGTGGTACGGTTGATGGACCGCCTGGAATTGCCGAATCTCACCCGCCGCGTGCCGGATCGTCTTCATACCTCCAGTGATGGGCAGAAATTCGAGGTGCGCGTCGAGTCCCTGCATGCGAACTACTCCTTCAAATACTTCGGGAAAGCACAAGGTGTCGCCGCGTACACCTTTCGTGACGAACGCGATCTGCTGTGGCACTCCACGGTGTTCAGCGCGGCCGAGCGGGAAAGCGCTTACGTCATCGATGGGCTGATGCACAATGAGGTGATCCAGAGCGATATTCATTCGACCGACGCCTTCGGCTTCAGCGAAATGGTCTTTGCCGTGAGCCATCTGCTGGGCTTTGCGTACGCACCTCGTTTCAAGAACCTTGCGCGTCAGCGGCTCTATGCGTTCAGGAACCGCACACGAGGAGACCGCTCGGCTTGGAAGATCAAACCCGCAGGCTACGTCGATGACGCGCGGGTCGTGCAGCAGTGGGACGACATCTTGCGCGTGATCGCCACGATCAAACTCAAGGAAGTCACGGCGTCGGACCTGTTTCGCCGCCTCAACTCCTATTCGAAACAGCACGCCCTCTATCGGGCGCTGAAAGCCTTCGGCCAAATCCCGAAATCCCTGTTTATCCTCCAGGTCATCGATGATCCGGTGTTGAGGCAAGCCATTGAGAAGCAGATGGACCGGATCGAACATGTGCACCGCTTCACACGGGCGATCTCCGTGGGCAGTCCACGAGAATTTCTGCAGGCGGAGAAAGAAGACCAGGAGCTGGAGGAAGCCTGCAAGCGCCTCATCAAGAACTGCCTCATCTGCTGGAATTATCTCTACCTGTCGCAGAAGTTGGAAGAGATCCACGATCCCACCGACCGTGAAGCCTTGCTCGAGGCGATGGCCCATGGCTCGGCGGTGGCGTGGCGACACTTTAACCTGCTCGGCGAGTACGATTTCTCTGACGAACAGCTCCGGGATAGCATAGGCATTCGGCTCCCAAAAATGATGCACTAAATGCGGTGCGAGGGTGGGGGTGCCCCGATGACCAAAACCGTACGCGCTGACACAGGTTACGCTAAACCCTATGTCGCTTTTGGTACCTTTGTTGGAATTTAACCATCCAGGCCAATGCGGCGTTCATTCCGAACTATGGCGAACGCTGGCGCAACGGTGACCTCATCGCGTCAGGATTTGTGGAGTCCACAGTGAATGAGGTGGTCAGCAAGCGGATGGTGAAGAAGCAACAAATGCAGTGGACTCCGCGGGGGGCGCACTTGTTGCTCCAGGTGCGTACCAAGGTGCTGAATGAGGAGCTGGATCAGACGTTTCAGCGTTGGTATCCAGGTTTCCGGGAAGCCGATCATCAACGCAAGAACGCGGCGTAGCTCCCCCGGATTTTTATGCTCTCGTGTAACGGTCGCGCTCGATACGAAGCACACGGTGGCGGAGCTCGATAGCATGGGCTGGGGGAAGGATGCGAAAGGCAAGCTTGCGCACGGGGGTGATGGCTCTGGAATCGCCTACGTGGCGATGTTTCCCAAGGGCTATGTTTCAAATTCTGGGGCGGATCTGAGCGAGGTTCACGTTGCCATTGCCGCCAATATACGGACAGGAAATGGCCTAGGCAGTGGTGATTTGAAGAATCTTTCAGACCAAATCGTCAAAGCAGTACCGGCTTCCAATGTGCCCGGAACCTTCAATCTGTGGGATCAGGGTAAGTCCGGTTGTTCCTGTGAAGATACGCGCCATGGAGTACCAACAAACGCGTATCAACAGGTCTTCGATGAGGCGGTTCAAGCAGGGTACCGACTCGAATGGATCGATGGGTACACCGAGAACGGGAAGGTCCACTTCAATGTCATTTTCCGGACAAACGAAGACGGAATTGGATGGGTGAGTCATCACAACATGACAAGCGCCACCTATCAGGAACATTTCGATGAGTACGGTGCGAAGGGATTTTCATTGGACCATGTGGATTCATACGTGGTCAGCAACGATGTTCGCTACGCAGCGATTTGGACCAAGTCGGGCGAGGCTGTGACGGCCTATCACGGCAAAACCGCAGCGGCACATCAAGAATCCTTCAACACGTTGACGAATG
>Ga0224510_10001537_pt1 | contig 15078 bp, 10 predicted proteins | sample SF_May12_sed_USG_FD_170161 | JGI IMG/M metagenome (GOLD analysis project Ga0224510, IMG submission 170161) | Sediment microbial communities from San Francisco Bay, California, United States - SF_May12_sed_USGS_4_1 | ecosystem: Environmental > Aquatic > Marine > Sediment | place: USA: California... | reverse complement strand
CCACCATGGACTTCACCGTGTCGATATGCCCCAGACGAACCCGACATCAGCCGATCCACCACAAGTGGTGTCGGTGCCGAGAACCCTGCCAGCTGTTCTTTCCAAAAACTCTGACTTGTAGAATGATCCTTTACTGAAATCCAATCGATATACCTACGATACGAATGCGGTACCGGTCGCTCCTTGATTCCACTCTGGCCGAGCTCCTCATAGGCCTCAAATACTTCCCGTAACAGCAAGGGATAGCACCGGCCATCCAGTAACGCATGGTGGAAAGTCCACACAAGCGAGAATGACGCCTCGCCCCATTGGAAAAGAGTGAGGCGAAGCATCGGAGCGTGGTCGAGTTTAAATCCATGAATTCGGTCTTCTTCCAAGAATTGTTCAAGTCGGTCCTGTCGTGCATTTTCAGAGATGTCGGCGGCATTCTCGATGACAAAGGGCAACGAGACCTCCGCCATGATGTCCTGCCTTGGATTCTCCACGCCCACCCATACGAACTTCGCGCGCAATACGTCGTGTCTCTGCACCAACCATTGCCAGGCACGCTTCAAGCGAGCCCCGTCGACGATCTCCGACAAATGAATCACCACTTGCTCAATATCCACGCCTGAATGCGGCTCCTTAAGAGCATGGAACCACATGCCCAGCTGCATCGGGGATAGAGGAAAGGAATCAATGAGACGATTCTGATTCACAGGGGTGATTTCCAGAACGCATAGAGTGGCTGAAACAAGAAGTTAGTCCAGCGCCCATGGGCGAGAATGTTGGATGGATAAATGATGTGGTTACGCGAAGGTTCACTTGCGCCACCCTCGATCGCGCCACGAGCGCCAAACCCCTGCACCAGTCAAGTAGATTCGGCTGGCCAATGACACCAACTGGTTATGCCGCCTCTTGGACACAAACATGACTAATTCATGCCAGTTGGATTGATTCAAGACATTGGCGGCCAGTGTAATACTTGGCGTCAACATCTTCACCGTGTGCCACCAATGGCTTGGCACAAAAAGCAATTCTCCCGGCTCCAAACAGAATTTTGTGGGCACCGCGTTGGCAAAGAGCGGAAATTGCTCAAGATCAGGATTCCCGATATCCTTGATCAGCGACAAGTTTTCACGTTCCGGGGAAGGGTACAGAAACGGTTCCTGGTCCGGAGCATAGACGACATACTCCTTCCGACCGTACAGCTGCATAAGAAATGCATGCACCCCCGCACCGTCATAGTGCAACACGGGAAACGATCCACCTGTGCCACCAATAAACAACTCGATCGCTGCCCCGCGATTCAATACGTTTTTCACGTACGTGACCGCATAATGCTCCGGAAGCCAATTAGGAAACAGATACTCCGGCAACGGTTGAATATCTGGCTTCAACGTTGGAAACATGTCATAGAGGACACGATTACGGAAATAAGGGGCAGGACGCTCGTCGGTCGACGCCAGAACCTGGTCGATGAATCGTGCCATCGTATACTCCTGGCCTTGTTCATTTCCCTTGTATCCTGCATCCTGACCAGGATCTTCATTCAATCGAAACTTCATCTCGCCGAACTCCCTCTTAAAAAATTCAGGGGTCCAACGATTCAGCGCCCTCCAACTACGAAGAGCATCTGTCACTATGACGGGCTTCATCGGATATAGATATTCACGTGCGAATTCTTCGTACGAAAGATTTTGACGCCGCTCAATTTCAAACATGATGGCGACACCCTCCCGTTGCACGAAGCCTCTCATCGTTCCCGCTTGTCTCCGTTGGGACAGACTCAGCTCCCTCAACACGCTTCAGCCAGACCTCTCGATAGTAACTGTAGTCTAAACGCGAACACCCTCCAACCACTCGCGAGCACAAGCAGTGAACACCATTGAGAATAACAGTGGCTTCCATCCTCTTCATCTCACCTGTAGAATCTGAGATGAATCGATCAAGACGAGTGAGTACGCGATAGTGTTTCCCAGAGGTTTCTCCAAGTTCAATGTCACAGATTAGTCCTCGATTACGCCCCTTTCGATCCAGGGTCTTTCTCATCTCCTCGAGCGAAAGCACTTCCACCAATTCTCCCGGTTGAAGTCCCAGGGTTCCCACTGGTGTTTTCGTCAGAGTACCAAGCAGCCAAGGACGACCAAACAACGCATCGCGAATTTTTCTAGCTACCGGCATGACGACCATCCGGAACATTTTTCTGATTCCGACTGCTCCGGTACTGAGATCACGCCAACATTTGAGAATAATCCTACGCTTGTCGATACGCTGTGGAAGCGTCGCCCTCGCCATTTCCGTGGACTGGCAAAAATACCGATCAGGCGTGGCCTTCGTTCTTAATCTTGCTCTCAACACTTGGAGGCTTGTCGAATCAGCACCGGGTTCAGGGTGTCCCGCTTCTGTTTTCCGTAACCATGCAATCTTCCAGAAATACAGACATAGCCGCTGACAACCATCATGATCCGCGCCGTCACACCGGAGCCCCTCCAAGAACACCACATCGTCTTCCCTCAGCTCACGCAGAACATAGTTATATGGTGACTCTTCAAAACAGGTTTTCTCCGCCCAGCGAAGGACCCTCAATCGATGTCCACAGTACCGAACCATCTCCGGCATGAACGGCAAGCCATCAAGCGTTCCATTGGCATCGAGCGTTTCCGCTATCTCCAATGGACTTTTCACCTCAACCCAATCTCCGGCCTTCAGGTATAGACTGACTCGGCTCATATGACTGCGCCTACTCCAACATTGCTTCGATAGTCTGGAAGAGCCAGATTTTTGTTTGAAGCAGAAGTGGTTCGAGTTGTTTGGCTAACGTGATGCGAACAGGATTGGATCGACCGGCTTAAACCCGGTCAAACCACGTAACCATCTCTGGATGGGTATTTCATAGTGAAAGCAGGCCATGAACGCCGCAACCTGGATCACTATGAGTGACAAGAGAATCACCACCACAAACATGGCCAGTGAGTGCACCTCCCAGCCCATGTACAGAAACACCCCCTTAGCGAGGCGAAGCATAGGCGCATGGATCAGATAAAAGGCAAAGCTGGCCACTCCAAGTCGATTGAGCCAGGGATGGCTCAGATGCGCCACAAATACTCCTCGACCATATGCCAACCCCATAATCAACAGCAGAGAACCCGGCATATAGAGCAATCCCCCCCACAGTGGCCAGGCAGCATGTGGCCTGTAGAGCGCCCCCACAATGATGAGCACGATGCCTGCGGCCTGCATGAGAGGAGAAGTCTTGGCAAGCTTTCCAGGAGGCGCGACGAGAAACACCTGAGCTAAGTACACACCGGCGAGAAACTCGACGAATCGTGATGGAGCAAACCAAGACACCCAATGCAGCCGCACTGCATCAGGCTGACTATCCCACAACATCCACCCAAGTCCGCCCAGATAGAGGACTGTCGCTGAAAGCGGGATCCAGCGATAACTATCATGGGAAACCAGGTAGATTGTCAGTGGGGTGACGACATAGAACAACCATTCACAGCTAAGGGCCCATGAAGGCACATTCAGATACTGCATGAATACGGGTGTCGTAGAGGGCCACCAACACTGGAGCAGAAGTCCATTGATCGGGACCGCGCGCCAATCAAGAGGGAGATTGGGACTGAAGATGGCAACAGGCATGACCAACGCAATCGCCAAAAGATGCACCGGGTAGATCCTGGCCCATCGATCCCACACGAATCGCTTCCAGCTGGACACCGTCACACCGACCGAGAAGGTGTCCGCATAGTTGTACGTGAGGATGAAGCCGCTTAAGACGAAAAAGAACGATACCGACACCACACCAACATGAAAGATGAGAGACGATCCACCCACGAGGCTCATCCCTGGAATCGTCTCCACGACATGCGATAAATACACAAAACAAGCCGCATAAAACCTGATGCCCGTCAATCCCGTAAGTTCAACTTTGCGCATGGATTGTTCTACATGAACGACCAATAGACTCACCGTATAGAAATCACTGCCCAAGTTAGGAGATGACAGCGGCTTCTTCGGCAGGTCGTTGGAGTGACTTGGCCGGATTAAAGAGATGGCCTCAGCCCATGTGCGGTGTCCAACGTGCTCAGTTCAGACGGCAATGCGGTTCGAATGGCAACTCTCGTCGGACAGAAGATCAGACTTGCTTCTCAACATGCGCAGATGATGAGGCTCGGTAAAATACGGCGGAGCACCCTTATACACGTCAAACGTGCAGACCCACCTTCAGTGACTCTGTCAGGCTTTCTAATTGAGTCGTCCCACTCGTTGACAGTCTGGCGGTATCATGGGTCAATCCACCTACACCATTCCAACCGTCAACATTTCAAGAAGGCTCTTCTCTCTTGATGTTCAATGGTCTAGAAGCGATTGGTTTCAGACGTTTGGAAAATTCTTTCAAAGTTACATTTTTCCCGAGCGGAACACCGCACTTCGCCACAGGAATCGCCGGGTTCCCTTGCACCATCGTCATTGGTGGAACCGATGTGCTCACCACACTACCGGCCGTGACAATTGCTCCCCGGCCGATTGTCACATTGGGCAAGACCAGTGAGCCTGGACCGACGATAGCATCTTCCTCGATCGTAACCGAGCGCGCTTCACGCATATGCGCGATGATGGTTGCCCGCATTCCGACAGAGGCGCGGTCTTTAATCGTCACCAAATATGGATACGAAGTATCGAGGATAACGTCATAACCGATCCATACATTCTCCCCGATCTTGACGCCGCGCCATCGATGCAGCGTGACTCGGAGCGTCGTCGCGCCAGGTGCGAAGCGTGCCAGAATTTGCAATAGTCGATTCTTGGTGCCTGCGAGCAGTCCCTCGCTCATACTTTACACTCCAGAATACGTTGAAGGGCCAGGCGATCCACCTTGCCATTGTTGTTCAGCGGCAACTTTTCCATCAACCTGATTTCTCGTGGCACCATCTGTTGAGGCAACTTATCCCTGAGTGTGCTTTTGATTGTTTGCAAGTCGGCACACGTATCGCCTATAAAGGCGACAATGCCTCCAACTCCTGTAGGAATCACCGGCCAACCGATCACTGCGACATCAAGTATTCCCGAGGCCTCTCTCAATGCCGCCTCGATTTCTCCGAGTTCTATCCTCATTCCAAAAATTTTCACCTGTGAATCAATTCGTCCATAAAAGAAATAATAACCCCTTCCCATTTGCCTTCGAACAAGATCTCCGGTCCTGTAATAGAATTCTGATTGTCCTGGCGGTTTCACCATGGCCAACCTGGTTCGCTCCTCCTCGTGAAGATACCCGAGAGTTCGCTGGGGTCCGGCCAGAAGCAATTCCCCTTTCTCACCGTTAGGGACTTGATTCAGCTGCTCATTGACGACCAGGCCCCGCACTCCTGGGAGTAAAGAGCCTATCGGTACGATACCATTCTCACATTCCCTTGGGGCGCATTCCTTGTCCCACCGGTAGGCCGTAGAGTTGATCGTGACTTCCGTCGGTCCGTAGAGATTTTCAATGATAGAGTTCGGCGCGGCTACTTGCCAGTCTCGACACAATTCCGCCGGTAACGCTTCGCCTCCGAACAATGTCACGCGCAGGTCTGGAAACCGTCCTGGCTTCAACACACCGAGGCGCTTCATCATAGAAGCATTGGACGGAACCGATTGAAATACCGTGATAGCTCGCTCAAGTAGGAATTGTGCTGGGTTGAAAAGAGCTTTTACGTCCGGGCAGCAGACACACGCGCCACACTCCCAGGCGGCAAACACGTCATACACAGACGGGTCGAATGTCAGGTCTGCAAACTGCGAAACCCGGTCCTGTTCGTTCAGTGCATGCCGAGAGACCATAGTCCGAAGCAGATGACTGATGTTGCGATGGGAAACTACAACTCCCTTGGGAACTCCTGTGCTGCCAGAAGTAAAGAGCACATAGGCCACCGTATCTAATTCAACCGAGCAGTCCTTCAAATTAGCCGCGCGACTCAGTTCCTGTGAGCCCACAAAGCGGTGCTGCGGCATTAGCTGCTGCAGATCTGAGACCGAGAAGCGCCCTGGGAGAAGAACTGTGAGACCAGTTGGACAACTCACGAGTAACTCCACCAAAGTTTTTTCGCCCTCTTCATCAACAATCAAACTCAGTGCGCCGGTCCGCTGAAGCAACAGGCGGGTCCGTTCGATCGGGAACCGAGGATTCAATGGCACATACCCATGTCCTCGTAACAACGCAGCCAGGATTCCTGCGTAGGCAACAGGGGTTCGGTACGCATAGACAGCAGTGAGTGCTGGAAAGTCTGGCGAGCATCGCTGGAGCGTTGCGGCAAGGCTGGCCGCTTGATCCCAAAGCGCGCCATAGGTAAGGCAATCATTCCCTACTTCCAGAGCGAGTCGGTCAGGACAACGGTCTACCGAGGACATGAAACCACTCACTAACGGACGCAAGACATCCTCCGGCCATTCATCCAGGGAAGGACCAGAAGGACAGTCTTGGTTATTGAAGTTCATTGGCGGATGAATCAAGACACATCTCACAATTGCTTAAAAGACATGGTGGTGTACGCGAGCCGGTCTTAGGACATTCACGGCGTAGTACCCTCGGCATACAAGGCGCCGTCGCCTGAACTGGCCGCTGGTAGCGCCGTAGGCACTAATCGGTCGGATCCCAGAACAGTGGCTTTCAGCTGCAGAAGAGTATTGCGTTTACCATAACCTACCGTCATTCTGTGAAGATTTTGAGAAAGGGCCTCAAAGTCACTTAGAGGACAGAAGGTTCACAGGTAGCTCCACGGCATCGCCGGGTTCAATGCGCCACTGTTGCACCAACCCTGAAGGCACTTCAAGGACATATTGTGCAGGACGTTGGGACGGATAAAGCAGCCGTGTTTCAAGCGGCTGCGCCGAATAGCTATTGATCACCCGGCGATTTGCATCAATGTAAATAATGTCGAGCGGGACAATCGTCTTGAACATCCAAAAGGAACGAGGTTGCTCACTCTCGAAGAGAAACAACATTCCTCGCTGGCGGCCGTCCGATAGAGGGGCCAGTTCATGAGCCTCCACTCCCATCAACCCTTTCCGGATACTCTGATCATCTAGGGCCAACCAAGCCTCAATAGGGTTGTTTTTAAGTTTCAGCACACCTTTGGGAAGCGCGGCCAGGCCAAGTTGTCCCGCTCCAGTGACCGTCTCGACTTCTGCAAGTTTATGCTGGATGTGCAGGGAAAGCGGACCCAGGATCGTCATCTGCTCTGCATCCAGCTCTTCAAAATCGATTGTGCGTCCAAAATGCGTCTCAAGCGCAGTCACGAGTTCCATGATCCCCAAAGAATCAATGATTCCTTCCAGCAACAGATCAAAATCATCAGGAATCTGATCAGGGGAAAGCCCGCGCTCTGTAATACTGGTCTTATAAAGGGAAATGATGTAGTCCCTGACCTTGTAATCAGTAAATAAACTCATAGCATTGTTTCCATAAATATCATATTCCGTGCCGATCCAACCTGCGTATGGCGGATATGAGATGGACCGGACGTCGGCACAAATCGATCGTCGTCAGGTAGATTCACGACAACGTTTTAAGCATTGCAGCCAAGGCAACCCGGTCGTATTTACCGTTTGCATTGAGTGGAAACTGCGACAAACGATGGTATCTCCGCGGCACCATATAGGCAGGCAGGCGCTTGACAACCTTATCCTTCAAATCCTGGCCTAGAGGAGCGTCACTCTGAAGAAAGACCTCTACCCCGCCGGCACCACCGGGTGTTGGCGGCCAGCCGACCGCAATGACACCATCAACTCCGGACTCCTCTCGCACCACTGCTTCAATCTCCCCCAATTCGACACGATAGCCGAGAATCTTAATCTGATTGTCAACACGGCCGAGATAAAGCATGGGCCCATGATCAGTGGGCCTGCGAACTCGGTCTCCCGTCCGATAATAAATTCCGTCTCGTCCCGGCAGCTGCACGAAGGCTGCCGCAGTCCTGACAGGATCCCGCCAATACCCCAGCGATAATTGCGGTCCCGTCATAAGTAACTCGCCAGCCTCGCCGCTCTTTACCTCGGTGAGTGTGTCATCGACGATGAGCGATGCCATCCCGGGAAAAGGTTGACCAATGGGCACCACGCCACGCTCCGCTTCCATAGCCGATTGTGAGGAGTTCCAGCGGTAATAGGTACAAGCGATCGTCAGCTCAGTTGGGCCATAGATATTTTCAATGACTGAGTTCGGTGCTGCGTCGCCCCATCCCCTAGCCACTTCGACAGGAAGCGCTTCCCCACAGAACAGGCTGACGCGAAGACTCGGATAGGCTCCCGGCTTGAGAGCACCCAGGCGCTTCATAAACACGGCTATCGAGGGCACCGAAAACCATACCGTAAGTCGCGCGTCGTTGATGAACCGTCCCGGGTTTATGAGCGTTTTTTCCGACGGACAACACACACACGCACCGCATTCCCATGAGACAAACATATCCGCTACGGAGAGATCGAAAGTCATATCGAATGTTTGCGAGAATCTATCGTCGGGTTGAATGGAAAACCGCGTCGTCATGAAATCGATATAGTGCCGAACGTTGCGGTGTGCGACCATAACCCCCTTCGGCATCCCCGTGCTTCCTGATGTAAAAAGAAGATAGGCAATCGCGTCGTCGACTTCCGTCGGGCTCTTCCAGGATGCAGCAGAGTTGAGATCGCTCCGGTCTACAAACATGTGGCGCGGCCATTGCTCACGATATTCATGTGCCTGGAGGGAATCAGGCAGTATAACAAGCAGTGCTTGTGAAGCACGGTTCAGCAGTTCACCTAACTGAGGCAACGATCCTGTGTCGACAATAATCGATCGGCATTCGGATCGCTCAAACATCAGCTCAGTTCTCTCTACAGGGAAAGTGCGGTTCAGGGGTACGTACCCGTTGCCGGCCAATAACGCACCCAGCACCCCTGCAAACGCGGTCCGGCTGCGATACCCAAACACAGCCGTTAACGGAACCACCGAGAATTCCGGATATGCTTGGATGGTGGCTGCGATACGAGTAGCGAGCTCTCGCAACTCGTGGTATGAGAGTGTCTGGCCTTCCACAAAGACCGCGGGGCGATCCGGGAAGCGCTCCGCCGACCGTATAAATCCAGTCCACAACCCCTTCACCATGCTAGTTGGTGCTCCTTTGAGCATACTGAGAGTGCGCTGGCAGATCTTCTACGCACGCTTCCTTGCCAACACCTCAAAGCTGTACCTCGGCGCATCATCGAGAGTCACCGGTGAGCTTGAGATGTCGAGCAATACTCCTTGCGCGCCCAAGCCACTTTGGGTGCCGAGCAAGTGTATTGTCTCTAAACTCTGACAGTACCCGTCTGGATCCGACGCGTAGCTGATGTCCCAATGAGGGCCTGAATGACGGCACCGATTCCGTCTTCTTATCCACGATTTCAATACGTGTAGAAGCTTGTCCTTCCACGACGGCCTCAAACTGCACGTATCCCTCGACAACATGAAACGGCCTGACTTGACCATTGACTCGTATTTCCTTGATGAGCTCAGGCTCCGGCTCCAGCTTGCTGAAGCGAGCCAGCATGGGACGGTCCAGAGGGTTCGTCCACTGAAACACGGGAGTAAACAATCTGATATGAGTTTCGCTCTCGCCCGCCACCTTCTGCCAGCACGTTTCCGTGATCGTCTCAAGTAACGGGCCCCATGAAAGGCGCTCATCAAGAGCGTTCATGCGTTCGGCAAAGTGTTCCCACTGGTCATACCCGTCACGCACAAACTCATGGTGCTCGACGAGAAGACCTGCTCTTCCTAGAAATAAATCCACGGCGATGTCAATGATTCTGTCCGGATCCCGTCTCAGGAAAATGGGAAATCCGTGAAAGCGGCACACGGCGGGAAGCATGAAATCACCAAGAGGAAGCTTCGCTTCTTCACGACTCGGAGAGCAAGAGGAATTCACCGCAGCCACAAACCCACTGGTTCGGAGGGCACGCAAGGCGATTGAAGAGAAGTGGCCTTGAGGGAACACCATAATCTGCTCGTGCGACACCCCCTGTCGTTCATGATGGAGTTCCATTCGTTGCAGAGCCAAACGCGCGATCCGAGTCAGATGTTCTTCATCCTCCGCGTCAAACTCATGGTTTGTATGGTCGCAGCCATGAATGCACAACGAAAGACAACGCGTATTCTCCCGGAATAAGGCCGAGACTTGCTCTTGTGAGCGACCGTAGTTCCATGGAATGAATGCGAGCGAGGCGCCATACGGCACCCGCCGCATTGAATCGAGTAACTCGTCATACCGGAGAAACCCATATTGGAGACGAAGCAGCGGGTCGTCAATGATGAGCCGCGCCCTCACGTTGGGGTTATGCCAACAGCTCGAGCCGAAACAATTTTTGAGATACAGGATCGCCGGAAGAAACCACTGGTACATATTCTCAGGCCCCGTTCCCCGTGATATCGGTGCTCCAACATCGGCAAGATGGCTTGTGGCCCAGAGGTACCACTCAAGAGGTCCTCGTGCAGCCGATGTACGCAGAAACACCGGATACTCCTCGACAAAGAGGAAGGGAATCACTTCATCCCCAGCCTGATGAGCCACTGTGAACACGTCACAACCGACGCCAGATTCGTCAGAAAACTCAAGCCCTGCGAGTTGCCGAAGCCAGGCTTTATCTTCTGCTGCAAATTTATAGCGAAGTGGTTGCTGTTGGAGATGTTGCACCCCGTCGATATTGCGACATCCCAATCGTTTCAATAGAGTGAGGTGAGAAGATGAACCCGCAATTCCATACACCAGCACTGGCACAGGACGTTCGGCAGCCAACCGAGACAGTGCGTGAACGATGTCGGATGTTTCTGAAATCTGCGCCAGAGCATCGGCGCTGGCCGCGACACATACCTGTCCATGTCGAGTGTCACCCTCGAGCTCTGCCGTCCAGTCGGAGCGACGAGGATTCGTTACAATTATGTTTTCTATGCCCATCCATTCGGCAAGGCGCAACATGGCCCCATCCATTTCCGATGGCTGGAGGCTTTCGATCAAAAGCAACTGATTCACCGAGTCATTCCTTTTGCTGGGAGGAAACTGCGAAGCGGCTCCTAGGCTGAATTTCCTCCGCAAAAAATATTTTGAAGCGTTTGGCTGGGAAGGAATCCTTCTTCACAGTGCTCTGTGGAACCAACAAGCTCGCTGTGGTAGATCAATATTGGCAGAGGTTACTTCAGCTTGATTAGGAGGAGGCGACGACAAAACCATCAACTCAGGAACGTCACTCTCAAGTCCTCCGCAAGGCTCCTGCCTGCGGCCATCTCCGCCGTGGCCCTAGTCCGGACCAGGCCGAGAGGTGGTCTCAACTACGAGGGCAGTTGACATACGAGAAGTACATAATTGCCCATGATGTTCGCATGTGACTGAGAAACCCTACACTAGAACAGCCATCCATCCAAAACAAAACAATCGGTTATAGTAAATTAACCTCTTATCTTGCTTACTTCCACACTCCCCATACCAGGCTATCGAGGCGGCATCCGTTTTGCTTTGCCAAGCGGTACAGTCCAAAGTCGGAAAGAATTAAGGAGCCCAAATCGCTATGCAATTAAGTAGAAGGGAATATCCCATGATACTATTCAAGCAACTCCCAGCACCTCAGAAAAGCCCTGCGTCCCTTATCCTTGGCCAAAAATCAGGCACTTGCGGCGAAAGGACAACCTCTAAGAGGAATAAAGTCACCGCAGCCGCTCTCATACTGGCACTCCTTCCAGTAATTGGATGTACACTTCTCCCAAGTACTGTCCGGGCTGCAACAATCACGGCTGCCAGCTGTTCACGGAATGACGTGGGCACGGCGGTCAATAATGCTGTCAACGGTGATATTGTTCGGATTCCTGCAGGAACCTGTACCTGGACGACGACTCTAACGATCAATGCCAAGTATTTGACACTAGAAGGTGCCGGACCGAACAGCACGATCATCGTGGATGGAGTCAGCAAAGCTGCTTACCCCAATGTCCCACACGTGTTGGTATGGACAACACCCACAACCGGTCTCTCTAGGCTTGCTGGTATGACTTTCCAAGGGCAATCCCAGGATACGTCCAACAAAGGGATGGTCATTATTAAGGGCGCATCCCACTCCTTTCGGATTGATCATAATAAATTTGTTCCGAACGGTACCACAGCCATGTTCCTGTATGGCGATCTCTGGGGCGTCATAGACCATAACGTCTTCGACATGTCGGCACAGAAAGGTTACGGCCTCTACGTCATGGGGGCAGGATATGGTGATGCCTCTTGGGCGGATGGCTCAACACTCGGGACAGAAGAGAATGTGTTTCTTGAGGATAATCTCTTTACACAAGACCGGTCCAAAGGATTTTTCTATCCAGCCATGGATGGCTGGGCTGGTCATCGAGTGGTCTTCCGTTACAACCAGCTCAACGCCGTCAAGATTGGGAACCATGGGACTGAAAGCGGCGGAAGACAGCGCAGTGCCCGACAGTATGAATACTACAACAACACTTGGACATGGGACATGTATAGCCCTGCTACCCCAAGTACCTCCAAAAATGGCTACCCATCTTTATTTGCAATCCGTGGAGGGACGGGTGTTATTTACAACAATACGGCAACCATCACAAACGGGAGTATCGCAGCGTTTGCTGATTTTCAGTACTACCGAGCGGGAACAAGCTATTCACCATGGGGGAAATGTCCAAGTATCTGGGATCAAAGCGCAACTCGCTGCTTAGATCAAACCGGCGTGGGCGGTGGTACCCTCCTTTCAGGGACAACTCCGACACCAAGCGGTTGGCCAGATCAGGCGAATGACCCTGCCTATGTCTGGAATAACAAAATCAATGGAGTTGTTTCTGCACCGATTTCACAGGTCCCTAGCGTTGTACAGGAAGGACGCGATTTTATCCTTACTGCGAAGCCGGGTTATACTCCCTATACCTACCCTCATCCTTTGGTAAGTGGAGCAACAGTTAACCCAGGGCCCATCCTCCCCGCGCCAACGAACCTTTCCGTTCAATGATAAAGCGATTGCACCCGGTTCTTCTCAACCATGAGAAACGCAGACTCAACTTCATATTTAAACGCTAATTGCCGCGACTAGAGGCAGGTTTAAGCGCAGACAGAATGCTCGTTACATCACTGAATAGGCGATCCCTCACTCTTGGTAGAATCAGCCAAAGTCCACCATACACGATGCCAGCTATGAACAGAGCAACTGCTAGCCTCGAGATACTCTGCAAGCTGCTTGTCTCATTGGCCAGGATCAGCAAAGCAATGCCCATGATAGAGCTGAAAAATGCGGGCACAGCAATACTCTCGAAAAAGAGCTTGAGTGACAAAGGTGTGTCCTTGAAGCTCAGCCACAAAGAGGGAATCATGAGAACATAATGAGCCACAGTATACCCAGCTGCGACGCCAATCGCTCCCCAGTGAATTCCGACACCAAAACCGAGAATTAAACAGGTGGCATACATCACAGTCCACAGCAGGAGTCGTTTTGTGTTGCGTTGAGTGATCATTACCATGCCACAAGTTGAAAACAGTGGTTCGATCACAGCACCTAAAGCTAAGATCCTTAAGATCCAGGCAGCGTCGAGCCATTTACTCCCTAACACCACCAGGATGATGTCTTCCGAGAAAATCGCGATGTAGACCGTCAAGGGGATGGTCACGAAAGAAAGCAGATTGAGAAGCTTTTTATAATAGGCTCGATACCTATCGGGCTGATCCTGGAGTGCACTTAAGCTTGGCAGCGCAACACTTCCTACGGGAGAACTAAGTTGGCTCATGGGCACAGCCATGAGCTGAAACGCCTGTCTATAGAATCCAAGAGCCTCTGCACCAGCAAGCTTGCCAAGAAGCAACTGATCCAAGCTGCGGGAGGCTGAATAGATGGTATCGGCGCTAAGAATATTTCTGCCGACACGCAGGAGGCTCCCCACCCCGGAAGAAAATCCCACGAAGCTGGGCCACCAGCGGCAGGCGATCCACTTGCCGACGACGTCCAACGCAGCTCTCGCAACCTCCTTCCAAACCAAGGCCCAATAGGTAAACTCTTCGAAAGCCAATACGATTGCCAACACGACACTGAACAAGGTCGCCGCAAACTGTACGCCGGCGAGTGCCTTGAACCGCATCTGCCGACGGAGAAGCGCTTCATGTTGTATGGACAAAGCACCAAAAAGAATAGGCAAAGACAAGGCCATCGTGACGGCGATCAACTTCGTCTCTCCGTAGAAAGAAGCAACCGCTTGTGAGAGCCCTGCGATCACAAGCGTGATCAGCACACCCACACTCGCGTTAATCCAAAACAACATGCTGACTTGCTCGTGGGTAATCTCCTTCTGTTGAATAGTGGCTGTGGAGAGGCCTAAATGCTTAAATCTTTCTGCGAAGCCGGTCAACGCCGTCACCATACTTACGAGACCGAAATGTTCAGGCAGGAGAATGCGGGCTAAAATGATGATCGACCCGAATTGCAATATCTGTACTGCTCCGAGGGATCCCAGGCTGTAGATGCCACCATGAATGGTCTTTCCCTTGAGATCTCGCAGAAGGTCTGCTTCGAAGATATGTGCATACTTCTTCATCTATCTCTAGCCTTGGCTGAGCGTCACAACTTCCAAGCATCCGCTTGCAGGTAATATTCCCTAACACTTAACCATCTGTTTTGCGGAAATTAGGCTATGAAGATCACTTAGCCGCTTTGTCACACACTCTTCACGAGAGAGCACAACACAACCACGTTTCTTTCCTGTTTCTTGGCCGGCTGGAATAGCGGGGAAGAAGGCAGAAAGATTTAAGTGGTCCACTTGTTCCAAGTAACTTGTGTTGAGAACATTGCCAGGACCATAGTCGTCATAGCCGTAGTCGGTACCAGGAACCTGGAAGTCGTCGATCAGGACGACGGATTCTCTCCAACTTGAAAAGATAATTTCCAGCTCCTCCTTAAGTGGCAAATGCTCCTCCCAGTGTGCGTCCAGATAGAACAACACGTTTGCCATTGGGATGTCGCTACGGCTTGCGAGGGACCTTAAGAATTTCACACTGTCACCTTCATACAAATGCACTTGGTCTCGTCGATGATAAAAACGCAAGAAGGCATAGGCGTATG
>Ga0224510_10001536_pt1 | contig 15087 bp, 11 predicted proteins | sample SF_May12_sed_USG_FD_170161 | JGI IMG/M metagenome (GOLD analysis project Ga0224510, IMG submission 170161) | Sediment microbial communities from San Francisco Bay, California, United States - SF_May12_sed_USGS_4_1 | ecosystem: Environmental > Aquatic > Marine > Sediment | place: USA: California... | reverse complement strand
CGCCACCGCGCCGAACACGGGTCCGAGCCCGAGGCCCTTGGAGAAGGCGGCACCGGGGTTGTAGATCAGGTGGAGCCGGAGGCTGCCCACGAGGTCGATGCACTCGCTGCCCCCTGGCTGGCAGGGCCCGGCCACCAGCCGCCGCTCGGCCCACACCTTGGTGGCCCGGTCGATCCCGATGGTCACGAGCGCCACCGCCAGGGCCAGGGGCAGGCCTCTGATCCGAGCGGGTCTGTGCTCTCCGGTCACGGGCGGCTCACCGGCGCCTCACCGGTCAGAACATCGACGTCTTGTGCTGCACGCACACCGACGCCTCGGGGATGGCCTCCAGCCGCTCCTTGGGGATGACGTCGTCGCCGGCCAGGCACAGGCCGTAGGTCCTGTTGTCGAGTCGGGCCAGGGCGGCGTCGATGTCGGCTACCGCCTGACGGGCCGCCGCCGACAGGGCCAGGTCCCGGTCCCGTTCCACCGCTATCGTGTCGCCCTCGCCCGACTCTTCGTCGAACTGGACGTCACCCGGTTCCCGGTCGGCCATCAGGGCGGCCGCCTCGGCGGCCAGCCGGTCAGCACTGGTCGTGTACTTCGCCCGCTCGGCCAGGAGGGCCTCCCGCTGGGCGTTCAGCCAGGCGTCGTCGAACAGGTAGGTGGCCTCGGCCGGGATCTCCCGGCTGGCCGGATCGGTAGGTGTGGGCATGTTGAATGTCTTACGGGGTCGGGGGCTGGCCGACTTGGCCGCCGGTGCCGCCTTGACGGCCGTCTTGGCCGCCGGGGTGGACTTGCCGGCCGGAGCCGAGGCCTTCTGCGCCGCCTTGGATGTCTCGGCACCGCTCTTCGACACTGTCTTCTTCGCCACGATCTTTTTCGCCACTGCTTTCTTAGCCGGGATCTTCTCGGTCATCGCCTCGGTTGAGGTTGCTCCAGCAGTGCCTGTTCGCCCCGCCGGTTTCTTGCCCGCCGCCGCCTTGTTACCCGCGCTGGTAGTTGCAGCCCGGCCCGACGCGGCTGCCGCCGCCCGGGCCGTCACCTTCGCCTTCGCCCCGCCGTCGCCGGACGTCTCCTTGTTCGCCCCGCTGGTGGGCCCCGCCGTCGATGTTCCCGATGCCTTCTTGCTTGCTGCCACAGTCGGTCTCGCAGTCGGTCGTGGAGTGCTGTCGGTTTTGCTTCGGTTCTCGACGGCGGCGGAGCCGTGTCGTCAGGGGAGGTGATGCGAAGGTCGGGGTAGTGTAGAGGATCGCGCGTCGGTTCCACCAGCGGGCGCACCCGCCCTTCACCTCGCGGCCACCGGGCGGCAATGCCGGCTCGGGCCTCGTGGGGGGCCGGTATCGTGGATTCCTATGGCCGACAATGCTCCGCTCACGCCCTATCCCGAGGTGTCGTCCCGCCCTGACTTCCCGGGGATCGAGCGGTCCATTCTCGATCGCTGGCAATCCGAGCAGACGTTCGAGCGCTCGGTGGCCTTCCGGCCCGGAGACGCCGAGGGCGGCACCCAGTTCGTGTTCAACGACGGCCCGCCCTTCGCCAACGGCCTCCCCCACTACGGGCACCTGCTCACCGGCTACGTCAAGGACGTGGTCCCCCGGTTCCACACGATGCAGGGCCATCGGGTGGAGCGCATCTTCGGGTGGGACTGCCACGGGCTGCCGGCCGAGATGGAGACCGAGAAGGAGCTCGGCGTGTCGGGTCGGAAGGCCATCACCGACTACGGCATCGAGGCCTTCAACGCCCAGTGCCGCAGTTCAGTGCTGCGCTACACCTCCGAATGGCGGGATTATGTGACCCGTCAGGCCCGCTGGGTCGACTTCGACAACGACTACAAGACGATGGACCTGCCCTACATGGAGTCCGTCATCTGGGCCTTCAAGCAACTGTGGGACAAGGGCCTCGTGTACGAGGCCTACCGGGTCGTGCCCTACTCGTGGGGGGCCGAGACGCCCCTGTCGAACTTCGAGATCCGCCTCGACGATGCCACCCGCCCCCGCCAGGACCCGGCCCTGACCGTGGCCTTCACGCTGGAGCCCCGGCCCGGTGACCCCGGAACGATGGCCATGCTGGCGTGGACCACCACCCCGTGGACCTTGCCGTCCAACCAGGCGCTGGCCGTGGGGCCCGACGTGCCCTACGCGGTGGTGCCGGCCCCCCAAGGGTCACCGGTGGCCTACTTCGTGCTGGGCGACGCCGCCCGGGCCCGCTACGCCCCCGAGCTGGGCCAGGTGGAGCCGGTGGCCCTCCTGCCCGGCTCGGAGCTGGTGGGGCGCCGTTACGAACCGCTGATGCCGTACTTCGCCAACCACACCGACAGTTTCCGGGTGCTGGGAGCGGACTTCGTGACCACTGAGGACGGCACCGGTGTCGTCCACGTGGCCCCCGGCTTCGGCGAGGACGACCAGCGCACGGGCGAGGCCGCCGGGATCGCCCTGGTGGCGCCGGTCGATGACGAGGGCCGGTTCACCGCCGAGGTGCCCGACTACGCCGGGATGAACGTCTTCGACGCCAACCCTCTGGTCATCCGGGACCTCAAGGCCCAGGGCAAGGTGGTCCGGCACGAGACCTACGATCACAATTACCCCCACTGCTGGCGCACCGACACCCCGATCATCTACCGGGCCATCAACTCCTGGTATGTGCGGGTGTCGGACCTAACCAACCGGCTGGTGGCGGCGAACAAGAAGATCAACTGGATCCCCGAGCACGTGCGCGACGGCCAGTTTGGCAAGTGGCTGGAAGGGGCGCGGGACTGGTCGATCAGCCGCAACCGGTTCTGGGGCGCCCCGATCCCGGTGTGGCGCAGCGACGACCCGGCCTACCCCCGGGTCGACGTCTACGGCAGCCTCGACGAGATCGAGCGTGACTTCGGCGTCCGCCCCACCGACCTCCACCGGCCGTTCGTCGACTCCCTGGTGCGGCCGAACCCCGACGATCCCACCGGCCGCTCGATGATGCGCCGGGTGCCCGAGGTGCTCGACTGCTGGTTCGAGTCGGGCTCGATGCCCTTCGCTCAGCACCACTACCCGTTCGAGAACGTGGAACGGTTCGAGACCCACAACCCGGCCGACTTCATCGTGGAGTACATCGCCCAGACCAGGGGCTGGTTTTACACCATGCACGTGCTGTCAGTGGCCCTGTTCGACGAGCCCGCGTTCGCCAACGTGATCTGCCACGGCGTGGTACTCGACGCCGAGGGTCAGAAGCTGTCAAAGAAGCTCCGCAATTACCCCGATCCCCTCGAAGTGTTCGACTCGGCCGGATCCGACGCCCTGCGCTGGTACCTGATGAGCTCGCCCATCCTGCGGGGTCTCGACCTGCGGATCGACGCGGACGGTTCCGGCATCCGGGATGTCGTGCGCCAGATCCTGAACCCGATCTGGAGCGCCTACAGCTTCTTCACCCTCTACGCCAACGCCGAGGGCCACGTGGCCCGGTTCGCCACCGACTCCCCGAACCTGCTCGACCGCTATATCCTGGCCAAGACCCACTGCCTGGTGGCCGATACCGGGGCCCGGCTCGACGCCTACGACCTGGCCGGGGCGTGCGCCGCCGTGCAGGGCTTCCTAGACGCGCTCACGAACTGGTACATCCGGCGGAGCCGGGAGCGGTTCTGGAACACGGGCGACGGCTCAGCGGCCGATACCGCCCGAGAGGCCGACGCCCAGGCCCTCGACACGCTCTACACGGTGCTGCTCACGCTCACCCGCACCCTCGCTCCCCTGCTGCCGCTGGTGGCCGAGGAGATCTGGCTCGGCCTGACCGGCCCCCAGCGGGCCGAGGCCGGCTCCCTCACCGCCGAGGAGGCGGAGCGGCTGAACAGCGTCCACCTCCAGGACTGGCCTGACGCCGCCGAACTGCCGGCCGACGACGCCCTGGTGGCGGCCATGGACCGCCTGCGGGAGGTGGCCTCGGCCGCCCTGTCGCTGCGCGACGATCGCGGCCTGCGGGTCCGCCAGCCGCTGGCCCGGGCCGTGGTGGCCGGGGCCGACGTGGAGGCCATCGGCCCCTTCACCGACCTCTTGGCCGATGAGATCAATGTGAAAGCGGTGGAGCTGAGCGGCGCGGTGGAGCGCTACGGCTCGTTCCGGCTCCGCCCGAACGGCCGGGTACTCGGTCCCAGGCTCGGGCCCGACGTCCAGGCTGTCATCCGGGCGGCCAAGGCCGGCGACTGGGCGGCGATGGACGACGGCACCGTCACCGTGGCCGGTCACGTGCTGGCGGGCGATGACTTCGAGTTGGCGCTCGACCCGCTCGACGGCGTAACGGCAGCCGCCCTGCCCGGCAACAACGCCATCGTCGTTCTCGATACCGAGCTGACGCCGGAGCTGGAGGCCGAGGGCCTGGCCCGGGACCTGGTGCGGTACGTGCAACAGCTGCGCAAGGACAAGGGCCTCAATATCGCCGACCGCATCCGGCTCCAGCTCGATCTGCCTCCCGACGTGAAGCCCCGCATCAGCCCCCACCTGGCCTGGGTGGCCAGCCAGGTGCTGGCAGCCGATGTGGTCGACGCCACCGGCCTGGCCAACGTCAAGCCGCTGGGCCCGGCCAAGGTCGGCTTCGACCTCGAGGTGGTCGCCACCCCCGCCTGAGCCGGCTTCTGGTGGCCCCCCGGGCCATCACCCCGTGACGGCCCGGGGCACGAGATCCTGCGGGACGCTGGGGCCGGAATTGAAGAGACCCGGGCCCGAGGGCCCGAGTCTCTTCAGTTCTCAGGGCTCACTTGCGGCGGCCGAACCAGCCGCCACCACCCCGATTCGAGTTGTCCTCTTCCAGGAAGTTGGTGATCGGGTCTCCGGCCGCCGGCTCTTCGGTGGTCACCCGGCGCAGCTCGTCGAGGAACGGGTCGCCGGTCGGTGGCGACGCCGGCGGGCCGCCCGCCCCGACGGGAACCGGGGGCACCTGCGACGCCCCGTTGGGGGGCGGCGGGGTGGCGGCCGAGTCGGTGATCTCCTCGGCGTAGCTGTCGGCATACACGACCTCTCGGGCCACAACCGGGGCCGTCGCTTCGTAGACCGGCTCCTCATCGACCTCCTCCTCACCGTTCACTGAGGGGGTGGGCGGCGGCGCCAGATCATCGAGCTCCTCGGGGGCGATGACCTCGGTGGGACGGGTGGTGGCCTCGATGGCAGCGGCCGCCTCGGCCTCCAGCTCGTGCAAAGCCACGACCTCGACCGCGATCGGTGGATAGTCGGTGGAATCGACCACACCGATCTCCGCCGGCTCCAGCGCCTCCCGCGAACGCAAGGCCTCGGCATCGTCGAGCACGGCGTTGAGCTCCTCGAGGGCCCGCTTCACGTCGGCCCGGCGGGCCTCGAGGTGACGCTCGAAGCGGGTGACGTCGCCCTGGAGCAGCCCGTGAATGTGCTGTAGATCGGCGATCTGGTCCAGCAGGCGGGCCCGCTCGTTCTCGTGGGCCTGCGAAAGCTCGTCGACCACGGCGCTGACCCGGTGTTGGGCCTCTTCCCGAGCCGAGTCGAGCATCTTGGCCCGCTCCGCCGCGGCCTCGCCCAGCAGGCGCTCGCGGTGGGCCACTGCCTCCGTGGTCATTTCGTTGGCCTGGTCGCGGGCGTCGGCCAGCAGGGCGTTCGACTGGAACTCGGCCTCGTTGCGCAGCCGCTCTGCCTCTTCCTTGGCCTCCCGAACCAGGGTGTCGGCGGTGCGCTGGGCGTTGACCAGCGTGTTGCGCAGCGTTTCGTCGAAGTCCGGCATCGGGCCCGGCGCCGGACCGGGCGGTACTGCCGGCTGCGAGGGGCTCCGGGCTTCGATCAGGCGGGCCTCGGCCGAGGCCGCCCGGGTCTCCGCTTCAGCCAGCCGGGCGTGCAGCTTCTCGATCTCGTCGGCCAGAGGCGCGAGGTTTGCCAGCACCCGGTCAACCTGATCCTTGCTGTAACCCCGGGACTCTTCCTCGAACCGGATGTCCGGGATCCGCCGGAGCAGCCGGAGCTTGTCACTTTGCTGGGCCATCACGACAGGGTAGCCGTGCCGACGCGCCATATGCACGGGATCGATCTACCCGCTTGCCTCTCCAACTCGGTGCCGGTGACCGGGCCCCCGGGCCGGGAGCTGGTAGGCCGTTCATAACGGTCCTGGATGCGCGTTCGATGCCGCCCCACCAGGGGCGATCCTCAAGCCCCGCAGATGATCCGAATCAGAACCTGCAGAATGATGAGCACCAGTAGCTCGGCCAAACCGACGAATGCCAGGGCACCGTGCATGGGTGGAAGTGAACGCCGGATCGGCACCACCACTGGGTCCGTGATGGCCACCGACAAGTCCCGGACGCCGGCCACGGGCGAGCCCGTGCTGATCGGGAATAACGACATCACCAACCGCAACAAGAACACGAACTGGAACGCCAGCAGCAGAACACAGATGATCGTTCGGGGGCTCATAGGGGTGTCAGCAAGCGTAGCCGCCCTTGATGGGTCAGCGGTTCTGGCGGGCGGGACGCTCGAACCGCCGGCGATCCTCGTCCGACACCGTCACGGTGGGCGGCGTCAGCAGGAAGATCTGGGGGGCGAGCTTCTCCATCGATCCCTCCAGGGCGTAACAGAGGCCGCTGGCGAAGTCGATGAGTCGGCGGGACAGCTCCCGCTCGGTGCCCTGGAGGTTCATGATCACCGGCACCTCGGCCTTGAACTCGTCGGCCAGGGTCTTGGCGTCGCCGAATGACTGGGGCGACAGGTGCCGGGGGGTGACCCGGCGCGGCGGCGCTGCCGCCGCCTGGTAGGCCGCCGATTCTGATGCCATGTCCGCCTCCGCCGGCACCGCTCGCACGGTGGTGCCGATCTCTGGTTGGACGAGATCGGGGGCCGCGCCGGGCGGTGGTACCGCCCGCAGTGGCCGGCTGGCCCCGCCTGCGGGCCGCAGCTCCGCCGCCCGCTCGTCCGGGCGGCAAGTGCCGCCCTCTCCGTTCGCTTCTCCTGCGCCGCCGCCCGGACGCGTCGTTCTGACCGGTCCACCCGCTGCCGCCGGCGCTCCATCCGGGGCGGCGGTGGGTGCTGCGCCGGCGCTGCCGGGGACGCCCCCGCCTCGGGCCGCCGGCCGGGAGCCGGTGCCCTGCCCGCTGGCGGCGGTGGCGGAGGACGCCGCAGTCGTTCCCCGACCGGGGCTCTGGCCGCCGGAGGCGCCACCGGCGGCCGGCGCGCCAGAGGCCGGTGCGGCGGCGCCGTTGGAGATCCCCGACGAGCCGGCGGCCACCCGGGCGGCGGGGACCGCTCGGGATCCCGATGCCGGATCAGCGCCGAACGTGCGGGTTGGCCGGCTGTCCGCCGGGGAACGGCTGCCGGCTCCGGAAGTTGAGCCGCTACCGGCGGCGAGCCCGGCATCAGCCGGCGGCCCCGACCGCCCTGCGGGGGCACCACCGGCCTTCGGGCCCTGGTCGATGTCGTGAGCACCGGCGTTCCCGGCTCCGGAACTGCGGGCCCCGGCGCGCGGAGCGATGTCGCCCCCCGACCCCGTGCCTCCGGCGGCGTCGCCCCGGGCCGAGGCTTGCCCGGGCGAGCCGGTGGATCGGGTGGCGGCAGCGTTCCGGGCCGCTGCCGCCCGGGCCCCGACCTCGGCGGTGGTAGCGGGCTTGGATGCCGGTGCCGACCGGCTGGCGGCGGCGGCGCTCTCGGGTTGATCGAGGTCTCCGACGGCGTCAACCCGTACGTCGGCCGACTGGGGGCTGTGGCGGCCACGACGCGCCGACTTGTCGTCGAGATAGCCGTCGTCGTAGTCCTCATCCGGGCCGAGGCCCATGTAGGTGAGCACGTTGCGTAGCATCGACATCAGGTGAACTCCTCGACCACCGAGATCAGTCTCCCACGTCCGGCTGGCCTGCCGGTGGTTCCTCGTGGGCGTTTCGCCGAAGGCGAAACTCGAGGTCCCCCACGGGGACACCTAGGCACGGGGCCGCTCGCCGAACAGGGCCGAGCCGATCCGGACCATCGTGCTGCCCTCGGCCACCGCCACCTCGTAGTCGGCCGACATGCCCATCGACAGCTCCCGGGTCTCGCACGCCACCCCCAGCTCCCGCAGCCTGGCGAACCCGGGGCGGGGGTCGGCTGTGGCCTCCGTGGGCCCGATCGTCATCAACCCCAGCACGTCCAGGCCGAGCTCCCGGGCCCGACCTACCAATCCCGTGGCCTCCGCCGGTTGGCAGCCCGACTTCTGGGCCTCTTCTGTGGTGTTGACCTGCACGAGGATCCGGGCGCCAGGATCACGCCGGGCGATGGCCTCGGCCAGCGCCAGACGGTCGACCGTCTGCCACAGGTGCACCACCCCGGCCAGCAGCTTGACCTTGTTGCTCTGCAGGCCGCCGATGAAATGCCACCGGGGTCGCTCGCCGCCCGGCCCCACCGACCCGGGGTCGGCCGCCTTGGCCACGAGTTCCTGGGCGTAGTTCTCCCCCAGGTCGACCAGGCCGGCGGCCAGGGCCCGCCCGATCAGGGGGACCGGGAACCCCTTGGTCACCGCTATCAGAGCCACCCGGCCCTCGGTGTCGCCAGCGGCCCGAAGCCGCTCCCGGATCTCGGTCGCCCGGGACCGGATCACCTCGGGCTCCACCATCGCCGCCGGTTCCGCCGCGCTCATCACCGCCTGCCCGCGCTACTTCAGGAACGAGGGCACGTCGAACTCGTCGTCGAGGTCGTCCTCTTCCTCGCCGAAGAGGTCGATGGCCTCCTCGACCACCGGGGCGGGCATGGGAGGAGCCGACATCCGAGTGGCCGGCGACGCGGCCCGGGGGATGAAGACGTCGTCGACCATGCCGGGGCCCTCGTAGCGGTCGAACCCGGCGGCGATCACGGTGACCCGGATCTCCTCGGCCAGGTTCTCATCGACCACGGTGCCGAAGATGATGTTGGCATCGGCGTGGGCCACGTCATGGATGATCTCGGCCGCCTCGTTCACCTCGAACAGGCCGAGATCACTGGAGCCGGCGATCGTGAGCAGGATACCCCGCGCCCCCTCGATCGAGGCCTCGAGCAGGGGGCTGGCGATGGCGGCCCGGGCCGCGGCCAGGGCCCGTCCCTCGCCCGACGCCCGGCCGATGCCCATCAGAGCCGAGCCGGCGTCGTGCATGATCATGCGCACGTCGGCGAAGTCGGTGTTGATCAGGCCGGGCGTGGTGATCAGGTCGGCGATGCCGGACACCCCCTGGAGGAGGATCTCGTCGGCCATGCGGAAGGCATTGACCATCGAGGTCTTCTCATCCGCGATCGACAGCAGCCGATCGTTGGGGATCACGATCTGGGTGTCGACCTTCTCCCGCAGCCGGTTGATGCCGGCGTCGGCCTGGGCCGCCCGGCGCCGCCCCTCGAAACCGAACGGCCGCGTGATCACGGCGATCGTGAGGGCCCCCTGGCTCTTGGCGATCTCGGCGATCACGGGGGCCGCCCCGGTGCCGGTACCACCCCCCTCGCCGGCGGTGATGAACACCATGTCGGCGCCCTCCAGGGCGGAGGAGATCTCGTCCCGGTGAGCTTCGGCCGCCTGCTGGCCCACGGCCGGGTCGCTGCCCGCCCCGAGGCCCCGGGTGAGTTCCCGTCCGATGTGGATCTTGGTCTCGGCGTCGCTCATGAGGAGGGCCTGGGCGTCGGTGTTGACGGCGACGAACTCCACGCCCCGCAACCCGGCGTCGATCATGCGGTTGACGGCATTGCAGCCGCCACCGCCGATGCCGACCACTTTCACTACCGCCACATAGTTCTGGGTGCTCATAGGGTGCGATGTCCTCTGCCGTTGGTACGCACAGCGCTGCTGGATCGAATCGCCCGGCTCGTTTGAACGGCCCGGCCCGACACCGGTTCCTGGCCCGGAGGCCCACCGCTCGTCGGGGATCCGGCTGTCCGGCTACTGGTCACGATCGGCCCACACTAGCAGCCGCCTGTGCTGGCTAATGGTTCTTCAGAATCGGCTCCGGAAGCGGCCAGTTGGCCTCCCACGAGCCCCGCCCGCCGCACCGTCGGAGCCGACGGCACACGGACGTCGATCACGCTGACACAGGTCAGGTCGACCCGGGCCAGCACGGTCTCCAGGGCCACCATCTTGGCCTCCAGATCCCGGTCGTCGCCGATCTCGGCCCGGCCGATGGGACCGAGCTCCAGGAAGACCTGGCCGCCCTGCACCGACAGCCCCGTGGTGTGGGCCGCGATCTCGGGGCTGAGCCGCTCCAGCGACACCACGGCGGCCAGGGCCTCGCCCGGCACGGCCTGGCCCGGCACGCCCGAGGCCTCCAGCCCAGCCAGCACCAGCATCCCCTCGGGGGGGCCGTCCACAATCTCCAGCTGCCGACCAGTCGGGTCGACCAGGGCGAAGCGGATGCCGGTGGGCATGGCCAGCACGGCCCGCCGCTCGGTGACGGCGACGGTGACGTCACCTCGCCACCCCCGGTGGATCCGGGCCGTGTCGATCCACGGCACCCGCTCCACAGCGGCGGCAACGTGGGCCGGCCGCACCTCGATCAGGGGCTGGCCTATCTGCAGGCCGGTGGCCACCACCACCTGCTGGGGGTTGGCCCGGGACGCCCCGGACACCGTGACCCGCTCCACGTCGAGCAGTGAGCTGTTGGCGGCGGCGATGGCCACGATGGCCACGGTGGCGGCCAGGGTGACAGCGGCGATGAGGCGGAGCCGTCGCCGCCCCTCCTGACGGGCCACCTGGTGCCGCCGGGCCCGGAGCCGGGGATCGACGGGGTCGGGGTCCCGGCGGGGCCGGGGCCGCTCCTCTCCCGTGGCCGCCGGGGTCCCGCCGGTCCGGGGACGGACGGCGTCGACGGTGCGGCTCCCCTGGCCCCGGCTGGGGGCGACGTCGGCGGTACGGCTGGCGTTGCGGCGAGTAGCGGTCAACGGAGGGCCTCCTCCCCGTCGGGAGCGTCGAATCCCACCAGCAGGTTCTCGCAGTGCAGGGCCACCCCGAAATGGTCCCAGACACGGCGCCGGACCTCGGTGATGAGGCGAGCCACGTCGTCGGCCGAGCCGCCAGGGTCGGCCTGAATGAAGTTGGCGTGCTTGGTCGACACCTCGGCCGTGCCCACCCGCAGCCCCTTGAGCCCCGCAGCGTCGATCATCCGGCCGGCCGAGTCGCCCGGCGGGTTGGTGAACACGCTGCCGGCGTTCTGACCTCCCGGCTGGTGGGCCCGGCGCCAGCGGACGATCTCGGCGATCGCCGCCTCCGACTCCTCCCTCCGCCCATCGCCCAGTTGCACCACGGCCTCCAGCACCACGTGGTGGGGGGCGACCGCCGAGCGACGGTAGGCGAAATCGAGGTCGGCCGGGCCCCAGGTGAGGCCCTGGCCGGCCCGCAGGTCGAACACCGACACCGACGCCACGGAGGCGGCCATGTCGGAGCCGTGGCCGCCGGCGTTCATCCGGACCGCCCCACCCACCGAGCCGGGCACGCCCACCGCCCACTCGAAGCCGTGGAGCGACTCGGCTGCGCTGCGCCGCGCCGCCACCGGCAACAGGGCGGCCCCGCCCAGGCGGAGGCGGGCGTCGCCGCGGTCGGGCGTCACCGTGGCGAAGGCGTCGCCCAGCTGCACCACCAGGCCGGGGAAGCCGACGTCGGCCACCAGCAGGTTCGACCCCCGTCCGAGCACCAGCACGGGCACAGTGTCCCCATCGGCGCCGTCCTGCGGGGCGGTGCCATGGGGCTCGGCTCGGCCGCCGGCGGCGGCCAGGGTGGCCGCCACCACATCGAGGGCCTCGGGTCGCTCGATCGTGACGAACAGGGCGGCCGGGCCACCCACCCTGTAAGTGCACAGAGGGGCGAGCGGCACCTGGCGGCGGGCCAGCGGCCCGAGCCGCCGGGCAACGTCGTCGAGCAGTGCCAACCCGGCCATCGTCAGGCGTCCCGCCGGTCCAGCTCGGCCAGGACGCGGTCTGGCACGGTGGTCAGGTCGCCGGCGCCCAGGGTGATGCAGAGGTCGCCGGGGCGCAGCTCGGCCACCAGCGCCGCCACCACCTCGTCGAGCGTCTCGGTGTAGCGCACGTCGGCCTCAGGGTGGGTGGCCCGCACCACGTCGGCCACCAGCGACCCCACGATGCCGGGCCGGGGCTTCTCGCCTGACGGGTAGATGCCGGTGACGTAGAGCACGTCGGCCTGGGTGAAGGCGTTGCCGAACGTGGACCACAGCTGCTCGGTGCGGCTGTAGCGGTGGGGCTGGAACACGGCCACCAGCCGGGCCGGCTCCAGGGTGCGGGCGGCCGACAGGGCCGCCTGGACCTCGGTGGGGAGGTGGGCGTAGTCGTCGACCAGGCGCACCCCAGCGGCCGATCCTCGCTCCTCGAAGCGGCGGCCCACCCCGCCGAACCCGGCCAGCGCCTCCGCTGCCCGCTCGGCGTCAGCTCCCAGGGCCACGGCCATGGCCAGAGCGGCGGTGGCGTTGCGGAGGTTGTGCATCCCCGGCTGGCTCAGGCGCAGGGTGAGGGTGATCCCGCCGGGGCCGGCCACGGTGGCGGTGATGCCCCGGGGCGTGGGCACCGGGTCGGTGATGCGCCAGGCGGCGCCGTCGGCCACACCATAGGTGGTGCACGCCACCAACGAGGCCAGATGGGCCGCCCCCGGGTCGTCGAGGCACACCACCCGGGGCCCGGGGGCCTGCTCCACGAACTGGCTGAACGCCCGCTCCAGGGGCTCGAAGCCGCCGTAGTGCTCCAGGTGGTCGGGCTCCACGTTCGTCACGATCACGGCGTGGGCGTCGAGCTCCACGAACGTGCCGTCGCTCTCGTCGGCCTCCACCACCAGTAGCTCGCCGCTGCCCACGGCCGCCCCCCGGCCGAGGTCCCGCAGGTCGCCGCCCACGATGAAGGCCGGGTCGAGCCCGCAGCCCCGCAGGGCGGTGGTGAGCATGGCCGAGGTGGTGGTCTTGCCGTGGGTGCCGGCCACGGCCACCGTCTTCCAGGCCCGGGTGATGGCCCGCAGGGTGTCGGCCCGCCGCAGGCACGGCAGGCCCCGGCGGCCCGCCTCCACCATCTCGGGGTTGTCGGCCGGCACCGCGGTGGAGTGGGTGACCACGTCCACGTCGCCCACGTTCTCGGCCCGGTGGCCGGTGTGGACGGTGGCGCCGGCCTCGGCCAGCCGCTGGGCGGCGGCCGAGCGGCCCAGGTCGGAACCGGTCACGGTGTGGCCGGTACCGAGCAGGATCTCGGCGATGGCGCTCATCCCGGCCCCGCCGATCCCGATGATGTGGACCCGGCGGGGCTGGGTCAGGTCGAGCTCCTGGCGGGTGGTACCGCCGGCCGCCTCGGTCATTGGGACCGTCCTTTGCTGTCTGTGGCATCGTCGCCGCCGGAACTCGTGTCGGTCTGGGCGTCGATGCCGCCGGCCTCGAGCACGAGGCGGGCCACCGCCTCGGCCGCACCGGGCCGGGCTACGGCGGCGGCGGCCCGGGCCATGGCCCGCCGGCGATCGTCGTTGGCGATGAGGGGCTCCAGCTCGGCGGCCAGGCGCTCGGCCGTGAGCTCGGCGTCCTCCACCACCACCGCCCCCCGGGCCGCCACCAGCTCAGCGGTGTTGGCTCGTTGGTGGTCGTTGGGGGCGTGGGGCAGGGGCACGAGCACGGCCGGGAGGCCGGCGATGGAGATCTCGGCCACGGTGGAGGCCCCCGAGCGGCACACGGCCAGGTCGGCTGCGACCAGCACGAGCGGCATCCGGTCCTCGTACTCCACCAGCTGATAGACGAGGTCACCGGCGGTGACCGCCTCGGGTGGGGTGCGGAACCGCTCCCAGTCCCGGCGGCCCACCACATGGCGGATGGCAAGATCGGACCGGTCGGCCCATCGCTCGGCCAGCTCCCGGACCGCGGTGTTGACCCGGGTGGCACCGAGCGAGCCCGACCAGACAGCCACCACCACCCGGTCCGGGGGGAGGTCGAGGGCGGCTCGGGCGGAAGCCACGTTGGCCCCGGTCACGGCGGCCACCACGGCCGGAAGGCTGGGGTTGCCGGTAACGACTCCCCGGGGCAGGTCGGTGTCGGGGAACGGCAGGGCGCACACCTTGGCGAAACGGCCGATGAGGCGGTTCACGGCGCTGGCCCGGGCGTTCTGCTCGGTGACCACCACCGGCACCCGCAGCACCACGGCGGCCAGGGAGACGGCGAAGGCGGCGTAGCCCCCGAGGCACAGCACAACCCGGGGGCGGTGCCCCAGCACCAGACCGAACCCCTGGACCAGGCCGCGCACCAGCGACACCGCCGCCCCGAGGTTGGCCGGGGTGGGCCGGCGCTGGATGCCGCGGCCAGCCAGCTCGTCGATGGTGAAACCGGCCTGGCGCACCAGCGTGCCCTCGTTGCCCCGCCGGCCCCCCACGAAGTGGATGTCCTCCACCGCCAACCCGAGGGCCACCAGACTCTGGGCCACGGCGATGCCGGGGTTGGTGTGCCCGGCCGTGCCGCCGCCGGTGATCACCACCCGGGGTCGGTGCCGGCCGGTGGCCTTTTGGCTCGGCCCCGCCGCATTCGGGATCGCTGGGTCCGCCACCGCGCCTCCTAGGTCCGGATCCGGCGGGCCACGCTGGTGAGCAGGCCCGCTGCTGTGAGCGTCACCACCAGGCTGGAGCCGCCGGCCGAGATGAACGGCAGAGCCTCGCCGGTGATGGGCAGGACCCCCAGCACCATGCCGATGTTGAGGAACGCCTGCACCAGCAGCCAGCAGGTGATGCCGGCGGCCAGCAAGGTGCCAAACCGGTCGGGGGCACCCAGGGCCGTGCGCAGACCGAGCCAGGCGATGAGGAGGAAGCCCCCGATGAGGGCGCTCGCCCCGATCAGCCCCACCTCCTCGGCCACGATGGCGAAGATGAAGTCGGTGTAGGCGAAGGGCAGGAACCCCCACTTGGCCCGGCTGGCCCCCAGGCCCACGCCGTAGAGGCCGCCGGAGGCGATGCCGACCTGACTCTGGACCGACTGCATGCCGATTCCCAGCGGATCCTTCCAGGGGTCCATGAAGGCCAGCAGGCGCTGGCGGCGGTAGGGGGCGGAATAGGCCAGGATCGTCGCCGCCACCCCGGCCACCGTCACCCAGCTGAGGAGGCTGCGCATCCGGGCGCCCGACACGAACAGCATCAGGATCACAACCGACGACATGATGATCGGGGTGCCCAGCTTGGGCTGCACCACGATCA
>Ga0224510_10001534_pt1 | contig 15102 bp, 13 predicted proteins | sample SF_May12_sed_USG_FD_170161 | JGI IMG/M metagenome (GOLD analysis project Ga0224510, IMG submission 170161) | Sediment microbial communities from San Francisco Bay, California, United States - SF_May12_sed_USGS_4_1 | ecosystem: Environmental > Aquatic > Marine > Sediment | place: USA: California... | reverse complement strand
GCTCCGCGCCGTCGGCGCGACGACACTCGACGAGTACCGCAAGCACATCGAGAAGGACGCCGCCCTCGAGCGCCGCTTCCAACCGGTGTTTGTCGGCCAGCCGTCGGTTGCCGAGACGATTGCGATCCTGCGTGGGCTCAAGGAGCCCTACGAGGCGCACCACGGAGTCGAGATCCGCGACTCCGCGCTCGTTGCCGCCGCCGTTCTGTCCGACCGTTACGTCTCCGACCGCTTCCTTCCCGACAAGGCGATCGATCTCGTCGACGAGTCGGCCTCGCGCTTGCGCATGGAGATCGACTCCTCGCCCGTCGAGCTCGACGAGGCCGAGCGTCGGGTTCGGCAGCTCGAGATCGAGCTCGCCGCGATGGTGAACGAGTCGGATGACGTTCGCGCGCCCGTTGAACGGGAGCTTGCGGAGGCGAAGTCCGCGCGTGACGAGCTCGGCGCACGCTGGTCTCGCGAGAAGGAAGGGCTCCAGCGAGTCGCCGAGATCAAGAAGCAGATCGACGAGCTGCGCATGGAGGCCGAGCGCGAGGAACGGCAGGGCAATCTCACGCGCGTCGCCGAGATCCGCTACGGGCTCCTCCCGGAGCTCGAGAAGGAGCTCGTCGAGCGCGAGGATCGCGTCGAGGCCCCGATGGTCAAGGAGGAGGTCGACGAGGACGATGTTGCGGCGGTCGTCGCCGCTTGGACCGGGATTCCCGTCTCGCGTCTCCTCGAAGGCGAGGTCGAGAAGCTCATCCATATGGAGGAGCGATTGCACAAGCGGGTCATCGGCCAGGACGTTGCTGTGGAGGCGGTGTCGAACGCGCTTCGCCGCGCGCGTTCGGGCCTCCAGGACCCGAACCGGCCGATCGGCTCGTTCATCTTCCTCGGCCCGACCGGCGTCGGGAAGACCGAGCTTGCCCGCGCGCTCGCCGAGTTCATGTTCGACGACGAGCGGGCGCTCGTCCGACTCGACATGTCGGAGTACCAGGAGAGGCACACGGTCGCCCGCCTCGTCGGCGCTCCGCCGGGCTACGTCGGCTACGAGGAAGGCGGGCAGCTGACCGAGGCCGTTCGGCGTCGGCCCTACGCAGTTCTCCTTCTCGACGAGATCGAGAAGGCGCACAGCGAAGTGTTCGACGTGTTGCTACAGCTTCTCGACGACGGGCGGCTCACCGACGGGCACGGCCGCACGGTTGACTTCCGCAACACCGTCGCGATCATGACCTCGAACATTCGCTCGTCGAATGAGCTGCGGGACCGTTTCCGGCCTGAGTTCCTCAACCGCATCGATGAGATCGTCGCCTTCGACGCGCTGACCCGCGAGCAACTCTCCGACATCGTCGAGCTTCAGCTCGCGCGCCTCCGCGAGCGGCTGGCCGAGCGCAAGCTCGACCTCGAGCTCACCGACGCCGCAAAGGAACTGCTCGCGGAGGAGGGTTGGGACCCGGCCTACGGGGCGAGGCCGCTCAAGCGCGCGATCCAGCGGCAGCTCGAGAACCCGCTCGCGCGTGAGCTACTCGAGCGGCGATTCGTCGAAGGCGACACCGTGCGGGCCGACGTCCGCGACGGCGAGCTTGTCCTCGAGCGGGCCGAGGCTACGAGCCTGGCTGCGACCTGAGCCTAAGGAACATCCGGGAAGAACTCGGCTTGCCCTGACACGGCCGGGGCTCCGTAGATGAAGAGAACGAGCTCGTCCGAACCTGCGTTGCGCAGCTGCAGGATCGTGCCCGGCTGAACCACGAGAACACTTCCCGGCGAGAGCTCGTGACGCTCGGGCGGCTCGCCGAGATCGACGGTGAGCGTCCCGTCGAGCACCACAAAGACCTCCTCTTGCCCGTGATCCGCGTGCCGCTTTCCCCGCGCGCCCGGCGAGTAGCGCCAGAGATTCGCGCGAGACTGTGTCATCGAGTCCGAGAGTCGAGCGATCGAGCGCGTGTCGTCGTCGCCGCGAGGAACCCACTCGAGCTCGGAGTGGGCGAAGATCGTGTAGCTCATCGGTGGAGTATCTCGCACCCGGGCGGCTTCGCGTCCGGACCTGAGGCGACGGTCGTGCGCGACGGCGGCTGATACCTGCTGCGGGTTTACTTCGGACATGGGCGACGGTCCGAAGCCGTATCGGCTGAGCACAGGGCGCCGTGCCGTCAATGCGCTCGTGCGTCCGCTCGCCCGGTTGGGCTTGGCTGGACCGCGCACCTACCTGCTCACCGTGCCCGGCCGGAAGACTGGAACGCTCTGGTCGACACCCGTCTCGATGGTGGAAGAAGGAAACCAGCGGTGGCTCGTGGCCCCGTACGGCGATCGCAACTGGGTGAAGAATGCGCGCGCGGCAAGATGGGTGCAGCTCCGGCGCGGCCGCACGAGTGAGCGTCTCGCGGTCGAAGAGCTCCCCTCGGTGGAGGCGATTCCGGTCCTGCGCGAGTACTACCGCCGCGGGCGCGTCACGCGCCCGTTCTTCGACGTCTCGCTCGACTCGTCGGATGCAGCGTGGCTCGCCGAAGCGACCCGCCATCCGGTGTTCAGGCTCGTTTCGGGCGACTGAACCGTAGGATCAGCAATCGAGACAATGGCGAAGCCGACAGACCAGACCGACGTCCTCCTCGTTGCTGCGACGGACATCGAGCTCTGTGGACACGTGGGCTTCGTGTGTGGTGTCGGACCGGTTGAAGCTGCGGCCGCTACCGCACGGGAGCTCGCGCTTCGGCCGCCCCGAGTCGTGCTGCACGTCGGCATCGCCGGGGCGCGCGGGATCACTCCAGGCGGGCTCGTCGTCGGAGGCGAGGCGGTCTACTGCGACATCTCGGCCGAGGTTCCCGTCGTGGAGCGCGTCGAGCCGGACGGCGATCTGCTCGCATCGGTACGCGCAGCCATCCCCGAGGCACTCGTGCTTCCGATCGGAACGAGTGCGTCGGTCGGCGGATCGGCTCGTGATGCGCACCGGGACCTGAGAGTCGAGGCGATGGAGGGCTTCGCCGTCCTGCGGGCATGCGCGAGTGCCGGAATACCTGCGATCGAAGTCCGGGCGATCTCGAACGAGCTCTCGGAGGGTGATCGTTCGCGCTGGCGGATCGGACGCGCTCTCGAGGCGATCTCGGATGCGCTGCCTCGCCTGCTCGCTGCTGTAGCTGAGTAGCGTCTGCTGAATGGCACGCAAGGCGAGGACGACGAAGGAGCTGCCACCGCCGCTTCCGCCTGAGCTGCGAACCGTCGGCCAGCTCGTCGCAGAGTCCATTCGGTTGTACGGCCAGAACTTCCTGCGGGCATTGCCTCTCGGGATCGTGGTCGGCGTGATCAACCAGCTAACTGCAGACATCGACCGGGCGGGGGTCGCCCTCAGCCTGGTCGTCGTCGCGCCCGTCTTCGCCGCCGCGTACGCCTACGCGGCGAAGCTCGCGACGGACGCGAGCACGACGCGCCGATCGTGGTTCGTCGCAGTCGGCGTGGGCTCGCTTGTCTTCGTACCTGCGGCGCTCTTCTTCCCGTGGTTCGCGCTCGCCGGCGTCCTCTGGCTCGCCCTGATCGGACTTGCGGTGCCCGCGGCGATGGTCGAGGGCGCCTCGTTCACGGGCTCGCTCCAACGTGGTTTGGCTCTTGGCCGCGTGGACTACATCCACGCCGCAGCGTCGCTCGCGACGCTCGTCATCCTCTTCTTCCTGATGCGACTGGGGCTTGCGTTGCTTCTCGAATCACAGGCCGACAACACCGTTCGGACGGCGATCTTTCTCTCGGACACCGTTCTCGCTCCCCTGCTCTTCCTCGGCGGGGCACTCCTCTACGTGGACCAGGAGGCTCGGTTACGCTCGCGCGGAGACCCCCATGAAATAGAGGATCTCTTCCGCAACCAACGCGACGAAAGGGAGTGACATGCCGACCTATCTCATGCTCACGACACTGACGGAGAAGGGCGTGCAGACGCTGCACGCGAATCCCAACCGACTCGCCGAGGTCAACCGAGACGTGGAGGAGATGGGCGCGAAGGTGCTTCACCAGTGGGCAGCGCTCGGCGAGTACGACTTCGTGAACATCGTCGAGGCCTCCGACGACATGACCATCGCGCGGGTGTCGGTCGCGCTCGGAGCGCGCGGTAGCGCGAAGATCGAGTCGCTTCCGCTGCTCCCGGTGGACGAGCTCCTCGCGAGCTTCAAGTAGGACGAGGACGCGGGTGCTCGTCTGTCCCGCATGTGGTGAGGAGAACCCCGACAGGGCGCGATTCTGTCTCGCGTGCGGGGAGTCGCTCGAGGTAGCGGCTCCGATCGGTGAGGAGCGCAAGGTCGTGTCCGTGCTCTTCGTCGACCTAGTGGGCTTTACCGATCGCTCCGATCGCGCCGACCCCGAGGACGTGCGCGCGACCCTGCGGCCCTACCACGAGCGCGCCAAGTCCGACATCGAGCGCTTCGGCGGCACGGTCGAGAAGTTCATCGGAGACGCGGTCATGGCAGTGTTCGGCGCGCCCGTGTCGCACGAGGATGACGCCGAGCGCGCGGTTCGCTCCGGTCTTCGGATCCTGGAGACGATCGAGGAGCTTGCAGGCGAAGGTCTCGAGCTGGCGGTTCGCGCTGCCGTAACGACCGGGGAGGCCGTAGTGGCACTGGGCGCCCGCCCCGAGCGCGGCGAGGGGATCGTCACGGGCGACGTCGTGAACACGGCGGCTCGGCTCCAGTCGGCTGCGCCCGTCGGCGCCGTCATCGTCGACGAGGCGACGAGAAGGTCCACAGAGAGCGTGATCACGTTCGAGCCGCTCGAACCGGTCGCCGCGAAGGGGAAGGCGGAGCCGATTCCGGTCTGGCGTGCGACGCATGCCCGAAGCCGCGTTGGCCAGCCCGAAGCGGCGACGCAGACCCCGTTCGTGGGCCGCGACCACGAGCGGACGCTCCTCTTCGAGATGTTCCTGCGGGCGGAGCGCGAGTCGTCCGTCCAGCTCGTGACCGTCGTCGGCGAGCCCGGGATCGGGAAGAGCCGGCTCGTCACGGAGCTGCGCACCGCGCTCGACGACCGGCCCGAGGTCGTGACCTGGCGTCACGGGCGCTGCCTGCCCTACGGCGAGGGCATCACGTTCTGGGCGCTCGGCGAGATCGTGAAGGCCGAGGCGGGCATCCTCGAGTCGGACGACCAGGAGGCGGCTGCGGCAAAGCTCGCGGAGACGGTGTCCGCGCTCTTCGAGGACGAGTCCGATCGCACATGGGTCGTCTCCAGACTCGGCCCGCTCGTCGGCGCCGGAGAGGGCTCCGCCGCAAGCAGGGAGGAGACGTTCACCGCTTGGCGCCGCTTCCTCGAGGCGATGGCGGCGCATCGCCCGTGCGTCCTCGTCGTCGAGGACATCCACTGGGCGGACGGTGCCCTCGTCGAGTTCCTCGAGCACCTCCTCGACTGGAGCATGCCCGTGCCGCTCTTCGTCCTCTGCACCGCGCGGCCCGAGCTCTTCGAGCGCCAGCAGAGCTGGGGTGGCGGGAGGCGCAACGCGACGACCATCTCGCTATCACCCCTCTCGACGGAGGAGTCGGGCCGCCTCCTGCAGGTCCTCCTCGACCGCACGCTCCTGCCGGCTGAGGTGCAGTCGGCGCTCCTCGAGCGAGCGGGCGGGAACCCGCTCTACGCCGAGCAGTTCGCACGGATGCTCGCCGAGAGAGGCACCATCGAGGATCTCGCCGTGCCCGAGACGGTGCACGCGCTCGTCGCTGCAAGGCTCGACACGCTCCGCCCGGAGCTCAAGACGCTCCTCCACGACGCGGCGGTGGTGGGCAGGATCTTCTGGTCGGGAGCCGTGGCCGCGGTCGGAGGACGCGAGCGGGGCGAGACCCGCCGCGAGCTGAACGAGCTGGTGCACCGCGAGTTCATCCGCCCCATCCGCGTCTCGTCGATCGAAGGCGAGGACGAGTTCGCCTTCTGGCACGCCCTCGTCCGTGACGTGGCCTACCAGCAGATCCCACGCTCACCCAGGGCCGAGAAACATCTCGCGGCTGCCGGCTGGGTCGAGCGGACCGCCGGGGAGCGTGTCGTCGATCACGCGGAGATCCTCGTCTATCACTACGGCGAGGCCGTCGACCTGACCCAGGCGGCGCGAGCTGAGCGGCCCGAGATCATGAGCGAGTTCGTCCGCTTTCTGCTGCTCGCAGGGGATCGAGCGTCGCAGCTGGAGACGTCTGCAGCCGAGGCGTACTACCGCCGGGCGCTCGACCTCTCAGGCGACGACGAGCACGCGCTCGCGACAGCCCGAGCGGGTCTCGCAGGGATCCTTGTTCATCGCGGCGACGTCGCGGAGTCCATCGAGCTGTACGAGCTGGCGATCAAAGCGTTCCGGGGGCTCGACGAGCGAGCGGCGGGGCGGACAATAAGCGAACTCGCCACTCTCGTATGGGCGCTCGGCGACGTGGTGCGAAGCGAGAACCTCGGCCTCGAGGCGATAGCGGTTCTCGAGCGGCAACCCCCCGGCCCCGAGCTCGTCGCTGCATATGGCTCAGCGGCGACCCGTTCTGGAATCGGCGGCCGCTTCGCGGACGCGACCCCACTCATCGACAAAGGACTCTCGCTTGCTGACGAGCTAGGCGTTCAGGACGTCACGCGCCTGCTTCAGGCACAGGCGAGCGTGGTCGGCTATCAGGGCGATCCGGCGTGTCTCGATCTCAACCGGGAGGCAGTCGTCCTCGGTCTGCGCCTGGGTCTCGGGCGCTCGACCGCGGTGACGATGAACAACCTCGGAGATGGGCTCGGGTACTTCGTCGGGATTCGAGAGGCCCTTGCGCAGTGGGACGAGGCCGTCGAGTTCTCGCGAGGCCGGGGCCTGAAGGGCCCCGAGATGTGGCAGCGCGGTGAGCGCTTGCGCGCCCTCTACCACCTCGGTGAGTGGGATGAGCTCCGGCGGGAGGCTGAGGAGGTAGTCGCATGGGAGCAGCGATCCGGCGGCGGGCAGCTCGAGGTGATCGCAAGGGCCAACCTGGTGCACGTGCTCGTCCACACCGGCGCCGTGGCGGACGCCGAGGCAAACGTCGACGCGCTCGTACCGCCGGCCCGTGAGAGCGGGGACCCACAGGTACTGGTACCGGGGCTCGCGACGGCCGCGCTCGTCGCCGCGGCGCTCGGAAACGACGCGCGGGCGCTCCAGCACGTCGTGGAGCTCGAGGCGTTGACCAGAGGGCACCCGACCTGGCGCGACTACTGCCTCGTGTGGCCGGCGAGGGTCGCGATCGCCGCCGGCGAGCCAGAGCTCGTCGAGGCGTTCCTCGACGACAAGGAGTACGACGCGGCCTGGAGTCGCTGCGCGCGCCTAACGGCCCGAGCGATGCTCGCTGAGGCGCGAGGGGAGCGCGGCGAAGCGTCAGCCTTGTTCCGGGAGGCGGCCGGGCGCTGGGACGAGTATGGGAGCGTCGTCGAGCGCGGCTACGCGCTTCTCGGAATCGGTCGGTGCGGCGACGCGAAGGCCTCGCGTGAAGGCGAGGTCATCTTCGCGAACCTCGGAGCGTCGCCCGTCGTCGCCCGGGCCGCGTAGTCCTACCGGGTGAGGAATCCGGTCGCGCGCGGCTCGACCCGGAGCGGGCTCTCGGGCAGGCCGGGCCGCGGCGCGAGGTTGAACTCGCGCGGCGCGACGTCGTTCGGCGTGTCGGGGTGGAAGAGGGCGGCGAGCAGTTGGATGTGCCCACGGCCCGGGCCGAGCTCCCACTGGCCCCCGCCATAGGCCCCGATTCCGTGAACCTCGCAGTAGTCGTAGGCGGCGAACAGCCGCTCGATCGAGCCGAATCGCGACGGTTTCACGTTCACCGTGCGCGGGGGCCAGAGCAGCGCCTCGATGTCCTGCACCGAGTGGATTGGCGCATCCCAAGTGACCCGGTCGCGGTGAGGCTCGAGCACCGGCGTGGTTTCGGCGGTCAGCGCCGGATCCTCGAGCCACGCCTCGGGTAGCCCTGCGGCTACTCGGCGGTACAGGGCTGCGTCGGGCGGCGTGTCGACAGTCGTGCCCTGGTAGTGACCCTTGAAGTCGATCGAGTCGACGGCGCCCGTCCCGGCGAGCTCCGCGACCAGCTCGTCCGTCCACTCGGAGTTCGCATCGAGTTTGAAGCGCAGTCCCGGGTAGAGATCGAGCCAAGAGCGGAAGCGCTCCGTCGACGGCGGCTCACCCAGGCTCATCGAGACGACGAACGTGATGGGCCGCGGCTCTCGGCCGACGGCTTCGCCGAGCGACGTTCCCGCCTGTCGAAGCGCGAGGTCGAGCGCGGCGCACTCGAATGCCCACCGTCGGTAGTCGAGGTACACGAGGCGCTCGGGCAGTGGGTCGAAGAGCGGCTGCGTCGCGAGGTGTTGCGAGAAGGTATGAAGCGTCCAGTCGCCGGTGAGCGGGAGCGTCGGGCCTCGCTCTTGCAAGCGATCATGCTCGGCTGCCTCGTACGTGACGTCCTCGCCGATCCCCTCCTCGCCTGCACCGTGCAGGTGGACGACCGTCGTCTTGCGCAAGAACTCCGGCCGCGCCTGCAGCTCGAGACCTTCGAGGGAGTAGTCGTCGATCTGGAGCGGAAGGTCGCGAACCGCGTCGTAGAGGCTCATGGCGCGGCGAACGCTACAGCTACGTCACCGGCCAGCCGTGCGTTAGCGACGATCAGCTTTCGATTCACGTCGAGAGTCCGACCATCCGAGCGCTCGTGCAGATGCGCGAGCACGAACGGAGTCACTGCCTGACCGGACACACCCTGGCGGTCCGCCTCGGCGACGGCCTCCTCAATCAGGTCCTCTACATCAAGGCTTTCCGGCGGGGGGTTCGCGAGCAGGAGACCGCAGCCACCGAGCTGCCAGTGCGCCGCCGCGGTGCGAGCCGCCGCCGCGGCGTCCTCGACTCGCTGTGGCACGGTTGGCCCGCCGGTGGCCGAGTAGAAGAGCGGCAGCGTGTCTGTGCGAAATCCGAGCACCGGGATACCGAGCGTCTCGAGGAGCTCCATCGTCGCAGGGACGTCGAGGAGCGACTTCACGCCGGAACATGCCACCAGCACAGGTGAGCCCACGAGGGCGAGCAGGTCGGCGGAGACGTCGAGCGGTGCCGGGTAGCCCCGATGCACGCCGCCGGTCCCGCCGGTGCCGAGGAAGTGGATGCCGAGGCCGCGTGCAACGACCAGCAGCCCGCCGACGGTCGTCGCCCCGATGTCGCCTGCGACGGCGCAGGCTGCGAGATCACGCGGCCCGAGCTTGCGGGCGGCGGGAGTGAAGCGGGCGAGCTCGTCCTCGGAGAGGCCGACGCGAATCCGCCCGTCGAGCACTCCGGTCGCCGCCGGCACGGCGCCTGCTGCGCGTACTGCGGCCTCGCTCTCGAGCCCGACCTCGACTCCCTTGGGCGAGGGAAACCCGTGCGCCACGAGGGTGGTCTCGAGGGCGACGACGGGCCTTCCCTCGTCGATAGCGGTGCGAACCTCGGGGGAGACGTCAACGAGCTCGTGCACCCGACAAACCTACGGCATGGCTCCGAGCCGCTGCACACAGCGGGACGCAGCTTCGAGTGCAAGCTCAGGCCCGCCGACGATGAAGCCGGCGGCCAGGGCGTCGCCCGCACCGGTCGAGTCCACCACGCGCCCGACGGGCAGCGCGGCTCGCTCGTCTCCGTCGAACGAGCAACCCTTGGCCCCGCGCTTCAGGATCCAGGTGACGTCGGGAAACGGCCCCTGGACGATCCGCTCCTCGTCCTCGTTTGCGAAGACGATGTCCGGCTCGAGTTCCAGCACGAGCTCGCGTAGGGCGTCCCCGCCCGAGTCGCGGATCGCGCTCCAGGACGCGAGATCGACGCTGACGCGAGCACCCTGGCCGCGGGCAAGCTCAGCGCCTCGCCGCGCAGCGCTCCGAACGGGCTCGCGCATGAGCGCGTACCCGGAGACGAAGAGGTGATCGCAGCCACCGAACCAGGCGGGGTCGAGGTCGTCCCGCTGAAGCCCGACCGCCGTTCCCCGATCGGCAGCCATCGACCGCGCGCCATCAGGCGAGACGAGCGAGCAGATGAGCCCGTTGGAGCCGTCGACAGGCCCGACGATGTCGACGCCGCGCTCGCGGAGACGCGCACGCGCGATCGAGCCCGCGTCGTCGTCACCGGTCCGCCCGATGAATCGGGCTGACGCACCAAGTGAGGCTGCCCAGGCAGCGACGTTCGCCGCCTGGCCGCCGGGCGCGAGCACGATCTCGGCGTCCGTGTCGCCCCCCACGGCGATCGGGCCGGCGAGTCGCACGACGACGTCGAGAGTGAGATCGCCGAGACAGCAGATCAACATCGTGAGGTGGATCGTAAGATCAGAGACGTGGAGGGCGAGAAACGTCGAGAAGGATTCCGCACGTTCGTGCTCGGAAGCGTCGTCGGTGCAACGGCTGCGCTCGCCGCGATGGGCCGTCGCCGCCGAGCGCAGCGCCGTCGCGGACGCCCGCGCGGTCTCGCGGCGTTCGAGAGCGCGCCCTGCTACCTCGAGCTGCTCGAGGAAGAGCGCGAACGGGAGCACTCCACGCCGTAGCGGGCGCTAGCCTTCTCGGCCACGTGCCGATCTACGAGTACCGCTGCCCGAACGGGCATACGTTCGAGATTTTCCAGCGGATGAGCGATCCGCCCTCCGAGGTCTGTGTCACCTGCGGCGAGGGGCCGGTGGAGAAGATCCTCTTCCCGGTCGCCGTGCACTTCAAGGGCTCGGGGTTCTACTCCACGGACTACGGCAAGGGGAAGAAGAAGCCCAAGGACAAGGACGGCGAACCGACCGCCCTGAAGGACAAGGCCGCCGACAAGCCCGCCGAGAAGACGGCGAGCGAGTCGAAGCCCAAGCCCTCTTCCGACTCGGGCAGCACTTAGCCTCTTCGCGTGCAGCCTGCGCCGTAAAGCGTCCCCTTCGGGGGTCTGACCGGCGCCGAGCGTCCGAGGAACATCGAGACGACGCCCACGTTGTCCTCCGAGCCGAGGATCACCGACTCGCCGCCGACGGTCGCCGTGTCGCCGCCGAGCCGGCAGTGGAGCGTGCGCGCCGAATCCGTCCGGAAGCGAACCCAGCCCAGCCGTGCGAGCTCTCCTGCGGAGAGGTCCGTGATGAGCGGCGCGGCCAGCGAGTCCCCGATGAAGGGCAGTCGCAGGAAGGTCCCCATGCTCGCGATCTTGTCGCCGACCGCATCTGCGACGGCCTGTTGGCGCGTCCCGCGGGTTATGTCGGTGTCGGCGGGGTTGAGTTGGTTCGTGCGGATGCGCGAGTAGACGAGCGCTCGGCGGCCGTCCATGTGCTGCGGGCCTTTCTCGAAGCGCCAGCCTTCCCACTCGGAGCACTGCGCCGGTTTCAGCGGGCAGTCGAAGGGGTTGGACAGGATCCGTCTCGGCACGTCGACGGTGATCCCACCGAGCGCGTCGATGAGCTCGCGGAAGCCGTCGAAGTCGACCACGACGACGTGGTCAATGGGGAGCCCCGTGAGCGCACGTACGGTTTCGATCGTCAGCGCAGGGCCACCGACCTGGTTGGCGGCGTTGATCTTCGACGTTCCGTAGCCAGGGATCTCGACCCGCAGATCTCGGGGAATCGAGAGATAGGAGATGCGGTGCTTTCCGGGATCCGTGCGGAGCAGGAGGAGCGAGTCCGAGCGGTTCGCATCGCCGCGGCCGGACGCGCGGCCACCATCGGTTCCGATGACGAGGATCGTCGTCGGGTCTGAGAGCAGCGACCCGTCCCGCTTCGCCAGCTGCGCCTTCGCGGCGCGGGGGAGCCGGTCGTTCGCCTTCTCGACGCCCCCCGAGAACGAGCGGTAGCCGAGAGCGCCCCAGGCCGCGACCAGGACCACCAAGCCCAACAGGGTGAGTCCGATCCAGAGGCCCCAGCGCCGTCGTCGAGGCGGCGCAGGGGGCTTGCGCGAGGGCTGAGTCGAGGGGCGCGCCTGAGTCGCGAGAGGAACCTTGCCCTTCTTGCGGCCGCCGCGATACAGCCGGTAGGGCTTGTCTCCCTCGGCCATACGGGTCGCTATGGTAGCCACGCGCCGTGGCCGCTCCCCTCGTCATCGGGCTCGACGTCGGCGGGACGAAGATCCTCTCGGGCCTCGTCGATCGTGACGGGAACGTCGTCGCGGAACACGAGGTGCACAGCCCGGGCCAGTCGGAGGGGGACGTTCTCGCGGCACTCGATGCAGCGGTCGAAGATTTCCTCGACGACCGCGTCGCGGCGATCGGGTACGGGATTCCGGCCAACCTCGAGCGCGGCACCGCGCGCATCCTGCGTGCCACGAATCTCCCGCTGGAGAACGTCGATCTCGTGAGCCGCTCGAAGGATCGCTTCGGCTTGCCTGTCGGCGTCGAGAACGACGGGAGCGTCGCCGCCCTCGCTGAGTGGAAGCGCGGGGCGGGACGCGGAGTCTCGAATCTCGTCATGCTCACGCTCGGAACGGGGGTCGGCGGAGGGATCGTCCTCGACGGTCGTCTCTTCAGAGGCTGGGCCGAACTCGGGCACATGGTCGTCCAGGAGGGCGGCCCAGTGTGCGCCTGCGGCGGCCGGGGGCATCTCGAGGTTCTCGCCTCCGGTCATGCGGGAGATCGTGCGGCCCGCGATCTGTACGGCCCGGACGCCGATGCTCACGGGTTGATCGACAAAGCGAGGACCGGAGATGCCAGGGCTCGAGCCGCGCTCGCACGAATCGGCGAGTCGCTCGGGGCCGCCGTCGGGTCGCTCGTCAACGTCTTCGATCCCGAAATCGTCGTCATCGGTGGCGGGTTCGGTGCGGCGGCGGGTGAGCTGTTGCTCGAGCCGGCCCGTGCTGCTGCTCGACGGGAGGCAATGCCGCCGGCGGATGAGACGCTGCGGGTCGTCGCCGCTGAGTTGGGCGCCGAGGCCGGCCTCGTCGGGGCCGCGCTCGTCGGGTTCGAAGCGCTCGACGGGGTTCGGTAGGTCGCTGGTGCCGCTCGCGGTCTGCGCGACTCCAATCGGGAACCTCGACGATGTGACGCTGCGCGTGCTGGCGGAGCTCCGCGAAGCGGACGTCGTCCTTTGCGAGGACACCCGGCGGACACGCATCCTTCTCGACCGGCACGGGATCGAGGCACGACTTCTCAGCTACCACCGCCACAACGAGGCTGCACGTGCGGACGAGGTGCTCAGTCGGCTCGCGCGCGGCGAGCGTGTCGCGCTCGTCTCCGACGCAGGCTTGCCCGGTGTGAACGATCCGGGCTCCCGACTGATTCGTGCGGCCGCCGAGGCGGGGCTCGGCGTAACGGTTCTTCCCGGTGCGTCGTCCGTGGAGACCGCCCTCGTCGCCAGCGGCCTCGCAGGAACCGGCTACCGCTTCGTGGGCTACCTGCCTCGCCGCGCCGGCGAGCTCGCCGAATTCGCCGGCGTGATCGCGCGCTGGCCGGAGGCCGTCGTGGCATTCGAGTCGGCGCGCCGGCTTCCAACCTCGCTCGCGGCTTTGGCGCAGGACCTGCCAGAGCGTCCGGCGGCAGTGTGCCGCGAGTTGACCAAACGGTTTGAAGAGGTCTCGCGTGGGACCTTGCAGGAGCTAGCCGCGAGGTTCGCTGAACCCCCAAAGGGCGAGATCACGATCGTGATCGGCGCGAGGACGGGAGACCCTCTTGAGGGCGATGGGTCGGACGCGGCGCTCCGGGCCGTGGCCGAGCTGGTCGCGGCCGGTACGCCCCGCCGAAAGGCCGCGGAGGTCGTCGCGGGCCTGACGGGAGCGTCCAAGAACGCCCTCTACAAGGGGTCTCTGTAACAACTTCGTCAATTGCGTTGCCCGCTCGCGGGACCGGCGCTACCGTCGAAGGCATGTTCACTCGACGGGCAACGAGATGGGCGATCGCTGGCGTCGCCTCGACCGCAGTGGCGCTCGTCGTGACACCGGTCTCCTCAGCGTGGGCATGGCCCGCCGACGGCGATGTTCTTCGCGAGTTCTCGATCTCGAGTGACAAGTACGCGGGCGGGCAGCATCGAGGTGTGGATGTCGCTCTAGGCGGCGTGAACGTGGTGCGTGCCCCAGTGAGTGGAATCGTCACGTTCGCCGGACCGGTTCCCACCAACGGCCTGACCGTGACCATCGCGACATCCGACGGCTACAAGGCGTCGCTGACCCATCTCGGGGCACTCCTCGTGAAGCGCGGCGCGATCGCCGAGGAGGGCGGGACGATTGCCGAGGCGGGGCCATCCGGAGAGCCGGAGCACGACATTGCGTACGTTCATCTCGGTGTTCGGGTCGGCGAAGACGAGACGTACGTCGATCCGCGGTCCTTGCTTCCGCCGGGAGGTGCTACGACTCCCCCGCCGGCACTGACGGAGCCGTCCGCGCCACCACCCGAGCCGGCTCCGGTGCCACCGCCGGCCGCGGCGGCTCCCCCAGTTGCGCCCCCTCCACCCGTGGCCACTCCCGAGACCGCCCCGGCAGCGCCCCCGCCTCCCGTTGTCGCGCCGTTTTTGCCTGAATTCGGTGTGGATTCGGCGAGCTCAGCCGCGGTCGACGCGGCGCGCAGCGGTGACGGCCGGCAGCCAACCGCGTTGACGAGTGAACCTGCGGTCCTTCTTTACCGCGACGTCAATTCGAGTCGACGGAAGCCGGCAGCAAAGGGCCGCGTGGCCGGCGATGTCGAGGATCGGCCCGATCTGACCGGAGGAGTGTCCCGCCCCGCACACGCCGGCGTGAGTCGCTCTACGAGACCGATCCGGCTCGGGTCCCACCTCGCAGTGCGTGGTCGCCCGATTGCGCCGACGCCGGCGGTCTCTCGCCGGGCTGAGTTCGCTGCGGTCGAGGCTGCAGTCCACTCGGGTGGCGATGACGCGGCGCTGCGCTGGTGGCTGGCCGCGTCGCTTACTCTTCTTCTGACGAGCGTGCTGGGCGCCGGCGGTCTGCGCGCGCGACTGAGGGCCAGAAACCCGCTGCCTATGATTGACCGCGATGGCGTACTACGTGACGACCCCGATCTACTACGTGAACTCGACGCCGCACATCGGGCATGCGTACACGACGATCGCGGCCGACATCTTGGCCCGCCACTTTCGGCAGCGCGGCGAGGACACGTTCTTCCTCACGGGCGTGGACGAGCATGCGTCGAAGGTGGCTCGGGTGGCGGCCGACCAAGGACTCGCACCCATGGAGTACGCGGACAAGATCGTGGGCGCCTGGCGGGAGCTGCCGCAGCGACTCAACGCGACGAATGACTTC
>Ga0224510_10001533_pt1 | contig 15112 bp, 12 predicted proteins | sample SF_May12_sed_USG_FD_170161 | JGI IMG/M metagenome (GOLD analysis project Ga0224510, IMG submission 170161) | Sediment microbial communities from San Francisco Bay, California, United States - SF_May12_sed_USGS_4_1 | ecosystem: Environmental > Aquatic > Marine > Sediment | place: USA: California... | reverse complement strand
ACCCGAACCCCCCCGGCCCAAAGCAGAAGTTGCATGTCGATCGACCACCCCAGAATCAACCCCAAGCCCAGACACAGGGCCTCCCGCCTTCGGCAAATCACCCGTAGCCGCCAGGCCAGAAGCGGAAGACTCATGCCGACCACCCGCGCCCGAATCGACCCCAAGGCCATCTCCAGCCTTCGGCAACACACGATTACCTTCTCCCCGAAGGGGAGAAGGTAATCTTAGTTGACCGAGGGGAATAACCCGCAGGGCCATCTCCAGCGAAACAAGGGGCTTTAAAAAGGCGCGAAACAGGATCAACCGGGTATTGCCTGGCACGTCGTCGGCCTTGATATCTTCGACCCTCTTGTTGATGACGGTGATATTCTCAAGCCCCAGAGCCTCTTTAATTTCTAAAATATATTTTGACCTTTTCTCCATGGCCTCAACCAGGACAAACCGGGTCCCGGGAAAGATGATGCCCAGGGCGACCCCCGGCAGACCGGCCCCCGAGCCAAGATCGATCACCACGTCGACAGCGCCAAACAATTCAACTATGTCGGTTTCTTGCAACACCAGGATACTGTCGAGAATATGCCGCAACCAGCTTTCTTCTTCGGCTGCTTCACCGATAAAGCCCCTGGGCATCGCCTGGTTCATGAGGGAATCAAAGAATAAATTTAACCGCACGGTCGTTTTTGAATCCAGGAGGTTTTCGAAGGATCTCGTATAAAAATTGTATTTTGTAAAGTAATCCATTTTTTAATTTTTAAAAATGCAGGGGTTTTTCCTTTTTAAGTTTTATCGCCCGTGGTATTTCGAAAGTCATTTTCGAGGTTATCGGCAGATCACTGTACGACAACATATTTTTCGCGAATGATCTTTTTAAAATTTTCATTGGCGCTTGCCCAGTCTACAAGGTCAACCCTGAAAGGTAAGTCGCTCTCGTCAAAGGCTTCGGTTAAATCAGCCCTCTGGGCCAGGCTCAAGGGGGTTTCCCCCAGAACGACAAGATCCAGGTCGGAATATTCCCGGGAGTTTTTTTGAACCCGGGAACCAAAGGCCCATACCTCTCTTTCGGGTACCAGGTTGTGCAGGATCTCCCGCACCAGTTTTAACTCATCTGACGTCACCTTGACCCCGGAGTTTATCACGGGCGGTTTACTCAAGGTCCTTACTCCTCTCGATCAATTGAAAATAAAGATAACGGGCTTCTTCTAAAAATTGAAGCGATGAAAAATCTAACGACATGGAAACCCCCGGGTTTCATACACAGCCTGCTCAACTCAACCGGTCAAGCTTGAAAGAAATTTCACAACAAAGTTCTCAAAGTCTCAAAGGATATTTTATGAAGAATGACGCCAGATAAGACACCGGCCATGCATATGCGCCCTTGAAACTACTTTCCCGGTAAGATGTGACATAACGGATTGAAATAGAAAAAATATAAATGAAAAATCTGCATTTTCTTTTTTTCATCTAAAGAGTTTTGAAATTCATTCGATAGTTTTCCTGTGAGCCCCATAGGTCAAATATTAACCCAGCCCTTGTATACCGAGCTGAGCCCCGACAAGGCCGAGCTGGATATTCGCCGGGCCCGTATCAATCTTTTTGAAAACTCAAAAACCGATACCACCATCGGCGCAGGTCACAACCCCTACGGCCATGGAATTTCAAACTCTAACGAGATGAGTTTTCTGGCGATGCTCCAGAGTTCCCTTTCGACGAATATGACCAGGCCGGAAATGTCGGCGCCTCAAAAACCGGAAGATCAACCGCAATCCTTTAACCCCCAGGTGTCTCCTTATCATGACCAGGACCGTGATGAAAACCAGGCCGGCCCGCGCGAAGCCTATTCTACAAATCCCGATAATCTTTCCGCCAATTCCGGAGACAACCTTCGAAACGATCCCGGCAAGGAAAACAAAGAACCGCCGTCACATACTCTTGAAAAAAATACGAAAGACGGTAAGAATCATACCGAGCCTGGCGCCGCCAGAAAGCCCGAAAAATTTGCCGACGATAGACCTGAACAAATCGCCGGAAAGCTCAATACCCCGGAAACCAAAACCGAGAAGATAAATCGGCTTGTCGCCGAAGAGCTCCACAAAGGTTTCAAAAATATCCGTCATGACGAAACCGCTAAAAACGTTTTGATGAAACCTGAAACCCCGACGGCGATTACCCCGAACGACCTGAAAGAACTCATGGCAAAGGGTATCAAAACTACCGCAACTAAGAAAGAAACCATCGTAGCCGAATTGTCAAAACAAAACATCCCTGCCGAAGCCGACGGAATAAAAAACCCAAAAGGAAAAATTCCCGTATTCGATAAACTCCAGGACAAACAAAACCTTCACCCGGCCAGGGACGATAAAGGGGCCATTCAAGCTGACCTTGCCCATAATGCAGAAAAAACCGACAAACCGGGTAAAACAAGCTCGCTGAAAAATAAAGGCAATGCCCAGCCAAATGGCGAAGATGCCGTAAGAAACGCCGAACGAAATGTTTCACGTGAAACAATCGCCATCGCCGCGTTCGATAAAAAACCAGGCGTAAATCAAAACGACGGCGTCTCGACAAAAGGTCTGACTGCCGACAAGGGTTTCGCCGCAGAAATCATAAAATCAAACCTGAAGTCCGGCCTGGATTCGGAAACTCCCACCGGACAACAGCATGCCGGGTATTCGACCCACGGCGCCGACCGGTTAAACTTCATGAACAAGGCCGATGATAACCTCGCGCTGCGAAATAACCTGCAGCAGCAGATCGACCAGATGATGCAAAAGGCCAAGGTGATCATTCGTGAAAACGGCAATGCCCAGTTGACGGCAAAGTTAAACCCGCGAGAACTCGGCGAGATCAGTATTAAACTTACCCTGCTAAATGGCCGGTTAACCGGAAAAGTTACCGTCGACAATGAATTTGTTCAAAAAGAGCTCAATGATAAACTTGCCGAAATTTTCGACGAATTGAAATCCGAGGGGTTTTCTATCGACGGCTTCCAGGTCGACGTTAAATCACAGGAAGGCCAAAACCAGAATTTTACCGATGCCGCCGTAGAGACTGCCCTGAGAAACTTCAACGGCTATGGCCGTTCTTCAAATTCCGAATCCGCCGCGGCCATACCTGGCAACTTCCCTGCCGATGAATTTGCCGCCGAATTTGTAAAAGGAGAAATCTATGCCTGACATGATATCCAACACGCTGCCGGTCAACTCTTCGCCCGAGGTGAAGGTTAACCGGGCATCCCAGGAAAATAAAATTCCGGCCAATATCAAGGTCTACGATAAAAAGGGCCAGGTTCTTGGTAAAGACGACTTTTTAAAATTGTTCGTTACCCAGCTTTCAAAGCAGGACCCGATGAACCCGGTCAGCGACAAGGAATTTATCGCCCAGATGGCCCAATTTTCAGCCCTGGAGCAAATGAACAATGTATCGGCAAATATGAACGAATTAAAGTCCATGCAGGCCGGTATGATGGTGGGCAAATTGATTACCGGTAAAGACGCCTTAAACGGTAACGTAATTACCGGCGAAGTAACCAGAATCATTTATGACAATTCCGGAAACATCTTTTTACGAACCAAAGACAATACCGTTCAAATGAGAGATGTCATGAGCGTAGAAAATATCGTGAAAGAAAATAAAGAAAACATTGTAAATGAAAATGCCGTGAAAAAACAAAGCGAAAAGCAAAACGCCGCCGGTTTAAACATAGACGATAAAAATCAAAATACTGTCGAAAACGAAACTGGTAATGTTTCACGTGAAACAATCGCCATGGCCAACGCTATTAAAAGAATTAAACCACTGGAAATTGGCGCGGTGATTTTCAAACACCAGGGCGCTGCCGAATATGGTAAAAATGCAAACGAGATCATAAAATAAAAAGAAAACAGGGGAAACAAGAAAATGATGCGAACGCTTTATTCCGGTGTATCCGGATTGAAAAATCACCAGGTTAGAATGGATGTGATTGGTAACAATATCTCTAACGTAAATACGATCGGGTTTAAAACCGAGCGGGTAATGTTTAACGATTTAATCTCCCAGACCATTTCGGGAGCCGCCGAACCGCGGGAAAATGTCGGAGGGGTAAACCCCAAGCAGGTTGGTCTTGGTATGAACATTGCCTCGATTGACAAGTTGATGTACCAGGGTTCGCTACAGACAACCGGAAAAGGAACCGACGTGGCGATTACCGGGGAAGGTTTTTTTGTGGTAGCCGACGGGGATAAAAAGTTTTATACGCGGGCCGGTAACTTCGACGTCGACAAGAAAGGTCAACTGGTCAACCCCGCAGACGGTTTAAAAGTTCAAGGGTGGAATGCCCAGGTTGATGCCAGCGGTAATCGTTTTATCAATACCTCAGGGTCGATTCAGGATATTCATATACCGTTATTTTCAAAAGAACCGGCAAAAGAAACCACCTTTGTGGTTTACAAAAGTAATTTAAATTCAAATGCCGAGGCAATGCCCAATGACGCCACCGATGAACAACGGTACAAGATGATCGCCAATGTTCCACCGGAACAACGTCGGGGTCATTTAACCAACATGATGGTATACGACGACCAGGGTAACGAACACAACCTGAAAGTCTTTATGTGGAAAAGCGACATGAACAAATGGACCGCTTCGGTGGCAATGTCTGAATCAGAGCAGCTTAGTGTCGACGTGGTTGGTAAGGGCGCCAATACGACGGTTCCCGATAACAAACGCTTTGAGGTAAATTTTTCGCCAGACGGCAAGATAACGGCGGTAAGCGACGGAGTCGATGTTGAAAACAGCGGCCAGTTAAACGTAAATATTTCATTTCGAAATCCAGGCGAGCCGACAACCAAGACCATCCAGATGAGACTTGGGACGGCAGGTACAGTCGACGGGGTAACCCAGTATGCCTCGAATTTTACCACAAAGGCAATCGACCAGGATGGATACAAAATGGGCTATATGGAATCTTTCGCCATTGATTCATCGGGAACCATCACGGGAACGTTTTCAAATGGCATGAAACAACAACTTGGGCAAATCGCGTTGGCCAATTTTAACAACGCCGCCGGTCTTGAAAAGGCCGGGTCAAGTTACTTTACCCAGTCTAACAACTCTGGTACGGCAATGATCGGCGAATCGGGAATCGGCGGTCTCGGGGCGGTTCATGCCGGTATGCTGGAGATGAGTAACGTCGACCTCGCGGACCAGTTTACCGACATGATCGTTACCCAGAGAGGTTTCCAGGCCAACTCAAGAAGTATCACAACGGCCGACCAGCTTCTCCAGGAATTGTTATCCCTGAAAAGATAAATCTTAAATAAGTTATTAAAATTTATTTAAATATTTGGGGAAACATTTTTTTAAAAAGGTTACTTCGGGGTTATTTCAAATCCACCGGGGTAACCTTTTTTATATTATAATATTATATACAGAAATCTTTATATTATATAATGCTTATATATAACCGTGTGCTTATGTGGATAAAAAAATAAATAAATTGTATATAAGGTGTTATGTAATCTTTTATCAAAAAGCAGCCCTTTAAAAAAGAAATTCTTCACATTAGATCCACATGGATTCATACGATATGAAAAATTTAAATATCGTTTTATAAAGCTGCCTTTAAAAATGTATTTTTATGTGGATATGTGTGTATAAAACAAGGTTAAACTTATTATGACAAATAGTATACTAAAAGTAATTTTAAAAATAAAAAATTGACACGTTATACGGTACATAATATATATCTAATGCGTTTTTAAAATTAAGGGAACCTCTAAAAAACATAGATTTGAACATTTTTGGGGTAAGTAGGCAAAGCCCACACTACCCAAAAAACAAATTATAAGGTTTTTGGAGGTTCTCTTAAATGTAAAAAGTTGAGAAAATTATGAATACGGATATATTAAATACAGAAATATTAAAAAATGGTTTTGATGATACAAATTTTAATGATACAAATATAAAAACAAAAGCACACGCAAATAAAAAAGCGTTAAAAAAGGTTGCCATAATTCATCCGCTGGAGTCAGATTTACAACTGGATCTTATCAGCGGAAGCATGTATATGCCTCGATTGGGCACAATTTCCATAGCCACCTGCATTCGAAATGCCGGTTATGAAACGTTATTATTTTGTGAACATAACGGCGTTGAAATTGACTGGGACTTTGTAAAAAGCGCCGACTATGTTTGTTTTTCCCTGATGAGTTTTAATTCTGCCCGGGGTTATAAACTAGCCGCCAGGGTTCGTGAAATGACATCGGCGCCGGTTATTTTTGGCGGAAGTCATGTTTCTTCATTGCCTCACGAATCAAGCGAACATTGCGATTATGTTGTTAGAAACGAGGGGGAAACCTCAATAGTTGAACTTTTAAAGGTTTTGGATGAGGGCGGGTCGCTTGAAACTGTAGCCGGTGTTGGTTATAAAAAGAATGGTCAATTGATATTAAATGAACCGAGAAAGTTTATCAGAGATCTTGATTGGGAAGTCGATTATACGTTGATGCCGGGTTACAAACGACCTGGTTTAATAAGTTCTCTTCTTTCGGGGCTTGGATTTTCAAACAAAAAACTGTACCATCCGGTTGTTCAAACTTCCAGAGGATGTCCCAGAAATTGTACATTTTGCTTTGGAAAAAGAGAATTGGGTCGTTCTTATCGAAAACGGGAAATTACGAATATTGTCAAAGAAGTGGAATGGATCAGTAAAAACATAGCCGTTCCAAATATCATGATTGTCGATAATGATTTTTGTGTAAACAAAAAACATACGCTCAGGGTACTTAATGCGGTAAAAGAAAATATCAGCCGTCCGCTTCGGTTTACCGTTTTTTCAAGGGTCGAAACCGGGCATGACGAAGAATTTGTCAGCCAGTTAAAAAAGCTCCAGGTATATAATGTAATGCTCGGTCTTGAGTCGATCAATGAAAGTACGCTTTCGCTTTACAACAAAGAACAAGGTAATGCCGAAATGGAAAAGGCAATTCGAAGTTTTCAAAAGGCAAAAATCAATGTTACCGCATTTTTTGTTCTCGGCGCCGACACCGATACGCTGGAGACTGTTCGGGAAACCATCAGGTATGCCCTGAAATTTAAATTTATGATGTCATGTTTCTTTATATTATATGACTTTCCAAATCAGTTTGAGAGATTTGGGGAATACCAGATGATTGATAACAGGTATTTTATTCATAAAGACTGGCGTTTTTTCAATTCCAATTTTGCCATTCATTTTCCTAAAAAAATCAAACCGAGTTCTTTACAAAAAGAGATCATCAAAGCCTATAAAACATATTACAATATAAAAAGATTCGTCTGGAGTCATATGAACATGACTTCATTTGTTGCCAGAAGGTCTGCCTTGAAACTTGTGAAGACGATGGAAAAATACGTCGTATTGCTGGAAGAACTCGAAGATGGTTTTTACGATGAAAATGAAAACCGTATCGAAGAGAAATTTCAAGAACGCACGGTCAAAATCGAAACACTGGCCATCTGATTATTTTGGACACGTCCCAAAACCCATCCATGGATTTTGGGACGTTCGCTTTTCGTGCAGCAAGTCCGCGAAAAAATACGTCATAATTTGTGGTTTTAAATATTATATGAGAATATACTAATATTACTAAACATATTCAGGAGAAATATATATGAACTATTACTTTACAAAAGAAGTTGAAACAAACTTTGATGATGCGGTTGCTAAAGTCAAAGAAGAGCTTAAAAAAGAAGGTTTCGGGGTATTGACCGAGATTGATGTAAAGGATACACTAAAACAAAAAATCAACGTTGATTTTAAAAAGTATAAAATCCTTGGGGCCTGTAATCCTCCGTTTGCCTATAAGGCCTTGCTTTCTGAAGAAAAAATTGGTCTCATGTTGCCTTGTAATTTTATTGTTTATGAAAAGGAAAATGGTAAAACCGAGGTTTCGGCAATCAACCCTTTGTTTTCCATGCAGGCCGTTAATAATGCAAATCTGAAAGAAATTGCCAACGAAGTTAGCGTAAAATTACAGCGGGTAGTGAATAATTTATAATTCTATCATTGACAGACCAAAGTCATAAAAATTATAAAACTTTGGAATTGAGATGAACAGTACGGCTGAGAAATACGACCTGTCGGTAATTTTACCTACCTACAACGAAAAAGAAAACATAATTCTTATTCTGGATAAAATCCGAAAAGTATTAAAAGATGTGTCTTACCAGATCATCGTTGTCGATGACAATTCGCCCGACGGAACCTGGGAGATTGCCCAGCATTATGCCAAAAAACATTCTAATATCCAGGTGATTCGCCGACTGAACATGAAGGGTTTATCGTCGGCCATATTGGAGGGTTTTGGCTCTTCCAACAGCAAGTGGATGGTCGTCATGGACGCCGACCTTCAGCATGACGAAAAAATCCTGGTTGATTTTGTGAAGGCCTTTGAAGATGGTTTTGAGATCGTTGTCGGTTCTCGAAAAACGGCCGGGGGTTCCATTGGCGAGTGGAATTTTCTGCGAAGGGTTATTTCGTGGGTCGCCACCAGAATGGCTTTTTTTATCATCAAGAATAACGTATCTGACCCCATGAGCGGTTTTTTTGGAATTCAAAAAGAAATTTTTGAAAACAGCATAGACAAGATTAACCCGAGAGGTTTTAAACTGCTTCTAGAGTTACTTGCGCATAACCCTCATGTAAAAACGCATGAAATTGGTTTTACCTTTAACAAACGACAATATGGTAAGAGCAAGCTCAGTACGAACGTGATTTTTGACTACCTTGCGGCCCTTTATGATTTGAGTCTTGGCAAGTACCTGCCCCTTCGATTCATAAAATATTCCATCATTGGTTTTATCGGGTTGCTGGTTTACCAGGCTACCATCTGGATCGGGTTAAACCTGCTCCAGGTGTCAAAATACTATTCTCTTGCCCTTGGTATCGAGGCGGCTATTTTAAGTAATTATTTTTTCAACAACTTCTGGACATTCAAAGATTACCGGCATAGAAGCATTCATATCATTTCGGGTCTGTTCTCATACCACCTGATAAGTATTGCCGGGGTTATAATCAATTATTCGTCGAGCGTGTTGTTGATAGACCGGTTTGCGGTCAATATCTATGTTGCCAGTATCATCGGGGCCGTACTTTCTACGTTATGGAATTACCGAATGAACTTTCAAATTACCTGGAAAAACGAAATTTAATTATGAAAATACCCCGAGACATTACCCTGCTTATTCATTTTCTTTTCGACGAATGCGTACCGCCTTTTATCCGGGATAAAAAGTGGTTTATGTATCTGCCGATGAAAATATTGTTTGGCAAAAAAGCCGAATTGCTGTTTAACTTCAAGGAAAAATTTAACGAGACCAGCGACGAGGAGATCGTAAATCTTTACCGGCAACTACATGATGTCGGAATCATGCAGAGAAAGACCGACATCAATAAAAAGTGTCTTCAAAAAATCGAAACGTCAATCAAAGGTAAGACGGTTCTTGACATAGCCTGCGGAAGGGCATATCTTTGCGACCTGCTTTCAAAAGATTATACCGTAACCGGGGCCGACTTTGTGATCGATCAAAGCATCAAAGACCAGTATCCACAAATAAAATTTATCGATGCCGATATAACAAAAATGCCCTTTAAAAATAAACAATTTGATACGGTAATCTGCGCCCACACCCTGGAGCATGTCAGGGATATTCACCAGGCCGTGAGAGAACTCCGGCGGGTGACAAAAAAACGTTTGATCGTGATTGTGCCTAAACAAAGACCGTATAAGTATACCTTTGACCCGCATGTTCATTTTTTCCCCTACCAACACAGTTTTTTACAACTCATGGGTAAAAACGGGATTTACCAGGAATGTGAAAATGTGGGCGGCGATTTGTTTTATATTGAAGATTATTAATTCAAAAGATAATTTCTTATTGACTTAGTATCATTTTCATATGCCTTGATCGTATGAATTTCGCCGTTGTTTTTAACATCAGCCATAGTGAAGAGCACCAGCATCACAAGGTTTACGAGATCCTTGAAAAAGAATACAACCTGAAGCACTACGAAATTCAGGAAGAGCGAAAAGTTCTTGCGCCAACAACCACCGTGGTGGGCAAAAACAACAACTTCAAAACGGCCCATGAAATGGCCGAATCCATTATCGATCGTTTTCAACAGGAAGAAATCACCCTGGATCGAATCCTGGTCTCACGCGGTAACGATTATTCCCTGATCGGTTAATTGCCGCTATTTAATAAAAATACCCCGGTTCATCCCGGCAGGCGAAAAATTCAACCATAAGAATTGTAGTCGGTCATATAGATATTTAGCTTATTAATTATATGATTACAAAAATAAGAAATATTCCAAAAAACATCGTAGGCTTTGAGGTTTCCGGTATGGTTACGGCCGGGGATTATGAAAAGACGGTTTTTCCGGCAATTGAAAAGAACCTGAAAACCAATAAAGAGATTCGGGCCCTGTTGCATATGGGGAAAAAATTCAAAGGCATGAAATTTGGCGCCATGGTGGATGATTTGAAGGTTGGCCTGAAATATTTTCGCCACTGGAAGAAAATCGCCGTCGTTACCGATAAAAGATGGCTGACCAACTTTATCAGCATGTTTCGATTCATGTGGCCCGGTCAGGTCAAGACCTACCACGACAGGGAACTCAAACTGGCCGTAGCCTGGTTGAAGGTAAAATGAAACGAGATTAAATGAAATGACCAGGCATGACGATAAAACATGAAGATAAAACATGAGGACGAAAAAATCTCTTTTCGTTTTATGGGCAATTTTAATTATTGGAAATGTCCATAAACAGAAAAGACAGGATTTTGATCGTCGACGATTCATTGACAAACCTTGAGGTTTTGACGATGATTTTGATGGTCAACTATGAGGTGTATACTTCGCGGGAGAGTTCCCAGGCCCTTCAAATGGCGAAGGAAAAGGACATCGACCTGATTTTGCTCGATATCGAAATGCCGGGGTTAAACGGTTACGAGGTCTGCCGGATTCTGAAGAAGGATCCCGAGACGTTGAATATACCGGTTATTTTCGTGACATCCCGGACCGACGCGTTGGCCGAAGAGGAAGGCCTCGAGGCAGGCGCCATTGACTATGTCACCAAACCTTTCAGCCCTGCCATCATAAAGTCGAGAATAAAAAATCACCTGAAGCTGAAGAATTACCAGGACATGCTCAAGGAGCTGTCGATGAGAGACGGCCTGACCGGTCTCTACAACAAGCGCCGGTTTGCCGAAAAAATGGAGTACGAATGGGCCCGGGCGGTACGGGAAAAGACAACGTTGTCGGTACTCATGATCGACATCGATTATTTTAAGAAATTCAACGATCATTATGGGCATCTCGAAGGAGACGCCTGCCTGAAGCTGGTCGCCGAGACCATCTCCGGTTCTCTCGAAAAGCCCGGCCACATGGCTGCCCGGTTTGGCGGCGAAGAATTTGCCTGCCTTTTACCGGCAACAAGCCGTGACGAGGCCATCGCCATTTCAAAGAAAATTTTAAAAAACATAAAGAGACTCCATATCCCCCATGAAAAATCGGATGTCGGTGAAATCGTCACGATCTCGCTTGGTTCCGCCACGGCCGACCGGGTTGACGATAGTTTTTCGATACCCGATCTTATCGGTACCGCCGACAGGTTTCTGTATAAGGCCAAGGTTTCAGGACGAAACCGAATCTGCGCCGGAATTTTAAAATCATAATTTTTTTAAAAGGGGAGAACGGGTATTTTGCGCATGGCCCCTTGTAGGGGCGCAGCATGCTGCGACCCTACAAGGCAGAAACAAGAATACCCCTTCTCCCCTTTTTGCAAAATGGAAAAGGGAAAACGATTGTCAGATTGAATCGGGAATCGGTTTTAACGAATTGTGATTAAGAAAGCATTTACCATTAAAGAAATCCGGGCGTCGTTTCTGGAGTTTTTCGAGAGCAAAAAACATTTGATTGAAAAGAGCGCCAGCCTGATGCCTGCCGACGACCCTACGTTATTATTTACCACCGCCGGCATGGTGCCGTTTAAAGATTATTTTTCAGGGATCGTCGCCCCGCCCTCGCCCCGTATCGCCTCGGTGCAGAAGTGCTTTCGTACAACGGACCTTGCCAACGTTGGGCGCACCAAGCGGCATATGTCGATGTTCGAGATGCTCGGCAATTTCAGCTTTGGCGACTACTTTAAAAAAGAGGCCATCGAGTTTGCCTGGGAATATGTCACGACCTACCTGCCCTTTGATATTGAAAAAATCTGGGTCACGATTTACCTCGACGACGACGAGGCCTTTGACTTCTGGCACAACACCATCGGCATGCCCGCCAGGAAGATCGTTCGGCTGGGTAAAAAAGACAACTTCTGGGGGCCCGCCGGTTCTACCGGGGCCTGCGGTCCGTGCAGCGAATTGTACCTTGACCGGGGCGAGGGTTTCAGCTGCGAAAGCGACGACCCCAAGCCCGGCGACGAGGGCGAGCGTTTCATGGAATTCTGGAACCTCGTCTTTAACCAGTTCGACCTTAAAGAAAACGGCGACTACGCGCCCTTGAAAAGTACCGGCATCGACACCGGCGCCGGCCTTGAGCGCCTGGCCACCCTCGTGCAGGGCGTCGACTCGGTCTTCGACACCGACGAACTCAAACGACTGCGGCAGGCCGTAGAAGAAGTCTATGGCGTCGAATATGTCGGCGACAACATCGACCCGATTCGCGTCTTAACCGACCACGTTCGCGCCCTGACCTTCACCATGTCTGACGGAATTTTCCCCTCGAACGAATCGCGGGGTTATGTGCTGCGGCGGCTCTTGCGACGCGCCCTCTTGTTCGGAAGAAAGATCGGCCAACGCCAACCTTTGCTGTATAAACTTGTTCCGACCGTTGTCGACATCTACGGGTATTTCTACCCCGAGTTGAATTCGTCGGCCCAGCTCGTCGCCGACTATATTCAAAGCGAAGAACGCCGGTTTTTGCAGACCCTCGAGGTCGGCTACCAGAAGATCAACGACATTATGCGCCATACACGGGAGTTTCGAAATTCCGAGAAGGTCATTACCGGCAAAGAAATCTTTACGTTATACGACACCTTTGGGTTCCCGCCCGAGATGACCCAGGAGATTGCCGAGAGCGAGGGTTTTCAAATCGACCTCGCGGGTTTTGGCGCCGAGATGGAAAAACAACGCAGCCGCGGCAAATCTGCCTGGAAGGGCGACGCGAGCGTCTTGAAAGACATCGCGACCCAGACGAAATTTATCGGCTACGACATTGACCAGGCCCAGGTAACGGTCGCGGAATTATTATATGCAGAAGAACCTGGAGAAAAGCCCGGCGATTCTTCTGCAAAATCGGGGGCCGTAAAAACGATTCACGACCACGAGGTTGCGGGTAAGATGTTTTACCTCGTCGCCGACCAGACGCCCTGCTACCCCGAAAGCGGCGGTCAGCTTGGCGATCTTGGCTTTGCCCACGGCGAACATTTTAACTGTAAAATTGTCGACACCCAGAAACAGGGCAACGCGATCATCCATGTCTGCGAGGCCCTCGAGGGCGAAATCTCGGTCGGTGCCAAAATCGAGATTAAAATCGATACCGACCGGCGCGAGAACCTTCGTAAAAACCACAGCGTGACCCACCTGCTGAATTCGGCCCTGCGGAAAAAATTTGGCTCTCATATAAAACAAAGCGGGTCGCTCGTTGACCCCGAATACCTGCGCTTTGACTTTACCCACCCCAGCCGGTTGGCCGAAAACGAGGTCGAAGAAATCGAGGTCGAGGTCAATGCCGCTATTCATCGCAGGCTTGCCGTCAATACCCAGGAGCTTGTCAAGGCCGAGGCCGAAAAAACCGGCGCCGTGATGAACTTCGGCGAAAAGTACGGCGACGTTGTGCGCGTGGTCAAGATGGGCGACATATCAAATGATTATTCTATCGAGTTTTGCGGCGGTACGCATGTTAATAATACCGGCGACATAAAACTTTTCTTGATTTCGAAAGAGTCGAGCCCCGGGGCGGGCAATCGCCGCATTGAGGCGTTGACCTCTGACAGGGCCTGGCAAAAAATCGTCGACCTTGAAAATTCTCTTTCGCAGCAGTTGCACGCCGAGGGTCATAACCTTGCCGACTCAAGTAAAGACGCCTTTGGCAAGTTGCAGGCCGAGCTTCAGGCCGAAGTCAAAAAACCCGAGGCTGAGAAGTTTACGGTAACCCACTGGCATGCGGTCAAGCGGCTTGAAAAACAGGTCGGTGAATTTATCGCCCTCAACAAGAAGGCCCTGAAAAAATCGTCGGTCAGCACAGAGATTGACGAGGCCCTGCTCGATACCCTGGTAAATCAACGGGTGGTGAAAAGCGGCCACGGGGTGATCTCGGGTACGGTCGAGGGCGGCATACCCCAGATGAAGACCATGGTCGACTACCTTCGCAGCAAGAGCCCCGACTCGATCATCATTCTTTTCAGCTCGGGCGAACCCGAGGGCAAGTGGAACCTGTTGTTGGCCACGACCTACGCCTATGCCGAAAAAACCGGCTTCGACGCCTCAAAGAACATCAAACAGTTGATGGCGGCCAACCCCGAACTCAAAGGCGGCGGGGGCGGCAAAAAAGAACTCGCCCAGGCCACCGGCGTTATTCCCGCCGGGGGCGTGGGCGTGGTCGAAAAAACCCTGCTCAACGGGGCCCTGGGTTTGGTGTGAGGGGGAAATAAAAAAGCGGTTCAGCGACCGCAACCGCCGGTACCGTAAGGGTTGAACATTGTTCGACCCTTACGGTAAAAACCGGCCCCTGGCCTAGCACCACTTTTACGATAAATATATTTTTTATAAAATAGCCATCGCAAAAGTGGTGCTGGGCTACCCCCCCCGACAGATTTTTTCAGCTTCCTCCTTAGGGCCTTCTCCATGTCTGTAGAGACCTGACCCTGCCTGAATCCTGTCGATATATTTACGGCCCAGGAGAACGGCTTGGCGTCCCCGCTGTATATTCAATTACAATACCGTCTTAAAAAGAATTTTATTAACTCTCGTATATAACATAGACTAAAAAAGAGTGGCCTGCCGCCAGTACGATTCGGATAATTTTTTTCTTCGTTGCATATTCCGTAGAGATTTTTTCCCGGTTTCCAGTAGGGTTGCTAAAT
>Ga0224510_10001531_pt1 | contig 15126 bp, 14 predicted proteins | sample SF_May12_sed_USG_FD_170161 | JGI IMG/M metagenome (GOLD analysis project Ga0224510, IMG submission 170161) | Sediment microbial communities from San Francisco Bay, California, United States - SF_May12_sed_USGS_4_1 | ecosystem: Environmental > Aquatic > Marine > Sediment | place: USA: California... | reverse complement strand
GCGCAAACGTCAGCAATGAAAAGTTGCTGGCGCAGTTGAAGGAGTGGTGTGCCGAGGCGGAGGCCAGCGGCATCCAAGTGCTGGAGGATTTCGCCGCGCGCCTGCGCTCTTACCAGTTGGCGACAGCCTGATTCAGCATGCCGCCAGTGCAGCATTTCCCGCTGACACTGCACTGGCGCCTGCCTCTGATTTTGTCCAGTAGTCAAACAACCTATTGCAAGACGCGCACAAGTCCCAAACCGAACACGGCGCCGTTTCTGGCAACGCCCGCCGCCACGATGCGACCGTCCGGTTGAATCGCCAGGGCGTTCGCACCATCCGCTGCGCCGAAAAAGTCCACGGTCAGCATCCCGTCGTTATTAAAGCTCGTGTCGAGCGTTCCGTCGGGCAGCAGCCGCACGAACCCGAATTCGGATTGCGTCGTGCCATTGGTTGAGCCGGCAACCAAGATGCGCCCATCGGCCTGGATTGCGAGTCCGCGGCTGTAGTCATGCGTCGTGCTGAGGGCTGTGGTCGACAGGCCGCCGTCGGCAAATGCATTGTCCAGCGTACCGTCAGCGTTGAAGCGCGCGACCGTGAACCGGTTTGGTCCGGCGCCGATACGATTGAGCGCCGAAATTACTATCTTGCCGTCGCTCTGGATGGCTACGCCCGAAGCTTCGTCCCAAGACCCACTGCTATTGAGATCCCGCACAACAACGCCGTTGGTACCGAATCCGGTATCGACCGAACCGTCGGCATTGAAACGTGTCATGCCAACGTCCGGGGTAGCGGCAGGTCCGTCGGCCACTCGACCGACAACGACGATCCGTCCGTCTGCTTGCAACGCTGCCGCTCTGACGAAGTCACTCCTGCCTGCGAGATCGATCGTCGACAGTCCGTTCAAGCCGAAGCTCGTATCGACCGAGCCATCCGCGCCGAAGCGGACAACGGCGAAGTCGCCAAAGGTTCGGAGGCCCGCTGGCGGCACGTCAGCCACGCCAGCAATTACGACTTCTCCGTCGGGTTGGATCAATACGCTCTCACCCTGCTCGACGAGGCCGGGTCTGACCAGATACGCTTTGCCGCCGGTACCGAACGTCGCATCCAGCACACCGAATCCATCAAGACGCGCCACGGCAAAGTCCTCATCCTGAGCGTCGCGATAGATACTGCCTGCTGCCAGTATGCGGCCGTCCGCCTGTACCGCCAGGCTCCGCACCCGATCGCTGAAATTACCCCCAAAACTGATCGTGACGCTGCCGCCCGTGCCGAAGCCTGTATCCAGCGAGCCGTCGGCGTTGAACCGCTGCAACGTACGCTGCTCATTGAGCACAATGATCTTGCCGTCCGGCTGCAGCGCCATCGCAATGGCGCCACCGGGTAAGGAACTTGTCACCCGGCCGTTGTCGCCGAAGCTCGGGTCCAGACCGCTCGCCACCGCCGGCGGCGCGCAGTGCACGAGGATGTCGGTCACACCGGTCTGGTTGGTGCCGACGCCGTTGGCGACGGTGCAGGTTTGTACCGGACCAGACGGGTTGGTCTGAACCCGGACGTCGTAGGCGGCCCCGGCCGGAAAGCTGTAGCCGAACGCAAACGGGCCGTCGCTGGCTATCGGCAGCGACAGGAAGTTCTCGCGGTCTTCGAGCACGAGCCCGCTGCCGAGCAGCCCCGTTACGGTGCCGCCCACGGAATTCTGTGCGGGCGGCGGTCCGCCGCCGCCGCCGGGACCCGTGTCGTCGCCGACGATGACGACGGTCGTTTCGGCATCTGCGCCGACCCTGCCGCAGTGCGGCTCGGCCGACAATGCCAGCGTCAGCGTGCGATCGCCGCGGACCAGGGAATCGTCGGTAATGTCGAGCGCCACCGCCCGCGGCACGTCGTCGCCCTCGCCGAACACGATGACCTGGTCGACGGGCTCGTAATCGGTGCCGGCCAGCGCCGTGCCGTCGGCTGATGAAACGTGAACGATCAGGCGCCCGACGGTTCCGCCCTCGCGTGTGACGAAGACGGTCGCGGTCTGCAGCTCGAATTCGGGCACCAGGTAAGTCGCTCTTGCGAACCCCGCAGCACCGGCGCTCGGCGAAAGGGTCTGCCCTTCGGGCAGGTCGCATTGCGGTGGCTCGAAGGGCCCGAGGTCTACGGGGATCTCGACCGGCACCGGCACTTCGACGAGGCCGCTGGTCGCCAGTGTCACACCGCCGGCGCTGAGCGGGTCACGGAAGCGCGCCTGCGCGTAGGATTCGCGCCCGCGACGATTGTGCGCGGCGGCAGAAACTTGTGTGATCAGTTCGAACGTCTCGCCCGTCGGAATGGCCGACAGGTCGAAGTTCACCACGACCGGATCGCGCAACCAGATTTCGGCGTCGCCGCCGATCGGCAGGAGGTCGACGGACCCCGCCGACGTCGCGAATTGTTCGGGCCGGAACAGGGGCTTGACCTCGACGAGGGCCGGAAAAAGGGACCGCGCGGATGCGCCGACGAATCCCACCTGCCACTCCCACTGGGTGTTGTAGCCCGTGATCTGAGCGGACCCCTGGTAGGCGTCCACAATGTCTCCGCCGCCAATCCGGTCCCGCACGAACATGACCGCATCGACGATGCCCGAGACCTGGTCAAAGCAGCGCGGGTGATCGACGGATCCTGCCGCGATCCATGGGCACAGGGGCGGACTGGTGTCGAAGTCGTTGTAATCGGCGACTTCGACACCAGTCTCGGTGATTGTCGCTGACAACGTGGCGTCGGCAGCCGCCTTGCGAAACGCCTGTATCATGAGCAGCGTCGACTTGCCGCCGAAGCGGCTGCTTGCGGGCTCGTTCAGATCGCCTATCGGCGCTTCGGCGTCAACCCAATAGGTTTTGCCGGACTCGTTCAGGAAAACCGACACGTCCGCGAAGCTGTCGCGATCGGAGGGTGCGTAGGTCAGTGCGCCGATCGGCAGGGTGACGTCGACTTCGGTTGCACCGAGATCCCCGTTCGATGCCCCGACATAGCCATCGGCAATTAGAATCTCGACGTCTTTCGCACCGATCGCGAACAAACCCCAGCCTCCTTCGCGGCCCAGTGACACAACAGGTGGCGGTTCCGTCGGCGGCGGCTCGCCGGGTGGCGGCGGCACGGGAATGATCGGCGTCTCCGGGAATTCCAGTTGCGGTGGCTCGTCGAAGCAGCCCGACAGGCCGGCAGTCGCGATCACGGACGCAAAAAGATACAAACGGTAAAAGTGGGCAGTAACTTTCCTGGAAAACATGGCTATGGGCTCCGCGTGAACTGGGTCGTTACCGGATACATACGTGCCTGTCTCGTCAAAGCGGACATGCGCTCGTAAATAGCGCGGTTAACACGGACAATGGAAACATGGCACCCGATATGTCCTTAACAGCCCTGATTCGCAGCGCCGTGGCGGGCGATGCCGATGCGCTGAGCGAGGTATTCTCCGTTGCCTACGAGGACCTGCACCGAATGGCGCACGCGCGTCTCAAATTCCAGGGGAGACCTGCGACGCTGAATACGACCTCGCTCGTGCACGAGTCCTATCTGCGCTTCGCCAATGCGGGCCAGCTGAGCATCGACGACCGCGCGCACTTCTTCCGCTACGCAAGTCACGTCATGCGTTCGGTCGTCGTCGACGTCGCGCGCGCTTCGTTGAGCGAGCGGCGTGGAGGCGGCGCGAAAGCGGTGACGTTCAATACCAATGTGGCTGATGCATCCGCAGCGGGCGAAGAGGAAATTCTCAAGATTCACGAAGCGCTCGACGAACTTGCAACGTTCGATCAACGGCTGGTGCAGGTCGTCGAAATGCGTTACTTCAGCGGCCTCACCGAGCGGGAAATAGCCGGGATTCTGGGAGTCACCGACAGAACCGTGCGACGTGACTGGGAGAAAGCGAGGTTGTTGCTGGCGAGAGCCATTGCCTGACCCCGATCCTTATCGAGGAATACCAATTCCTTCTTCCCTGTCCGCTTTTCGGCTCAATAAACGTAGCTGTTACTGAGAACCGGTTTACGGCGCCGAGATCGACGACAAGTACAGGCGCAACACGCTTGCGAACGAACCTGCGCGTACCATAGTAGGAAGCGATAAGCTGGGCCCAAAACGCCGCGACGGGAGTTGCCAATGCTAGGCCTTGAACTCGACCGAGAAGAATTCGCGACGCTGAATCGACTCCTCGATGAAGCACTGGACCGCCCGGTTGCAGAGCGCGCCGCCTGGCTTGAAGCGCTGCCCGTCGAGTGGCAGCGGTTGAAGCCTCATCTGCAAGACCTGTTGTCGCGCACCGCAGCTGTCGAAACCGCGGACTTTCTGCGAACCTTGCCCAGGTTTGCAGCGCCCGCCATCGAATTCACCTCGAATACCGCCGGCGCACCGCGAGCGGGCGACATCGTCGGGAAGTATCGACTGATGAGCCCGCTGGGCTCGGGCGGCATGGGGTCCGTGTGGCTTGCCGAACGCACGGACGGCCTGATGCGACGCCGGGTTGCGCTGAAACTTCCGCACGGAACCTGGGCGCCAGCCGGACTCGCCGAACGTATGGCGCGCGAACGCCAGATTCTTGCAACTCTCGAACATTCGCGAATCGCGCGACTTTATGACGCCGGACTCAGCGATGATGGACGGCCCTACCTCGCCATCGAATTCATCGAAGGCCAGTCGATTGATGCCTTTTGCGAGGCCACTGCGCCGGATATCCGCTCGAGAATCCGGCTCTTCTTGCAAGTTGCAGATGCGGTCGCTTACGCACATGGAAAGCTTGTGCTGCACCGGGACCTCAAACCTGCAAACATCCTGGTGACTCCACAAGGCGAAGTATGTTTGCTGGACTTCGGCATTGCCAAACTGCTTGACGACGGTCTGACACACGAGACCAGGCTCACCGAGTTCGCCGGTCGCGCATTGACCTTGGATTACGCTTCGCCAGAGCAGGTTCGCGGTGAGTCGCTGACCGTTGCCAGCGACCTCTATTCGCTCGGCGTCGTGTTGTACGAATTGCTCGCCAATTCACGCCCGTACCGGCTCAGGCATGAATCCCGGCGCTCGTTGGAGGAGGCCATACTGCAGGCCGATCCCATACGGCCGAGTGAAGTGGCTCCGCTGCCGGTCCGCAAGGCATTGCGCGGCGATCTCGACACGATTGTTCTCAAGATGTTGAAGAAGAATCCGAACGAGCGCTACACAACGGTGCAAGCTCTTGCTGAAGATCTCGAGCGCTACCTCGTCGGACTGCCAGTGCGTGCGCGGCCCGATACGGCTGCGTACCGAATATCGCGCTTCGTACACCGCCACCGGTTCGCAACCACAGCGTCCGCGGTGTTTGTGTTGTCGCTCCTGTTGGCAGCCGGTATCGCAACTCGCCAGGCGCGAATCGCGATCGATGAGAAGAACCGCGCGGAGGAAATCAAGAACTTTATCGCATCAATCTTTCGCGATGCAGATCCCTGGGCCGGGGTGGGCAAACAGCTTGCGGCCACGGACCTCCTGCTGCAGGCCGGAAATCGGATTGAACGGGATTTCGCAGACAGGCCAGAGCTGCAGGTGGAACTGTTAAATCTCGTTGCCGCGAGTCTCGCAAATCTGCAGGACTATGAGAATGCCGATCTCATCATTGCACAGGCATTCAGCACGGCGACGTCAAGCCTCGGGACGGGTCATGCGCTCACACGTGAGTCGGCGATCACCAGCATGGTGGTCGACCGATTCAGGGGCCAGACGGATGCAATGAAGGGTCGACTCGAGCCGTTACTTGCCGAAGCAAGAAATGATCCCGAGACTCCGCCGCGCACCCTCGTCTCGCTACTCAACCTGGCTACGCATCTGGCAATTGACGAACAACGCCGTGTTGACGCGGAGAATCTCGCAGTCGAGGCATTGCAGGTTGCACGCCGCGACCTGGGCGAGAATGACCTGATGACCCTGGACGTCCGGCAAGCACTGCTCACTGCTTTTCTACACAACGACAAGGCCAAAGAGGTTCTGCCGGAGGCCGAACGCCTCGTCGCCGGCGTTGAGGCGGCACACCCCGGTCAAACCACGCATCCGCGAGTGCTCGATGCGCGTTACCTCTATGCGCGCGCGTTGGCCGACTCAGGTTTTCCGAGTGCCGCGATCCAACAATTTGCATTGGTGCTCTCTGGCGCCCAGGAAGTATTCGGTACGAACAGTTCATTCGAGGCATACGTGCGTCACCACGATGCACGAGCCCGCTACGAAAACGGCGATATCCGCGGGGCACTCGCGAGTATGGAGCGTTCGCGCGAGATCTTTGCGCCGTTGCTCGACCAACGATCTACCGCGAGCGGCATAAGCGAAGCCGCATACGGGCAGTTCTTGCTGTCATCCGGACAATACGAGCAAAGCGCTGTCCACCTCAAGGCAGCAGTCGCAACACTTGGCGAACTCGTTGGCAAAGACGCTCTGTCGACTCGGACGAACGAAGCGCTATTGGCAATTTCGTTCGCAAAAATGGCACGCTTCGCTGAAGCTCGCATGGCATTGAAGCGTGCCGCCGGCATCGACGGCACGCTTACGAGCAACGCGATTGTCAATCTCTACCACGTGCAAGGTATTGTCGAGCGGCTGGCTGGCAATGCTGCCCAGAGTGTACAGCTACAGCGCGCGTCCCTCGAAGCGCTGGAAGATGGTCCCAAGACGCGCTGGGCACGAGCACGTATCCTCGGCGAACTCGGCTTAGCGCTGTTCCATGCCGGCGAAGCCGAAAAAGCCGAGCAATCGCTCGCTCTGTCGTTGGCCGAATTCGCAGATCTCCAATCGCAGGTGACCCCACAGACGGCCGAATTGCATCAGGCTTTCGGCGAGCTAGCCTTTAGGCGTGGCGATTTGTCTATCGCACTGGATCATTTCTCGGCGGGACATGAGTTCTGGGGCGAATTCGCCCCCGAAAGTGATCAGGCGAAAGTTGCGGAACGCTGGGTCGATGCGTGTCGCAGCAAAATGTCAGAAGCCGACCGGACCAGGCACGAAGCTGATGGATCGCTTCGGACCTAAATATTAATTATAGAGTGCGGTCAAAGGTGCGCTTGACTGACATCAATGGTCGGGTGAGTGTCTCGATTGAAGAAAATGTCCGAAAAAAAACCGCCTTTCGGCGGTTTTTTTATTTGATCTTCGCTTCCTTGTAGACCACGTGCTTGCGGGCAACGGGGTCGTACTTTCGCGTCTCCATCTTTTCGGGATGCAGACGCTTGTTCTTGGCCGTGGTGTAGAAGTGTCCTGTTCCGGCGCTGGAAACGAGTCTGATTTTGTCACGCATGTCGAATCCTCCGGAGTCTTAGACGCGCTGGCCCTGCGCGCGCAGGTCGGCGAGCACCTTCTCGATGCCGTGCTTGTCGATAATGCGCAGGCCCTTGTGCGAGATTCGCAGGCGAACGAAGCGCTTCTCGGACTCGAGCCAGAATCGCTTGCTCTGCAGGTTGGGCAGAAAGCGCCGGCGCGTTTTGTTGTTGGCGTGAGAAACGTTGTTGCCGCTCTGCGGCCGTTTCCCGGTTACCTGACAAACCCTGGACATGGCTTAAGTCTCTGATTTTAAGTAATTTGCCCGCGAACGGCAGGCAAAGAGCGGGACTTTATACCAGCACCGGCATGCCTTATCAAGGCCTCTCAGAGCAGGCCGCGGCTTGCCAGCGAGGTACTGGTGCCGTCGCCGATGACCAGGTGGTCCAGCAGCCGGATATCCAGCAGCTCGAGCGCGGCCTTTACCCGCCGGGTAATTCGTTCGTCCGCCTGGCTGGGCTCGGCAATCCCGGACGGATGGTTGTGGGCCAATATGACGGCAGCGGCGTTGACCTTAAGCGCCTGTTTGACTACTTCCCTGGGATACACCGAGGTGCCGTCTATAGTGCCGCGAAACAGCTCCTCGAAAGACAGGACGCGATGCCGATTGTCGAGATACAGGCAGCAAAAGAGCTCGTGTGGCAGATCGCGGAGCCTTGCCATCAGGAAGGCTTCGGTATCGGCCGGGCTTCGAATAGCGTGACCGACGGGCAAGGTCTGTTCGTAATACCGCCGGGCGAGCTCCGGCAGTGCCGCCAGGATACAAAGCCGTACGTCGCCAATGCCTTTTTCAGCAGCAAGCGACCGGCTCTCCGCATGCAGAAGCCGGCGCAAGCCGCCGAAACGGGCCAGCAGGCGGTCAGACAGGTCGAGCGCCGGTGTGGCATCACGGCCGCGTTGGAGAACGATGGCGAGCAGCTCCGCCTCGGATAACGAGGCGGCGCCGCCAAGCCGAAGTTTTCGGCGTGGTGCCGTCACCGGCGCCGGACTGACTGTTGCCATGGACGCTCCCTGTCCCTTGCGGATCCTGGCGAAGAGCAAAGGATCCCGCTGCTGCAGAGCGGCGGCAAGCGGCAAAACTCGGCATTTAGACGCGTTTGCTGGAAATCCGGCCAGTCCAGCGGCTAAGCTGGCGCATCCTGACCTGTGGACCGGAACCGATGACCCGATCGAAAATCTTGCTGGGCGTGACTGGCGGTATTGCGGCTTACAAAGCGCCCGAGCTGGTGCGGCGCTTGACCGAACGCGGAGCCGTGGTGCAGGTGGTAATGACCCGGGGCGCGCACGAGTTCACGACGGAAACGGCTTTGCAGGCCGTGTCCGGCAGGCCCGTGCGCAGCGATCTATGGGATTCGGATGCCGAGGCGGCGATGGGACACATCGAGTTGGCCCGGTGGGCCGATCGAATCCTGGTTGCCCCGGCGACCGCGGAGTTCATGTCGCGACTGGCAACCGGCTCTGCGGCGGACCTGTTGACAACGCTGTGCATCGCGAGCGAGGCGCCGATCTTCATTGCCCCGGCGATGAATCACATCATGTGGGCCAACCCGGCGGTGCAGGCGAATCGTCGGCTGCTGGAATCGCGCGGCGTCACCCTGCTCGGACCCGATGTCGGCGACCAGGCCTGCGGCGAAACCGGTCCCGGCCGGATGCTGCAACCCGAGGCCATCGCCAGGCAGCTCTTGGCACCGGCTATTGTGCCTGCTACGCACGAAAGGCCCCTGCTTGAAAAAACCGTCATGGTGACGGCCGGGCCGACCGTCGAAGCCATCGATCCGGTACGTTTTATAAGCAACAGAAGCTCCGGCAAGATGGGCTACGCGCTGGCGCGCGCGGCCGCCGCTGCCGGCGCGAAGGTCATCCTCGTCAGCGGGCCGGTCGATTTGCCGGCACCCGAGGGCGTGCAGCGAATCGACATCGAATCGGCGGAGGACCTCTATGCGGCCACGCACAAGCACATAGCCGGCGTGGATATCTTCATCGCAGCAGCCGCCGTTTCGGATTATCGTCCGGGGAATGTCGCAGCAAACAAGATAAAGAAGATGAATTCAGAGCTTCACATCGAGCTGGTCAGGAGCCCCGATATTCTAGCCTCGGTCGCGGAGCTGACAGACGGACCGTTCACGGTAGGTTTCGCCGCAGAAACTGAAAATCTGCGCGAACATGCCATGCAAAAACTCGTAAGCAAGAAGCTCGACATGATCGTAGCCAACAAGGTGGGTCCAGGTATCGGCTTCGACAGTGACAACAATGCTGTCGACGTGTTTTGGCGCGACGGCGAGCGATCCTTCCCGCTGTCGCCCAAGGCGGATCTGGCTGTGGCGCTGATCGGACTCGTTGCCGAGCGTTTCTCGGCGAGCTATGGTGCCGACACCCAGACCGAATTACCCGCCATTGCCATCAGGGAATAATCTGCGGTATGAATCCGGGCGATTCGCCCAATTGACCGAGCATCAATTTGCGAACTATCGAACTGAAGATACTGGACTCGCGTATCGGCGACTCCATTCCCCTGCCTCGTTACGCGACCGACGGATCCGCAGGTCTGGATATGCGCGCCTGCATCGACCAGGTGCTTAGCGTTGCGCCGGGCGAAACCCAGCTGATTCCCACCGGGCTTGCCATTCATATTGGCGATAGCCGGCTGGCTGCCGTACTTCTGCCTCGCTCCGGGCTCGGTCACAAGCACGGCCTGGTGCTAGGCAACCTGACCGGGTTGATCGACTCGGACTACCAGGGGCAGGTTTTCATTTCCTGCTGGAATCGCAGCGCGAAGGCCTACGAGATTCAACCGGGTGAGCGAATCGCACAGATGGTATTCCTTCCGGTCGAACAGGTTGCTTTCGAAGTGGTTCAGGAGTTTGGCCAAAGTGTCCGCGGCGAGGGCGGCTTCGGTCATTCGGGGAAAGCCTGACGGGGTCCAGGTCTAGTTCATGCCCTTGAGAGCTTTGAATCGGTCGATGTCTCCGTCGAACCGCGCAACGATGCTTTGCTCGTCATCCTGGAACTTCTGCAGGTTGCGCTGGTGCCGGGCAATGGCTTCCTTGGTCGTGGTGAGTTCCTTGACCAGGCTCGGATCGATCATTGGCGCGTTTTCGTCTTCGCTGTAAGGTCGATATTTCGATGCGTCCGCTTCCAGCTCCGCAAGACGTCGCTGCAGGTTTCGCAAATACAGTTCCGTGACTCGTGCCTGAGCCTGAAACAATTCGACGCGTCGATCGCGATGCATGATGATTTCGTCTATCGACAGGTAGGTGGCCAGCAACGCGATGTCTGCGCGGCGCTGCAATTCACGCTGTACCCGTAACTCCTCCAGGCGTTTTTCTTCGGCGATTTCTTCTTCGCTTTTCTTGCCTCGCATGATGTCCACGGTGATGCCGTGGTCATTGACAACCTGACGCTCGATATCTGCGTATTCCGCCGGAATACTGTCGCCGTAGTGCACGATGCCGTCGGCGTCGACCCAACGGTAGAGTTTTTGCGTCTCGGCGGCCGTTGCTGCAAGTGACACCAGCAGGAAACAGCCAAATGTGATCAGGACAAATCGCATACGGGAAATATCACATAGAACTCAGCAGTCAAAGTAGGGACTGGTTCGCGTATTTGCAGCTTAGTTTGCTTGCGTTCCACTGTAAACGTCAGCCTATAAATATAATAAAAACAGATAGTTAAGTTAAAACACCGTACTTCTGCTGGTACTTCAGAACAGGCTCCAGGAATTCACTGTATTCTTTCGATTCTTCGAGCAGCTCGACCAGGTCCTCGAGTCGGGCAATGCTGGCAACCGGGATGCTGAGCGTCTGTTCGAGTTCCTGCACCGCGGAACGGGAATCGCGACCAATCTCCTGCCGGTCGAGCGAAATGACCAGCCCGGCTACGGTTGCGCCCGCCGATTTGATGACTTCGCAGGCCTCGCGAACCGCGGTCCCTGCGGTGATGACATCGTCTACGATCATCACTCGATCCGCCAGCGGCGCGCCGACGATACTCCCGCCCTCGCCATGCGCTTTCGCCTCTTTGCGATTGAAGGCGTAGTTGGTATCGATATCATGGTGTTCGGCGAGCGCCGCGGCTGCCAGTGTGACCAGCGGTATTCCCTTGTAGGCCGGACCGAACAGCATGTCGAATTCGATCTCGGAATCGACGATGGCGGATGCGTAGTAGCGACCCAGCTTCGCGGCTGCGTAACCACTGCAAAAAAGACCGGCGTTAAAAAAATACGGACTGACCCTGCCGGATTTCAGCGTGAATTCGCCGAAACGCAGGACTTCCAGCTCGAGAGCAAGCTCGAGAAATTGTTGTCTGTAGGCTCGCATTCGCTTGGACCGGTTAGCAGGTTCTGTATGATGGCTCGCCTTGAAATTCTATTTGGTCAGCTGGCTCAGTTGCGAGCCAGTATGACAGAAAATCCGGCGGCTTTCGAAAGTTGCATAGGTAAATTTTCAGTCAGCCGAGCAAGCACACTACGAATTGGAGCAAATGTTGTTTCGAGTGATCACACTGAATGCGAACGGTATCCGTGCGGCCGCCAGGAAGGGTTTTTTCGACTGGATGGCGGAACAGAATGCCGATGTGGTGTGCATACAGGAGACCAAAGCCCAGCTTCATCAGCTCAGCGATCCGTGTTTCTCGCCTGTCGGGTATCACTGCTATTACGAAGATGCTGTCAAAAAAGGCTACAGTGGCGTTGCCATCTACTCACGCAAGGAACCGGACGAAGTCATTCGCGGTTTCGGCGTCAGGGAGTTCGATGACGAGGGCCGCTATATAGAGGTCCGGATTGGTGGGCTGAACGTCGTCTCGGTATACCTGCCGTCCGGCTCGTCCAGCGAGGAACGGCAGGCAGCGAAGTTTCGTTTTCTCGATGCGTTCACGCCGCACCTCGATACTCTGCAAAAGCGTTCAACCGAGTATGTGCTGTGCGGTGACTGGAATATTGCGCACAAAGAGATCGACCTGAAGAACTGGAAAGCCAATCAGAAAAATTCCGGTTTTCTTCCGGAAGAACGCCAATGGATGGATGAGCTGTTCGGACCGCGTCGCTATGTCGACGCTTTTCGGCAGGTCAACGCGGAGCCGGATCAATATACATGGTGGTCAAACCGCGGCAGGGCCTGGGACAACAACGTCGGGTGGCGACTGGACTACCAGGTAGTGACGCCCGGTCTGAAGCAAAGGATCATGCGCGCCGACATTTTCAAGACAGATCGATTTTCCGACCATGCGCCGTTGGTCATGGACTATGAATGGAATGCCGGTGACTGAGGCCGAAATCCCGGGCGTCGCGAGGCGGCAGTCCTTCGCAGAGGCGATCCTCAACCGGCGCATGCTGATCTGCGTTTTCACCGGCTTCGCATCCGGCCTGCCACTTTACGTTTTGATTCAGCTGGTTCCGGCATGGCTTCGGGTAGAGGGCGTCGGGCTCAAGGAGATCGGTTTTTTTGCGCTGATCGGTTTTCCATATACCTGGAAGTTTCTGTGGGCGCCGGTCATGGACCGTTACACACTGCCTTTCCTGGGGCGTCGTCGTGGATGGATGCTGCTGACCCAACTTGCGCTGCTTGCATCCATCGCCTCAATGGGCTTCGTCAAGCCGCAGTTGTCGATCTGGACCATTGCCTATCTTGCCGCTGCAGTCGCGTTCTTCAGCGCAAGCCAGGATATCGTGCTGGACGCCTATCGCCGCGAGCTACTGCCCGAGATCGAGCTGGGTCTGGGAAATGCCATACATGTTCAGGCCTACCGGCTTGCCGGACTCGTGCCGGGTTCACTGGCATTGATCCTCGCGGATTTCCTGCCGTGGCATGTCGTTTTCGCTGTGGTAGCAGGATTCATGCTGGTCGGTGTGTTGCTGACCTTGTTCATTCAGGAGGCGATCGCCGAGCCCAGTCCCCCGAAAACCTTGAGGGAAGCTGTCGTGGAACCGTTTCGCGAATTCGCCAGGCGCAAGGGGCTGCGCGCCGCAGCACTCATACTGGCCTTTCTGTTCCTGTACAAGCTCGGCGACAACATGGCCACGGCATTATCGAGCGCCTTCTACCTGGATATCGGCTTCAGCCTGACGCAGATCGGTTCGATCGCGAAATTTGCATCGCTGGTCGCAGTCATCGTCGGCGGCCTGGTTGGTGGTGTCATGATGATCCGGCTCGGCATCAATCGGGCGCTTTGGCTTTTCGGGGCGGTGCAAGTGATCAGCATCCTCGGGTTCGCGCTGCTTGCGGAGGTCGGGCCGAACCCATGGATGCTCGGCACGGTAGTAGCGCTGGAATACCTCGGTGTGGGTCTTGGCACGGCTGCATTCACGGCCTTCATTGCGCGCACGACCAATCCGGTATTTGCGGCAACCCAGTTCGCGTTGTTCACCGCGCTCACTGCTGTGCCGCGCACACTGGCCAATGCCACGACCGGAATAATCGTCGAGCAGGTTGGCTGGACGTCGTTTTTCGTGCTTTGCACGGTCCTCGCGATCCCCGGCATGCTGCTCCTTTTCAGGGTTGCACCCTGGAATGACTGAGGAGGCCGAGGTAGCCGTCGGCTTGCTGGCCGAACTCGCGGATCCCGGCTGCCGCGAATTCAGCATCGGCTCCGGCGACTGGCCATTCAGGGGATTCATTGTGCGACGCGGCGACGAGGTTTACGCATACCAGAATTTCTGTATGCACGTGGGTCATCCGCTCAACTGGAAACCGGATTCATTTCTTACCAAGGATGGCAGCAGGATTATCTGCTCATCGCACGGCGCACTTTACGAGATCGATAGCGGAGTTTGCGTGGCCGGGCCGTGCCCGGGAAAGAAGCTGAGATCGGTTGAGGTCGCGATACGCGATGGACAGGTTTTCGTGCGAGGGCCGGTTAGCGCCTGAAAACAGGGTCGCCTGCGGTGCAGGCTCCTACAGTCCTGCTACCACCGTTGCAGGAGCCTGCACCGCAGGCGACATCCTTATTCGATCTGGTCGAGGAACTCGAGAGGATCGTGCCACCCCACCGGCAATTCCCCGTTGTTCTCGCCGGTAAAGTCTTCCGGATCCATGTCCACGGATCCGGACCAATCTTCCGGTGCCCCAACCGATTCAATTAACAACAATGGCCAGCGATCCAGGTCGATCTCGTCTATGGTGCCGTCGAAATACTGCAGATCCACGGTGGCATCTTCTTCGTCAATCGCGACGACTTCAAAAAGATTGCCATTGTTGCGTCTGTACCAGTGCCCGATTACGGGATATGCGACAGCCATATTCGTACCCTGTATCAGTCGTTGTTCAGAATTCCTGTGTGTGTTTCATCCTTAAGACGTATTTATAAAGCAATATAAATCTCTTGCAAGTCCGTTCGTGCGCGCTACTTTGGAAGGAATCTAGTTCGATTTTCCAGCCTGTTGATGTTTAATGTGAATTTTTTCCAGGCGCCAGTCCCAAATCCGATGACCTTTGCCGAGACCGCGCCTTTCGAACTTGGTTTGCGGCCGATCCAGCGCATTTTCACCTCTGTGCTCGCGCCGCTCTGCAACGGCAAATCCGTGACCTGACGCCAATAGCTCGTCGATGTGCTCGGCGTAATTTTCCCAATCGGTCGCAATATGCAGTGTCCCGTCGGCCGACAACTTGCGCGCCGCCAGCTGTAAAAAACCTGGCTGAAGAATGCGCCTCTTGTGATGCCGCTTTTTCGGCCACGGATCCGGAAAATAAAGATTGATGCGTAGCAGGCTGCCGTCGGCAACCTGCAACTCCAGGACTTCGAGCGCATCGTGAACGATAACGCGGAGGTTACCGATGCCAGATTCTTCGGCCAGCAGCAGGCAGTGCCCGACGCCGGGCTCGTGCACCTCGACGCCAATGTAGTCGAGTTGTGGATTGGCGGCAG
>Ga0224510_10001528_pt1 | contig 15132 bp, 12 predicted proteins | sample SF_May12_sed_USG_FD_170161 | JGI IMG/M metagenome (GOLD analysis project Ga0224510, IMG submission 170161) | Sediment microbial communities from San Francisco Bay, California, United States - SF_May12_sed_USGS_4_1 | ecosystem: Environmental > Aquatic > Marine > Sediment | place: USA: California... | reverse complement strand
CCGTTGGCGATGTGGTGCAGCGCCGGCGACGTGCCGCAGTGGTACATCCACACGCCGGCGTAGTCGGCGGTCCACTCGTACAGCTTCTCCTCGCCGGGGTTGATGCTGGTCATCTCGTCGTTCCAGGCGACCTGCGACGAATGGAAGTCGACCGAGTGCGGCAGCAGGCTGTCGGCCGGGTTCTTGAGATGAATCCGGATGGTGTCCCCGACCTTGACCCGAATCACCGGACCCGGGACGCTGCCGGTGCCCGGCGTGCTGGCAAATGTCCAGACCTTCTGAACGAAGCCATCGGCGACGGTCATCTCCTTCTCTTCGATGATCAGGTCGATGTCGTGCACGGTCCCGCTCAGCAGCGCGGGCGCCGTCGCATCGCGCAGCTCGTAGGGCGGCGCGTTGGGATCCTTCTCGACCCCGGTCGAGGGTGCGGGCCCGCCATGGCTGTCGCCACTGGCTGACGGCGCGGCGGACGTTGATGCCTGCGGCGTCGGCGAGGCGCTGGCCGTGGCATTGGGGTTGCCGGAGACGACGGCGTAGATGAGGGTCAGCAGCAACACGCTGACCACGGCGGACCCGTAGATGAAGATCCTTCCCATATTCCCTTTCCTGCCCGGCTCGGCGGGCTGCGGAGTCCAATGCCGCGCATTACGCCAGAAATGCCTCGGGCTGTCGAGGGGCCGAACGGCCCGTATTCAACATTGCCATCGGCTGGCGGCCGCTCCGCTAGGCTAGGGCCGATGATCAGGGCAGCCGACCCGCTTACCTGGGAGGAACGCGCACGACGGGCGGAGGAGCGCCTCGCTGCGCTTGACGAAGCCATCCGCGGCATCTCCGGTGTCCTGACCCTCGACCGCGTGCTGCAACTCATCGTGGACCGCGTCCGCGACCTGGCCGACGCGGAGTACGCGGCGCTCGGCATCGTCGATGCGGATGGGGTGATCGAGCGATTCCTGACCAGCGGCATGAGCCAGGCGGCTCGCGACCGGATCGGCGCGTTCCCGCGTGGCCTCGGCCTGCTGGGCCTCATCATTCGAGACGGGCAGACGCTGCGCCTCCCTGACATCGGCACCGACCCCCGCCGCTCGGGGTTTCCGCCCAACCATCCGCCGATGCACTCGTTCTTGGGCGTTCCGGTCAAGGTCAAGGGCAACGCGGTGGGCGACCTGTACCTGACCAACAAGCGCGGCGCGACCGAGTTCTCGGAGGATGACGAGCTGCTCGTGGAGCGATTCGCGCTACATGCTGGCCTCGCCATCGAGAATGCCCGCCTCAGCCAACAGGTTCAGGCGCTCGCCGTCGTGGAGGAGCGCGAGCGGATCGGACGTGACCTGCACGACGGCATCATCCAGCGCATCTACGCGGTCGCCCTGGGGCTCGACGATCTTCCCCAGACGATCGTCACCGACCCGGCTGGCGCCGCCGAGCGGGTCGATCGCGCCATCGACGCACTGCACGCCGCCATCAGCGAGATTCGCACCTTCATCTACGGGCTGCGCCCGGGCCTGCAGGAGGCGGGTGACATCGTGTCCACCCTTGAGACGCTGGCCGAGGAGCTGCGGCTGCAATCGTCGCTCGAGATCGTGGTCGACGCAGACGTCCCGATCGACCTGCCGTCGGACATCGCGGCCGAAGTGTCTAACGTGGCACGCGAGGCGCTCAGCAATGCTGCGCGTCATGCGGCGGCCAACCTCGCGCGGGTCGTTATCGAGGAGACGGCTGACGGGCCGCGCCTCGTGGTGGCAGACGACGGACGGGGATTCGACCCTGCGACACCCCTGGACGCGACCCACAACGGGCTGGCCAACATGCGCGCGCGGGCAGCGCGGATCGGCGGTCGGCTGGAGATCGAGAGCGGACCCGGCCGCGGTACCCGTATCATCCTGTCGCTGCCACCATCGAAGTGAGCAGCACGCGGACCGCGGCGACCGCGCACACAGAAGACACGTGGAGGGACCGTCGGGGCATGACCGGGGACACAACCGCGCCGCACCCGCTGCGTCTGCTCGTCGTCGATGACCACGAGGTCGTGCGAGAAGGGCTCGTGGCGCTCCTCTCGCGGCGCCCCGAGTTCCAGGTCGTCGCCGAGGCTGGCACCGTCGCAGAGGCGCTGCTCGCCGCACGCCGCTTTGAGCCGGACCTCGTGATCATGGACATCCGCCTCCCGGACGGGTCCGGGATCGAGGCCTGCCGCGAGATTCGCGCTGAATTCCCCAAGATACGGGTCGTGATGCTGACCTCGTACCCGGACGAGGAGGCGGTCCTCTCGGCGATCCTGGCGGGTGCCAGCGGGTACCTCCTCAAGCAGGTGCGGGGGCGCGACCTGGTCAGTGCCCTCGAGGCGGTCGGCCGCGGCGATTCGCTGCTCGACCCGGCGGTGACCGAGCGAGTCCTCGAACGGGTGCGACGTGTCGCCAACGGCCAGGAGCACGACGAGCTGGCCGATCTCACCGCCCAGGAGCGCAAGATCCTCATGCTGGTGGCCGAGGGGAAGACGAACAAGGAGATCGCTACCGAGGTCTTCCTCTCCGACAAGACGGTGAAGAACTACGTCAGCAGCATCCTCTCCAAGTTGAGCCTCCAGCGCCGCGCCCAGGCCGCCGCGTTCGTGGCCAAGCACCGGCTCGGCGAGGGCGGCTCCTAGCCTTCTACTCTCCCCGGACCGCGCAGGATCGCCCCAGCAGGGCGATCGAGGCCAGCATGGTCGCTCCTGCCGTGGCCGCGCCGGCAAAGCCCATCCACCCAGAGGCGAACGAGCCGATCGTCACCAGCGCGGCGCCGATGTTCCACGCCACGAGCCGGACGGTGGCACCGCGGGCGAGCTCCCGACGCTGGAGCGCGTGGCGAGCCGCGTCGCCCGGTCCAACCGACGGGACCAGGTGGCTCCACGCACCCACCAGCGCCTGCATGACCCAGCCGATGATGAGCGGCCCGATCGTGTGCTGGAGCGACCAGCCGGCGGGCCGCACCCCGTACGTCAGGAGGTCCGCGCACAGGATGGCGGTCCCGATCACGAACCAGCCAACCGCTGCCGACAGGTGCCCGATCGTCAGCCGATGCCAGGCGGGATCGGTCGTCCAGGTGCCGCGCCCTGACCACGATCCGACGGCCACCAACGCGAGCGCCGCGGCACCGGCCACCACGGAGAGGGCGCCAACCTGCGCGAGCGGCGCCCATGCCACGGTGTGGCCGAGAGCGGTGATCGGCGCGCCCAATCCGACGCCGGCGACCAGCACGACGAGGGCCGGGCGCGACCGGATCCGCGAGCCGACGACCGTCGGATAGAGGTGGATGAGCGTCGCCGCCACCACGAGCGACACGAAGCCGACGAGGTTCAGCCAGGCGTGCGCCGGCTTGAGGCCGAGCCAGGCGCCACCGAGGGACTCCACATAGCCGAGCCGCAAGATGGCCAGGCCGACGGCAAAGGCTGCGTTTGCCAGGGCAAGCCCATAGGCCACCTCGACGACCCCGAACCGGCGGCCAAGGCCGGCCCGCGCGGGAATGAAGGCTGTGGCGGCACTCGTCACGATTCCGGCCAGGTACGCCGATGCGCCCACGAGCCCGGCCTGGGTCAGGCCGCGCGGAAACGCGACGGCAATCGTGGCGGCGCCGCCCGCGATCAGCGCCAGCCCGACGAGGCGGAAGCGGCCCGGGGCGGGGCGGGCACCCGCCAGCGAAATGGTGAAGTGCGGCACGAGCGCCGCAATGGCAAGCCCGGCACCACCCGCCAGGGCCAGATGCAGGGGCAGCCAGGTGCCACTCCCGGCAGGCCCGGTCAGGGAGACGATGACCGCGGCAGCCACGAATCCGGCGGCGCCGACGATGCCGATCAGGACAACCCGACGTTCGGGCATGCGGTCAACTCGCTGCGGGCCGGGCGCACCTCCGAGGGAGATGAGCCCGGAGACGGGTGGCGGTGGCAGACGGGGGTCGGTGCCCATGCACGCATCAAACCAGAAGCGGGCTGCACCGCGACGGGCCGATTGGCCCCCGGCGTGTGACAGGCGTCCCGTATTTCGGGCCTTCCGGCACGCACCCCATACGACCCCTGGTCGGTAGCCTGAGAGGCGAGGTCCGTCCCTCCACGGACCGATGCGATCGCCGGCCCGCTTCACCCGCGCGCCGGCGATCCGCTTCCTGTATCAGTCCCGCCCGATCCGTCCCATGTGCGTGTCGACGGCTACTCCCATCGGAAGAGCCTGACGGCGAGGATGAAGGCGATCACCGCCCAGACGCCCATTCCGAGCAACTGCGGCCCAAGCGACGTCAGGCCGGCGCCATCATTGACGATCGAGCGCAGCGCCTCGTTCACGTACGTGAGCGGCATGTACCCGGTGACGGCGGCCAGGAAGTCCGGCATGGCGTCTCTCGGGAAGAAGACGCCCGACAGGAACATCATCGGCAGGCTGATCAGGTTGGCGACCGGCGCCGCCTGGTCCTCGTTCTTGGCCCATCCGGCGATCGCGAAGCCGACCGCCAGGAAGATGACCGAGCCGAGCATGACGACCACCGCCAGGCTGGCATAGTCGCCGAACATCTGGAGGCCGAACCAGATGCCGACGCCGAGCAGGATGGCCACCTGGAACGAGGCAATGATCAGCCGCGCGGCAACCTGCGCACCCAGGAAGTAGACCGGCGAGGTGGGCGTGGCGAACAGGCGCCGCAGCGCACCGGTCCGCTTCAGTTGCACGAAGCCGAATGCCACGCTGAACAGGCCGAGCTGCATGACGGTCATGCCCACGATGCCGGGGACCAGGAAGTCGATGTAGCCAAGGTCGCGGGCAGCCACCTGCTCGACGACCACCATGGAGGCAGGCAGGTCGGTGGAGCCGGCGGCGATGCGGAAGACGATCGAGTTGACGATCAGCGCACCGATCCGGGCGTCCTGCCGTGAACTCGTCGCAGCGAAGGCGTTGAGCGGCTGGAAGTCGCCGCCCTGCCCCCAGCCGGCTGGGATGACGAGGCCGAGTTCGAGGTCCCCAGCCCTCAGCGCAGCCTGCATCTCACCGCTGTCGGGAGCAGTGACCTCGAACGACTCGACACCGTTGATGGCGGAGACGAGGCTGCGACTGATCTCGGAGTCGGCGTCATCGACGATGCCCAACGAGATGGTGGTGCTGCCCTCGAGGTTCAGCACGCCGAAGATGAGCATGATGATCAGGGGCAGGAAGAGGCTGAAGAAGACAGCGGCGCGGTTGCGCACGAACATGCGGACGCTCGCGACGAAGAGGGCCAAAAACACGCCGGGTCGGATGCCGAACGGCCGCATCGGTCAGTCCTCGTCCCGGAGATCGTGCCCGGTCAGGTCGAGGAAGACGTCCTCCAGGTTGGCGAGCCGCTCAACACGCTCCTTCGCGAAACCCCGGCCGAGCAGCGAGCCGACAAGCTTCGCCGGCGTGTCGAGCGCGATGATCCGTCCGCGATCCATGATCGCGACGCGGTCACACAGCTCCTCCGCCTCCTCCATGTAGTGGGTGGTCAAGACGACGGTGTGGCCCCGCTCGCGGATCTGCCGAACCAGCCCCCACAGGTGGCGCCGGGCCTGCGGGTCGAGGCCGGTGGTCGGCTCGTCGAGGAACAGGACGCGCGGCTCGTTGACGAGCGCCGCGGCGATGCTGAAGCGCTGCTTCTGTCCGCCGGAGAGGGTGCGCACCTGGGAGCGCGCCTTCTCGGTAAGCTCGACATCGGCCAGCAGCTTCGGGGCATCCACGCGGCGTCCGTAGAGGTGGCCGAACAGCTGCAGCAGCTCGACCAGGTTCAACTCGTCGAAGAAGCTCGACGCCTGGAGCTGGATGCCGATCCGCGCCTTGACCGCCCGCGGATCGCGACTGACGTCGATCCCATCGACTACGGCAGTGCCGGAATCGATTGTCCGCATCCCCTCGATCATTTCGAGGGTGGTGGTCTTGCCGGCTCCGTTCGGTCCCAGGATCCCGAACACCTCGCCCTCGGCGACCTCGAAGCCGACACCGTCCACCGCCTGCAGAGCGCCGTAGCGCTTGCGCAGGTCGCGCGCAGAGATGATCGCGGAGGCGGACGAGGTGGTCACGGGACGGCCGATGGTAGCCGAGCCGTCGCGGCGTGGTTACGCGATCAGGCGGCTATAGAGCTCCAGGGTCCGCGCAGCCACGGCTGGCCAGCCGAACTGCTCCACGGCACGGCGGCGGCCGGCGCGACCCATCGCCACCCGACGCGCGGGATCGGCCACGAGGTCGTTGATGGCCCCGGCGAGGTCGCGCGCAAAGCGGTCGGGATCGACCGGGCTCATCGGCTGATGCGGGGAGAGCTCGAGCGGCACCAGGATGCCGGTCTCACCGTCAACCACCACCTCGGGGATGCCACCGACCGCTGAGGCCACCACCGCGCCCTCGCAGGCCATCGCCTCGAGGTTGGTGAGCCCGAACGGTTCGTAGACCGACGGACAGACGAAGACGGCCGCGTGGCTGTACAGCTGCCGAATCGCCTCGCGGCTGAGCATCTCGGGGATCCAGATGACCCCTGAGCGGTCCCGCTGCGCCTCGGCCACGCCGGCGGTCACCTCCGCGGCCAGCTCGGCGGTATCGGGCTGCCCGGCGGCAAGGACGACGCCGATCCCCGGGTCGAGGTGCCGGATCGCACGAAGCAGGTGGACGATCCCCTTCTGGCGCGTGATGCGGCCGACGAACAGGGCATACGGCTGGTCCGGGGCGATCCCGTGTTCCGCCAGGACGTCGGTCGCCGGATCCGGGACGAAGAAGGTCGCATCGATGCCGTTGTGGATCACCTCCACCCGCTCGGGCGGCACGGCGAACAGGCGCAGGACGTCGTCGCGCGTGTCGCCGCTGACGGCAATCACCGCGTCGGCAGCTTCGAGGGCGGTGCGCTCCACCCAGCTCGACAGGTCGTAGGCGCCGCCCAGCTGCTCGCGCTTCCACGGACGCAGCGGCTCGAGGGAATGGACCGTCACCACCAGCGGCAGCCCGTAGGCGCGCTGGACGAGCAGCCCGCCGAAGTGGCTGTACCAGGTATGGCAATGCACGAGGTCGGCGTCCACCGGGTCAGCGGTCATCGCCAGATCGCGGCCGAGCGCCTCGAAGGCGGGCCGCAGGCGGGCGTCGGGACCGCCCGTCCCGTCCGGCGGGGCGTATCCGCGGACTCGCCAGCCGGGGGCCGTCTCGTCCTGTTCGCCGAAGGTACGGATGTCGAGGTCCAACTGTCCGCGCAGCGCGGATGTCAGCTCCGCCACGTGCATCCCAGCACCTCCGTAGACATTGGGCGGGAATTCGTTGGTCAGGACAAGGGCCTTCATCATTCGTAGGGTAGCGTTCTCACCCGAACCGAAACGTCGGGCTGGACGCCGATACTCCCCGGTAGTATCCTGCCAGAACGATGAGTACTCCCCTCGCGACTGCGCAGATGACCGATCCCCCGGCCCCGATGATCGAGCTCAGCCTGCCGGTGGTCGGCATGACCTGCGCGTCGTGCGTGACGCGCATCGAGCGCTTCCTCAACCGATCCGACGGTGTCGACGAGGCGGTCGTTAATCTCGCCACTGAGCGGGCCACGGTGCGGTTCGACCCCGCGCGGATCGACCGCGCGGGGATCGTGGGCGCCATCGAGGCCGCCGGCTACGAGGTCGCGCCGCAGGCCGTCGCCGCGAACGAGGCGGGAGTCGAGGACGACACCGAAGAGCGCGCGCGTGCCGCCGATCGGCGCGTGCTGCTGCGCGACGCCCTGGCATCCACCGCCATCGGCCTGGCCATGATGGTGGTCGCCCTGTGGCCCGGCGGCGTGCCGTGGCCAATGGAGCGGATCAATGTCTGGATGCTCGCCCCCGCCACGATCGTGCAGTTCGTGTATGGGCGCCGCTTCATGGTCGCCGCGGCCAAGGGGCTGCGACACGGCGACCTGACCATGGACACGCTCGTCTCGATGGGCACGCTGGCCGCCTACGGCTATTCGCTGGGCATCACCCTGGCGGGCGCCGACATGGAGACGTACTTCGACAGCGCTGCGGTGATCATCGGCCTGGTCCTGCTGGGCCGGTGGCTGGAGGCGCGCGCCAAGGGACAGGCGGCCGGCGCCGTCAAGGCGCTCCTGAAGCTGCGTCCCACCACCGCCCGCGTGCTGCGGGATGGGACCGAGGCTGACGTGCCGATCGACCAGGTGCGGGTCGGCGATCTGGTGCGAGTACGCCCCGGTGAGCGGGTGCCGGTCGACGGGGTATTGATCGACGGATCCTCGGCGATCGACGAGTCGATGCTGACCGGGGAGTCGATGCCGGTCGACAAGCGGCCCGGAGACGACGTGGTGGGCGCGACGCTGAACGCCTCCGGCTCCTTCGTGATGCGCGCGGAGCGCGTGGGGCGCGACACGACCCTGTCCCAGATCGCGCGCCTCGTAGAGCAGGCGCAGGGATCGAAGGCACCGATCCAGCGAGTGGTGGACGTGGTGACTGCACGCTTCGTCCCAGCGGTGGTGGCCATTGCGGTGGCCGCCTTCGCCGGATGGATGCTGCTCGGTCCCGAGCCGCGTCTACCGGCGGCCCTCGGCGCAGCCATCGCGGTGCTGATCATCGCCTGCCCGTGCGCCATGGGCCTGGCCACGCCGACCGCGATCATGGTCGGCACCGGTAAGGGGGCGGAGGCCGGCATCCTGGTCCGCGACGGCGCGGCGCTCGAAAACGCGCAGCGTGTCACCGCAGTGGTGCTCGACAAGACCGGCACCATCACGCGTGGTGCGCCGGAGGTCGTGACGGCACGATCGCTGGAAGGAACCTCCGATGACCAGCTGCTGATCCTCGCCGCAGCCGCAGAACAGGGCAGCGAGCATCCGCTCGCCGAGGCGATCGTGCGCAGGGCCGCCCAGAGCGGCATCGTTCTTCCCGTCGCCGGCGAGTTCGCCGCGATTCCAGGCGACGGCGTGCGGGCCCTGGTGGATGGTCATTCGCTGCTGGTCGGCAATGAGCGGCTGCTCGCGGAGGCTGGCGTCGACGCGGAACCGCTTGCCGGACCTGCGGCTGAGGTCGCCGAGGCGGCGCAGACTCCGGTACTCGTCGCGATCGACGGTCGAGCGGCAGGCGTGTTCGGCATCGCCGATACCGTCAAGCCCGAATCGGCCGAAGCGATCCGTCGGCTGCAGTCGGCCGGGCTGGAGGTCTGGATGCTGACCGGCGACCGGGTCGCCGTGGCACGGGCGATCGGCGCGCAGGTGGGCATCCCGCCGGAGCGCATCCTGGCCGAAGTACGTCCCGCAGACAAGGCGGCCAAGATCGCCGAGCTGCAGGCGGCAGGCGCAACGGTGGCCATGGTCGGCGATGGCATCAACGACGCGCCGGCGCTTGCCCAGGCGGACCTCGGCGTGGCGATCGGCACGGGCGCAGACGTGGCGGTCGAGGCCTCCGACATCACGCTGGTCGGCGACGACCTGCGCTCGGTGCCAACGGCGATCCGGCTCTCGCGCGCCACGATGCGCACCATCCGCCAGAACCTCGGGTGGGCGTTCGGCTACAACGCGCTGCTCATTCCGGTGGCAGCCGGGGCGCTCTACCCGCTCACCGGCTGGCTCCTCTCCCCCGCCCTGGCGGCCGGCGCCATGGCGCTCTCGAGCGTCAGCGTGGTATCGAATTCCCTGCGGCTGCGCCGCTTCCGTGCAACCTAGTCAGCCACCCCAGTTCAGAAAGGACCGATGAGACCGATGGAGACCCTGGAGATGGCCGCGAAGGCCAAGGACCCCGTGTGCGGCATGCACGTGAATCCCGAGGTCGCCCGAGCGGCCGGTCTCACCGCCGAGCACGGCGGCGAGGAGTACTACTTCTGCGGGCGCGGCTGTCGCCTCGAGTTCCTCGACGACCCGAAGCGCTTCTTCAGCCCGGACTACGTGCCAAGCATGTAGCGGGCGGCCCGGTCCCTAGCCAGCAGCGGGCAGACCGTCGCGCAGGGTCGACAACGCTCCCGCCTCCACACCGAGACGACGCCACGCTTCTGCGGGCGCAGGTCGGCCGAATAGAAAGCCCTGCGCGAACGGGACACCGAGGCGGCGAAGCACGTCGCGCTCGCTTGCGTGCTCGAGGCCCTCGGCGATGAGAAGACAGCCGGTGTCGCGAGCGAAGTAGACCATGCCGGCAACCATCGCCTGGCGCGCCGGATCGGATTCGATGCCACGCACGAGCGCCAGGTCGAGCTTCACGTACCTCGGCCGCAATTCGACCACGTGCCGAAGGCTGGCGAACCCCGCGCCGGCATCGTCAACGGCGATGTCGACGGAACCGGCCAGCTGATCCAGCGCGGCCCGTGCCGCCGGATAGTCGTCGATCGCCATTCGCTCGGTGATCTCGAGCACGACAGGTCGTCGCTTGGCGAGTTCCAACAATCGGAGCAGCCGCGGATCGTCGAGCCAGGCCGGGGACACGTTGATGCTGACCCACGCACGACTGGGGAGCTTGGCTGCAGCGACCAGCGCGGACCTCGCGGCGGCGGCCTCGAGTTCGGTACCCATGCCCACTGCCTCGGCCTCGGCGAACCGGGTCTGCGGGGGCGTCCCGTCCGCGAAGCGGGTGAGGGCCTCGTAGCCGACCACGCTGCCGTCGTTGATGCGGACAACCGGCTGGAAGACCGACGCGAACCCGCGGTCGGCAATGAGCCGCTCGACCTCGACCCGGGTCTCCGCCGTGGATCGACGCGAATCCAGCTCGGGGACGAGGAGTGCCCCTGCGACGGAGGCGATTTCGGTGAGGCTCGGCAACCAGCGTGCACCGACGGTCGTGCCGATCGCGCTGGTCGAGCCGATGGCGAGCAGGCCGTGGACGGTGCCACCATTCCCAAACGGCGCGTATGCGGCGATCTTGAGCCCGAATCGATGCCAGGACCTCAGGTATGCGGCCTCGCCCCGCATACCGCGCCACTCGTCGATCCATGGCCCGGTGGCGCTCTCGCGAAGGTACTGGGCGCGCTGATCGGGGATCGGTTGACCGACCTGGACCGGCGTTTCGCCGCCGGCGGTCAGGCCAAGCGGGATGACCGACCCGTCGAGGGCGAATTCGTACAGGACCGCCACGTCGACGTGCTGGAGACGCGACAGTTCGCGACAGATGGCGGCGGCGGTCTCCAGGGCTGGGCGCGCGGCCGGAAGTCGTTGCAGCGCCTCACCCACCCGTCGACGCTCGGAGATCTCCAACTCCAGGTCAGCCTGGAAGCCCATCTCCCGGGTGACATCGAACATCACCCCATGCACGACAGGGCCATCGGGGGTCCGCAGAACCGCCGCCTGGTCCCTGACCCAGATGGTTCGTCCATTGCGGGCGCGAAGCCGGTACAGGTAGGTGAAAGTGCCACCGGCCGCTTCGCCGGCGGCCAGTTCGGCGACGGCTCTGCGGCGATCTTCTGGGTGCAACCGGCGTTCCCACAGGCCGCTGTCGCCGAGCCATTGAGCCGGCGTATAGCCGAAGATCGACTCGATCTGCGGGCTCACATACCGTCCGATGCCACCGATCTCGTCGGCGTAGGCGACGCCGGGCAGGTGCTCCACCAGCGACTGGAAGAGCGCCTCGGCGCCTGCGTCTTGCCCTGCGGCGCGGTGGTTCGTAGAGAGATCGCGCATTGGCCCCTACCCTATCGGCGCCACCGGCGGTACCGATACCGGACCCTAGTACGGCCGCCTGCACTGGAGGTACCACCGGCGGCCAGCGCCGGGCTGCGCCGTGAACGGTAGACTCGCGCCGATGCCGCTCATCTCCACCCGCGCACTTACCAAGCGCTACGGGTCACACGTCACCGCCCTCGATGACCTGACGCTCGACGTCGACCCGGGGATCATCGGACTGGTGGGAGCCAACGGCGCCGGCAAGAGCACGCTGCTCAAGATCCTGCTCGGCCTCCTGGAGCCGACCAGCGGCAGCGCCACGGTGATGGGGATGGATGTCGTTACCCAGGGCACACAGATCCGACAGCTGGTCGGCTACCTCCCGGAGCACGACTGCCTTCCGCCGGACGTCTCCGCGACCGACTTCGTCAGTCACATGGGCCGGATGTCGGGGCTGCCAGCGGCTGCCGCCCGAGAGCGGACCGCCGAGGTGCTGCGCCACGTCGGACTGTACGAGGAGCGCTATCGGCCGATCGGCGGCTACTCGACCGGCATGAAGCAGCGCGTCAAGCTGGCGCAGGCAATCGTCCACGATCCCAAACTGCTCCTCCTCGACGAGCCGACCAACGGACTCGACCCGGCCGGGCGTGACGAGATGCTCGACCTGGTCCATCGCACCGGGACCGAGTTCGGGATCGCCACCGTGGTGGCCAGCCACCTGCTCGGCGAGATCGAACGGGTCTGCAGCTTCCTGCTGGCGATCGATGCAGGGAAGCTCCTCCGAGCGGCGCCGATCGCGAGTTTCGTCGAGCACACCGGCACCCTTGGCGTGGAGCTCGAGGACGGAGCCGACCTCCTGGCCGAGCGCCTCGTGGCCGCCGGACTGGACGCCCGCGCCGATGGCCGCAGCGTGCTGGTCGACTGCCCCGACGAGCGGCCGTACGACATCGTGCGCGACGCCATCGACGACCTCGGCCTGTCGCTGACTCGCCTGGAGCAGCGCCGGCATCGGCTGGAAGACCTGTTCCGCACGGAAGGACGGACCGATGACGCCGCGTGACCCCGCGGTCGTCCCGCGCGAGAGTGCCACGGGCGCGATCTATGACCTCGGCTACCGCGGCTACACCGGCGAGCGTCTCGGCCGTCGGGCAGCGGTACTCGCGCTCTTCTCGGCGAGCCTGCGCGCCGCCTTCGGCCTCGGGCGCAGCGGCAAGGCCAAGCTCGTCCCCTGGGGCATCACGCTTATTGCCATCGTCCCCGCCGCGGTGGCCGCAGCGGTGTCGGCCATCGTGCCGGGCGGAGCGTCCCCGTTCAACTACAACAACTACCTGTGGGACATGCAGATCGTCTTCGCCCTCTTCCTCGCCGCCCAGGCACCCGAGCTGGTCAGTTCCGACCAGCGGAACCACGTCCTGTCGCTGTACTTCAGCCATGCCCTGCTGCGGAGCGACTACGCGCTCGCCAAGATCGGCGCGCTGGCGGCAGCGCTGTTCGTGCTGGCGGTGGCGCCGATGCTGGTCCTCTTCTTCGGATCGGTGCTCGTCTCGGCGGACCTGGTGGCCGCGCTCGGCGATCAGGTCGGGAACCTGGCGCAGGTACTCGGCGCGCCGATCATCTACGCCATCCCGCTCGCGGCGCTCGGGCTGGCGATCGCCGCCTGGACGCCGCGCCGCGCCTACGCCACCGGGGCGATCATCGCGGTCTTCATCGTGACCACCGCCGTCGGCGCGATCCTCGTCGAGGCCACCACCGGCAACGTGTCGCGCTGGGCGCCGCTCATCAATCCGTTCGTCGCACTCGATGGCACCCGCGACTGGCTGCTCGGAGCATCGGTCGCCGATTCCGGGGTCGCGGCAAGCCGTCTGCCCCTGCCGGTCTTCGGGTTGGAGGCGGCGGCGATTGCGTTGATCGCGGGTGCCGCGGTGATCTGGCGATATCGAAGGATGGCCGCATGACCGAGCAGGTGCAGCAACAGGCGGGCAGCCCGGCGGTGGAGCTCGCCAACGTGTCCCGCTGGTACGGCAACGTGGTGGCGGTCAACGACATCAGCTTCCGCCTCGACGGCGGGGTAACCGGACTGCTCGGACCGAACGGCGCCGGCAAGTCGACCCTCCTGCACATGATCGCCGGCTTCCTGGCCCCGTCGTCCGGAAGCGTGACGGTCGCCGGGGCGCCGTCGTGGCGCCACCCGGAGATGTACCGGCGCATCGGATTGGTGCCCGAGCACGAGGCCGTCTACCCCTTCCTGACCGCACGCCAGTTCGCCGCGGCTAACGCCCGACTGCAGGGGATGGACCGCCCCGCCGCGGATGCGGCGGCGGCGCGCGCCATCGCCATGGTGGAACTCGAAGACGCGGCGGACCGGGTCATCGGGACCTACTCCAAGGGGATGCGCCAGCGGGCCAAGGTGGCCGCCGCACTGGTCCACGACCCGTCGATCCTGCTCCTGGACGAGCCGTTCAACGGGATGGACCCCCGCCAGCGGCTGCACATGATGTCGCTCCTGCAGGGAATGGCGGCCGAAGGTCGCACGATCCTCTTCTCGTCGCACATCCTCGAGGAGGTCGAGCGGGTCGCGGATCGCGTGCTGGTGATCGTCGCGGGCAGGCTCGCCGCGTCAGGCGACTTCCGCGAGATTCGCCGGCTGATGACGGATCGGCCGCACACCTTCACCGTCCGCTCGTCCGACGACCGAGCGCTGGCGGCTGAACTCCTCCGTGAGCCGACCATCGCGGGGGCGGCGCTGGACGGCGGGCTGCTGACGGTCCGATCGACCGATTTCGGCGCCTTCAGCCGCGCGGTCAGCGGCGTGGCTCGTCGGGCGCAGATCAGTCTCCACGAGCTGCTGCCCACCGACGAGTCACTCGAATCGGTCTTCAGCTACCTGGTCCGACGATGAACAGCGTAATTGCACGGATCACCCTGCGGCAGCTGCTGAGCAGGCGACGAACGCTCCTGCTCCTCCTGCTCGGCGGCGTGCTCGTGCTGGTCGCCGGCATCTTCCGCCTGGCCGGCGAGGAGACGCGTGCCCTGCGCTTCACGGCGGGACTGCTGAACGGCCTGGGCGCCGCCACGCTGATGCCACTGGTGGCGCTCCTGTTCGGCACCGGCGCCATTGGCGCGGAGATTGAAGACGGAACCGCCGTCTTCCTACTGGCCAAGCCGATCAACCGCCGAACGGTGGTGCTGACCAAGCTTGCGGTCGCCTCCGCCTGTGCCATTGCGCTCACCGCCGGCCCGATGCTCGTGGCCGGACTGCTCGGCGCCGGCGGGCTCGGCGACGGCCTCGTGCTCGGCTTCGTCGCAGCCGCGGCCATCGGCTCGGTGATCTACACCGCCGTCTTCCTGGCGCTCAGCCTGATCACCTCGCGTGCGCTCGTGTTCGGCCTCGCATACGTGCTCATCTGGGAAGGCCTGCTGGCCGGCCTGTTCGTCGGCACGCGAACCTTCAGCGTGCGACAGATCACCCTCGCCTTCGCCGATGCCTTCGCAGACGCCCCCGAGAAGGTGTTCGACGCGCCGTTGCCGGTCGGCACGGCGGCCGTCGTGGCGGGCGTGGTGCTGGTGATCGCCACG
>Ga0224510_10001526_pt1 | contig 15153 bp, 13 predicted proteins | sample SF_May12_sed_USG_FD_170161 | JGI IMG/M metagenome (GOLD analysis project Ga0224510, IMG submission 170161) | Sediment microbial communities from San Francisco Bay, California, United States - SF_May12_sed_USGS_4_1 | ecosystem: Environmental > Aquatic > Marine > Sediment | place: USA: California... | reverse complement strand
CGAAAGCTATCACGACTCCGCATCAGCGACGACGATTTTTTCATGTCCCGCGCAATAATTTTTTTTATGACCAAACAGAGACTCCTATTCTTTTTTGACAAGTCCGGTCAAACCGACCGCAAATAAGGTTGCCAATACCCAGCCCATCCCGATTTGAAACCAGTGATAGGCACGCAACCAGGCACCACAAGGTAGTGAGTGACCATTTACGCGACAATATCGGTTGGCGTTGGGCAACCAGAATTCCTCCTGGTGTAAATCCACAAACGGCATAAATGCATCAATAGAGTACACCAGCGAGTTATAGTCGGGATAATCTTCCGGCACTATCTGAGTGCGCAAATACTTGCCATCCATGTATACCCGCTCGCGCGTGGGCGACATCAAGCCGTTCACTCCTCCCATATGGAACAGACCCGCGCCGATGCCAATAATAATTGCCCCCATAATCAGTGCGCGATAATGCGGCTTAAAACCGTAGTCCAGCAAGTACTTCATCGCCCACTGCCGCCACCACGCCGCAAATCGCAAACCGCCATGGGCCAAACGCGCATCCTGTCCGGCGATGGACACATCCACCGCATCGGCGTCATTACCCATGCGCCGCAGCACCCCGGCCATCTGCTCATACGGTTGCAGATAAAACGGCTGCGCCGGCTGTAACTGTAGCCAACGAATCCTAGCTTCCGCATCCGTAGGACCGGCACTGATGGAACCGTAAACCAAACCGTTCAGGTACAACTTGCCTTTTGCCGGCCAACTCTCTTTTTCATCCGCCAACTGACCAATCTGCGCATGGGCAAGATTCAATTCAGTGCTGGCGACCCGGTTCACGTTTTTCCAAATCCATTTTCCGGCAATATGTGCACTTTCTGCCCACACACCATTATGCGATTTACCGCGGAAACTCGCTCCCCAGACATGCACATCGCCACCCACGCGAGTCGCGCGCATGCTGATCAAACCATTGCTGCGAAACTTGCCTTCCAGAAAAAAATTACCGTCAATATAGGCGCGATCAACCACCAGCGCATCGGCACCGACATTGAGAAACTGACTATCACGACACGTCAGATCGCGGCGAATATGCGCGCCGACAAACCTCACCCGGCCAATCGCACGAAAACCCCGGTTCAGGTTGACCGCCCCGCCGACGTTTATCCCGTCTGCCGATAGTGCATCTTCTCTGTGGTTGAGAATCCGGCCCGCACGGCATGACAAGTCGCCATTGATCATGGCTCCCATCAAACGCACCTCTCCGGCAGCGACAAAGCCTTGCTCCATCAAAATGGACGCCTTGATGTTCGCCCCGTCCGCCACCAGGGCCACACCACCGCAATTGACAAACCGACCACCACTGCAGACCAACGAACGTTCAATGGTAGCAGCCGTCAACCGCACCGTGCCCAGACTGTAAAATCCCTGGTCCAGATACACCGAACCGGACGTGCGCAAACCGTTGGCGGACAGCGAATCACCGCCCGGATTTTCAAACCGCGCATTGCGACACTCCAAACCGCCGCTGATCACTGCGCCCTGCAGACGAACTTCGCCATTGGCAACAAAACCATCGCGCATGTACAGCGAACCCTGCATGTGCAACTGCACCGCTGCAATCGATCCACAATGCGAACCGTCCAGCATGATGGCGCGAACTTCCGCCTCGGTCAGATCTATCCCTTTGGCGATATCGCAAGAAAGCAGTGAGATGGGAAAGCGAATACTAGTGAACGCCAAATCCAGGCGCCCCAAAATAATTGCATGCTGCAAATTGATACCGCGAACATCGACACAGTTGCGGGCAACGGTGTCCACGCACAGCCAACGAATCAAATCGGCACGCACCGACCGGGCCGCCTTGTCCGCCCACACCATTTGACTGCAATCGGCCACATTGCCGTTGCTAATCGCATCCAGAAGCTGACTTTCCGCGGCACTAAACACCCCGAAGCGCCGCTCTGCCAAGCTCCGTAACTCACCATTCATGCCGTCGTTCGCCCCAGCAATAAAAACCTATTCAGGAAAATATCGTCTAAAATCATGCCAGGATTGACTGCCCCACCCCTAGCGAACACAAATTTTTTCATCCATCCACTGCGCGATCGCACGCAACGACGGTTCATGCTGTAGCGGCAACTGATGCGCCGCCGGGGTCAAGAGTTGCTGGCCCGCGCTGCAAGCGGCCAACAATTCATCGATCCGCCGCCGCATGCGCAACGATTCCTGCTCACCCACCACATGTAGTGACGGCATTGTCACGGGCACACGCAACCGACTTTGCCAAGGCTCGCACTTGGGCAAGCCACCGGCGCCCAACACCATCCACTGAAACGGCAGCGGCTGCTGCCTGGCCTGATAATCCGCCAACAACATCAGACTCATCACCGCTCCCTGGCTCCAGCCGAACACCCCGTCAAACGGTCCTTGCTCGTCAATCAATTGACTCAAATACTGCAAAGTCGGCTCAACCTCTTGGTACGAACCATCGTCGCCATATTGAAACCAGCAATAATGTCGCCCCGCCCGCCAGCGAAACAGCGGCGCCTGTACCTGCAGACGCTGCCACAGGGCCCGGACCTGCGTTTCATTGCATTCGTGCGGCCCCTGGGCAAACACCATCTGCACCGGCTGGCGCATGTGGGCCTCGATCGGCCTTAGCCATTGTTCAAACCAGCTGGCATTCATCGAAAAGCCGTGCAGGCACAACAGTTTTTTCATCCACTCCCGTCCTCGGTTAAAATGGCGTCTTTTTGCAGAGAAACCTCATGCGCATCCACTATGGCGTTGAACACGTCAACACCCACACCGGCCTGAGCATACACAACCTGATGCCGGCCATTAAACAGCATCTGGCGCAAAGCGGCATCCAGAACGGCGTTGTTACTGTCTGCAGCCGCCACACCACCACCGCTATCACCATCAACGAGGACGAATCCCGCCTGCGTGATGACATCGCTGCATTCTTTGCCAAGCTGGTTCCGGCCAGCGATCGCTATCTGCACAACGACATTCATCTGCGCGACTGTCCACCGGACGAACCGGAAAACGCCCATTCGCACCTGATCGCCATGCTGCTGGGCAGCAGCGAGTCCATTCCGCTGTGCAACGGCGAACTGTCGTTGGGACAATGGCAATCGGTCATGCTGCTGGAACTGGATGGCCCCAGACCACGCACCGTCAGCATCCAGATTATCGGCCAATAAGTGAAACTCTATCTCGCACCGATGGAAGGCGTCGTCGACGCCGACATGCGTGACTTGCTCACCCAGGTCGGCGGTTACGATTACTGCGTTACCGAATTTGTGCGCGTCAGCGAACGCCGTTTGCCCGCCAAGGTTTTCCATCGCCTAGCACCGGAATTGCTGCACGACGGCAGAACCGCCGCCGGCACCCGCGTCATCGTGCAAATTCTAGGCGGCGAACCCTGGGTCATGGCCGCCAATGCCAAACGTGCCGCAGCGCTGGGGGCAGCCGGGGTCGATATCAATTTTGGCTGTCCGTCAAAATGGACCACGCGCCGCGACGGTGGTGCGATTTTGCTACGCGAACCTGAACGCATCTTCGATATCGTTCACGCCGTTCGCCAAGCAGTTGATCCAGCCATCGCCGTCTCGGCGAAAATGCGCCTGGGCTACGAAGACACGCTACGCACTCTGGAAATTGTCGATGCCATCACCGAAGGCGGTGCCAATTTTGTCACTGTCCATGCCCGCACCAAAGTGGATGGTTACAAGCCGCCGGCAAAATGGGAATGGCTGGCACGCATTCGTCAGCACACCCACATTCCGGTGATCGCCAATGGCGACATCGCCTCAGTCGACGATTTTGTGCGCTGCCAGGAAATCAGTGGTTGCGATCGCTTCATGCTGGGCAGAGGTGCGGTTGCGCAACCCGATCTGGCGCTGCAAATCAAATTACGCGATCAGCATCAAATCCAGCACTGGGATAAGGTTTTACCGCTGCTCCAGCAATTAGTGTTGTTGATGCAGCAAAATCCAGAATTTAAGCATCAACAAATCAAAGGCCGGATCAAACAATGGTTTTCGTTTTTACACCGTATTTATCCCGAGGCCGATGCGCTGTACCTGCCACTGAAGCGAACGGAGCACCTGGATGAAGTCAAACAATTGCTCGGCATGGCTAGCACGACAATTCTGTCAGACAAGACCACGACACCTAACACGTAGATCACGACACGCGACTAAAAATGGATTAGTTATTCCATTCTTCGAACCTTGCCTAGTCCATTAGTAGACTGGCATCGCACCAAGCTATTGCGTATTATTTGCGCTATGCTTCGGGCAGCAGACAAACAGTAATTCCACTTTTTACTTGTTTTGCACAGGGAAGTTCATGCGACAACAGCACCTCCTCAACATCGGTATTCTTTTTCTTTTGTTTCCCGTTTCAAGCTGGGCAAAAGAAACTTTCGAACTGCACGTCAATCTTATAACCTTGGAAGATATCTCTTATAGCAAAACAAAAGCGTTCAGTCAGCGCGCCAACCTGTTTGAATCAGTCAATGTAAATCGCTTTGAATCCCTGCTATCCACCAACATCAACAACTACGACAAACTTGACGGGACACTAAAAATTCAGGGTGTTGAATACCAATTTCAATCTGACGCCAAACCCGGCAGCAATCCAGGCCCTGCGGTTCAATACAAACTGACACTCAAATCCGCCTGTCTGCCGCAAGACAAAGTTTTTATTACTGATCAAAGCCGCAATGATGGCTTGCAACAAATGATCGGCTGGCTGCAACAAGGCAGCCAAGGTTTAAAGCGAGCCTGCCTGAGTGAAAAATCCCCCGTTGATCCCGTCGCCGGCAATCCTCTCAGCTTGATGAGCACCATGCTTGAGTCCGATTTTGCCATCAGCAGCCAAAACAGTCCGCGCAATCCGATCCAGCGTAAAACCAGTTTTCGACTGGTTCCGGAAATGGGTCAGCACACCGCCAACGGGTTTCACTACGCCAGCTACACCGTGCCCGCCAGCGTAATCCTGCCCATGGCACAGCCACGCAATCACCTTGTGTTATCCATGCCGGTCACCCAAGTCGACAACAACGGTTCGATCACTACCAGCAGCTCCATCGGTGCCCATCTGCAACGCCGTATGCATGATAATTGGCAAATCACTTCGGGCGTGCGGGTAGGCTATGTCGACTCAGACAGCTACCAGGCTTCCGCCAGCATGTATTCGGCCAGCGTCAACAACACATTTTTTATTCTGCTCGACAACATCAATCTCAGCGTTCATCAATTACTGTCAGCACACCGCGCCAACAAAAATCCATTTTCTGACTACCAAACCGAATATCAACTGGAAAACCAGTCAATGAAAACGGCACTGCGTGCGGAAGGTTCGCTGAATTTGCACATTTTCGGCTCGCCTGGCAGTTGGGATGCCATCGTGGCAGACACACGCTTCTTCGGTGACAAACTGTACATGGAACACTATCAGGACCTTGCCTTGTCAATCGGCGCCCGTCGCCGGGTAGGCAGTGGTGACTGGCAGGCTGTGCGTGGTGGTCTGACCTATACTCAGGGACAGCACGGCTTTCAGGGATACAAAATCAATTTCGGATATTTCTTCTAGCCATGAAAATTCTGCTGCTTCCACTAATGCTGTTTCTGTCAGGCTGCGCCCTCATTGAAGGCGCGCCCATGCTCACCCATGTTGTTGTCAAAGAACTGGACGAACAAAAACTGCACGCGCAAGGTATCAGCCAGCAAGACATGGACTGGCTCAAGACTGGTCATCTGCAGGAAATCCGCGACCGCTACGAATCCCTGCCTTCACTGACCATCACCCAACAACGACTGCTTTGTGACATTTACGTCAAGCAGATGGACAATCAGGCGAGTGAATGCCTCGACAAACTGGAAGCCCAGGTTTTCCGCAGCCCACTGTTTAATCTTGCCGGTGCCCGCCAGTTACGTCAGGATCTGGTCGAAGGTCAGCTTGACGCCATGGACAAGCAACGCCTGCAACGTTACATCACCGCTCAGCCCATGGATGTCGCCACACTGCAGGAAGACTTGGTGCTGGACACTGATCTGCAGCAACTGCAAGTCAAACAAATCCTCTCCTACCTTGGCGAGCGCACCACCGATTTGCAAACGCTGCTGGGCAAACGCGCCCTGCTGCAACTGCAAGATGGTCACTACGTACAAGCGGCGGCACTTAGCCAGCAACTGAGCAGCTTTGGCGGCCGCTACATTCATGCGCTGGCGCAACTGCAATTGGGTCAACGCATCAAGGCGCTGGAAACTGCCCATTGGTTATCTGAGCACTACGAAACCGAACCGGTTTATCTCGGTGCGAATTTGTACCTGGCTGCCGGAGAATACCAACGCGCGCTGGATCTGGCGCAAAACAAGGCGCGACGTTTGGCCATCGATTACGGCTTACGCAATGACACCGACCTGTTTGGCGGGCAGGTGACGCCTGCAGATTTTCGCTTTGATTTGTTTGACGAATTTCGCTTTGGCCTGCTCGACTTTTATTCCTACGCGCCGCGCGCCAACGCCTATGTCGAATTCATCATCGCCAAAAGTGAATTCGAACTTGGCCGCCTGGATCAAGCCAAAACCAGTTATGACCTGATACTTTCCACACCGGGCATAGACAATTACCGCGACATTTATTGGCTATCACTGTTTGATCGCGGCCGCATTGCGCAGCGACAAAATAATCTCGCCGAAGCCGAACACTATTTTCGCCAGGCAATCGATGTTATTGAGGCTTATCGCAGCGCCGCGAACAGTGATATTACCCGATTGGGCATGATCAACCATCCGCAGCAGGTGTACGCCGAACTCGTAGAGCTGCTCATCGGTCAGGAGCGTGGCAGTGAGGCATTCACCTTCGTCGAGCGCGCCCGCAATCGCGAAGCCGTCGACTGGGCCAATGCGGTCGAGCAATTTGCCGATGAAGACATTGGGCCGCAAGATGCCATGCAGCGTTTCGTGCAAGCTGAAAAACAACTGCTGTCTGGCAGTCTGGTTGCCGATCCCGCCGCCCTCAGCCGCACCCGATCTGCACACCGCGTCGCCCGCGAAGAAATTCGCCAGTCTGATTTGCGCTACAAAAACCTGGTCACCATCGATCAACCTACTTTTGCCAGCATCAAACAGCGGGTAGGCAAGGATGAAACCATTGTTACTTATTACACCGTCAAGAACACGCTGTATGCTTTTGTCCTGAATCTGGAAGACAATGATTTGTTCATCTACCGGGTGAACCAACCGCTGCCTGATATTGTGAAAAACATTAATAAATTACGCCGCGATGTAGCCCGCGCCGGCAGTGATGATTACATCAACTCGGCTGCGTCACTTTACGACTCGCTGATTCGACCAATTCAGCCCAAGCTGAACAAAAAACGCATTACTTTCTCAGTCAACGGTGATTTGCTGTCACTGCCGTTTGCAACCTTGTTTGACGGTCAAAGTTTTCTGGTTCAGCGCTACCGTCTTAGCGTCATCCCCAACGTGAATGTCATCAACCAGATTTCGCGCGGTCTTCAGCCCGCAGGCAACATTTTGATTGTGGGCAATCCCGATCGCGGTCCGGAGTACGACTTGCCCTACGCGCAAATGGAAGCCAATCTTATTCGCGACAGCTGGACGCGCGGCCAATCCACTGTTCAATTGGGGCACGTCGCAACCGTGAACAATTTCCAGCAGGTGGTCGGCCGCTCGCCCTATGTTCACATAGCTGCGCACGCCGTCTTTGATTCACAACAACCGGTTAATTCGCGGATATTGTTTGCCCGCCCGCTCAATTCCGCCAGTGAAAAAGACTGGTTGAGTGCCGGACAGTTACTGTCCGATCAGCGCTTCGCACTCAAAGCCAATTTGGTAGTGCTCAGCGGCTGCGAAACGGCAGTTGCCAGCGATTCGGAGCAGCTTAATGGCCTGTCCGTCAGTTTTCTTTATGCCGGAGCCAACAGCGTCATCGGCAGCCTGTGGACAGTGGATGATCGCGCCACCTCATTTTTGATGGAACGCTTTTATAATCGCCTCGACAAAGGTTTTGTCGCTGACAGTGCCCTGCAAAATGCGCAGTTGGCCACCTTGGAACAATTCCCTCACCCCTACTACTGGGCCGCGTTTCAGTACACCGGCCATAACGCAGGAATTAATTAATGCGTCGTTGGTTTTTACTCGCACTTGCACTGCTATCTGGCAACGCTCAGGCTGAATTAACTTGTTCCGCCAGTTTTGTCGCGCAATATGTTGAACAGCTCAACGTTGATCCCATCAAGCGAGAAGAAGCGCGCCGAATCTTGCGCGATTGCGGCGACAGCGCTGCCAACAATTTGCTGATGCTATTGCAGTCCGACCAAACGCCCATTGACAGTCGGCAAACCGCCGTCAATTTGCTCAGTCAGCTAGCACCGCAAGATCAAATCACCTTGGTTTTTATCAATCGCCTGAAGCATGATCCCGACCTGACCGTGCGTCGTGATATTGCCCGCGCGCTGGCACTGCATATTCAGGCCAAGCCGCAGGTCACCGCCGCACTGATCGAAACTCTGGCAGATAAAAACGAACACCCACTGGTGCGCGGCGCGGCTGCGGATGCACTCAGCAAACTAAAAACCACCGACCACGCCGCCCTGCAGGCCATGCAACAAGTGCTGCTTGATGCCAATGCCGACATGGACGTTCGCGTTGATGCCCTGGCCGCACTGCGTTCTCTGGGTCATCTGGCAGTTGAAATTCTGCCGGTGTTGCTCACGGAATATCTCAACAGCCAAAGCAACCTGGAGAAAACTGTCGTTCAGGCAGCGCTGGTCGCCATCAGCAAGGATCTTGTTGTCAACGAGCGCATCGACACCCTGGCCGCCATTGACCAGGCATTGGGCCACCTTGAATCTGTCGACAAACAGCAAAAACAGAATCTGCCAGGCTATGACGAAATGGAGTTTTCGCTATGGCATGCGGAAAAATATCTGCGCACCCTGCGCTGGGAAAAACGGGTGCGCGATATTGAAAACATCAAAACCTGGGTTGGTGAAAATCAATGGGTCATTGCCGGACCACTGTATGTTGCCTGGCTGCTGCTCTGGTTGCTGATTTACCGCTTTTTCCCGCTGGTGGTGCTCAACTCGTCCAAATATTTCGACGGCATCAACCGCTTTTTGCCCAATACCTTGTCGGCCTTGCCGGTCAAGTTTTTTGTTTTCATTCCCATGCTGCAATACCGCCCACGTGTGTTGCAGGCCTGGGTCAAAACCCAATTGGACACTGCCCAGCAACGCTATCCACTGTTGCCGCTGGCTCGGGCACATGCAACCCATGTTGCAGTGCAATTCAAACTGGGTGACGAACTGCTCGACTCACCCATGAATCCGCTGCTGACGCAATTATTTCGCTCGCAGCATTCGCAAACCAATTTGCTCATCGTTGGTGAAGGCGGCAGTGGCAAAAGCAATCTGGCAGTCGAATTGGGCCGGCTGTGCCTGCAACCGCAAGGCTTAGGTGCGCAACCGATGCTGCCGGTGATTCTCGATCGCGACTTCAAGCCCGACGAAACTATTACCAGCCACGTTTCAACCCAGTTGCATCATTTGCTCGACCTGCCCGCCGACTGCCTGCCTGACGAAATGATCATCGCGCTGTTGAAATACAAACACATCGTGCTGCTGGTAGATCATTTATCCGAACTCAGTGACGCGACCCAGGAACACATTCAGCCTGGCCGGAAGGATTTTCTGCCACGCGCGCTGATCATGACCTCGCGGCGGGAAGAAAATTTCGACGACAGCATCGTTCATGTGCTCCACCCCACCCGCCTCAGCAGTCGCCTGCTGGCCGACTTTTGCGATCAATACCTGGAGGCACGCAACAAGCGCAAACTGTACTCAGACCGCGAATTTTTTGAACTGTGCAAATCCATCATTCAGCTCGCTGGTCAGGACGGCATTACGCCGTTGTTGGCCACGCTGTATCTGGACCAAATGGCCTATGCCCGCAGCCATGGTCGCGACGAGTCCGGCCCGCATTCCATCCCCGAACTGATGCTGCACTACCTGAACACCCTCAATCGCGGGGTTCCGGAAGACGAGCGCCTTCCCGATCGCAATGTCCACCGCTTTGCCGAGGCATTGGCCTGGCTATGTCTGCGCAACAATTTCCGCCCCATGCCCGTGCGCGAGGAAGAAATCAGCCACGCCACCCGTGGTGCCATCGGTGCACAACAGCTTAATTATCTGCAACACCGGCTGCACCTGATCGACAGTTACTCCGCCGCCCAGGATCAGGTCGCCTTTTGCACCAAAGCCTTGGCCGAGCACCTGGCGGCACGCCACGTGGTTCGCCTGCTGGGTAAATCCGAAGACAACTGGAAGCAGTTCATCCAGCGCTGCCGCCAGCAACTGCGCCGCGATGCCAGCGTCGGCAGCTTCATTCAGGCGGTCGGCCAGTGCGCCCAAACCTACGGTGCCGAACTGCAATTGCCGTCGTTTGTCGTCCCCAGCCTGTTGCTTCAGCCCAAGGCTCAGCCCGCCTGACCGGTCAGGCCAATTCGCGGTATAATCCGCCGATGAGTGACAAGTCCAACTTCAAACATCAGGGCAGCGACAACACCGCGCCCTACCCGGTCAGTCGCATGGCTCCCGCCGTGACCCTGACCGACATGGCGCGCGAAATCGAGCAGGCCGATCAGCAAATCCAGACCCACGCCAGTGCCAAGCTACGCATCATTGCCGATCAAATCCAGGCACTACAGGCCCAAGCCCAGCAGGTGCTGCAACAAGCCCGTAACGATCAGTGGCTGCACCGCGCCAAGTGCAATTTCAAACGCCTGCCTGGCCGCATTTATCATCTTTACCAAAAGCCCGAGGGCGACACCTATTTCTCCATGCTCGCCGCGCATGAATGGGGCGACGAGCCACCGCATACTTTCCTCGGTTCGTTTCGGCTTGAATACGACATGAGCTGGACGCCTGCCGAGCAACTGGCCCAGCGGGACGACGCCCGCACCATCATCGACAAACTGCTGGAGTAACCATGGCCAAGGATTCGATTTACTCGCAGCCATTACCCGAAGTCACCGCCTTTGCCTTTGACGACAAAGTCGCTGCGGTATTTTCCGACATGATTCGCCGCTCAGTGCCCGGCTACAGCACCGTCATCGCCATGACCGGCGTGCTGGCCGAACGCTACGCCACCCCGCACAGCCACATCTACGACCTGGGCTGCTCATTGGGTGCGGCCGTGTTGGCCATGCGCCACCGCATCCATGCGCCAGATTGCAAAATCATCGCGGTCGACAATTCCGAGGCCATGATTCAGCGCTGCCGCGAAAATCTGGCGGTGGAAGATTCCACCGTTGCGGTAGATATTTTGTGCGCCGACCTTCGCGATCTGAACATTGAAAATGCATCGGTGGTAGTGATGAATTTCACCTTGCAGTTCATCCCCAAGGACCAACGCGACGCCATCATCCGAAAAATCTATCAAGGGATGAAACCCGGCGGCGCGTTTATTCTGTCGGAAAAACTGCACTTTGACGACGCCGATGCCGACCGTCTGCTGATCGAATTACACCACGAGTTCAAACGCGCCAACGGCTACAGCGATCTGGAAATCAGCCAGAAACGCAGCGCCATCGAAAACGTGCTGGTTCCTGAAACTTTGCAAACACATTTGCAGCGTTTGAAAAACGCCGGCTTTGCGCAAAGCGAACTGTGGTTCCAGTGTTTTAATTTCGCCTCTGTTATCGCCATCAAACAATGATCAACTTCGACGATTTTTATCGCGACCTGCAGCGGTTTGATCTCGGCTCGCTACAGGCACCGCTACAACAACCACTGACAGACATTCTCAGCAAGAAAAACGGCAACTTGCCGCGCTGGCTGCCGGCGATTGAAACCATGCCCGCAGTCACGCCATCCACAGTTGAGCTGGGCGACACCATTAACATCGGCCAGCGTGATGATGTTACCGATCAACAACGCCAGCAGATTGAACAAAATCTGCGACTGCTCATGCCCTGGCGCAAAGGCCCCTTTTCCTTTTTCGACATTTTCATCGACACCGAATGGCGTTCGGATTGGAAATGGCAGCGGGTGTTACCGCATTTGTCATCACTGGAAGGCCGGCGTATTCTCGACATCGGCTGTGGCAGCGGTTATCACTTGTGGCGCATGTGGCAGCAACGTGCAGAATTCGTTGTTGGCATTGATCCGTCGCTGTTATTTTTGATGCAGTTTCGTGCCGCCAAACAGTTCATCGGCGATTGTCCCGTGCACTTGTTGCCGTTGGGCATTGAGCACTTGCCAACCGAGATGGCCTGCTTTGACACTGTATTTTCCATGGGCGTGTTTTATCATCGCCGCTCGCCCATCGATCACTTGCTGGAATTAAAAGCCTGCCTCAAACCCGGTGGCGAGCTGGTGCTGGAAACCCTGATTGTCGAGGGCGGACTAGGCCACACGCTGGTGCCCGAAGATCGTTACGCACAAATGCGCAATGTCTGGTTTATTCCCAGTTGCGCAACCCTGGAACTGTGGCTGCGGCGCTGCGGTTTTGAAAACATCGTACTTGCTGATCTCAACCAAACCACCGTGCATGAACAGCGACAAACCGACTGGATGCAGTTTGAATCCCTGCCGCAATTTCTGCAGCCTGACGATCACAACCTGACCATCGAAGGCTATCCTGCGCCCACGCGCGCGACCTTCATCGCACGCAAACCCTGAGGCCGCCGATGAAAATCTTGCTGATACTCTTGCTGTTGTTGCTCGCCGGTTGCAGCCACACCGGGCCGTACAAACTATATGACCAAGCACAACCCGGCAGCAGCGGTCATGTCACGCTCAAACTGCCGCACGCCATTGATCTGCTGCAACTTGATCAACAGAAACTCAAGCTGCCTTACAGTGCCGATGCTGTTCGCCAATATTTGCTCTTGCCTGGCAAGCATCAATTGACCGTGCGCTACCGCCAGCTGTGGCTGGATGGCCAGGCCAATCATGAAGTGGTGGATTCCAAACTCGTGACGTTTAGCATCGACGCCCATGCCGGTGACGAGCTGACACTGCAAACTGCGCTGCCGCAAACCTTGTCCGATGCCCGCACCTTTGCCAAACAAATCCGACTGCAGCTGGTGAATCAACAGCAGCAAGTCATTGATGGTGAATTACTGCCTGAGGCCAAACAACCCAGCAGCGCCATCGAAGTTTTGTTCAAGGACAACGGCAGCAGCTATGACCAATTGGTTACCTGGTGGAACGCCGCCAGTGACGACGAAAAAAACCAGTTCCGCCGCTACATCGAAACCCATCCCTGATGCAGTAGCGCTAACGAGTATTCACACCTTGGGGTAAAATGGCGACTCAATTTTGCTGCCGAGGATTCTCTCCCCATGTCTATCGATTCGTTGAATCAAAAATTCGCCATCAAAAACGTGCTCACGTTTCGCACGTCAGCAGAAGGCGCCATTATTGCCGACATTGACAACGCATTTTCCACGGCCAGCATCAGTCTGTCCGGCGGCCATGTGATGTCATGGAAACCCAAGGATCAGGCGCAACCTGTGGTCTGGCTGTCCGAGCAAGCCAAAGTCGCCCCCGGCAAATCCATTCGTGGCGGCGTGCCCATTTGCTGGCCCTGGTTTGGCGCTCACGCCAGCGAAGCCAGTTTTCCCGGCCACGGCCACGCCCGCACCACACCCTGGAGCATCACTGCCAGCAGCACACTGCCCGGTGGCGAAACCCGCGTTGAACTGCAAATGAACGTGGACGAAAAAAGCAAAACCTTCTGGCCACACAACACGCCGCTGAGCCTGAACGTCACCATCGGCAAGCGTTTGCAAATCAGCCTGACCACGCGTAACGACACCGCGCAGCCCGTCACCATCACCGAAGCGTTGCACACGTATTTTCAGATCAGCGACATCGACGGCGTCAGCGTCAGCGGTTTGGAAAACTGCGATTATTTCGACAAGGTGGAAGATTTTGCCAAGAAAAAACAGCAAGGTGAAATTCGTTTTGCCGGCGAAACAGATCGCGTCTACGTCAACACCAAAACCACCTGCGTTATTCACGATGCCGCGTTAAAGCGCCGCATTCACATCGGCAAATCTTCCAGCGCCTCCACCGTGGTGTGGACGCCCTGGACTGAAAAAGCCGAAAAAATGGGTGACATGGGAGCCAACCAGGGCTGGCGGAAAATGTTGTGCGTTGAAAGCGCCAACGCCATGGAAAATGCCGTGAGCATTGCCCCTGGCGCCAGTCACAGTTTGACCGTTGATTACTGGGTCGAAGCGATTTAAGCCAGACCATTCACCTGCCCGCATAGGCGGGCAGGTGACATCACATCGTTAGAAACCAACGCCAACCGCAATACCCAGCACGTGTGCAGATGTGCCGTCTACGCTGTCAAAGTTGTACACTGGGCCAAACGACATCTGCTTGTAGTGGAAATCGTAGCCAGCGCCCACGCGAGCAACCGTGTAGCTGCTACCATTCTTATCTTTGTGACCAACGGATATGTTGAACTTCGAATCTTTCCAGGGATGTACCACCACCCCGGCAAAGAATAAATCCATGTCATAATAATCGCCGGCGATACGCTCGGCCACCAGACCCAGACCAATGCGACGCTCCCACAAGTTGGTGCGATATTCGTACTCCAGACCCACGGTAGGGTCGGTGTAATCGCTAGTAATCGTCGCGCCACCAAATAATGCCGCGTGGTGATTACCCTCGCCCGCGTGCGCTGCCATCATTGGCAAGCCGGTCAACGCAGCAATCAACAAAAACTGGTTAGTACGTTTGTTCATGACCCCTCTCCGGTGTAGACAAAGCGAAATTTGCCTGAACAACGGTTCAGGCCGTGGCAGTCTAGGCACTCGCCTATATCATCGACAAATTGCTGATTTCTATACCAACCATAGATAATCATCTATCCATGTTGTCGAAAGCGGCTTTCTATATACGAAATGGTTATATAAATATTATTTATTTATGCACATATTGATATAACTTATGTCCCTCCCTACACTAGCCGACACACAAGCAACTCCAAACTATTCAGGAAGAGGGATACCGATGACTGCTGCGTTGGCCGAACAGAAAATCCAGACAACTAATGACATTGCGCAAAAAATAGCGATGCTTAACCAGCGCTATCT
>Ga0224510_10001525_pt1 | contig 15154 bp, 10 predicted proteins | sample SF_May12_sed_USG_FD_170161 | JGI IMG/M metagenome (GOLD analysis project Ga0224510, IMG submission 170161) | Sediment microbial communities from San Francisco Bay, California, United States - SF_May12_sed_USGS_4_1 | ecosystem: Environmental > Aquatic > Marine > Sediment | place: USA: California... | reverse complement strand
GGCGCTCGACGCCTTCGGCAGCCTCGACCGAGCCTTCCTCACCGTGGTCGCCGCGACGATGGTGGTGACGATCACGACCGGTGTCACGTTCGGCGTGCTCGGCGTGTTCCGGCTGGGCAACATGGTGCGGTTCGTCCCGTACCCCGTCGTCGGAGGATTCCTCGCAGGCACCGGATGGCTGCTGTTCAAGGGCGGCATCGGCGTCGCAGCGAGCATCCAGCCGTACTGGCGCACCGTCGACGACCTGCTTCGCCGCGAGGACCTCACCCGCTGGATCCCGGCACTCGTCTTCGGCATCGTGCTGCTCGTGGTGACCCGAGTGGTACATCGGCCGCTCGTGATCCCGGCGCTGATCGCGATCGGCCTCGCGGGGTTCGCGATCGGCGTGCTCGTCACTGGCTCCTCACTCGAGGAGGTGCGCGACGGGCTCTGGCTGCTCGGGCCGTTCCCGGAAGGCCGCATCTGGGAAGCGGGGACGGTCACCGACGCCATCACCGGCGCCGACTCGTCGGCGGTGCTCGGTCAGTTCGCCGGCATCGCGACCGCCGTATTCGTGGCCGTGATCGCCGCGCTGTTCAACGTGAGCGGCATCGAGCTGATCCTGCGCAAGGATCTCGACTCGAACCGAGAGCTGCGCGATGACGGCATCGTGAACGTCGTCTCCGGCGCGTTCGGGGGCATCCCCGGGTACCACGCGCTCAGCCTCACGGCCCTCGCGAGCCAGATGGGGGTGCCCGCCCGCGCCGCGGGGCTCGTGGCCGCGCTCGTGCCGCTCAGCGCGGTCGTGTTCGGCGCTGCCGCGATCGAGCTGATCCCCCGCCTGATCGTGGGCGGCGTGCTGGTCTTCGTCGGGCTCAGCTTCATCGCCGACTGGCTCTGGGACAAGCGCAAGGCGTTGCCGCGGGGCGAGTTCGTCGTCGTCGTGCTGATCTTCGCGACGATCGTGACGCGCGGGTTGCTGCCCGGCGTCGTCATCGGACTCGTGCTGGCCGTCGTGATGTTCGCGATCAACTACGGCCGAGTCGACCAGGTGAGCGAGGTGGCGTTCGGGGAGACCTGCCACAGCAACGTGGCTCGCCCGCTCGTGGAGCGCGAGCGGCTCCGATCGCTCGCCCAGCACGTGCAGGTCATCCGCGTGCACGGATTCGTCTTCTTCGGCACGGTGAGCGCGTTGCTCGAACGCATCCGCAAGCGGGTCGAAGGCGCCGAGGTGCGGTACCTGGTGGTCGACCTGCGACGCGTGTGGGGCATGGACTCGTCGGCGGTAGTGTCGTTCCGCAAGGTGGCTCAGCTCGCCGAGGCCGACGGGTTCGAGCTGGTGCTCACCGACGTGCCGGAGACCGCGTCGCGGCAGCTCGAGCGGGGGGGTGTCGTCGCCGCCGAGGGCGTCGTGCGGTTCGAACCCGACCTCGATCGCGGTCTGCAGAGATGCGAAGACGGCCTGTTCGATGAAGCCGTCGTCGATGCGACCGACGGCTCGGCAGATGTGCTCGCCGCACTGCCCTCGCATCTGTGGTCCTACTTCGAACGCGTCTCGCTCCCGGAGGGAACCCGGCTGATCGCCCAGGGTGAGCCGCCCGACGACGTGTACGTGTTGGAGTCGGGCCGGCTTCGGGTCGAGTTGGTCACGCCCGAGGGAACGCAGATGCGTCTGAGCACGGTGCGCCCGGGCGTGATGGTCGGCGAGATCGCGTTGTATACGGCGGTGCCGCGCACGGCCGACGTGGTGGCCGAGACGACGAGCGTGGTCCTGCGCATCAGCCGTGCCTCGATCGAGCGCATGGAGGCCGAGGAACCGGAAGTGGCGGCCGCCCTGCACCGCTGGTTCGCGACGACCCTGGCGGAGCGCTTGAGTGAGAGGTTGAAAGCGCTCGACGCCCTGCTCGACTGAGCACGCGGCCGCTCGTCGGTCCCACTCGGTAGCGTCTGGGCTCATGGACGCCGCCACCCCCCTCGACCGCCTGCGGCAGATGCTCGGGGCCGACGCCTCGTTCCGACCCGGGCAGCTCGACGCGATCGAGGCCGTGGCGCGCGAGCGGGGGCGCGTGCTGCTCGTGCAGCGCACCGGTTGGGGGAAGTCGGCGGTCTACTTCATCGCCACCAAGCTGCTGCGCGAGGAGGGGACCGGCCCAACCCTGCTCGTGTCGCCCTTGCTCGCCCTGATGCGCAACCAGATCGAGATGGCCGAGCGCATCGGCGTTCGCGCAGAAACGATCAACTCCACGAATCCCGATGAGTTCGATGCGATCGCCGAGCGGCTGGCGAACGACGAGATCGACCTGCTGCTCGTCTCGCCCGAGCGGTTCGCGAACGCCCGATTCCGCGACCGCATGTTGAGCGTGATCGCCCGCACGGTCGGGCTGCTCGTGGTCGACGAGGCGCATTGCATCAGCGACTGGGGCCACGACTTCCGCCCCGACTACCGCCGCATCGTGCGGGTGCTCGAGGCGTTGCCGCCCGGCGTGCCGGTGCTCTGCACCACCGCGACCGCCAACGATCGGGTGATCGCCGACATTACCGACCAACTCGGCGAAGGGCTGCGCACGTTCCGTGGCACCCTCGACCGCGAGAGCCTGGCGCTCGCGGTCGCCGACGTGCCGGCCCAGGCCGAGCGACTGGCATGGCTCGCCGAGACCGTGCCGTCCCTCGAGGGCTCAGGCATCGTCTACGTGCTCACGATCGCCGACAGCGAGCGGGTGGCCGCGTTCCTGCGTCGGCGCGGCATCGAGGCCGAGGCCTACAGCGGCGCGACCGACAACGACGACCGCGTGCGGCTCGAGCAGGCCCTGCTCGCGAACGAGCTGAAGGCGCTCGTCGCTACGAGCGCGCTCGGCATGGGGTTCGACAAGCCCGACCTGGGCTTCGTCGTGCACTATCAGTCGCCGGGCTCGCCGATCGCGTACTACCAGCAGGTCGGACGAGCCGGGCGCGCCCTCGAGCACGCGCCCGCGGTGCTGCTCTGCGGCGTCGAGGACCGCGAGATCCAGGACTACTTCATCGAGACGGCGTTCCCGCCGCGCGACCAGGCCGAGCGCATCGTGGATCTGCTTGCCGATGCAGTCGAGCCGATGTCGCTGAACGACCTCATGGCGGCGGTGAACGTTCGTCGTGGACGACTCGAGTCGATGCTCAAGGTGCTCGAGGTCGAGGGCGCTCTCGCGCGCGAGCGGGGCGGGTACGCGCGCACCGGCGCGCCGTGGACCTACCCCGCTGACCGCGTCGAGCACATCACCGCGCTGCGCCGGCACGAGCAAGAGGCGATGCGCCGGTACGCGCAGCATGACGGGTGCCTTATGGAGTTCCTGCGCCGCGAGCTCGACGATCCGGGCGCGGAACCGTGCGGCCGGTGCGCGTGGTGCCGCTCGACACCGCTCGTGGTCGAGCCCTCGCCGGAGCTGCGCGCCGCCGCCCGAGAGCACCTCCGTCGTTCCGACCTGTTCGTGGAACCGAGGAGGCAATGGCCCTCGGGGCTCACCGAGTTCGGCGTGCCCAAGGGACGCATCGCCGAACAGGAACGGCCCGTCGCTGGCCGCGCGCTGTCCGTGGTCGGCGACGGCGGCTGGGGCAGGCTCGTCGCGGCAGGACGCGGCGGGGACCAGCGTTTCGCAGACGAGCTCATCGAGGCGAGCGCGACGCTCATCGGCGAGCGCTGGAAGCCCGACCCCGGGCCAACCTGGGTGACGTGCGTGCCGTCGATGACCCATCCAGACCTGGTGCCCGACCTCGCCGAACGGGTGGCGGCGGCGCTCGACCTGCCGTTCCACGAGGTCGTTCGCAAGGTCGCCGAGAACCAGCCACAAGCGGCGATGCGCAACAGCGCCCAGCAGGTACGCAACGTCTGGGAGGCGTTCGATGTGGGAACGGGCTCAGCGCTCGACGGCCCCGTGTTGCTCGTCGACGACCTGGCCGATTCCAGATGGACCATCACCGTTGTCGCGCGAGCCCTGCGCCGGGCAGGCGCCGGTCCCGTGCACCCATTCGTGCTGGCCACGGCGGTCGCCGGCTGACGCGCGTCTGGTCGCACGAAGTTGGCGCTCGGGGTCGTGACGCCGCCTCGCGTCTGTGTCAGAGTGGCGCCTCGTCGTTGCTGAGGGGGCTCAGATGAAGAGGCACCTGTCGTTCGCGGCCACCGTCACGCTCACGCTGATCGTGTCGGTCGCGCTCGTTTCGACCGCGTCGACCGCCGGCGCGAAGCTCAAGGCCGACTATCGGTTCGAGGGCAGCCTGAGGAACTCGGTCGGATCCGCCGCCAAGCTCACCCGCGAGGGACCCGGTGCCGTCTTCCTGCACAAGCAGGTCAAGGGCTCCAGAGATGGTGTCTGGAGTTGGCCCGAAGGAACGGGTCTTCGGCTCGACGGCGCGAGGAAGGCGGTGGGACCCGGCAAGGGCACCTATACGTTCGTGATGCTCGTGCGCCTCGACAACGTCGACGGCTACCGCAAGCTGATCCATTTCAAGGATCTCGCGGACGACGATGGCTTCTATGTCGACGACGGCACCCTGTACCCGTACGACCTCGACTATTCTGCAGTGGTCGTGCAGCCTGCGACCTGGTACCAGATCGCCGTCACCAGGGACTCCTCGAAGGTGGTTCGGGTCTACGTCGACGGCGCCCGCGTCCTGCGAGTCGCCGACCCCACCGGCACCCAGGTCCTCGGCCCGGACAACTTCTTCCGCTTCCTCCGTGACGATGAGAGCACCGCGACCGAGGAATCCGGCGGCATGATCGCCCGACTCCGCATCTACAACGGTCCGCTCAGCGGGAAGCGTCTGAAGAACCTGCCGTACTGACCGCTCAGCGACGGGGACGGTGTGGTCGTCGACCCACGCCTCCCCGTCGTGGAATCAGAGCATCAGAGCGTGAACGAGATCGGCCGCACCGGCGGCGGGGTGTTGCGGCTCTTCGTGAAGCGCGGCACCCCGTCGATGATCGCCGAGGCGACGGCGGGCGTGTCGCCGATCGCGAAGGCACCGAGCGCGTCGTCGGCTTGCGATCCGAGCGGCGCGTCGATCAGGAGCAGATCGGCCTCGCGGCCGGGAGCGACCACACCGGTGTTCAGACGGTGCACCGCTGCGACGTTGCCTGTCGCGGCTGCGATCGCAGACGCGGGCGCGACCCCACCCAGTGAGGCGATCCACGAGATGGCTCGAAGCATGCCGAGCGGTTGTACGCCCGAACCCGCCGGGCTGTCGGTGCCGACGACGAGACGGCCGAGCTCTCCACGGCTGGCCACGAGCGCCGCCACCTCGCCGGCAGCTTTCACGTTCCCGTTGTGCACGATCTCGACGCGCGCGGACGTCTCGTCGAGGATGCGCTCGACGTCGGTGAGCGGCAGCGCCGTCGGGCCGCCGTTCACGTGCCCGGCCACGTCCGGCCCGACCGCGACGACGAAGTCCGCGCCGACGATGCCGCTTCCGGGGATCGAAGCGCCGCCGGTGTGCACCATGACGCGCATGCCGAGCGCCTGCGCCCATCGGGTCATCTCGGCGGCGACGCCGGGATCCTTGACGCCCGAGATGCCGATCTCGCCCACCAGGTCGACGCCGGCCGCGGCCATCTCGTGGAAGTCCGCTTCGGTGAGCCCGGGCTCGAGCAGCACCGCACCCGCGTGCACCTTGACGCCCGACGGGCGGAGCTTCGCGAACGACGCATGGGCGAGGATCGCGAGCGCCTTCACGCCCGCCGGATCGGTGGGACGGCCCGGCGTATGCGGCTCCCCCGCGGAGATCATCGTCGTCGTGCCGCCGTGCAAGTACGAGTCGATGAATTGGCTCTGGAGCTGGCGCGGGGTGAAGTCGCCGAGCACCGGGTGCGTGTGGTCGTCGCAGAAGCCGGGCGTCACGGTGGCCCCGGCGGCGTCGATCTCGGCGGTGATGCCATCGTCGTCGGCATCGGCCGCCGAGCCGACGGACGCGATCACGCCCTCGCGGACAACGACGGTGTCACCGTCGCCGATCGGGTCGTCGACATCGCCGGTGACGATCGCGCCGACGTTGCGGATGACGAGGTCGCTCACCGCAGCCCGTCGTCCCCCACGATCTGCGAGACCTCGAGCCCTCCGACGCGCGGCAGCGGCCGGCCCCCGTCGGTGACGGCGACCGCGATCACGAGCTCGTCGTCACCGGGCGCATCGGCGATGCGCAGCTCGACGGCGTCGAAATGGGTCCTCACGAACGCCGCGTCCTTGTAGTGGAGCGGCACGTCGAGGGTGCAACCGGGGCCGCCACGCTTCTTCGCCGACGGGATGATGGCCATGCCACCGCCGCACGCGTCGCGCAGCGGCGCGCCGAACTTCGGGTGCAGCATCGCGGCGACGTGCTCGAGCTCGCCCTTCAGGCCGGCGATGCCGCCCTTGCCGTAGCTGTGCACCGTGCGGCCGTCGAGCAGGGCGACCGCGGTCTGCGACAGCGTGTCCGAGAGCTCCACGCTGGCGTCGATCAGTTCGCCGAGATCCTCAACGTAGCGACCGGCGAACGGGTTGTGCAGCACCGCGGCGGTGACGACGCGCCGGATGGGTGGGTCGACCGGCTGCCCGGCCTCGATGCGGATGTCGTCCACGATCGACACGACCCTGCGGATGTCCATCTCAGCCTCCGATCGCCGACGCTAGCACGGGGGTCGCGACCGTCGCGACCTGGCCGTCGAGGCAGAGCACCGCGGCGGCGATCAGGCCTTGAGCGCGCATCCGTTCGGCTTCCTCGACGCCGGCATCCAGCGCCTCGGCGATCTCGCCTGCGGTGAGCACGCCGACCTCGGTGGTGACGAGGCGTGAACCCATGTCGGTGTCGGGCTCGAGCTCGTCGGCATGAACCCGCCTGATCGCGGCGTGCCCGGGCAGATCGATCTCGTTCGCGATCAGCGTCGCGGCGGCATCGGCGCGAGCGGCCGACTCGGCGAACACGGTCACGGCGTCGGCGATGCCGAGGGAGAAGCTCCGTCCGTGACGCCCGCTCGTCGCGACGCCGCGGACCGGGTCGTGAGATCGCACCGTGGACGTCCCCAGCAGCACCTGTCGCTCGGGGATCGGTACCAGTCCCACGTCGAACGACTCGCCGGGGGCAAGGTGCAGGGCGATGTCGCCGCCGTCGTTCACGTAGGCACGCTTCAGCGCGCCGGCGCTCGCCATCACGTCGCGGATCTCGTCGGCCACGGCACCGGCCACCGCGGCCATCGGGGTGACGAATCGGTCGCCGAACGGCTCGACGGCGACCACCATGCGCCGGGCAACCGGACCTGAGAGAGCGCCCCCCGCCTCGAGCGGCCGCCGCAGCGCCGGCAGCTCGGCGACGAGCTCGTCGAGCAGCGGCTGGAACCGATCCCAGGCGCGGCGGTACGCGGAGGCGACGGCCTGCGGGGCGCCCCAGGCCTCGATGATCAGGTCGATCGGGCCATGCTGTAAGTGCAGGCGGGACCCATCGGGCGTCGTCGCGGCCACGGGGCCGCTCATGATCGGCGCACGTCGGGACGGGTGAGCACGTCGCCCATCGGCACGATCGAATCCATGTGGCCGCCGAGCGCCGCGTAGTCGCTCAGGCTCATCGTGAACTCAAGGGGGGCGACCAGCGCGGGCGTCGGGACGTAGCCGAACGCGCCGGGCGGCACGAGCGTGACGTCGACCATGAAGGTGATCCCCCCGCCCGGCCAGACGTAGACGGGAGCGCCTCCGCACGTGACGCGAGTGAGGGTGCGACCGACCGATCGCGTGAGCGCGACCGGGTTCACGGTTGCGCCCGCTCGCAGCGACCCGCCCGCCCCTGCCATGAACAGCACCGACGTCATCGCCGGCTCGCAGTTCTCGGCGATGCGTTCGACCGACGTGCGCAGGTCGTCGGGAAGCGGTGCCGCCACAGGCCGCAGATCGTCGTCCAGCACGAAGTACGCGTGATGCTCACCGGTCGTGCCGATCATCAGCACCGTGAGGCCGGGCCGCGCGACCTTCGGATCGAACCCATCGAGGATCGCGAGCGGATCCTCGATGTCGGTGCCGCCCCAACCGGTGCCGGGGTTCGCGACGTTGAAGTAACGACCGGGCGTCGAGCGTCGCCCCTTGACCTTGATGCCGGTCGCAGGGATGTCGAGGAAGCGGCCCGCCTGGTGCTCAGACAACACGCCCGTGATGTGATCGTCGACGACCACGACCTCGTCGACGTGCTCGTACCACTGCTGCGCGAACATGCCGATCGTGGCCGAGCCGCACCCCACGCGCATGCGTTCTTCGACGACCCCGTTGATCACGGGTGGCGTGCCGGCCTGCAGCAGCAGCTCCGCACCGTCGTCGACCGACAGCTCCACGGGGTCGCCGCCGCAGAGCGCCAGTAGCGTCTTCATCGTGACCAGACCTTCGCGCTTCGATCCGCCGGTGAGGTGGTTCACGCCGCCCAGGGCGAGCATCTGCGAGCCGTATTGTCCCGTGGTGACGTGTCCCACCGCCTCGCCATCGGCGCGCACCAGCTGCCGTTCGGCCCCGACGTGGCGATCGGTGTCGATCTTCACCTCGACGCCGCAGTAGCTGAAGATCGCTTCGGTCACGACGGTCACCATGTCCACGCCCGCGATCGTCGAGGAAACGATGAAGGGCGCGGGCTTGTAGTCGGGATACGTCGTGCCCGAGCCGGCGCCGGTGACGACGATGTCGGCACTCGGCAGCAACTCGCCGTCCCAATCCCCTTCACGCGAAGCGAACGGCACGAGCGCACCACCCTGTTCCTGTGTTCGCTCGAGCACCAGCAGCGGGTCGAGGCGCGCCAGCACGCCGTCGACGTTGCCGTAGCGGTCGCACGAACCGGTGCGCCCGGGCTTGATCACACATCGGATCGGGCAGGCGTCGCAGACAACCGAGTCGTTCGCGGGCCCGGCGGTCATCGGCCCGATCCTTCCGCGATCGCGGCGAGCACGCGATCGGGCGTCGCAGGCAGCCGGCGCACCCCGGCGCCCACGGCGTCGCGGATCGCGTTCAGGATCGACGGCGCGGTGGGGATCAACGAGTGCTCGCCGATGCCCTTCGCCCCGTACGGACCGACCGGGTCGCCCGATTCCACCAGGATGCTCACGACTTCCGGCACGTCGCCGATCGTCGGGATCAGGTAATCGTGCAGGTTCTCGTTCCGGCCGGGGATGTACTCCTCCATCAGTGCCATGCCGATCCCCTGGGCGACGCCGCCCTCGATCTGGCCCTCGATCAACGTGGGGTTCACGGCGCGGCCGACGTCGTGCGCTGCCGTGATGCGCCGGATCTGCACCGTGCCGAGCTCGAGGTCGACCTCGAGCTCGGTCATGTGGGCCCCGAAGCCGAACTGGGCGTAAGGCTCACCTTGGCCATCGGCGCTCAGGGTCGTCGTCGGAGGATCGTAGGTGGCGGTCGCGGCCACCACCAGGTCGTCGCCGTCGGCGTCGAGCTCGTCGAGGGTCACCACCGACTCGAGACCGCGATCGTGAACGATGAGTCTGCCGTCGACCAGCTCGATGTGAGCATCGGCCGACGCGTCGGCGAGCTCGAGCAGGCGCGTCCGCAGCTCCGTGGTCGCGAGGAACGTCGCGTTCCCCGAGATGAACGTCTGTCGCGACGCCGAGCTCTTGCCGGCATCGGGCGTGGTGTCGGTGTCGGCACCGAGCGTGACGATGCGGGCCATGTCGACGCCGAGGGCGTCTGCGCAGATCTGCGTCATCACCGTGTTCGCACCCTGTCCCATGTCGACAGCCCCCTGGAACAGGACGATCCACCCGTCCCGCCGCAGGCCCACGCGGATCGTCGAGGGGTTGGGCAGCGCAGTGTTGCCGCATCCGTACCACATGCCCGCCAGGCCGACGCCGCGACCGATCGTGGCAACACCGGCGGCGTTGGCCTCGGCCGCCTCGACCCGAGCCCGCTGCCAGTGCGGCCGAAGCGCCTCGAGGCACTCGCGATAGCCGACGCCCGAGGCGAACACCTGCCCGGTGACGGTCGGCACGCCCGCCGTGAGGGCGTTGCGGTATCGGAACTCGAGCCGGTCGAGCCCGACCGCGTCGGCGAGCTCGTCGAGCATGCACTCGGTGGCGATCGTCGACTGGGGCACACCGAACCCGCGGAAGGCCCCCGACGGCGGCGCGTTCGTATGCACGGCGACCGTGCGCGCACGATACGCGTCATAGACGTAGGGGCCGCCGGCATGAACCGGCACGCGGTTGGCGACCGTCGGTCCCCACGACGCGTAGGCACCGGTGTTGAACTCGCCCTCGAAGTCCATCGCGGTGAGCCGGCCGTCGCCGGTCGCCCCGATGCGCAGGGTGAGTCGCGACGGGTGGCGCTTCGTCGTGGACATCATCGACTCGGGCCGGGTGTAGGTGAGTCGCACGGGGCGGCCGAGCTTCCAAGCGGCGAGCGCGAGATACGGCTGCACCGACAGGTCGAGCTTGCTGCCGAACCCACCACCGACCGCGGTCGGGTAGATGCGCACCGCGCCCTCGGGCAGACCCAAGATCGCCTCGACCTCGGCGCGATCCATGTGCGGAGACTGGGTCGTCACCGCCACCTCGATGCGATCGCCGAGGCGGCGGGCCCAGCCGGCTTCCGGCTCGATGTAGGCGTGTTCGATGGAACCGGTCTCGAACACGCCCTCGACTTCGACCTCGGCCGACGAGAACGCGTCGTCGAGGTCGCCGCGTCGCACGTTGCCGCGGACCAGCACGTTGCCCTCACGGTCGTCGTGGATCCTCGGGGCCTCGGGTGCCAGGGCATCGTCGGGCACGAGCACGGCCGGCAACTCGTGCCAGGTCACCGGGAAGGCCGACGCATCCCACGCCTCCATCGCAGGCTGCTCGCCGACCACCATCGCGACCGCTTCCCCACGGAAGCGCACCTCGTGTTCGGCGAACACGGGCTGGTCGGCCGTTGCGGGGATCACGCCGAAGCGATTCACCCCCGGCACGTCGGTGGCCGACAGCGCCGCGACCACGCCGGGCGAGCCGGCCACGTAGGCGGCGAGATCGCCGAGTTCGAACCTCGCCCGATGGTGCGGGGAGCGCACGACCCGGATGACGAGCGCGCCGTCGGGCTGGCCGTCTGCTCCGAAGATCTCGGTGCCACTGAGCTTGCGTTCCCCGTCGACGCGCGGCACGCGACGGCCCACCGCCTTGCCGACCGGCGGCGGCGGCTCGATGACCTCCGCGGTGTGCGCGTCCATCACCGCGGAGATGATCGTGCGGTACCCGGTGCAACGGCAGAGCACGCCGCCGAGGGCGTCCTTCACCTCGGGCTCGGTCGGCGCCGCCGTGTCGCGCAACAAGGCGGCCGCCGCGACGAGCATGCCCGGCGTACAGATGCCGCATTGGGCGGCGCCGCGGGCCAGGAACGCTCGCTGCAGGCTGCCGAACTCGCCGCTCGCGTGCAAACCCTCGAGGGTCTCCACCTTCCGGCCGGCCAGCTGGCCGACCGCGGTCATGCAAGCGCTCACGGGTCTGCCTTCGAGCAGGACCGTGCAGGCACCGCAGTCGCCGGCGTCGCATCCCACCTTGGTTGCGGTGAGCCCGAGGTCTTCGCGAAGCACGTCGCTGAGCCGTCGCGCGGATCGATCGGCTCGCACCTGTGCACCGTTCACCTGGAAGGCTACCGCCGAGGTCACCGCTCGCTCCCGCACGCCTGCAGCGCCCGGTGCACCAACACCGAAGCGGCCTCGAACCGGTACGCGGCGGTCGCCCGCACATCGTCGATCGGGGTGAGCGCACCCAGGTGCCGGGCGATGACCGCCGCATCGAAGTCGTCGATGCGTCGGTCCACCAGCTCGGCCTCGAGCGACGGCAATCGCTGGGCGACCGGGGAGCACGCGCCCACCGCCAGACGGACATCGGTGATGCGACCGTCGGAGCTCGCGGCCACCACGGCGGCGACCATCACCACCGAGATCACGAGGTAGCCCCGCAGCCCGAGCTTCCTGAACGACGAGCGGGCGCCGTCGGGGCCGCGAGGCACGAGGACCGCGGTCAACAGCTCATCGGGGCGCAGCGCCGTTGCCCGGTAGCCGGTGAGGAACTCGTCGAGCCGCAGCACCCGTGTTCCCACCGTCGACGTCAGCTCGACGGACGCGTCGAGACTCAGCAACGGCGGGATGCCGTCGGCGGCAGGCGAGGCGTTGCAGAGGTTGCCGCCGATGGTGCCCGAATTCTGCACCTGCACCGATCCGACCTCGCGTGCAGCGGCTCGCAACCCATCGAAGCAGCTGGGGAGGTCCGTGTCCGCGACATCGGCCCACCGAGCGAGAGCTCCGAAGCGATAGGCGTCGGGGGTGTCGACGATGTCGCGGAGTTCCTGCACGCCGCCGATGTCGATCACGGGCTGCGTCATCGGCCGGCCCACGTGCTGGGGGAACAGATCGGTGCCTCCGGCGAGGACGGTCCCGCCCGCACCCCGCATCTCAAGGGCTGCAGCCATATCGGCCGGAGCCAGGTAGTCCACGGACATCGCCCCCTCGCGCAGCATACTCACGGCCTGGACTCACGGCTCAAGGGTCACCGGCCCTACACTCCGGCATTCCGGCGAGTGAGCGGAGGTCGTCATGTCGATATCGCTGCCCGACAGCACCACCTTGAACTGGGGCCCTTGGTACCGGAAGTCACCGTTCTTCGACGCCACCCTGCGCGCCGGTTGCAGCGCGTACGACGTCTACCAGCACATGTACCACCCCAACACCTACGGCGATCCGGTCGAGGAGTACTGGGCGCTCGTCAACGACGTGACGCTCTGGGACGTGAGCGTCGAGCGCATCGTCGAGATCACCGGGCCCGACGCGAGCGCGTTCACGAACCTGCTCACGTGCCGGGACCTCACGAAGTGCGCGGTGAAGCAAGGCAAGTACATGTTGGTCACCGCCGAGGACGGCGGCATCGTGAACGACCCCGTGCTCCTGCGTATCGAAGACAACCGCTGGTGGCTCGCGCTCGCCGATTCCGACGCCGGACTCTACGCGATGGGCGTCGCCGTCAACTCCGGGATGGACGTGCAGGTCGGCCATCCCGAGGTTTACCCGGTGCAGGTGCAGGGCCCGAAGGCCAAGGACACGATGAGGGACCTGTTCGGCGACTGGGTGCTCGACATGAAGTACTACTGGTGCGACGAGGACGACCTCGACGGCATCCCGGTCGTGATCAGCCGTACGGGCTGGACGGCGGTGGTCGGCTACGAGATCTATCTGCGCGACCCGAGCCGCGGCGACGACCTGTGGGAACGCATCCTCGACGCCGGCGCGCCGCACGGCATCCGCGTGACGCCGTCGTCGGACATCCGCCGCATCGAGGCGGGCATCTTCGACTGGGGCTCCGACATCGGCCTCGCCGACAACCCGTTCGAGATCACCGGCTTGGAGCGTCTCGTCGAGGAGCAGGATGCCGACTACGTCGGCAAGGAGGCCCTCGAGCGCATCCGCCGGGAGGGTGTCTCCCGCAAGCTCGTCGGCGTCGAGCTCGACGGCGAGCCGGTCGTACAGCCTACGCAGCACTGGCCCGTTTCCAATGACGGCGCGATCGTCGGGCACGTCACCGACGCCTGCTGGTCGCCGCGCTTGAAGAAGAACATCGGCTACGTCTGGGTGCCGATCGAACTCGCCGAGCCCGGAAACCGCCTCGACGTCGACGCCGATGGCGGCGGGCGAACCGGCACCACGGCATCGATCCCGTTCCTCGATCCGCAGAAGAAGGTTCCGGCGGCCTAGACGGAAGGGGCCGCAGCCTGCTCGCATGACGAGCACAGGTCCTCGCGGTTGTAGATGCTGAGTCGCGTCCTGCAGTCCTTGCCGGCGCAGGTTCGCCCTGCGGGCATCGGGGCGGACCGCCTGGGCCGCATGCTCATCCGCTGCTTTCGCAGCCGCTGACACGGCGGGCACCAACGGCTCTTGCCGAAGTGCCCGCAGGGCCGGATGTCGTGACACATCGGGCACTCGCGATAGCCATGACAGGGACACTGGGGGTAGTCGTCCATCGCTTCCAGGGTACGCCGCACCGGTCGGCGCGTTCGCAACGCCCTGGCCCCGGCACGATCAGAGCGCTTCGAGCACCGCCTTGTCGCCCTTGGCCTCGGGCGAGATGCGAGCGGTCGAACCGGTCAGATGGAGCTGCTGGCCCGAATCGCGCTCGGTGATGTTGACGTGCCGACTGAGTCCGAACTTCTTCACCACGACGTCGGAACTCTCGCGTGGGAACGTCATCAGCTCACGTTCGACCTTGCCGCCCATGGCCGACATCGCGAAGACGTGGATCGTGGTGTCCGTGACGGCCACCAGCATGCGCTCGGTCACGCCGTGGGCGGCCGCGTTCCCGTGGCGGGCAGCCTCGAGGGTGATGATCGTGCCGACACCTTGGAGCAGACCACCGGCGTTGTCGGGCATCACGATGCTCTCGGCAACGGCAGCACCAGTGATCGCCTTGTAGTTGTCCTGAAGTGCGAAGACACCCGCAGCGGTGACCTGCTCGTCGGGGCCGATCAGATCCTGCGCGATGGCGGTGAGATCACCGTAGGACATGGCTCTTCCCTTCGTCGGCATGGTCGGGATCGTGACTCTGAGCGGTATCGTCGCCGGTCGCGGCCCGCTTGAGCGGAACATCCCGGGGCGCTCGATGTTCGAAGGACCTATCCTGGGCGCGGTGACGACGGGCGTCGTGATACTGGGAGCGGGATTCGGAGGCCTCGAGCTGTCGGCTCGCCTCGCCGAGGCCCTCGGTGACGACGTCGACATCACCTTGATCGACAAGGCCGACTCGTTCGTCTTCGGGTTCTCCAAGCTCGACGTGATGTTCGGGAGGCAGACGCCCGAAGCCGTACGCCTGCACTATCGCGACCTCGCGGCATCCGGCGTGCGATTCCGGCAGGAGACGATCACGTTGATCGACGCGGAATCACGTCGGGTGGTCACCGACCTCGGCAGCTACGAGGCCGACGTGCTCATCGTCGCGCTCGGCGCCGATCTCGACGTCGGCGACACCCCGGGGCTGGTCGAGGCCGGGAACGAGTTCTACACGGTCGAAGGGGCGGAACGCCTGCGCGACGTGATCCCGGCCTTCACGTCGGGAGCCGCGATCGTCGGCGTGACTTCGTCGCCGTTCAAGTGTCCCCCGGCACCCAGCGAGGCGGCGCTGCTGCTCGACGCCCACATGCGAGCGCGCGGGCTTCGCGACGCCGTCGACATCTCG
>Ga0224510_10001524_pt1 | contig 15159 bp, 16 predicted proteins | sample SF_May12_sed_USG_FD_170161 | JGI IMG/M metagenome (GOLD analysis project Ga0224510, IMG submission 170161) | Sediment microbial communities from San Francisco Bay, California, United States - SF_May12_sed_USGS_4_1 | ecosystem: Environmental > Aquatic > Marine > Sediment | place: USA: California... | reverse complement strand
TCCTAGGCAGAGTGAATGGGAAATTGTTAATCTCTCTTTATAAAAATAATCGGGCGCGCGGTCAACGAAGAGTTTTCGGCGGCCCCGGCGGCGGGTGGCGCCACGGGTCTTATGCCGGGCCGTCTGCGCCGGCCGCGCTCAGCAGGATTCCCTCCAGCAGGCCGCCGTCGCTGACGGTTAAGCAAGGTGACGGCAGCGCCCTGAGCAGCGAAAGAAAAATCATTAGCCCGCCGAGGATGATCTCGCCGCGGCCGTCGCCAAGCCCCGGCAACCGGTTGCGCTCAATGCCGGTCAGGCGGCAAAGTCGTGCCAGGATCGTGTCGAGGGTGTCGCCGGCAAGGCGGTGGTCCTGGATGCGGTCGCCGTCGTAGGCGCTCAGGTTGCAGTCGAGGGCGGCCAGGGCGGTGGCGGTGCCGCCGATGCCGACCACGGTTTTGGGCAACGGCGCCATGGCCGCGAGGGCGGGGATCATCACCTCGTCGATGTGGGCGGCCATGGCGGCGAGTTCCCGGGCAGCGGGCGGTTCGGCGTGCAGGAAGGACTCGCTGAGGTGCACCGCCCCCAGCGGCAGGCTGACCGAGGCCGTGATGACCGGTCCGTTCGGGCTGTCGGTAGCGACCAGCAGTTCGCTGCTGCCGCCACCGACATCGGCGAGCAGCAGCGGTTCCGGGGTCCGAGCCCGCATGGCGGCGTAGGCGCCGATGCCGCTCAGGCGCGCCTCCTCTTCGCCGTCGATGACCTCGGCGGCCTGGCCGAGGATGACCGCTGCCTCGCGTAAAAATTCCTCCCGGTTGGCGGCGGCGCGCAGGGCGGCGGTGCCGCAGATCCGCACCGCCGTCGGTCGATGGCGGTCAAGGAGGGCGCGGTAGCCGGCAAGTGTAGCCAGCGCCCGCCGGATCGCCTGTTCACTGAGGCGGCCGGTGCGGTGGAGGGCCTCGCCCAGCCGGACGGCGTGCAGCTGCTTGACCACCGGCTCGATGCGGCCGTCATGGAGGCGGGCGATGATCAGCCGGAAGGTGTTGGAGCCCAGGTCAACCCCGGCGTACAAGCGGTTTGCCGTTGCCTCGGAGGCGGGAATCCGGTAGAGTCGGTCAGGCTTAGTGATCATCTTTATCATTCCCGGCCCCCGTGTCGGCTTGCAGGTCGGCAGGGGGTGCCTGACCCGTCGAGGATTCCGTCGTGTTGCTCACCATCAATCCAGATAACCCGCAGCCGCGCCTGATCAGTCAGGTGGTAGACGTGATCCGACAGGGGGGGGTGATCTGCTATCCCACCGACACCGTCTACGGCATCGGCTGCGATATCTTCAGCCAGAAGGCGGTCAAGCGGGTCCACCAAATAAAAAGAAGGCCACAGCACAAGCCTTGCAGCTTCATGTGCCATAGCCTCAAGGAGGTCAGCGATTACTGTCAGATCTCCAACACCGCTTACCGCCTGATGCGCCGGAACCTGCCCGGCGCCTATACCTTTGTCCTGCCGGCGATGAAGATCGTGCCGAAGATCATGCTCTCCAAGCAGAAGACCGCCGGTATCCGGGTGCCCGAGAACAACATCTGCCTGGCCCTGATCGAAAGGCTCGGCAACCCCATCCTCAACACCAGCGCCATCATCGACGAAAACGAAGAGCCGCTTACCCACGCATATGAAATCGAGGAGCGGCTCGGCAATCTGGTCGATCTGGTTATTGACGGCGGTCCGGTCTATCCCGCGCCTTCAAGCGTGTTGTCGCTGGTGGGCGACACGGTGGAGGTGTTGCGCGAAGGCAAGGGGGACGTCAGTCGTTTTTTTTGACCAGCGGCTCCTTCAGGGATTTGCTCATCGTGAAGTGCAAGGTCTTCCGCGGCGGGATGTTCATGACCTTGCCGGTCTTGGGGTTCTTGGTGGAACGGGCCTTGCGCTGGCGCACGCAGAAGCTGCCGAACCCGCGGATCTCGACCCGCCGTCCCTCGGCCAGGGCATCACTGATTGAATCGATAATTATATCAATGGCTTGCCCGATATCCTTTTTCAGGTAGCCGTCCATCTGCTCGGTAACCGCCGCGATTAAATCCTTTTTCAACATATTCGTCTCTATCCTTCAAATGCCGCCTTACCGGGGCATGGCCCATTGGTAGGCAAGGACCGGGTAGTGGTTCAGTATGGTGTTGAGTATCGAGCCTGCGGCATCCCCCTGCGTGAAGAAGTGCAGCAGATCGAATTCATCCGGTTCCGGGTAAATGAGGCGTGGCTCCTTCGCATCGAGTCCTGCCAGGGATGCCGCCTTGTCGATGGCGTCGGTAAAGTTGCCCATGGTGTCGACGAGGCCGAAGGCCAGTGCCTGCTCGCCGGAGAAGATGCGCCCGTCGGCCAGGCCGCGCACCGCCTCTTCCTCCAGCTTGCGTTGTTGCGCCACCGCCTTGACGAACTGGCCGTGGACGTTGTCGATCAGGGCCTGCAGAAAGGCCCGTTCCTCCTTGGACAGCGGCCGGTCGGAGGCGCCGATGTCTTTCAGGGCGCCGCTCTTCACCACCTCGTTCTTGTAGCCGATCTTGTCGAACAGCTCCTGCAGGTTGGCGAATTTGAAGATCACGCCGATGCTGCCGGTGATGGTGCCGGGGTTGGCGTAAATCTCCCTGGCGCCGAGGGCGGCATAGTAGCCGCCGGAGGCAGCCACCGAGCCCATGGAGGCGATAACCGGCTTGACCTGGTCGGTGCGCCGGATCTCGTCGTACAGTTCCTGGGAGGCGCCCACCGCCCCGCCGGGGCTGTCGATCCGGACGATGACCGCCTTGACCTTGTCGTCGTTGCGGAAGGCGGTGAGTTCCTCGATGGACTCCTCGGCGGAGACGATGACCCCCTTGACCTCAAGGATGCCGATGCCGTCCTGGTTGCTGAACAGCTCGCCGTGGTCGGACGCGACCATCCGGCCAAGAAAAAAGGTTATTCCGCCCCAGAACATCAGAAAGATTCCGCTCAGGATGAAGAATCCGAAGAGGACGGGATGATCTTGGCGAAATAACCTTTTGGTCATGGCCGTGCTGGCGGGATGCGGCGCAAGAAGCCTTGCGGCTTACTCGGCGTCGCTGCCCCGGTTTTCCATCTCTTCCTTGAGCAGGTCACCAAGGGTGGACGGGCCGCTGGCGGCCTGTTTCTGCTTGTAGTCGGCATAGTTGCCGGCATCGGAATCGTTGGTCAGGGCCTTGATGGAAAGGCCGATCTTGCGATCCTTGGCGGAAACGTTGATGACCTTGGTCTCGATGGAGTCGCCGACGTTGTACATGCCAACCGGGGTCTCGATCTTCTCCTTGCTGATCTCGGAGACATGCACCAGCCCTTCGATGCCTTCCTCCACCTCGACAAAGATGCCGAAGTCGGTGACGTTGGTGATCTTGCCGGTGATGGTGGAGCCAAGGGGGTATTTCTCAACGGTCTCCTGCCACGGATCGGGCTCAAGCTGCTTGATGCCCAGAGAGAAGCGCTCGTTCTCCTGATCGATCTTCAGAACAACGGCCTGGATGGTCTGGCCCTTGGTGAATTTCTCGGAGGGATGCTTGATCCGCTCGGTCCAGGAGAGGTCGGAGACATGGATGAGGCCGTCGATGCCTTCCTCGATGCCGATGAAGATGCCGAAGTCGGTGATGTTCTTGACCTTGCCCTCGATGATGGAGCCCACCGGATAGTGCTCGGCGACCACATCCCAGGGGTTGGGCTGCAGCTGCTTCATGCCCAGGGAGATGCGCTTGGCATCCTTGTCGATGTTGAGGATCATGATCTCGACCTCGTCGCCGACGGAAACCAGCTTGGATGGATGACGGGTCTTCTTGGACCAGGCCATCTCGGAGATGTGGATCAACCCCTCGACGCCTTCCTCCAGCTCGGCGAAGACACCGTAGTCGGTGATGCTGACCACCTTGCCGGTGGACTTGGCGCCGACCGGATAGCGCTCCTCGACCGTGGACCACGGATCGGCTTTCAGCTGCTTGACGCCCAGGGATACCTTGTCGGTCTCCTTGTCGTACTTGAGAACCTTGACCTGGATATCCTCGCCGACCTTGAAGAGCTTGGAGGGGTGTGCCACCCGGCCCCAGGAGAGGTCGGTGATGTGGCAGAGGCCGTCCATGCCGCCCAGGTCGATGAAGATACCGTAGTCGGTGATGTTGGTGATGGTGCCGTCGATGATCGAACCCTCGGCGAGGTTGGCGCGCATCTCCTCACGCTTGGATTTGCGCTCCTCTTCGAGGATGGCGCGGCGGGAGATGACGACGTTGTTGCGCTTGCGGTTATACTTGAGGATCTTGAAGTCGAAGGACTCGCCGATGAGGGCATCCAGATCCTTGACCGGGCGCAGGTCGATCTGCGAATAGGGAAGGAATGCGGGTACGCCGATGTCGACCGACAGGCCGCCTTTGACGCGGTTGTCGATGCGGCCGAGGATGGTGCCGTCCGCTTCCTGGATCTTGGCGATATCTTCCCAAACCTTGATACCGATCGCTTTTTCGCGGGACAGGCGCAGGCCGCCGTCCGCTTCCCGTTTTTCCACAAACACGTCAAAGACGTCGCCGACCTTGACCTCGATCTGTCCGTCCTCGGTCTTGAATTCGGACAGGGAGATTTCGCTCTCCGATTTGTCGCCGATATCGACGATGGCAAAGTTGTCGGTTACCTCGATGACGGTGCCGACGGCGACATCTCCCTCGTTGACGACTGGGGAGCATTCTTCAAACAGTTGAGCGAAGCTCATGCTTTCGGTTTGTGTGGCGGTTGCTTTGGTCATGGTTGTGGTTTCTTGTTTGGATGATGGTTAAATGGTTAATAAAACGTCCTCTGCCAATACTGCAAGGCCATTTATATAGCAGATAGCCTGGAGAAATACAACACTTTTGCAATACTTTCTTTCGGGGGGGGTGAAAGGCGGGTTGGCGAGGCGGGAGAAGCGGTTGCGGGTCGGTTGTCACTCGTCGATGACGATGCGGTCGCGGCCGGCGGCCTTGGCTCGGTAGAGGGCCTTGTCGGCTCGGCTGATCAGATCCTTGAGGTCGTTTTCGCGGGGCTGGTCGGGGCGGCGGATGAAACGGGCCAGGCCGATGCTGAAGCTGGTGGTGCCGCGACAGGGGCAGTGCTGGACAAAGTTGTCGTGCAGGCGGGTGGCGGCCCGTTGTGCTTCGTTAAGTTCGGTCTGGGGCAGGATGACGGCGAATTCGTCGCCGCCGAAACGGAAGGCGGAGTCGACGTTTTCCCGCAGGTTCTGCCGGAGCAGGCTGCCTACGCAGCGGAGGAGATCGTCGCCGTCCTGGTGGCCGTAGGTGTCGTTGTAATCCTTAAAGAGGTCGACGTCGAGCAGGGCGAGGAAGAGGGGGTAGCCCTGCCGGTCGGCGCGGTACGCCTCCTCCTTGATCTTTTCGTCGAAGGAGCGGCGGTTGTAGAGATCGGTGAGCGGGTCGCGGGTGGAGAGGTATTCCAGTTCACGGATGATCTTCTGCTCCCGGAAGATGCGGTTGATCTTGGCCTCCAGTTCGTCGGAGTTGAACGGCTTGGAGATGAAGTCGCTGGCCCCGGCCTTGATCACGTCGGTGTACGAGAAGGTGCCGGTGTGGCCGGTGACGACGATGACGCCGATGTTGGCGTGCTTCTCCTTGATCCGCTGGAGGAGCTGCATCCCGTCCATCTTGGGCATGATCATGTCGGTGATGACGATGGCGAACTCGTTGGCGTCGATCTTCTGCAACGCCTCGTGGCCGTTGCCGGCCGCCTCGAATTCATACCCGAAGGAGGCGAGGAAGATCCCCAGCAGTTCCAGGATCAACGGGTCGTCGTCAACGATCAGGAGGCGTTGATGGTTGACGGCGGGGCCGAGGGTGGGTTTATGGTTTGCGAGCGAGGTAGTCATTAATGATCCTGGCGTGGTCAAAGACGAGCGGGGGCATTTCCCCCACCCTGAATATCTCGGCGCGGCGGGCGTCGTCGCCCCCGTGCGGCCTACCCTCGCCCCTGGCGATGTAGACGGTGCTGATCGTGTGCTGCCGGGCGTCACGGCCCGGGTCGGAGTAAGTGTGCATCTGCGCGAGCAGCTCGACGGCAAGGCCCGTTTCCTCAAGCGCCTCCCGCCGTGCCGCCTCTTCCAGGGATTCGCCGTAGTCGACGAAGCCGCCGGGCAGAGCCCAGCCGTGCGGCGGGTTTTTCCGTTCGATGAGGACGATGCCGCCGTCGATCTCGATGATCACGTCCACGGTGGGCGCGGGGTTGCGTCGCGGCAGATCGGCATTGCAGTTGGGGCAGCGCATGGCGTCTCGTTAGGCGGCGCGTCTAGGCGGCGACGGCGCAGAGATCGCGGATCGCCAGCCAGTTGTCCACCGCCGGCAGCCGGTGGCGGCCCCGGTTCCACGGTTGGTTGTAAACGTAGGGCGAAAGCCCTTCCGCGGCGAGGCGGATGCAGGTCTCGGCCCGGTCGTCGATAAAGTATTGCAGCCCCATCTTGCGGATGTGTTCGCCCTTGCCGTCGTGCTCGCCCATCGCCACCAGCCGCATGGTTTTGGCGGCGTGCGGGGCGAGTTTTGCTTCGAGCCACTCCTTGATCGGCCGGTGCTGGGGCCTGGCGGTGATAAAGGTGAGCGGCGCCGTTGCCGCCAGTTCGTTTAGAACCTCGATGGCGTTGGGCATGGCTTCCAGGCCGTGGCCGATGGGGTCGGTGAGCAGGTGGCCGAATATTTCCTCCACCTTGCGGGGCGGGATGTCCAGGCAATCCTCGACCTGAAAGGCGGTGATCTCGGCCGGGTCGATCTCGCCCAGGCCGTATTGGTCCCGCGCCAGGCGGATGAAGGCGCCGGCGGTGTCGGCAACCACGCCGTCGATGTCGAAGCCGAGGCGGCGGGGGGGTATTTTCTCGGTCATTGCTGTTCGCTCTTTCTGGTTGTTGCTCTTCTCGCGCGGGCGGCCCATGTAGTCGCGGTTCCTTAACATAATAGACGGCAGGATGCGGCAATGGCAATTTTAAAGTTTGCCCTGCGACATTTAGTGCCGGTTGCGGAGACGGTTCAGGCTTTTCTTGACAAACGCTGGCAAGAGGGGCATATAACGCAGATACTTTTTCATATATATTATTGGAGCGCGCATTCGTAATGAAACTTCCCCCATTGAAGATAGGTCCTTTCACCGCCGCCATCCCCCTGGTTCAGGGCGGCATGTCCATCCGTGTTTCCACCTCGGCGCTGGCGGCACCGGTCGCCGACTGCGGCGGCATCGGCACCATCGGCGGCTCGGCCATCCCGGTCGAGGAGCTGCAGGCTGACATCCGTAAGGCCAAGAGCATGACCAAGGGCGTGGTGGCGGTGAACATCATGTACGCCATGAAGAATTTCCACAACCTGGTGATGGGCTCCATCGAGGCGGGCGTCGACATGATCGTCACCGGCGCCGGCTTTTCCCGCGACATCTTCAAGATCGGCAGGGAAACCAACACCCCCATCGTCTCCATCGTCTCCTCGCCCTCCTTCGCCAAGCTGGCCGAAAAGATGGGCGCGGCCGCGATCGTCGTCGAGGCCAAGGAGGCGGGTGGCCATCTCGGGACCGATGTCGCCCTGCGCGACCTCTTCCCCGAGGTGCGCAAGGTTGTCACCAAGGTGCCCCTGATCGCCGCCGGCGGTATCACCAACGGCTTCGAGATGGCCGAGATGATGGACAAATACGGTGCCGACGGCGTCCAGATCGCCACCCGCTTCGTGATGACCGAGGAGTGCTCGGTGGGCTACGCCTTCAAGAAGGCGATGCTCGACGCCACCAAGGACGACATTACCCTGATCCATTCGCCGGTGGGCCTGCCGGGCCGGGCCCTGAAAACGCCCTTCGTCAAGCGGATGCTCGCCAGGGAAGACCTGAAGACCAAGACCTGCGAGTACAAGTGTCTGAAGAAGTGCGACCACTTCTACTGTATCAGCGAGCGGCTGATGAGGGCCAGCGAGGGCAATTTTGAAGAGGGGTTGTTCTTCTCCGGCGAGAACGTCGACAAGCTCCACGACATCCTGACTGTCAAGCAGGTCTTCGACCAGTTTGTCACCCAGGCCGAGTCCGTGTACAAAGAGTCTTCCGCACCCTATCGTTCCTAGAACATATCCGGCGGCGGCATTATCGCCGCCGCCAGGTATCCGTTATCCTTATGTCTCACAACGACAGCAGCGTGACCGACAAGCAGCGGCCCGAGCCGGTGGTCATCCCCCGGGCCGAGCATAACATCTCCCGGCAGAATATCGACCGGGAGGCGCTCAAGGTTCTCTACCGGCTGCGCGATGCGGGCCATGCCGCCTATCTGGTTGGCGGCGGCGTCCGTGATCTCTATCTCGGCAAGACCCCCAAGGATTTCGATATCAGCACCGACGCCCACCCCGGCGAGCTGCGCAAGATCTTCAAGAACAGCCGCATCATCGGCCGCCGCTTCCGGCTGGTGCAGGTCTTTTTCCGGCCCGACAAGATCATCGAGGTCTCCACCTTCCGCTGCAGCAGCGAGTATGACCTCGACGGCGAGGAGGAGGTGCTTGCCGCCAACAACACCTTCGGCTCCCCTGTGGAGGACGCCTTCCGCCGCGATCTGACCATCAACGCCCTCTTCTATGAGATAGAAACCTTTTCGATCATCGATTACGTGGGTGGGGTCGCCGATCTCAACGACAAGATCGTCCGCATCGTCGGCGATCCGGACCGGCGGATTATCCGCGACCCGGTGCGGATGCTGCGCGCCATCCGTCATGCCGCCCGCAGCAACTTCACCATCGAGCCGGCCACCTGGGCGGCGATCGTCAAGCACCGCGACAAGCTCACCCTCTGCCCCGACTCCCGCATCCGCGACGAGTTTTTCAAGGATCTGCGCGGCGGCGCCAGTCGCGCCTGGGCGGAACTGGCCCTGGACAGCGGCATCTTCTTCGTGCTGCTGCCCTTTTACCAGGCCTGCCTTACCGGGCCCGAGAACGCGGGCAACCGGGAGCGGCTGCTGCGGCTCCTGGCGGTCTGCGACCGGTTGCACGGCGAGGGCACCCAGTTGCCGGAGGAGATGCTCTTCGCGCTGCTGCTCTTGGTCTGGGCCGAGGCGGAGATGGGGCTTGCCGGCGAGCCGCTCAAGGGGCCGCAGGCCTTTGCCTTCTCCCGCGAGCTGCGGGCGGCGCTGGATGCGAACCTGGCCGATCTGAATATCAAGCGGGCAACCCGCGAGGTGCTCACCAGCCTGCTGGTGAACCTGCCGGTCTGCCGGCAGTGCGGCGGTGACGGCAAGTGGCCGAAATGGCTGCAGAAAAAGAGTTATTTTCGCGAGGTGTCGCAGTTTTACGCCCTCTGCCTCGAGGCGGAAGTCGGCCAGAAGGCCGAGGTGGCCTTTGTCGAAAAGGAACACCGGGGCGAGCCGCAGCGCCGGCCCTCCCGGAAGCGCTCCGGCGGCCAGCGGTCCAGCCGGCAACCCGCCTTTGCCAAAGGCGGCATCTTCGGCCTGAAAAAATGAACGCCTATTCCCCCGCCGACATCGAGGACCTGCGCAAACTGCCGCTGGCCGAGCTGATGACCCGCGCCTTGCAGGCCAAGGTCGCGCACCGGGGCGACGCCTTTTCCCTCTGCAGCATCATCAACGCCAAGTCCGGCAAGTGCAGCGAGGATTGCCGCTTCTGCGTGCAGTCCGGCCATTACGATACCGATGCGCCGGTCTACCCCCTGCAGGATGAAGCCGCGGTGCTCGCGGCGGCGGCCGAGGCGAAACGGATCGGCGCCGAGCATTTCTCCATCGTCACCAGCGGCCGGGGGCTGGTCGGCAAGGATCTGGAGCGGGTGATCGACCTGGTCGGCAAGATCCGCGACAAGGTCGGCATCAAGGTCTGCGCCTCGCTGGGCATCCTCTCCCGCCGCGATCTCGAACGGCTGCGGGAGGCGGGGCTCTGTCGCTATCACCACAACCTCGAAACCTCCAAGGAGTTTTTCGAGCAGGTGGTTTCCACCCACACCTTTGCCGAGCGGGTCGAGACCATTGTCGCCGCCCGCGAGGCCGGCCTGGAGGTCTGCGCCGGCGGCATCTTCGGCCTCGGCGAAAGCGAGGACGACCGCATCTCCATGGCGCAAACCCTGCGCGATCTCAAGGTCGATTCGGTGCCGATCAACATCCTCATCCCGCTTCCCGGCACGCCGATGGCCGGGGTCGAGCCGCTGCCGGTGGCGGAGATCCTCCGCAGCATTGCCCTCTACCGGCTGATCTTCCCCGAACTGCCCATCCGCCTCGCCGCCGGCCGCGAAACCGCCCTTACCGATTTCCTGAGCAGCGCGCTCTTGGCCGGTGCCGACGGGATGATGATCGGCGGCTACCTCACCCAGCGTGGCCGCGCCCCCGAGGCCGACCACCGCCTGGTGGCGGAGATCAAGCGGATATGGCGCGGCTGAGCGACTGGCTGAACGAGCGGCGCGCAAGCGGCGCTCTGCGTGAGCTGCGGCCGGTGGATCGGCTGAGCGACGGCCGCATCCGTCTCAGTAATCTTCCCGGTTCGCCGCCGCTTCTCGATTTCTCCTCCAACGACTATCTGGCCCTCTCTGCGCATCCGGCGCTCATCGAAAGCGGCCGGCGCGCATTGGCCGAGTTCGGCACCGGCTCCGGCGCGGCGCGGCTGATGAGCGGCGATCTGGTCATCCATCATCAACTGGAGGCGGCGGTGGCGAGCCTCAAGGGCAAGGAGGCGGCGCTACTGTTCGGCTCCGGCTTCATGGCCAACGCCGGGGTGATCCCGGCGCTGGTGGGGCGGGGCGACGCCCTCTTTATCGACCGGCTGGATCACGCCAGCATCTACGACGGCTGTAGGCTCTCCGGGGCCACCCTGCACCGTTTCCGGCATAACGATCTAGCCCACCTCGAAGAACTCCTGCAAAAAAATCCCGCCACCGGCCAAACCCTGGTGGTGGTGGAATCCATCTACAGCATGGATGGCGACCGCTGCCCGCTGGCCGAACTGGTTGCCTTGCGCAAGCGCTACGGCTTTCTGCTGATGGTGGATGAGGCGCACGCCACCGGCCTGTTCGGCCCTAACGGCGGCGGGGTGGTGGAAGCGGATGGGGTGGGCGAAGAGGTCGATCTGGTGATGGGCACCTTCGGCAAGGCCTTGGGCAGTTACGGCGCCTACATTGCCTGCAGCCAGGAGATGGTCGACTATCTGGTCAACCGGGCGAGGAGCTTCATCTACTCGACGGCGCTGCCCCCGGCGGTGGTGGCGGCCTCGCTTGCGGCCGTGGAACTGGTGCGGCAGTCGTCGGAGTTGCGCGATGATTTCTGGCAGAGGGTAGAGACGTTCAAGAAGCTGCTGCGCGACGGTGGTTTGACCGTTGATCTCGGCCCCACCCAGATCATCCCGATCACGGTGGGGGCAAGCACACGCGCCCTGCAGATGGCCGAAGCCTTGCGGGCACGAGGAATCTTCGCCACCGCCGTCCGCCCGCCCACGGTGCCTGAAAACACCGCCCGCCTCAGATTCTCAGTCACCCGTCATCTCGACGTGCCGCAGCTCCAAGAAGGAGCCGAGGCGCTGCTAGCGGTGGTCAAGGAGTTCGCCCCGGAACTGCTCGCCTGAGTTTGTAAGAGTTACTGCCTTTCCCCCCTGTTCCGTTCTGTCGCACCATTTTTCTGAATTTTCATAAAACCGTGCTGTTGGGCATTGCCTGTCATGCCCGTAGAAGTCTGTTGAAGCTTGCCTGCAAGTCTGTATGTTCAGTCCTAAATGCAGGTCAATTGGGTGACATCACTGAAGTTTCAGGTATTACTTCTTTAGGTCACGTAGATATTCGACCAATTTATGCATCCTTGTAGAAGGATTGTCACTTCCCGTCGTTGTCGTGTGTTTAGCAAGCCTCGTTGCATGTGTCATTGCTGTCGGCAGTTTTTCCAAAAGAGACGGGAAAAGTCCCGCCGCCCCCTTGTCGTAGTTGCCGATGTGTCGTTTCAGGTCTCTGATGACTGAGGCGCAGATGGAGCCAGACGGGCCGGTGGAACTGAATGCCTTTGTGGTATAGCGAAAATGCAAAAGGATCCAGATTTCGAAACAGGGAACCGATGTGATGGCTTGAATGGAATCTCCTTTGCTCAATCTAGCCGTCCGGATTCTTTCTAAGGCTTCATTGAAGGTGGGGTGTCGGTCTTTGTCGAAAACGCAGAAGATTCGGTTGTATTTTTTTTCTTTTTGGTATTCGGTCAGCGCGTATTTTACCACATCGCGTGGCGACGTCCCACAGGCATCACCGATGATTTTGATATTGGCGGTACTGAGTTTGAAAGCATCACGGAGTTCCTGTAAATAGTTCGGTTCCGTCTTCCCTCCTTCGCAAACGATCAAGACCAGGTCGTAGGGTTCGCGCTTTTGAGCCTCACGGGCCAGTGATGCGGCTTTTTTGGCTTTTCTCCGATGAAAGAGTTGGTCGGCTCCCATCAGAAGTGAGCCTCTCTGGTGTATGGGAGGGCACCGTACCGGCCGTTGAGGTATCCCTTTTGAAGAGCTTCTTTTGCTCTAGGTTTGAAGTCGGTGAGGGGATAGAGTTGGCTGGTATTGGCTTGATCTTTTTCGATAAACCAAACTTGATCCCGTCGTACTAAATCCTGATCCAGAAGCGAGGTGTCGTGGGTGGTGAAGATCAACTGCCCATTTGCCTTGTTAATTTTGTCATTATGGAACAGAGAAAGCAGAAATCTCATGATTTTCGGATGGAGACTGGTGTCCAGTTCATCGGCAAAGAGGATTCGACCTTTGGTTAAAATGTCAATCCATGGACCGGCATAGGCGAAGAGTTTGCGTGTTCCGTCCGATTCTTCTTCAAGCGGAAGGGATACGGGAGAAACCCCATCACTTACTGGGTGAACAAAACCCACACGCATCATTTTTTTGCCATCCATACTCTGCCGAATTTCCTCCTTTATAGGTTCTGGCATATCGGACGGCAGGTCTTCCACGGAAAATTCCTTGGTTTCCATTAAAATATCAGAAATGCTGATATCTGCTTCATTCATAAATGCGAGAATGCGGCTTTTTTTAGCATCATCCTGGCAGGCCTTCATGCTGAAACTGGGATCCAGCAAAGTGCCGTGCCCGATGACGAAGAGTCTTTTAAACCATGTGAAGACTGGTTTAAGTTGTTCACTGTTCCATTGAACCGCAGTGGAAAGGAACAAGGCATTGTCTCTGGTCATCTCCTGCCATTGCCTTTTGCGGCCCACAAAACGGCTACCGAAATACCATTGGTAGTCATTATTCTGTGGCTCGAAATTTCTTTCAAACCAACGTTGAGCACGCCCTTCAGGATAGGCAATCAGCCACTCGTTGGTTACCCTTTCTCGGGTGGCAGCAAAACCATATTGATAGCGGACACCGTCCTGAATGAATTGTACTTCAAACTCACTAGGCTGAGAGGGGCCAAGTTGATTAAAAAGGAAGGGGGTCACAGCGATCCCTTCGCCTTCCTGGTGTTCTTTGGCCGAGGCGACGATAAATTGCCTTACAAACGCCATGGCCCGGATAAAATTACTTTTCCCTCCAGCATTGGGTCCGTATACAACCGCCGATCGGAGGAGCCTCGGAAGGCCGGAAATGGGACTTGTAAATGTATTGTTGTCTAGTAGGTCTTTTTGAGGGGTGGCAGCCATGGAAAGTTTTCTGGGCTCCCAAAAGGATCTAAAATTGGCGACACTAAACTCGATAAGCATGACTATCATCCTGGCTAGTGAAGAGGGCAAATCTGATCGGGGTAACACAAAATTTCAATTACCTCATATCCTCATACTCTGCCTTTTGTTGAGTTATCAACTAAAAAATGCAAAAAATATGCAAAAAAAGACGTTATTGTTGCGTATGAATAGGGGGCGCGAGAGGGACGTTGTTTAAACGTTTAATCCCGGAGCACTGCAACGGGCTGGATTTGCGCGTTGAATGGTAGGGGCAAATTCCTATTTTTTTAACGCTCAGTCGGGGGGGGCTATCTGCGGAGTTTGCAGAAATTGTTTTAAACGGGTTGTTCCTGCCACTCTTCATGTCCATGCCGGACACGAACGATCAGTACGTCGCTGTTTTTCTCAACCAGATAGATGATCAGATGACTTCCGTAGGGATGTATCCGAACGGGAGGAATGATTTCATCACGTTCTCTCGCAAGTTCAGGGTTACCAGAAAGAAGCTTGAAAACCTTTTCCATCCCGTAATGGTATTTTTTCGCCTGAGCTGCCCCGAACTGGCGCACACCTTCGTGGAAGATGGCGGTAATATCCTCAACGGCTTTGCCGGTCAGGCGGTAGGCCATCTTTATGACTTTTCTGCTGACCGGGTACGGGCATCCTTCAGGATGTCATCCATAGTCCGGTTACTGGTGCCACTCTCCAGTCCTTCCGTCACCAGTAACTGCATGTGGGCAATTTTCGACGCGCGTTCCTGGTCCCGACGAATCAGGTCGCGAACATAGTCGCTGGCATTACTGTAACGCCCGGTCTTCGCCTGCTCCTCAACCCAGTGTTTCATTGGGTCGGGAAGCGATACATTCATCGTCGCCATCTCGGCACCTCCAATGACCCACAGTAGCATATTTGGCAAACTTTGCCAAAATCATTTCCCGCCGCTTGCCTTCTCCTTCTTCCCTGCCTGCAGATAGGCAAAAATCCCCGCCAGTCCCATGATGTAGCCGATGCCGCCGAGGATGTCGTGCAGCCTGACCTTCTGTTCGTATGCCTCGATCTGTTCCCGCAGCGGCCGGATGTTGTGCGCCACCGCCTGGTCGATCAGCGCGGCGAGTTCGGCCGGGTCGGCGGTGGCCGGTGCCGCCGTCGGGGACGGGGTTGCTTCTGCCATGGCAGTTACCGCTGTCGGCTTCGCGACGGCCTTTGTGGCGGCCGGTACAGCGCTCTGCACAGTGGTTGCCGGTGCCGCTTCCTGTGCGCCGGCTGCGGGCAGACTCGCTGCAAGTTCGGCGGCGGAGATCAGGAAGGTGGTGCGGTGGCCGTCGCCGGTATCCAGTTCAAAGCTCAGGTCGCTCCGTTTCTGGGGGGTAAAGCTGAAGGCGCCGTTGGCGTCGGTTGTGGTTTCAGCGAGCTTGTTGCCGCTGCCGTCGAAGATCTCGACCGTGTTGTTGGGCAGCCGCACCCCGCCCGGCGCGTAGGCGTAGCCGGTCACCGCCTTGCCTTCCACCATCGCGAAGAGTTTG
>Ga0224510_10001522_pt1 | contig 15162 bp, 13 predicted proteins | sample SF_May12_sed_USG_FD_170161 | JGI IMG/M metagenome (GOLD analysis project Ga0224510, IMG submission 170161) | Sediment microbial communities from San Francisco Bay, California, United States - SF_May12_sed_USGS_4_1 | ecosystem: Environmental > Aquatic > Marine > Sediment | place: USA: California... | reverse complement strand
CTGGTCGCGCTGGTAGGGCTGGGCGCGGCGGATGTCGACGGGCCACAGGTCGACGGGTGGGTGCCCGTCGAGGATCCAGTCGGCGAGCACCCATCCGGCGCCGCCGGCGGACTGAATGCCCACCGAGTTGAACCCGGCCGCCACGAAACATCGGTCGACCTCGGGTGCCTCTCCGAGGTAATACACCCCGTCGGGGGTGAAAGCCTCGGGGCCGTTGAAGAAGAGTTGGAGTCCGACCTCGCCCAGCGCTGGAACCCGGTGGACCGCCTTCTCGAAGATGGGTCCGACGTGGTCCCAGTCTTCGGGCAAGGTGCCGAAGCTGAAGTCACGTGGAATGCCTGCTGGTTTCCACACCTTCCCGCGCGGTTCGAAGAACCCGGCCATGATCTTGCCGGTCTCTTCCTTGAAGTAGGTGTAGTTCGACGGATCCCGCATCGTGGGCATCCCGGGCCGGACGCCTTCGATGGGTTCGGTGACGATGTAGAAGTGTTCGCAGGCCTGGAGGGGCACATTCACCCCGGCGGTGGCCGCCAGGTGCCGGGTCCACATTCCGGCGGCGAGGACGACGGTCTCGCATTCGACGTATCCGGCCTCGGTCTCCACTCCGACGATGCGCCCGTTCTCGACCCGAAGGGACATCACGGCGACACCTTCGACGATCCGGACGCCCCGGTCCTTGGCTCCCTTGGCCAGGGCCATGGTGGTGTCCACCGGGCTGGTCTGGCCGTCCCCCGGGATGTGGACGGCGCCTACCAGGTCCTCGGTGTTGACGAGAGGGAACAAGTCGCGGAGCTCGTCCATCGAGATGATGCGCATGTCCACGTCGACCGTCTTTGCCATGGACATGCCGCGCAGGATCTCCTCCCAGCGTTCCTGATCGGCGGCGACCGAGATAGATCCGGCGGTCCGGTACCCGGTGGCCTGTCCAGTCTCGTCCTCCAACGCCTCGAACAGCCGGGCCGAGTAGGTGGCGAGTTTGGTGAGACTGTGCGAGGACTTGAGCTGGGACACGAGCCCGGCGGCGTGCCACGTCGTCCCGCCCGTGAGCTGTCCTTGTTCGAGCACGAGTACGTCGGTGACCCCGCGCCGGGCCAGGTGGTAGGCGACGGAACATCCGATGATGCCTCCACCCACGATGACGACTTCGCTGCGTTCGGGGAGCGCGGTCACTCAGCACCTCCAGGCCGTTCCGAACGATGGAACGTTTCAATAGTTAGAATCGGATCGTAGGAAGAGACGATCGGGGAACTGTGCAAGCCATCGACCGGGCCTTTGCGGTGTTGGGGGCGTTGCGCGACGCCGGGGAGAGCCTCGGCATCAGCGCGATCGCTCGTGAAACCGGTCTCGCCAAGAGCACCGTCTTCCGCCTGCTGGCCGCCCTGGAATCGGTGGGTGCCGTCGAACGTCTGGACGACGGGGGAAGGTACGCCATCGGAAGTGGGTTGATCGCTCTCGCCGGAAAGGCGACCGGTGCGATTTCGCTCCGCGACCTCGCACGACCGGTGCTGCGGGAATTGACGGATTCGCTGGGCGAGAGCGCCGGACTGACGGTGCCCGACGGCGACACGGCGCTCTATCTCGACCACATCCCGTCTGGGAACTCGGTCCACACGCGGGACTGGACAGGGTTGCGATTCCCGTTTCACACGGTGGCCGGGGGGTACGCCATGCTCATGACATGGTCGGATGCGGAGATCGACGAATTCGCCGACCGTGGGTTGGAGGCGTTCACCGACAGGACCATCACCACCAAAGCGGCGCTGCGATCCCGAGTGGTCCGGGCGCGCCGCGACGGATACGCGTGGACCTTCGGAGACTTCGACGAGGAGATCAACGGGGTGGCGGCGCCGGTTCGTGACCTCGAAGGCGTCGCCATCGGCGCCTTGACGGTGTACGGGCCGAGTTATCGATTCCCGGGCGATGCCGACCCTCGCGAGATCGGCGAGGCGGTTGCCACGGCGGCCGCCACGATCCAAGAACGGATGTCCTGACGCCGTCACGGCCGGCCGGCCAGCAGGATGGGGAACCTTCGCCGGATCTCGTCGTCGGCCTGGCGCGAGACATGCATCGGAACGTGGGTCTCGAGCACCCGGGTGACGTAGGCGTGTGCCCGGTCGGCCACCGAGAGGCCGCCCGCGTCGAGCCAGTCGTCGGGGCTCTGCCGGTCGCCGACCATCGGGTAGAGGTACTCCCGCTGCATGAGCCGGAGGGTCTGTTCGTGCCCGAGGAAATGCCCGGCCCCATACACCACATCTTTGATGACGTCGGTGGCGAGGGTGTCGGCGTTCACCTCGATTCCGCGGATCGTTCGGTTGGCCGCTCCGAGCAGGTCGTTGTCGATCACGAGCATCTCGGGTGAGCAGGCGAGGAGAGAGGCGAGCATCCCGGCGGACTCGTAGACGAGGTTGGCACCGGCGTGTCCGGCCAGCGCAATGGTGAGGCCCTTTTCGTGTCCGGCCTGGGCGTCGGGGATCTTCGAGTCGGCCATCCCTGCGGGAACCCCCGAGGGCAGACCGAGCCAGTTGGCGATCTGGGCGGCGGCCGCCGCCAGCACCGCCTCTTCCCCGCTCCCGCCGCTCATCGCCCCGGTGCGCAGATCGGACACGAACGGCCACAACCCCATGACGCACGGGTGTCCGGGTGAGAGCAGGTTCACCCCGGTGAGGGCGGCCAGGCATTCGGCGAGCGCCTGGGCGAGCGACCCGGCGAGCGGGGCGGGGGATGTCGCCCCCGCCTGACCCGCAGACAGCAGGTTGATCGGCATGCCCACCCGCACCTGGGCCACCATGCACTCGGCGGACTCGACCGCAAAACGCAGCGGTGGCACCACGAACGTGTTGTTGGCACACACGAAGGGGCGCTTCGCGAACTCGCCTTCGCCGCCCATGGCGATGTCGAACATCTCCACGACCTCGTACACGTGCTCGGGTTGGAAGAACGACGTCCCCACCGGCTTGGCGGTCCCAAGCATCGAGGCGTACGCCGTGTTGATGTCGAGCTCCCGACTGTCGGCGGCCTCCCGGGTCACCACGGGACGGGCGAAGAAGTGGATGTTGTCGAGCGTGTCGGCGAGGCGTGCGAGGTCGTAGAGGTCCTGGGTGCTCGAATGCCGGAAGGTCTGGTCGGCGTGGTCGAGGATCAGCACCGCGGCCCCGGCGGTCCCGAAGTGGACCTTGTTGTCGGCGAGTTCGATCGACTGGTCCTCGTCGAACCCGTGCCACACCCACGACTTGGCGGCGGTCTCGATCGCGCGTTCCACGACGTGGCGTGGGTACAGGAGGCGCCCGTGGTCGTCGACGCTGCCGCCGGCGGCGGTGACGACCTCGATGAATGCGGGGATGGGAGATCCCATTCCGACGTTGGCGAGGAGGTCGAGGGCCGTGTCGAAGACCTGTTGCATGTCCCGTTCGGTCAGCGGGCGGTACGCCCCTCCGGTGAGGCCGGGTCTCACGGGCCGGAGGTCGCGCTCGAGCCCGGCGGCTCTCGCCGCCACTCGGGCCGCCCGACCTCCCGGACGACGTCGATCTTCGGTCATCAGGCGCGCAACCGTTCGCTCGACGGGTCCCAGGCGGGTTCGGCGAGAACGGTCGCCGGACGGCGCTCGCCCATCACCTCGATCTCGAACGTGGACCCGGGTGAGGCGTAACCCGGTTCGACGTAGGCGAAAAAGAGGCTCTTGCCGACCGTGTGACCGTAGGCGCCCGATGTCGACAGCCCGATGATCCGGTCTCCGTCGCGGACGGGTTCGTTGCCCCGGCAGTCGGCCCCGTTGGCGTCCAATTCGCCGTACACGCAGATCATCGACAGTTCACCGCCCCGTCTTTCCAAAGCCGCCGCCTTGCCCTTGAACTCGGTGTCCCAGGCGACGAACCGCTCGATCGCCGCTTCGACCGGTGTGATCTCCGTGGTCAACTCCGACCCCATCGCCTTGTACGCCTTCTCGATGCGCATGACCCCCATCGCATAACTCCCGAAGTCGACGAGTCCGAGGTCGGCGCCCGCCTCGCAGATGGCGGCGTAGGCGTCGGGGAGCCGGTCGAGGGGCATGTGCAGCTCCCATCCCAGCTCTCCGACGTAGCTCACCCTGAGGGCGATGCACCCGACGCCGGCGACGTCGATCTCTTGTCCTGTCAGCCATGGGAAGGCATCGTTGGTGAGGTCGGCGGCGGTGATGCGGCTCAGCAGCTCTCGGGATCGAGGGCCCGTGACCGCCAGGATCCCCCGTTCATCGGTGACGTCGGTGACCGTGACGTCTTCGCCGTCGTCGACATGAGCCGTGAGCCAGTCCAGGTCGTGGATCTGCTGGGTGATTCCGGAGTTGAGGTAGAGCCGATCCGGTCCGAGCCTCGTGATCGTCATCTCCGACTCGATGCCGCCCAGATCGGTGAGCATGTGCACGAGGCGGATCCCGCCATCTCGTGTCGGCAGCTTGTTGGCCGAGATCCGATCGAGGAACGCCGCGGCTCCACTCCCGGTGACTTCGTACTTCGAGAACGCAGTGAGGTCTGCGACGCCGACCCGCTCCCGGACGCCCCGCACCTCATCGCCCACGATCTCGAACGCCGACGAGCGCCGGAAGGAGTGCTTCTCGCCGGAACCGTCGGGGGAGAAGTATTGGGCCCGCTCCCATCCGAACACCTCCTGCCACTGGGCCCCTTTGGCGGCGAGCGCGTCGTAGAGCGGGGTCTGTTTCACCGGCCGACCTGCCGACCGGTATTCGCCCGGCATCCGCACCTGGTACATCTCGTGGTATTCGTCCTTGGACCGTTCGATCAGGTAATCGCCGGGGGCGTACGGCCCGAAGCGGCGGGGGTCCATCTCGGCGACGTTGATTTCGGTCTGACCGTGGACCATCCACTGCGCCAGGTATTTCCCGGCGCCCGGGCCCTGGGTGATGCCGATGGAGGCGCCCACACACATCCAGTAGTTGTGGAGGCCGGGTGCTGGTCCCATCAGGTAACCGGCGTCGGGGGTGTGGGTGATGGGCCCGGACACGACGTTCTTGATCCCGGCCTCCTGGAATGCGGGGATGCGCCGCCCGGCGAGTTCGAGCCAGGGGAGGAGTTTTTCGACGTTGGCGGGCGTCAGGTAGAAGGTCAGGTCCCAGTCGATCCCGTCGATCCCGTACAACTCGGATCCCTGGGTTTCGTACGGCCCGATGATCAACCCGTCGTGCTCGCGGCGGTAGTAACAGGACGCCCTCGGGTCTCTGACCACCGGCACCTCGAAGTCGAGGGCGGCCATCTCGGGGATCGCCTCGGTCACGACATACTGGTGGATCATCGACACGATCGGAACGTCGAGCCCGACCATCGCCCCGAGCTGGGGTCCGTAATGGCCGGCGGCGTTGACCACGTGGTCGGCGACGATCCGCCCTTTCTCGGTGATCACCTCCCACCGCCTGTCCGGGAGCTGGTTCATGTCGAGCACCCGGTTGTGTTTCGAGATCTCGGCCCCGAGTTGACGGGCGCCGGCGGCCATGGCGTTGGTGGCCATGGAGGGGTCGGTCCAGCCGTCGTTCGGCGTGTGGAACCCGAGCACCACACCTTCGAGGTCCAGAAGCGGGTGGAGGCGCTGGATGTCCTCGTGGCCGATCAGGTGGGATTCGACGCCGACGAGGTCGAGCATTCCGTGGACGTACCGGAACCAGTCGGCCTCGTTCTCGTTGGTGGCGAGCCGCACCGCACCGCAGCCGTGCCAGCCGGTCCCCATCCCGGTCTCGGCCTCGAGGGCGGTGTAGAGCTGGGCGCCGTAGGCGTGGACTTTGGCCATGTTGAGCGACCCGATGAAGTGGGGTACGAGCCCTGCCGCGTGCCACGTGGACCCCGAGGTCAGTTCACCCTTTTCGACGAGGACCGTGTCGGTCCAGCCTTCGTGTGCCAGGTGATAGAGGAGGCCGACGCCCATGGCGCCTCCGCCCACGATCACACACTGTGCTTCCTCGCGCATATGGGTCTCCGTCCGACGGCGTTCCAATAGACGGAACGTTCTGTCTGGTAACACGGAAACTGTACACTCGTCACACGCGGCGCGGGTACGAAACCCGGGCCGGGCGTCGTCTCCGGCCGCGCGGTTCGAATAGCGTTGGATCGACGACGAGGAGAATCATGAACGGCACTGTCACGTTCACCCAGATGTCCGACGGCACCGGCGAGGACTACGCCCTCCTGTCGGTCTACGAAGCCGAGGAGCTGTCCCGATTCCCCGACCGGGTGCTCGACTGGCTCCGTTCCATGGACGATCACACCGGATACCAGATCACCCGCCTCGGCCACTCCCTGCAGGCCGCCACCCGCGCCCACCGGGCGGGGGAGTCCGAGGAGATGGTGGTGGCGGTGTTGTTACACGACGTCGGGGATGTGCTGTCTCCCGCCAATCACTCCGAGGTGGCAGCCGCCATGCTCCGGCCCTACGTCTCCGAGGACACGTACTGGATCATCAAGCACCACGGCCTGTTCCAGGAGAAGTACTACGCCCACCACTACGGGCGAGATCCCGACGCCCGCGACATCCACCGGGACCATCCGCTCTACCAACGCACCGTGGCGTTCTGCGAGGACTACGACCAGGTGTCGTTCGATCCCGACTACCCGACCGAGTCGCTCGAGTTCTTCGAACCGATGGTGCGAAGGTTGCTCGCAGCACCCCGCACACCCGTCACCTGAGGAGCACCATGACTGCCGACCTCCCCCCGTGGGCCGCCGACGTGAGCGCCGAGCCGGCGTTTTCTTCCGCCGAGGAGCTTCGGGCGCACCGCAAACGCCAGGTCGCCCTGTCGTATCGCCTGTTCGGGGCCTTCGGATGGGGCGTGCTCGGGGACGGGCACATCACAGCTCGCGACCCCGAGCGGACCGATGCGTTCTGGTTGCTCGGATACGGGGTTGCCTTCAATCGAGCCACGGTCGCCGACCTCGTGCTCGTGGGTCCCGGCGGTGATCTCCTTGCAGGTTCGGGGGGCATCAACACGACGGCCTATCACATTCACGCTCCCGTCCACGAGGCGCGGCCCGACGTGGTGTGCGCCGCTCACACCCACACCCCGTATGGGACTCCGTGGGCCGCCAACGTCGAGTCGTTCCGGATGATCTGTCAGGAGGCGACCGCCTTCTTCGAGGACCAGGCGATCTTCGAAGGAGAGGAGGTCCAGGTGATGGACGTCGAGACGGGGAAGCGGATCGCCGTCGCGCTGGGAGACGCCAAGCTGGCGTTCCTTCGCAATCACGGTCCTTTGACGGTGGGTCGCTCGGTGGAGGAGGCCATCGGCTGGTTCCTCATGGCCGAACGGGTCGCCGAGGTCCACATCAAGGCCACCCGTGCGCAACCGATCTCCGACGAGGCGGCCCGTATCGCCGCCGGCGAGATCGCCTCGGTCGGGTCAGCGCTCGCCGCCTACCAATACGCCATCGCCACCAAGATCGGCGACCCCTCGGTGGTCGACTGACGTCGAGCAAGTTGCGACCGAACGTCAGGTCAGGGCGTGAGGGCGTCTCAATCCAGAAGCCGGGTTCCCCGGGTGCTGGCTCTTCACTCTGCCATCGAAGCGCGGACGACACGTCCTCGGATAGGGTGGGCGGCCGAGGTCGGTCGCGGTTTCGATCCGGGATTCGGATTCGTGGAGAAGGGCGACGGTCCGAACCGTCCGTCGTCGCCCCTTGCCTCGGTTCTCGCCTCCACGCCCAGTGCAGGACTGCGACCGTGCACCAAAGTGATACTCGAGACCGCGCAGAGCTGTCATTGGTATGGAACGCTACGTCCCACGTATGGCCGACGGGTGCTCGAGTCGATGTTGCGCGACCCCGCGCCTCGGGTCTCCACCGTCTCCGGACCGGCGGGGGCCGACAGGAGATCGATCTCGTTGTCGAGTTCGGTGCACGCCGGTTGTGTGCCATCGAGATCAAAGCGCCGGCCAATCCCACGCGCCATGACGCCCGCAATCTGCGATGGTTCCGTTCTGAGCTCGGGACGGCGGTCACGGCAGTCGTGCTCCTCCACACCGGCAAGGACACCTTCGAGGTCGAACCAGGTGTGATCGCAACACCACTCGCCTCACTCTGGAGCTGAGATCGCCGCCGGTATCGCTCCGGTCTCGCTGTGCCGTTTCGGGCGGCGGGCTGTCGCCAAGAGAGCCGGTACCCATCGCACATTTCGGTCTGCACATAGATCGTCGTGGCCCCCCGGTTGGTTTGACTCATCGGCCGGGGTCATCAGTAGCGGGAACCTCGATAGACCGCCCGCGGAAGGACTCTCTCAGCTCTGCCCACTGAAACGCTCATCCTGGTCCGACTGGTTCGGTGAGTATCCCGGTGACTACGTCTGTCGTGTCTGGGGTGTGGCGTCGAATACACGTCGCGGTGGGTGGGGTTTGATGGCGTGTCGTGATCAAGGTCGATATCTATCTGGCGACGGCGTGGGTCTTCCCAACGGTGGCCGAGTGTGGCACAATTGTGCCCATGTCGAGTGAATCGTTGCGGACGGTGCGTGACCGCTTTTCCGAGTTCATCGAGCGCGTCCAAGCGCACCACGAGCGCGTCGTCGTGACCAAGAACGGGACCCCGGCCGCCGTACTGATCAGCCCAGAAGACCTGGAGTCTCTGGAAGAGACGCTTGCGGTGCTCGGCGACTCGGATGCGGTGACTGAGCTCGTTGAAGCTCACCGTGCCTATCTGGAAGGCGATGTGGTGCGCGGGGTCGAAGCCGTCAAAGCGCTTCGGCCCAGGTGACCGAATCTCGGTACGACATCGTGGTGACCGCGCCCGCGGCGCGGGCGATCCGCGAAACACTCCCCGAAGCCGTGGCGTTCGCCGTCATCGACTTCATGACGGGTCCGCTGCTCGACAACCCACGACGGGTGGGAGCGGCGCTGCGTGACGAGTTGGAGGGCGTGTGGAGTGCCCGACGTGGCACATACCGCATCCTCTACCGCATCGACCACGACCGGCGAGAGGTCATCGTGCTCCGCGTTGGGCACCGCGAGGACATCTACCGACTCCACTGAGTTCCCGCTCGGCGATGTGCCGGTACAGCGCACTCCGCGACATGTGACGGATCTGGTGACCCACCGAGCGCGGTGACAGTGCTTTGACTCTTCGCCCGACTCCCGTCCCTCCAGGACCGACTCCAGAGATGTGACCTTTCGACCTGGCGGGCGGAGGCGCCGGCTGCGAGGGTCGGGGAGGTGGTCATTACGCACGTCCCGTCCGACATTCACGGCCGGTGTGTGTTTTCATCGTGAGAGACCCAGACAGGTGCCAGAGGAGGAGTCATGAGCGAAACGCTCGCAAACCTGCTTCGTGAAGACCGGTTGTTCCCACCATCCGAGGCGTTCACCGCTCAGGCGAACGCCCAACCCGGGATCCACGAGGAGGCCGAAGCCGACTTCAAGGCGTTCTGGCACAAGCAGGCGCTCGAACGGGTGACCTGGTTCAAAGAGCCCACCCAGGTGCTCGACGACTCCAACCCGCCCTTCTACAAGTGGTTCTCCGACGGAGAGCTCAACCTCTCGTACAACTGTCTCGACCGCCACCTGGCGTCGTCCGCCGACAAGGTCGCGTACTACTGGGTCGGTGAGCCGGGCGACACCCGCACCCTCACCTATCAAGACCTCTACGACGAGGTGTGCCGGTTCGCCAACGGCCTGAAGTCGTTGGGTCTCGAGAAGGGCGATCGGGTTGCGGTCTACATGGGGATGGTCCCGGAGTTGCCCGTGGTGATGCTGGCGTGCGCCCGGCTCGGGCTCGTCCACTCCGTCGTCTTCGGAGGGTTCAGCTCCGACGCCCTCGCCGATCGGATCATCGACGCCGACGCCAAGGTGGTCATCACCCAGGACGGTGCCTGGCGCGGCGGGAACGTCGTCCCGCTCAAGGCCAACACCGACGTCTCGCTCGCCCGCACTCCCGGTGTCGAGCACTGCATCGTCGTAAAGCGCACCGACAACGACGTGACCATGGAAGACGGCCGGGACATCTGGTACCACGACCTCGTCGCCGGCAAGGACACCGTGTGTGAACCGGTCAGCCTCAACGCCGAAGACCCCCTGTACATCCTCTACACCTCTGGCACCACCGGCAAACCCAAGGGCATCGTCCACACCCAGGGCGGCTACCTCACTTCGGTCGCCACCACCCATTCCTTCGTGTTCGACCTCAAGGCCGACGACGACGTGTACTGGTGTGGCGCCGACATCGGTTGGGTCACCGGTCACAGCTACATCGTCTATGGGCCGCTCGCCAACCGCACCACCGGGGTCATGTACGAGGGAGCGCCCAACTACCCGGACTTCGACCGGCTGTGGCAGATCATCGAGGACTACAAGGTCACGATCTTCTACACGGCGCCGACCGCGATCCGGGCCTTCATGAAGTGGGGTGACGAGTATCCGGCCCGCCACGACCTCTCCTCCCTCCGGCTCCTGGGGACGGTCGGCGAGCCGATCAACCCCGAAGCGTGGGTGTGGTACCACGTGAACATCGGCGGCGAACGTTGCCCGATCGTCGACACGTGGTGGCAGACCGAGACCGGCGGGATCATGATCTCGCCGCTCCCCGGGGTCACCGCCACCAAGCCGGGGTCGGCAACCCGGCCGCTGCCCGGTATCGGCGCCGACGTGGTCGACGACCAGGGGGAATCGGTGGGCATCCCCGGCGGCGGGTACCTCGTGCTCACCCGCCCGTGGCCGTCGATGGCCCGGACCATCTGGGGTGACGACGCCCGCTACGTGGAGACCTACTGGGCGAAGTTCCCCGGGAAGTACTTCCCCGGCGACGGATGCAAGCGCGACGACGACGGGTACTTCTGGCTGCTCGGCCGGGTCGACGACATCATGCTGGTGTCGGGTCACAACATCTCGACGACAGAGGTGGAATCTGCACTCGTGTCGCACCCGAAGGTGGCTGAGGCCGCCGTGGTCGGGAGGAAAGACGAGCTCACCGGACAGGCGATCGCAGCCTTCGTCACCCTGCGTGGCAACGTCACAGGCGACGAAGCGCTGATCAAGGAACTGCGCGATCACGTGGCGACGAGCCTCGGGCCGATCGCCAAACCGAAGTCGATCGTGTTCACCCCCGACCTCCCGAAGACGAGGTCTGGCAAGATCATGCGTCGCCTTTTGAAGGACATCTCCGAGCATCGTCAACTCGGCGACGTGACCACCCTCGCCAACGAGGGCGTGGTGGCGGACATCGCCGAGATGGCTGCCACCTCCATCTCGGAGGACTGAGGGCCGCCGCCACACCGGTTTTCACGCACCGTTCGCAGCATATTGCTGCGAACGGTGCGTCAAAAGGCTGCGTGGGCCGGGGTCCGGTAATTCGCCCGCACCGGTGGGGCGTCGTTCGTAGCCTTCGGACATGATCGAAGGGCTTCCCACCGGGTACGCGGCGCGCAACTATCGGGGCGCGGTCGACCATGCCGCCCTTGCCACCATCAGCACGGCCGACGCAGCCGCCGACGGGGTCGACGAGGTGGTCTCGGTGGAGGACATCGACGCCCATTACGCCCATCTCAACAACTGTGACCCGGACCGCGACATCTTCATCGTCGATCACGATGGCGAGTCCGTCGCCTATGGGCGGACGGAGTGGCGGGACGTGATCGGTGAGCATCGGGCCTACTTCGCATTGCTGCGGACGGCCGGGGAACATCGTCATCTGTACGCCCCGATGCTCAGCTGGCTCGAGACCCGCATCGGCGAAATCGCCTCCTCCCACGAGGACGCAAGCGAGAAGAAGATCGAAATCTGGGCTGTCGAAGCCCCTGCCGGCCCCAAAGTGGGCCTCGCGCCCTTGCTCGAAGAGCGGGGCTACACCCGGGTCACCTACGGTGCCTCGATGGTGCGGCCAGATCTCGAAGACATTCCCGACGCCGCGCTCCCGGCGGGGCTCGAGGTACGGGCAGTCGAACCGGATCACCTGCGCACCATCTGGGAGGCGGACCGGGAGGCGTTCCGGGACCATTGGGGCGAATCCGAGTGGACCGAAGAGAACTGGAAATGGTTTCTCGAGTTCCCCTACCGGGACGAGAGCCTGTGGAAGATCGCCTGGGATGGCGATGAGGTGGCGGGTCAGGTCAAGAGCTTCATCGACCGCGAGGAGAACGAGGCCTTCGGGCGTGAACGTGGTTGGACCGAGTTCATCTCGACGGGTCGCAAGTGGCGACGCCAGGGGGTGGCGAGAGCGCTGATCTGTGAGAGCCTCCGAGAGCTGAAGGATCGCGGGATGACCGAGGCCGCCCTCGGCGTCCACGTCGAGAACCCGAATGGGGCGTACCACCTCTACGAGAGTCTCGGCTTCAGCATCGTCCATCGCTTCGGCACGTACCACAAGGACATCTGAGAACCCGCCTCCTCACTGTCGGCTCGATACACCGAAGGCCTCTGACCGGGAGATGACCCCAATCGGCCCAAGGCGGCCACAAGAAGCGGCTCAGCCAGGGCGCGCTCGTCGATGTCGGCATACACTCGCCGGATGAGCCACGAGGAGGATTCATGAAGAAGCGATCGATCGTTTTGATCGCGTTGATGGCACTCGCCGCCGCCGCGTGCGGGGGCGGATCCGACGGGGGCGAGGCCGGCTCCGGAGACGACCTGCTGGCGCAGATCAAGGCCGACGGGATCATCGTTGTGTCCACGGACCCCGCCTACCCCCCGCAGTCAGAACTCAACCCGACCACCAACGAGTACGAGGGCTTTGACATCGAGGTGGCCGAGGAGATCGCCAGCCGGCTCGGCGTCGAAGTGCAATGGGAGACGCCGGCGTGGGAGGCGATCACGTCGGGCAACTGGCAGGACAGATGGCAGATGTCGGTCGGCTCCATAACCGTGACGAGTGAGCGGGCCGAGGTGCTCGATTTCGCACCCGCCTACTACTTCACACCGGCATCGGTGGCGGTGCACGCCGACAACACCACCATCACCAACACCGACTCCGACCTCGACGGGAAACGGGTCGGCGCCTGTGGTGGCTGCACGTACGACCTGTTCCTGCAGAAGACACTGGAGATCCCGGGGTACACCTTCGACTTCGTGATCGACGACGCCGAGATCGTCACCTACGACACCGACAGCACGGTGATCGCCGACCTCTCGGTCGGTGACGGCGCCCGGCTCGATGCCATGATCTCGGCGACCCCCACCGTCGAAGGCGCGATCGCCGATGGTTCGCCCATCAAGATCGTCGGAGATCCCATCTTCTTCGAACCCCTCGCCGTGGCATTCGACAAGGCGTCGACGAAGGACGGCGCCAGCCTCTTGGCCGAGGTGAGCAAGATCGTCGAAGAGATGCACTCCGACGGGACCATGAGTGAGCTGTCGATGAAGTGGTACGGAGCCGACCTGACCAAGTCGAACGGATGACGACACCATCGTGGATGGAGGCGCTCGCACTCAAGAGCGCCTCCATCCCATTCCGTCGCAAACTCGTCATCGTCTGGGCGGTCATCTTCGGTGTGATGGGCGTGGTGTTCGCGCTGGCGCGGTTCGACACCGATTGGATGCGACGGAACTTCCTGTTCATCGCCACCGGTCTCCGTACGACGGTGTTCATCGCGGTGGCGGCGATCATCCTGGCCATCGTGCTGGCGCTCCTCGGCGCCCTCGGGAGGTTGTCGAAGAACCCGATAGCGTTCGGCCTCACGGGGTTCTACACCTCGTTCTTCCGGGGCACACCTCTCATCGTGCAGATGTTTCTCATCTACTTCGCCCTGCCCCAAATGGGCCGGGCCGGCCCCGACTGGCTCGGAGATCTCCTGATTCTCGATGCGGTCCCGGCGGGCATTCTGGCACTCGGTCTGAACTACGGCGCCTACATGACCGAGATCTTCCGGGCCGGTATCCAGTCGGTGTCGGGAGGCCAGACGGAAGCCGCCGGCGCAATCGGGATGAACTACGCCCAGACTATGCGCCGGGTCGTGCTCCCACAGGCGATCAGGGTGATCATCCCACCCACCGGCAACGAGTTCATCGCCATGATGAAAGACACAGCTCTCGTGAGCTTCCTGGGAGCGACCGCCTCCCAGCTCGAAGTGTTTCGCAAGGCGCAGCTCCTGGGGCGGGCCGACAACCGCAACCTCGAAGCCTTCATCGTCTCGGCGTTGCTCTATTGGGGGCTGACGACCGTGTTCACGTACTTCCAGGGCAAGCTCGAACGCCGCATGGGTACCGGGTATACCCGAGAGGGTCAACCCGTCAGAAAGGCGGCCGCCCATGGCTGAAGCAGTCGTCCGGATCGAGGGTCTCCGCAAGACGTTCGTCGACCTCGAGGTGATCAGGGGTGTCGACCTCGACGTCCACAAGGCGGAGGTCGTCGTCATCTGCGGACGCTCGGGTTCTGGGAAGAGCACCCTTCTCCGGTGCGTCAACTTCCTGGAGGAACCGACGGCCGGAACCATCGAAGTGGCGGGGATGAAGTTGGGGCCGGGTCTCCCCACGCGCACACGCCGGGACCAGATCCGGGCTCTGCGGATGCACGCCGGGATGGTGTTCCAGGACTTCCAGCTGTTCCCCCACATGACGGCCATCGGCAACGTCATGGAGGGCCCGGTGACGGTGAAGAAGATGGAGAAGGAGGAGGCGCGGTCCCAGGCGATGCGGTATCTCGAACAGGTTGGCTTGGCCGACAAGGCCGAACAGCACCCGATCAGATTGTCGGGTGGACAGAAGCAACGTGTGGCGATCGCCAGAGCGCTGGCGATGGAACCCGACGTGATCCTGTTCGACGAACCCACCTCGGCGCTCGATCCCGAGCTGACCGGTGAGGTTCTGGCGGTGATGAAGAGCCTGTCGACCGACTTCCACAAGACGATGATGGTGGTCACCCACGAGATGGCGTTCGCGCGGGAGGTGGCCGATCGAGTCATCTTCTTCCACAACGGCGTGATCCTGGAAGAGGGCCCTCCCGACGAGATCTTCGCCGCCCCGCAGTTCGACGAGACGAAGCGGTTCTTCCAAGCCGTACTCTGAGGGCCCTCGCTTCGCTCGGGCCGTACTTGGTACTTGGTACTTGGTACTTGAGGCTCCCCCTCCGTCGCCTGCGGCGACACCTCCCCCGCTGGGGGAGGAGACTCGTTGGCGGCGGGGTGTTGGGGGTTCGTGTTTCTCCCCCCAGCGGGGGGAGTCCGGCGGAGCCGGGAGGGGGGAGAATGGGGGCCCTCGTTTCGCTCGGGCCGTAA
>Ga0224510_10001521_pt1 | contig 15164 bp, 17 predicted proteins | sample SF_May12_sed_USG_FD_170161 | JGI IMG/M metagenome (GOLD analysis project Ga0224510, IMG submission 170161) | Sediment microbial communities from San Francisco Bay, California, United States - SF_May12_sed_USGS_4_1 | ecosystem: Environmental > Aquatic > Marine > Sediment | place: USA: California... | reverse complement strand
GCTGCACCGCCGCCTGCGCCGCCGAGGCCCCCAAGGGCCACCAAGTCTGCAAAACGCGACCTGCTGCCTGCGTTCCCTGTTGCGCCTGAAACCCCCGTGCCCCCCGCCCCTACAGAGTAAGTCACTGGGACGAACAACAGCATTTCGGCGACTAAACACTCCCCGCCACCGCCACCGCCCGCGCCGCCCACGCCGCCTGCTGCCCTGCCTCCCCCAGCGCCGCCGCCTGCCTGTACTATGGCCTTTGCCCTAACTCCAGGGAATATGGGCGTAAAAGTTCCGGTACCCGAAGTTATGACCGTCCTTCGGAGTAGCCTCCCGCTGACAATCGGCGCGGTACCCGCTTGGTAGATACCGTTATGCATTACAAGTCACCGCCTTCGACGGTAACGTTAAACGTCTCTGCGTTATGGGTCGACGCACGGATGCTCCAGCCCGTCGCTAGGTTCAAAGGCAGCTTATCTAGGTTAACCGCCTCGATAATGCCGTCTTCAAAAGATTTAACTGTGGCCGAGGGAGTGATTGCACTTACCGCAAATTCGTGGAACAGACGTGCATTAGAGCCGTCGTGGAGGAAAATCCGCACCATCCCGGCAGTAGTGGTGCCGGTCGCTTTCGCCGCTATCCGGCGAATACGGGAACCGCTAGCCCCCGCGGTAAACACAGTCACAATGGTTCCAGTGCCGTCGCGATTCGTGTTAGCCGCTGAAACTTGCGCGACTTCACAGCGCGGGGTTCTTACAAATGCTGGCGTATCGGCCATTTAAAAGCCTCCTTGATTAATGAGTACGACAAAGGCGTAGGCCGGGGTGACCGAAGTTAATCGCCAGTTAGTAGGGTCGAGACTAGGGTCTGTCGAACTTACACTCGTTGCCGTGATTTTTCTGTAGGTCAGCTGGTTAGCTGGGGCTAGCACTGCGTCGTACAGGTCGTAAGTCGTACCGGTCACCCACAATGGTGCACCGGAAGCGTTTGCGGCTATCGTGGCACTGCCTTCTGCTTCGGCTGCTGAGTCCGCCGCGTCTGATGCACTGGCCGCTGCTGCCGTTGCGCTGGTCTCCGCTTCTACCGCGTTATCGTACGCATTGTCAGCTATATCATCTAATTCGGTTTGGTAAGTGGGTAGCGCGGTAAGAAACGAATCTGCCCGTGCCCTAAAGTTGGTCGGGTCGCTACGCTGCGGTACCGGTGTCGGTAACGGGGTCGCTGGGGTTGGTGGCGTTGGCATTAACTTAAACCCTCAACTTCTAAGGAGTAATACGATATTGTAGGGTATGCGACATCCAATGAAAAATCTTTATAGAACCCGTAAATAATCAGAGGCTCTAAGCCCGCGTCGTTATCGGCTATCCAGACCACCGGCGTCCTTAAAACGCTAGTTAGTTGGCGGTGAACGTAGTTGGCTCTATCTTCGTCAATTTTAAACCGAGCCCGCATGGTCTTCGAATATCGGCGCTCCTCGACTTGAATAACTCCCGTGCCGCTATTCTCTACGATCCGGGAAAAGTCGCGAATGCCTGCCGAGGCCCCGTATTCAGTAACGCCTAATTCGTAAACCTGCCCTATAACACATTGCCCGACCTGAACAGATACATCGCTTCGGATCGTGATTGTCAACTCCCCGGCCCCATAGGCTGGCAAGTCATTGACGACTAGGGATTGTTTTCTGTTGATGGGCTCAAAGAAATACATATACCAGTCGAACAACTCCTCGTCATCTAGCGAGTATGTTTCGTCGTAAACGGTTGTTCCGCCTGGGGTGTCCTTCATGACGACCTGCACCCCTGTGGCGTCCAGCTCACCAAGGTATAGTGAGCTGATAACCTGACCCGGCACTAGGGTTACCTCAATCTCGACCGCGGATGCCCCTGTCTCAACCGAAACGGTGTTACTCCGCGTGTCGAACATCGCCCATTTGTTCGTAGGGTAAAACTCTTCCCAATTCGTGTCGTCGTCCTCTGGTGGGGTCGCAGTCGTCCCGGCCACGATCCGGTTATATATCATGTGGGTCGTGGCCCGGTAGGCTTTATCGTTCAGAGCGTAGGCTGTGCCCGCGTTCCAAACAACTTCGCCGGTGTCCGGTTCAGGTATGGAGCTTGCAGTGAGGATTGAGTCCGTAACCGTTACAGGCTTAATGAACTTCATGTTACCGTCCTAAAGGCCAGTGCGTCGCCGTCGTCGAAACGGTTCATGTACGTGGTTAAGGCGTTGACGTTACTTGCCACAACGGCCAATCCCGCCTCCAGAGACCCCCGAATGGCGTTGCCTGTAGACTCCACGGCTGTCTTAACTTCCTTCGTTCCGATGTTGAGTTCCTCTAACTGCCGTTGCTGGGCCGACTGGTACTCGCTTTCTTTTTGTGCCTGGGTAGAGAAATTCTCCAGCAATGCGACTGCAGGGGCTCCCTGAGCAAGATCCTCGAGAGTCATTTTCTGAGACTCTAAGAACGTCGCAATCTCCGCAAACTGAGGTGCAATCTCCAACAAAGCAACTAATTGTTGCTGCCCTAGTTGCGTGTTTAAGTCCCTAGACTCAACCAACTTCCTGAACTCCGCGGCGCTAGTAAGCCCTTCGGTGCTGAGCCCTGCGGTTTGGAAGTAGTCGATAAACTCTTTAGCTTTGAGGCCCGCTTTTTCGGCTTCGGTATAGTAGCTGCTGACGTAGGCTTGGGCCTTAGAAGAAAAAGCGTCAATACCGCCCGCCATCCCAATGATGCTAGACAGGGCCTCGTCGGACGCAGAAGCGAGCGAAGTCATTGCCATCTTGATCGATGACAGTTGTCCCTGGAACAGACCTACTCGGTCAACTAGAGCAGCGATGCCTTCGGTGGTTGCCGCGTCCCCTAGCTTGTCAAACTCGGCTTTGACGTAAGTTGGTAAATTAGTGAGCGACTTGATTGCCTGGAGCGTGAGGCCGTCGAAGTCCTTTGTGAACTCCTGGAACGCCTGCCCTGCGTCTTTGGTGTAGAGTTTGTAACCCTCGCCAAACAGCGCGGCTACTTCTTGGGCACCTCTGAAAATGGTGGCGTCCGCTGCCGACGCGTCTTTGTTGTCAGCCGCGAATTTGGCATTTGCGCTGAAGCCGCCCGCGCCGCCGAACATCGTATCTAGTTTGTTGAGCGTGCCCACGCTCCCTAAGGTCATAAACCTTAGGGCGTTGTCGGTTTCTCCGCTGAAGTTACCGGCCAGGTAATCACTTCTGTCCGTAGTCGCCCCAAACATGTCCGCGTTTACCGCGGAGCCTAAGTGCGGGGTTTTCTTGTGCTTGACCGCGCTAAATAGCGCCATGGCAGCGGCCATGTATGGCATTGCTTGGCCGAGGGCTCCGGCAATGTTACCTAAGCCGTCGCTCATGCCCCCCGGCAAAAGGCCCCCTACTTTGGAGAACAAAGAGCCCATCCCGCCTGCGGCTTCAGAAGCGTTAGCAGATCCGGTCAACCCAAACAGCCCCCCTATCGCCCCGGTGATCCCCCTCTGGACCGGATCAATCATCAGCTTCAGGGCTGTGGTCTTGAAGGTGTTCTTTAGCCCGTCCCAAAAAGTTTGAAAGAACCCTTTGCCCGACTCAAACGCGCGGAACAACGAGTCGGTTAGGCCCTTGCCTATGTCTTCCGACAGCTTAGACATTTCCTTCTGGGTCTCTTTAATCGCTTGCAACTCGGCTTTTTGGCCTTTGAGGCCAGCCAGCTCGCGGAGGTCTTTAGCCATTGCACGGTATTGAGCGCCTAACTCGAAGTTGAGGTCTCTTTCCTCTGCAATAGCGGCTAACTTCTCGTAAGTTGCAGCTGTCTCTAGGTCCTTAGCAATAGCGAGTTTTTCCGACGCATCCTTGGCACCTCTCATCTCGGCAATAGAAGCCTTGACGGCCTTGACCTCGTCGCGTACTTTGTCCGCCTTGTCTTCTAAGGCTTCGGATTCTTTAATCTTAGCAATGGCCGCTTCTGTGGAGGCTTTCTCGGCGAGCTTCTCCAGCTTGATCTGGTCTTTGAGGGCTTCGTTCTCTTCTAGGCGAGCCTCGTAGGCTTTCAGTTCAGCCGCGGTCAGCGCGATCTTTCCCTGCCTACGCGCGTTCTGCACCTTGAGCATTTCTTTTTCAGTCTCGGTCAACTCACGCCCGAGACTGATTTGCGCTTTGAGCAGTTCGTTTTCTTCGTCGGCTTTCCTGAGGAGGCTTTGATATTCTTCCCGAGCCCTGTTGTATTTCTTCTGGGCTTCAGTCTGTTTATCGAGCGCGTCGACGGTCTTAAGCTTTGCCTGGTACTCGGCAACCTGTGCCTCTGTGGCTGCTGTCTTCCCTGCGGCCCGCTCCTGTTCGAACTTCAAAAGGGCTTTTTCACCTTCGGACAAGTCGCGTCCTAACTTGACCTGCATCTGCTTCATTGCAATGTCCGCGGACACCTGCGCGTTCAGCTTGGCGAAGTTATCTTGTGCCTTCTCCAACTCTTTGTTCTGTGAGCCAATCGCATCTTTAAGTAGAGTTACGCCGCCTTGAGCCTCTGATTGCTGACGGGTAAACTTAACCATTTCGGCGACGTTTTCGCTAACCGATAACGTTCCCTGCTTCACCGCGTTTTTGAACTGGACATAATTGTCCGCCATGTTCATCAGTGAACGTGACCGTGCGTCCTGCGCTTCCATGTCCCGCGCGGCTTCTTCTCTGAATTGCCGATTAATTTCTGCGACTTGCGAAAATTCTCCGCGTGCAATAGCCGCTAACTGTGCGGCCTGGGTTGCCATAAACTTAACTACCAAACTTATGTTGTGGTATACCTCGGATAAGAGGGCCAACAAGACCCCCATCGGCCTGCCTATTGAGACAATGACCGCATCTAAGACGCTAAAACTAGAGGAAAACGCGACGGTCTCCTCTTTTGAGTCTTGGAGCGCATTTCGAACCAACCCTAGAATGTCCGCTATGCCGCTCAGGCTATGAGCGATACTTGAAAATACGCCGGTCGCTTTGTCTAACTCGGCTAATAGTTGTTGGACCTCGTTAGTTACTTTCTGCAGCGCCCCGCCGATAGTAGGCGGCAGAGCGTCCGCCTCGGCTTGCAGCTTGATGAACATCGGGATGAGGGCGTTACCCACCGTGGCCGCGGTAAGCTCGCCCGCTTCAGCCATCTTCCGTAGTTCGCCTTGTGTGACGCCAAGCGATGTGGCTAACGCTCGCATTAATCCCGGTGCGGCTTCGTTGACCGAGTTATACTCCTGCCCTCTCAGGACCCCAGAAGCTAGAGCCTGGGAGAACTGAATCATTGCGCTCGATGCTTCGGTTGTCGTTGCCCCAGATAGCCTAAGCGATGCAGCCATCGCGCCCGATATGGCCTTAACCTCGTACATCCCCCCGCCCAGTTTCTCAATGGGGTCAACCAAACGGGTGTAGAGGGTGGCCGTCTCTTTCAGCGGCGTGTAGTTCCTTTGAGCAAGGTCTGATATGTCCTTCAGGCCCTGAGCAAACTGCTCTTGTGATCTGGTTACCGTCTTCAGTCGGTTTTCGACTGCGAGGAGGCCATCAGCTAAGTCAACTAGAACCTTGCCCATCCCGAGCAAAGCCAGAGACCCAAATATCCGCCCCATAGACGCGGCGGCGGTTTCGACTTTAGATATGGACCCGCTAACTCGGTCCATATCCCTAGTGAACCTGGCAATGTCCGCTGCCATCTGAATAATGAGGTCACCGACTACCACGAATTGCCCCCTTTTTAGCCGTCGGCCTCTTTACCCTTGCAGAAAAAGCCTTCCTAATTCGGTCCGCTACTTCTTCCCTGTCCACCGTTACTGGCTTAGCCCACGGCGCAGGGGAATTAGGGTCTTCGAATTCGGACCTGTAGACCACATAAGTCCTCGATAGGTCTCGTAAAAGGTTAATCTCCCAAGGCTGCAATTCTAACCCATTAAGGGTTTGCCAGGATAGTATCTCCTCAAAAGACAGTATAGACGGCCCACTAACCCCCGATACTGTCATGCCCAGACTGAAAAAATGCTGGAGATACAGCCACCCTAGGTGGACGGGCGGCATGTCGACAAGATTCTTGCCGTCCTCGGATATGGTGCTCCACCGGCTACGCTTGGATCGTGAGCCGGTGGAGGATCTAGAGGCCGTTTTCGGCACGGCGTGAAGCCATGCCAAGTGGGTGACGTAGAGGCTAAGTTCGTCCGTTACGGACGCTTGAAGTTTCCCCAGTCACCTAGTTTCGCGTTTATTTGGTCAGCGATAAAGCCAATCGTTGTATCGGAGTAAATCGCCAAATGCTTGTCGTAACCTTGCAGACCGTCATAGTCAACGTCGATGCTTTCAGTAACCAAGGCCAAAAACTCTGCCTGGTTGCGTTGCATCTCATCCGCTGTGAATTTGACGCCTTTGCCCTTAGATACCTTCGCCATCAGCTTGTCACTCTTGGCTTGTTGGGCTTGTAAGAACTTCTTCGACCCTGGGCCGTAGACGGTCACCATGCAGGGCTTGCCTTCGTGGGCTAGCGGCTCGTCGTCTGCGTCATGCAGTTGAAAGGTCAGGGTTTCAGCTACTGCGCGGGTTTTGATGTTTAGCACTTTGGCTCCTTGTGGTTAAACGGCCCCGGTGGATCCGGGGCTCTTAAATTTAGGTTGCTAGGTCTTCAACGACACCGGTACCGTCGTCAGATGTGGTCAACTCCAGCATAATGCTGGCGGAAGTCACTTGATCGACATTACCGACGCCGACCTTGAAGCTCATTATTTGAGCTTGGAAGTAATAAATGTCCCCGTTCTGGGTCGTCAACTCAAACGAGTAGTTGTCGTCGGACAACGTACCGGCCTTAGCTATAACCTGCCCAGCGTCGTCGGTGTCTAGGCCGAGCTGCAGGGACATTTGGCCCTCGTTATACGAACCTTTGAGCTTGACGGTACCGCGTGAACCGACAGGGTTATGTGTGACGAGGTTATACTCACGGCCAAACTCACCAAGATCAGTGATTTCGCCGATGGTGGTAAAGGTCAAAGCGGCATATCCTGCCACATCGAAAGTTGCGGGGGTGCTGGCCGACACCGCTAAGGTGCTACCGGCAGAGGTGCGAACGGCCATAATATGGGCTCCTAAAGATTAAACCGACTCGGAATGAGTCACTCGGTATTGTAACGCTCTTTGGAATAGATCCAAGTCCCCATCATAGTTATCGGCGCTCTGGTTTATTTGCCTTGTGGTCGGGTATAGGCCATGGTCCGAAACAAAATTGACTTTGTTATCTACCGCTTGGCTTATGGCCGCGACTAACTCAAGAAGCTTCGGGTAGTCTTTCGCCATCGCCATGACGTTAACCGTCGATGTAACGTGCACAGGGTTAGAGCCGTTAGAGAAGGAGTGCCGATAGGTTTTGCTCTCCAAGCTGTAAACGATGGCAGAAAACCCATAGTCCAAAGGCAAAACTACCGGGAATATCCTGGTACTAACAATGTCGGTAACGTCTGTAGATTCCGTCAATAACTGATAAACGATCTTTTCAGCGCTCATGGTCTACCCTCCGTTGCTGCTTCTGGATCGGGCACATCAATTCCGTGTTTCGTCTTAAGCCGCATCCTAATGTACTGCTGGACTTTGGCAAGTGCCGCCGATTTTGATATTGAGAATGCCAAGGTCGCAAAACGTCTTGGGGCAGAGCCAGGATGATCGACAGACCGGCGATTAGTTCCCTTGAGCGCTTTAACGCCGGGGCTCCTAACTTGGATCTTGTGTGCCTTGGTGCCGAATTCAACCATGTGGGCATAGAACGCTTTTGGGTCTCCGCCTTTGCCAGTTCCGACCCTCGCCTTACCTGTCATGAGTTTGGTGTAGTTGTCCACTCTTGCGTAAAACCTGACCGAGCGGGCTAGTCGGCCCGTCCTGGTGTTTATGTTGAACTTCATTTGCTGGGCAAATACTTTCGACCCAGCACGAAGCCCGCCTCTAAGTGCATTTTGCATGATCTTATGTGGCAGGGCCTTCAAGGTCTTGGCGACCTCTTTAAAGCCCTTTAGCTTAATCTCGCCTGCCATTACTCATGGCTCCACTCTTTGGTCGCGATCTTAAGTGCCCGGCGTCGTGCAATCTCCGTCACCGCGTCGACCTGCAAAATTCGACCGTCAAGCAGAGCCCTCATAGCGACTTTTATGTCACTGCGGTAGTGGACCCAGATTATAGATATTAGCCGGGACGAGTCGACTGAACTCCTAACCGACTCGTCAGGCGCTCGGAGATATAAAAGCTCCTCTACCTTAGCGAACACCGTGGCGACGTTTTCCCAGGCGTCCGCCACCGCCCCAGTGTCAGGGTCGCGGACCTGAGTAAGGCGCTGAAACGTCACTTTGCGGTCCATCTCAGAGGAAAGGAGGCTTCTTTGCGCGGGCATTACATCCCCAAATTGTCACGGGACGGCATCAAAAGGGTCTCGCCTGCTTTACGGTAAGCCTCAATTTCAGAGGGCGTGCCTGCGTCGAATTTGGCCCTAGCAAACATGACTAGCCCCGCGTAGACGGCGGGCTTGTCCGGGAGAACGTCCAGCTCCAAAAAGTCGCGTGCCTCATCCTTAATCACTTCGATCATCTGCGTGAGGAGGTCATCGTTATTGGTGTCATCCTCGGCGATGCGTAGTTCACGCTTCAGCTGGGCTAGGGTTATCGCTGCCATTGGGAGCCTCTTTGATAGCCTTCTTTAATGTGACCTTAGGGAAACACGTTAGGGCCGTTCGCCTGGAAGCATTCAGCACCTCTACCCCTTGCGCCTGTAAACCCCGAGCCAAGACCTCGAACTTCGGTGCCCATAAATTATAAGGCTGAGTCTTTGAAAGACCTGGGGCGGTGTGTTGGCCGAACCAATGATGTTGTCCTTCTGGACTAGCCGAACAGTCGTACCCAAGAAGAACTATTTTCTTTGCGCCCAATAAATAAGCCAAGTTAATCAGCTGGTAACCGCTGTTCCCACCTTGGTGAATTGCGTCGCCGGTGCCTAAGCCGGGCCGGTCTAACGATGGGATGTAATTGATTTTGTTCCGGTGGGCGATGCCTGCGTTTTGGGTCCATAGCGCACCGGCAAACCTAGAGGATAAAACCGCGTCGTGGTGCGTTGTCCACCACCGTTTATCGCACGCATATAGCACATCGGCGAATGGCACCATCCTATAGGTGTCGTTCGTGACTGCGATGGGGTGCTGGCCTTTTACCTCTCTGAGCTTTTGAACGTCCGCCTCGGTCAGTGACGGGCCGCTAGCCACAAGAAAGGCCGTTTTCCCTTCCCAGATACCTCGATTCGCCGGGAGCGACGACGCCACCGGTGGCGTGATTGGAGTTTCAAGTCGAATTAACTTAAGTTTGGTCAGGTGTGCGGCGTGGTTCACCGGTACCATAACGCGCCGGTTCCGGTGAACACTCCCGACAATAGGGTCGGAAAAACTTGCCAAGGCTACGGCGGAAACGTAATCATTCTCCATTAAGTAGCCTCACCCTTTTGGCTTCCCGATTAATGGCTTCTCTAACGCCTTCAGCCCCTAGGAACTTTGCGTTTTCCCGTGTCTTAATGTCTAGCCTTGTGGTCCATCGGGCCATGGGCTCGCCTGTTGGGTCTTTTGGTTTTCTTCCGCGTTTGATCGTTGTTTCCATGGGGATATTGTCGGCTCGATTCAGCCTTTTGTCAATACGCAAATGAAAAGGCCCCAAGGTTTCCAAGGGGCCTTAAGAGGGTCTCCAGTTTCTGGGGGCCAACTTGTTTTCAAAACTCTAAGGGTTTAGCCAGGGACGCCCACTCCTAATAAACGCCCCCGGCCTCTCCGCGACTTTTAGAACGTACCAGAAACGAACGCGGTGGGGCGATAAATCGTCAAGGCTAAACGCTCTTCGCACAGCAAGGTTGCTATGTTCTTCTTGAAGTTGTCGCCGTCTTCGTAGCTGATTTGAACAGCTGCGTCCATACGGTCCCAAACCTGAGCGCCCATCGTAAACGCACCGGCAAGGAATGTACCTTGCGCGATGGAGTTCGTGGCAACAACACGACGGCCCCAGAGAGTTGGACCTGCTATCGTCATTGGGTTGGCCAAGATGTAGGAATCCTCTAAGTTCTTGGTTAGCTCGATGGCTTCCCAGTCCTCAGGGTTCAACACAAAAGCGTCGACAGGGTACTCAGACAATTGAGCCTGGGTGATTGAACGGCGCAGGGTGTCGATGTACGTGTCGCCGGTCTGAGCGCGGGTGTATGCGGTGAAGTTTCCGCTATCCAGAATACCGGAAATGTTGCCGCTAGAACCATTACCGTTCAAAAGCTGGTCTTCCTCTTCCAGCTTCAGGCCGTACATCAAGCGCCCGTTGACATAGCTCTGAAGCTGTGGGGCATCGTCCAACACCTGACGGGAAACAGGAATCCAGTGGGCCAGCGTCACAACAGGTGCGTTAGCCAGCGTGAAAGTGATACCAGACTCAGGCTTCGTCACATTCTCGTAGTTAGGCGAGCTGTACTGTGGCCCTGCGTTGTTGGTGAACACGTTCTCGCGGGTGTACTGGATCAAGTTCGAGTTCGTGCGGCCAACGGGCATCAAATCCCGAATCGTAAAAAGGCGGTTCGGGTTGTTGATGATGCCAGGAACGCGCATGTCGGGCACCAAGGGCTGATTCTGGCCCGTGGCGTTAACAATCGCGGTCTTCATCTCGACGCGAGCAAACTTAGAGCGGCCTGAGGCCATGGCCTTGAATTCGTCTGAGTCCGTGAATTGCCTACCCAGGTCAAACGCCTTTTCAAGACGGGTTTCCTCGTAGCCAGCGGCCAGTTTACGCTCCAAGCCGAGGCACTTCTCTACCAACTCGCTGCAAGTGACCGAGAGGGCTTCCATTTGGGCGCGGGTTTCAGCAGCAACTTTACCGTTAGCAGCAGCCTCGCCAGCGGCTTTCTCTACGACAGTTTGCAACTCTTTGTTGTTCTTGATCAAGGTGGCCTGGTTTTCAGCCAGGGTCTTGATTTCGATGATCATGTCGGACATTTAGGTCTCCTTTGGCGCTTAATTGAGCGCAAGATTAATGGTGTTGGCTATGATGAGATCCCGCACACTATCCGGCAATGCCGTAGCCTCATCAGACTCACTCTGAGAAGCGATGCGCTTGATCGCGGAAACCGTGGCTTTGGCCTCCGCTCTTGAGAACCCTCTTGCGTCGCGCAAGTAGTCTTCAATCTCTGCAAGACGCCCGAACGAATCAAGCGCCGATTTAACTGTTGCTAGGTCGATTTTTGCTTGGCCGTCCGCCGGGAAGGTCACGACACTGACCTCTAGTAGCTTAGCCACGTTCTTGATAAGCAATCGGCCCGCTTTCTGCTCCTCATAGTCCCCTTGGTTGAGGCCCATAGATACCGAAAGGCCGTCCACGGTGCCATGTCTCATGCCCGCATGGATAGCTTGGCTGTTTGGGTTACCCTTGGTGAGTTCGCCTTCACCTAACAACCCTTCATCCGTTTGCGAAAACGAAAGCCACTTCCCCACGGGTAGCTCGTACTTGTTGTGATTTAACAACATTTTCGGCATGTCGGCTCGACCGGCTTCAATGTCAGATAGCACTTTGCTAAACGCGCCGGGCGCTATGGTGTCGCCGTGAGCATCGACCCCGTTAAACTTCGAGGCGTAGCCTGAAAATGTCCAGGCGTCGGAGTCCCTAGAAGCGAACTTCTGGATCGCAGAGCGGAATGATAAAGTCTTCTGCATACTACTCACCTGGAGGTGTCTCCTGAGGGTTAACCCCTATATTATCGCCTAGATTTTCTAAATACACCATATTGGCCTCGACGGTCAACTTTTCCCCGCCGGGTAATGGTGGGTCGTTCTCGAGTTGGCGCACTTCGTCCCGGGTCTTCAGGCCGTTTCTGACTTGCCTTTCATATATCTCAACGCGTTCTTTCAACGACGCAGCTAACAGAGCATCAGCAGAAGTTTCTACAACGTAACGGGCACGCTGAGCTGAAGTCATTACCCGGGCTCTAATGGCTTGGTCCAAACCGACTAATATGGGGCGTAGCCTGAACTTGTGAAACCCTTCTACGATCTGATGAATGCCGCTGCCCCACGACGTGCTTTTAGTGGAGTCGTTGAGGAGGATGCCTGGTATACCAAAGAACCTCGCTATCTCCTCAACACTAAACCGCCGTTGCGCGTCCATTTGCATATCGGCTGGTGTCAAATCTAGAGACTGGAACTTGGCATCCATCTCTAGAATCAATAGATCGTCTTCCCCGTCTTCTACTAACCCGGAGTAGTTAGCTCGAATTTGTTCGCGTTGCTTTGAAGTTAATAGCTTATCAATCATGAATACGCCAGGGCGTTTGGCCCCGCGTTTGTGAATCGATAATGTTCTGTCTGTAGTACCCTGCGAAACCGCCAAAGCGTTGCGCATAAACGACAGTCTATCCAGTCCGACTACCCCATTACCTTTATCGCGCCAGTGGAATATCGAGTCCTCTGAGTAGACGATAACTTTCTGGTCGACATAATACTTATACGCCAGGGATCTATCTCTTAATACCTCTACCTCCATTTGGTCTGGTGCTAAGGGCCATAGCTCGATAACTTCGCCTTTGTCGTTCAGCACTTTCCTTGCATAGGCGTTTCCGCGCATGACAAAAGACATAGCCATCTGGGTCCAGAACTCGGCGGGGGTGTGCCTGCGGTTCGGGGACTCGCTCATGAGTTTGGCTAGTTGAATGTCCCTAACTTGCTCTTTGTGGCCCTCAGGCCCCGATGCGCGTTTGTAGACAAACTTAGGGAGTGTCCCTATCGTGTCAGCCAGCAACTCTATCGCCGCCCAAACTACTGAATCTTGAAGCGCCCCATCTTGACCTAAGTCCGGTACCCTATTCTTCGTGGAAGTCGTTCGGATGATCGGTTCGGGGATCTGTACCCCCGTTTGGTCCGCCGTGGCGTTCGAGCCCCAGAACCTAAAACTTAGCAGGTTTGTGATAACGCCCATTACTCGGCCTTTTTAGGTTTCGAGCCCGAAAGGAACCCGTCTAAGTCGCCTATCTCCGCCAAATCCAGCGGCATAACCCCTACCGCCATCGCTAAGGCCACCATTCCATCTATTCTTCCGGTTGACTTCCGCTTAGTAAACTTCCGGTTACCCGCTGGGTCAGTTTCGACTTTGGCATTAGCCGCGCACATCGTGAGAATAGGGTTCTTGCCATGTGCCAGCCGCTTGGACAAAAGTCGTGTCTCTAATTCTCTAAGCGCAGGGGACATACTGACAAAGCCCTGACCAAAATCATGGAATTTCTCAAGCTCCGCCTCGTCTAGTCCAGCCTTTATCAGCCAAGGCTTCAAGAATCGCATATTGTAGCGGTCGAACCCTACTTTTGCGACATTATAGCGATCAAATATGCCCTTCAGGAATTCGGCTATGTGTGCGTACTCTATTGCTGGCCCAGGCGTCGTGTATAGAAACCCCTCGCGGTGCCAAACGTCATAAGGCACTTTGTCCATTGCGGCTTTGTCGGCTAAACCTTCTTGGGGTAGCCAGAAATAAGGCTCCACGGCCCCCGATTCGCTCACCATTACAAACGCGGTAAGGTCAGCCACGCTCGATAAATCGAGACCGCAATATACAGGCTCGCCGGGCTCTATTACCGCGGGGGTGCCGTTGGAATCCCAAACTGATTTAGATACGAATGGGCTAAAGGATTCGATTCGCTGGTTTAGTATTAAGTTTCTATAGCTCGCTTCCATACTGGGCATGCGTTTGGCCCTTTGAGCCTGACGCATCACTTCATCTTTATTCATGAATACGTCGTAATGCGGGTTGGCTTGCCTAATAGTAGTCTCTTCAAAAGGGTCTGCATTGATGTCCGCGGTATATAACACGCATTTGACCGTTGGGTCTCCGCCCTCTAATGCGTCGTCTATAAGCGTCGATAATAAATCCTTATCGCTGGCCGCTTGGGTGGATATTACTATTGAAAGCGGAGAATCTTGAGCCGCACTGGCCGTTTCTAGTGCGTCATATAACTCGGACCGTGGGCCTCTGGTTTGCCCGAGTTCGTCGTGGACATTGAGGGCTGGCGAAAGACCAAAAGCGGTTGATGCGTCCGCCGAAAGCGCCCTATATACCGTTCCTAGTTCTGGGCACAATAGTTGCTTAGCTGTGTCTCGGATGTTCATCACCGCGGAAAGTTCCGGGGACATTCGAACCATCTTTGCGGCTAGTTCAAACAGCACTGCCGCCTGGTCTCGGGACTGTGCAGCGCTGTAGAGCTGCGAATTAGGTCTAGCCTCCGGCCCCGCTAGGTGGAGCAAAAGTAGGCAGGCCGAAAAGGCGGTTTTCGCGTTTTTCCGCCCCATGGACAGAATGAACGTCCTTGTGGGGGTGTCGTAAATCATCTCAAGCCACCGGCGCTGTTCTGCCGTCAGCCTAAGGGGTTGGCCGACCAACCTACCCTCCGGGATACGGATGTACTTCTCCAACCACCGGGCGTTACGTTCTGACCTCTTAAGAGGTATCACATCTCCCACGGCTTTTTATCCGCGACGTTGCCTGCGGAGTGGTTGCGTTTCTTGGTGGCCGCGTTACCCGCGGTTAGCCGAGTGCTCTGAGACAGCCGCAGCTTAGTGCTAAGCATGGAAAGGCTGGCCGACGTCCTGCTCTGCATCGCAAAGATCGGGTTTTGCATCGGTGCGCCGGTTTTGGGGTTAGTGACGATCAGGGGCTCGCTTTCCGCTTGTTCCTGTATCCGGTGTAGCAAGGCGAACTGTTGGCAATACGCAACAAGTAGCGGGATGTCACCTTCGCTGAACCAATCTGGGGGAAAGTCGTTCACGATCTTGCGCCAAATCTTGGTTTCGGCCTTCGATAGCTCTGGGGGCGGCTGGTGGCCTTTACAGAGGTCACTAGTGTCTAACCCTTGCTCCCTTGCGGCATCTAGAGCCGCCTTTCGGGCCGCCAAATCTGCCGCGGACGGCCTGCCACGTTTCGCCATGCTTGTTTCTCCTTGTTTCGGGGATTTTCTTGTGTTTATCAGCTAATTCTCGGGGTTTTCCCTTAGAAAAGCAACATGTACCGACAAAAAAAGACACAGCTCTATATGCGTTATAGGAATAAAGGGCCAAATTGATATGCGGAAAAAGCATTTGACGGTCGGCTAAAAATTGTGTTGTAAAAAGGCTACACCCCCGTTCTTAGGCTTTATGAAAAAAGAGT
>Ga0224510_10001520_pt1 | contig 15165 bp, 14 predicted proteins | sample SF_May12_sed_USG_FD_170161 | JGI IMG/M metagenome (GOLD analysis project Ga0224510, IMG submission 170161) | Sediment microbial communities from San Francisco Bay, California, United States - SF_May12_sed_USGS_4_1 | ecosystem: Environmental > Aquatic > Marine > Sediment | place: USA: California... | reverse complement strand
CGGTGCCCGACTTGTTCTCGGCCACCGCGGCGGCCCATTCGCCGGCCATCGGGTCCTGGCCATCGGTGGCGACGGGGGCGGTGCTGTTCTCAGCGGACATAGGCGTCTCCCAACCGGCCTTGGTCGGGGCCGGAGATCAGTCGATCGATCTTGATCGCGTAGCGGTTGTTGGCGGTGCCGTAATGGCAGTCGAAAAGCGGCACGCCGTCGACCCGGGCCTGGATCGCGGGATCCAGATCCAGTTCGATGAAGTCCCCCGGCTTGAAGGCCAGCAACTGCTCGAGCGTCGCCTGCGCCGTGGCGAGATCGGCCACGAGCTCGACCTCGGCGGCCTGGATCTGCGTCTTGAGTAGATCGAGCCAGCGCTCGTCGGGCTCCCCCGCGTCGCCCTGGACCGCGCTATAGAGCACGTCGCGAATCGGCTCGAGGCTCGCGTAGGGGATGCAGAAGTGGATCGCGCCCGAACTCTCGCCGATCTCGAGCGTGAAGCTGGTGGTCACGACGATTTCGCCGGGCATCGCGACGTTGGCGAACTGGGGCTGCATTTCCGAGCGCTGGTACTCGAGCTCGAGCGGGTAGATGCCGTGCCAGGCCTTCGCGAACTCGGTCGTGATCAGCTCGACGAGGCGCCGGATCACGCGCAGCTCGGTCGGGCTGAAATCGCGGCCCTCGATGCGGGTGTGGAACTTGCCGGCCCCGCCGAACAGCGAATCGATCACCGCGAAGACCACACTCGGGTCGCAGACGATGAGCCCCGAGCCGCGCAGCGGCTTGACGCTGACGATGTTGAAGTTGGTCGGCACGACGATCTCGCGCAGGAAGGCGCTGTACTTCTGCGCGCGGACGGCGCCGATCGAGATTTCCGGCGCCTTGCGAATCAGTTTGAACAGGCCGCTGCGGATGTTGCGTGCAAAGCGTTCGTTGACCGTCTCCAGCGTCGGCATGTGCGAGCGCACGAGGCGCTCGGGGTTGGCCAGGTCGACCTCGCGCACGCCGCCCTGAGGCACCTCGTCGGGCTCGGCCTGCTGGCTCTCGCCGGTGATGCCCTGAAGCAGCGCGTCGACTTCGTCTTGCGACAGGATCTGCGGGTTCATCGTGGGCCTGCGCCTTGCCCTATTGGATGATGAAGTTCGAGAAGTGCACCGCGCGGATCGGCACGCCTTCTTCCTCGTCGCCGGCCGCCGGCACGCGCTTGGCGGCCCCCGGCTTGGGCAGCACGATCTCGTAGCCCAATGGCTTGAGTGCCGCGGCACGCAACTCGAGCGCGAGCCGCACCTTGCCGTCGTGCTCCATCAACTCGCTGGCGGTCTTGCTGGCCAGCACGAGCAGGATGTTGTTGCGGATCACGGGCATGTAGGCCTTGAGCAGGTCGCCTGCCTTGGGGTCGGCGAGCTCGAGCGTCATGCCCACCTGGGCATAGCGTTCGGCGTCGCGATCGGCCAGGTTCACGGTGAAGGGATCCAGCGGCGCGAAGGTCGGCGCGTTCTTGACATCGGGCCGGGGGGCCTTGTCGTGTTTGTCGTCGCCATGCGCATCGGCGACGTCGCCGCCTTCCTCGGCGGCAGCCGCCGCAGCGGCGGCCGCGCGCTTCTTCATCACGTACCAGGTGGCGCCCCCGCCGCCGGCAGCCAACACGAGCAGGGCACCGGCGATCATCACCAGCAGCTTCTTCTTCGCGCGCAGGCCCAGCTTGACGGGCGCGGCGTCGGGGGCCTGTTCGTCTTGGGGTGCGGCAGCGGCAGCGGGCATGCGTCGGGGCTCCTGGGTGCGTGCCTTCGGCGCGCGCGAAACGGGTGCGCGCCGGGGCTTGCTTCGTGACGATTATTCGAAGGGCGGGTCGGGACGGATGCCGCGATAAGGGCCCGCTTTCGGCGCCTGCTCCACGCCTTGCCGCGGCCCGCTCAGGCGACCAGGTCGACCAGGCCGCGTCCCGCGGGGCGCAGGGTGTCGGCGCCGCCGGCCGCCCGCTCGTGTGCCGATGTCGTGCGCTCGCCCTGCGGGGGCTGGCGCTCGGGCGACGCTTGCGAGCCTCCGGACTGGCCGTCACGCACGCTGCCGCCGGTCAGCGTCAGGCCGCTGTCGTCGAAGGCCGCAGCCAGCACGGGCAGGCTGGCCTCGAGCACCTGGCGGGTGGCAGCCATGTCGGCGCCGAAGTCGACCCTGGCCTCGCGGCCCTCGAGCACGATGCGTACCGTCACCGGGCCCATCTCGGTTGGATTGAGCTGGATCTGTGCTCGCGAGACACCTTCCTGGACCAGCCAGCGAACCTGGGTGGCCAGCGCCGGCGCGAACGACGGGCTGTCGATCGGCGGGCTCACGTGGCTGTGCACGAGCGCCGCGGCGTTCTGCGCGGAGGCGGCCAAGCCCAGCCCCGGTGGCGTGGCGCCTGCCATGGCGGCGCCTGGCATCGTCGGCGTGAGGGGCTCGCCGTCGGGCGCGCGCGCGAACGATTCGCGGACCGCGTGGGCTGCCATGGCGAGCGCTCGCGCATCGGCAGCGTCGTGGCGGTCCGCCACGGCACCGGGCGGCTCGGCGCTTGCCGCGGTGATCGGTGCGGTGTCAGGAGGATCGGTCCGGGCCGCGGCATCGGTGCGATCGATCGTACCCCTGTGCGCTGCGCGTGCCGTGATGGCCGGCTCGCCGAGGGTGGCCTTGGCCGTGTCGATGGCGGAGTCATCGACCCCCTCAGCCGCCGCCTGCGACACGCCGTCGATGGGTGGCGCCGCTGCGCGCGCGGCGCTGGCGCTCGGGGGCACCCAGCCGGGCAGCAGGCTGTCGAGCGTCGGCGCTCCGTCCTTCGCACCGCCGGCCGGACACGCGTGGTCCGCGTCCTGCACGTCGGCCGCAGGGTCGGATTCTGCGCAGGCCACCGCGCCGGCCGGCCCCGCGCGCGCGTGCGAGCGCGTGGAGGCGTCGGCATCGCGGGCCGGGCGCTGGCCACGCGTCGCGCCCCGTGTCTTGCGCGTCGCCTGGTCATCGGAAGACTTCGGCGCAGCGTCGGCCTCGCCCGCATCGGCCGGGCTCGCACGCTCCTCGCCCGCGCGCTCCTCGCGTGCACGGGCGGCACTTGGCCTGGAGCCTCGCGCCTCGGCGGTGCGCGCATCGGCCAGACGTGCGTCGGCGGCGCGCGCGTCGCCCAGCATGTCGGCAAAACGCGAAGGCGCGACGGCGCCTTCGGGGGGCGGCGCGGCACCCTGTGCGGCAGGCGGCAGGGCAGGCGTCGTCAGGGCGTTCATCGCGGCCATCGGGTTCATGTCTGGGTTCCTTCGAAGTCGAGAGCGCCGCGGCGGCCGCGTTGCATCCGCAGCGCCAGTTCGTCGGTCGTGCGTTGTTCGCGCCGGTCGGCGCCGAGTTTCAGTTCGGCCTGGCGTCGCTCGATCAGCTTGCGCACCGAGGCCACGCGCAGTTCGTGAGCGGCGAGCGTGTCGTTGGCGCGCGCCAGTGCGTGATCGGCCACCGTGACTGCCTGGCCCTGCTGCGCGATCGCCATTTCCAGGCGGTCGGCGAACTGGCGGTAGCAACGCACGATGTCGAGTGCCGCGCCCCGCTCGTAGAACTGCGCATTCCAGCGCTGCTGGTAGTCGTCGCGGTAGGCGGCGAGCTCCAGTGCCTGGGCGCGCATCGCGTCGCGCCGCACGCGCGCCTGGTTGAACGCCGAGAGCGCGACATTGCGCTGCGCTTCGGCGTGTTCGAGCAGCATGGTCAGCGTGTCCATTGCGCGAGCTTCAGGCGCTCAGGCTGTCGGCCAGCTGCTGCAGGCTCGACGCGAGGTCGGCGCGTTCGTGCATGTCCTGCTGCAGCAGGTGCATCAGCGCGTCGCGCGCGCGCACCGCGGCATCGAGGTCGGCGTCGTGGCCGGGGGTGTAGGCGCCGAGCTGGATCAGGTCGCGCGCCTTGCTGAGCTTGGCCAGCATCGCGCGCGCCCGGCGCGCATGCGTCAGGTGCTCGCGTGCCGTGACGGCGGTCATCACGCGCGAGACCGATTTCTCGACGTCGATTGCCGGGAAGTGCCCGGCCTCGGCCAGGTCGCGGCTGAGCACGATGTGGCCGTCGAGGATGCCGCGTGCCGCATCGGCGATCGGGTCCTGCTGGTCGTCGCCTTCGGACAGCACGGTATAGAACGCGGTGATCGAGCCGCAGCCGTCGCGACCGTTGCCGCTTCGCTCGACCAGCTGTGGCAGCTTGGCGAAGCAGCTCGGCGGATAGCCCTTGGTGGCCGGCGGCTCGCCGATGGCCAGCGCGATCTCGCGCTGCGCCATCGCGTAGCGCGTCAGCGAATCCATCAGCAGCAGCACGTGCATGCCGCGGTCGCGATAGTGCTCGGCGATCGCGGTGGCGTAATGCGCGCCCTGCATCCGCACCAGTGGCGGCGCGTCCGCGGGGGCGGCCACGACCACGCCGCGCGCCAGGCCCTCGGCCTCGAGGATGTCCTCGACGAATTCCTTGACTTCACGGCCGCGCTCGCCGATCAGTCCGACCACGATGACATCGGCCGCGGTGTAGCGCGCCATCATGCCCAGCAGGACCGACTTGCCCACGCCGGTGCCGGCGAACAGGCCGATGCGCTGGCCGCGGCCGACGGTGAGCATCGCGTTGATCGCGCGCACGCCGGTGTCCAGCGGCTGGCGGATCGGGTCGCGGTCCATCGCGTTGATCGGGCGCCGGATCATCGGCTCGGCGCGCACGTCGTCGATCGGGCCGCGGCGGTCCATCGGTTCGCCGTGCGGATCGACGACGCGGCCGAGCAGGCCGTCGCCCACCGGCAGGTGCAGGCCGCGGTCTTCGCGACGCCGCCACAGGTGGTTCTCGACGCCCAGGCGCGGCGGCGCGAGTGGCGCGGGACGCGGCACGACGCGCGCGCCGCTGGCCAGGCCATGAACTTCGCCGGTGGGCATCAGGTAGGCGCGGTCGCCGTGAAAGCCGACGACCTCGGCCAGCACCGAACGCTGGCCGGTAGCGCTGACCTCGCATACGGTGCCGACGGGTGCGCGCACTCCGGCGGCCTCGAGCACGAGGCCGGTCACGCGCACGAGCGAGCCTTCCGCCTCGATCGGCAGCGGCACTTCGGCGTACAGCCGGATGTCGTGCAGGAAGCGCGACCAGCGATCGGTGCGTGCGGCACCCGGGCTCGTGAGGGGCATCAGGTCCCTTCCGCGCCGTTGTCCAGCGGCAGCGGCTGCCCGAGCGCGGCCGCAGCCTGCGCCCAGCGCGCTTCGATGCCGGCGTCGATGCGACCCAGCTCCGATTCGACGACGCACCCGCCGCGCGAGATCCTCGGGTCGGACAGCAGCCGGGCGCCGCGCGCGCGCAACACCTCGTCGGCACCGCTGGCCACCAGGGCCTGGTCGTCGGGATGGACATGCAGGCGGATGTGCTTGGCCGACAGCAGCACCGCCTCGACCGCCTGCGCGGCCACCGCGGCCACGAGCTCGGGCCGCGTGCTCAGTTCGCTGCGTACGACCTGGCGCGCCAGCGCCGTGGCGGTGCGTGCCACGGTGTCGGCGATCTGCGATTCAAGCTGCATGAATTCGGCGTCGAACGCGGCGACGATCGCGCCGATCTGCGCGGCCATCTGGGTGGCGAACGACTGCTTGAAGCTCTCGAGGGCGACGAGTCCGTCGCGGTAGCCGTCCTGGTAGCCGGCCTGGCGCGCGCTCTGCACCGCCGCCTGCTGGGCGGCCGAGCGGCGCGGGTCGTCCGGCGAGGCGGCACCGCCGCCGGTGTCGCCGAACGCATCGGGGCGCCAGCTCGAGAATTCCGAAAGCTCCTCGCGCGGGATGAACCGCGCGTGGGGGCTTGCCGCGGTGGTGCCGCCCCGCTCAGACGAAGCCGTCATCGCCGCCGCCTCCCAGAACGATCTGTCCCTCGTCGACCAGGCGACGCACGGTCTTGAGCATTTCCTTCTGCTCGGCCTCGACCTCCGACAGGCGCACCGGGCCGCGCGACTCGAGGTCCTCGCGCAGCGTTTCGGCCGCGCGGGTGGACATGTTCTTGAAGATCCTTTCGCGCAATTCGGGGGTCGCGCCCTTGAGCGCGACAACCAGCGACTCGCTCTGCACTTCCTTGAGCAGTGCCTGGAAGCCCCGGTCGTCGAGTTGTTCCAGGTCGTCGAAGGTGAACATGTTGTCGAGGATCTTCTGCGCCAGGTCGTTGTCCGCCTCGCGGATGAAGTCCAGTGCCGAGGTCTCGACCGAGCCGCCCAGCAGGTTGATGATCTCGGCGGCGGTCTTCACGCCGCCCCGCGATGCGCGACGCGTCTCGCCGCCGGCCACGAGCACCTTGGACAGCACCTCGTCGAGGTCTTTCAGCGCCGAGGGCTGGATGCCGTCGAGCGTGGCGATGCGGATAAGCACCTCGTTGCGCTGGCGCTCGCCGAAGCCCTTGAGGATCTGGCTCGCCTGCTCGTGGTCGAGATGGACCAGGATCGCCGAGACGATCTGCGGATGCTCGTTGCGCAGCAGTTCGGCCACCGCGCCCGGATCCATCCACTTCAGACTCTCGATGCCTGCGATGTCCTTGCCCTGCACGATGCGGTCGATCAGCAGCCTGGCCTTGTCCTCGCCGAGCGCCTTGTTCAGCACGCTGCGCACGTACTCGCCGCTGTCGGGCACCAGGATGCTCTGCTCGGCGGCCAGGTTCGTGAACCGTTCGAGCACGCCCTCGACCTTCTCGCGCGGGATCGCCTTCATGCGCGCGATGGCTTCGCCCAGGCGTTGCACTTCCCTCGGCTCGAGATGCCGGAACACGCCCGCGGCCTCTTCCTCTCCGAGCGACATCAGCAGGATCGCGGCGTCCTCGATGCCTTGTTCGTCGAGCGCGCCGCTCATCATGCTTCTCCCTTGACCCAGCCGCGCACGATGCTGGCCACCGCCGCCGGGTTGTCCTTGGCGATCGCGCGCGCGCCGGCCAGGCGCTGGTCATTGCGGGGTGCCTCGAGCATCGGCGTGGCGTTGCCGGGCAGCGCGACCGGCTCGTCGGCGACGACGCTCAGGCGCGCACCCTTGGCCGCAGCGGGTGCCGCGCTCGCCGCGGCCTTGAATGCCGGGCGCACGAGGCCGAACATGATCAGCAGCGCGACGAGCACCAATGCGGTCGGTGTGGCGCCGGTGCGCAACAGGTCGGCGAACCAGTCTTGTTGCCACACCGGCAGGTCGGCCGACTTGGGCAGCAGGGGCTCCGTCTTGAACGGCACGTTGATCAACTTGACCGAGTCGCCACGCTCCTTGGAAAAGCCGATCGCTTCCTGCACCAGCGCGGTGAGCTTCTCGACTTCGTCGTTGGACAGCGGCGTGGTCGTGGTCTTGCCGTTGGGCGCCGTCGTGACGCGGTGGTTGACGACCACGGCTGCGTTCAGGCGCTTGACGTTGCCGGTGGCATTGCGCGTCACGCGCACCGTCTTGTCGACTTCGTAGTTGGTCACCGCATCGCGGCGGGCGCTGGCTCCTGCCGTTCCGGTCGCGGCGGCCTGCAGCGGCTGGGCCGGGCCCGTGACCGGCGCGGTCGCCGGCACCGGCGGCTGGTTCGACGCGGCGCCGGGCACGCCCGAGGGCACGCCTTGCGCCCCCGCGCCCGATTCGCTGACCTGCTGGCTGCGCACGGCCGCCGGCTCGCTGCCCTGGTTCGGCTTGAACTGTTCCGAGGTCGACTCGGTCTGCGAGAAGTCGACCTCGGCGACGATCGTGGCGCGCAGGTTGTCGCGTCCGACGATCGGCTCGAGGATGTCGACCACGCGCTTGTGGTAGCTCTGCTCGATCTGCTGCAGGTATTGAAGCTGCTGCGCATCGAGCCCCTGGCCCGACGCGGCCTCGCTCGGACCGGACAGCAGCGCACCGGTCTGGTCGATGACGCTCACTGCCTTGGGCGTGAGTTCGGGCACCGAGGCGGAGACGAGGTGCACGATGCCGGCGATCTGCGCACGGTCGAGCGTGCGGCCGGGGTGCAGCGTCACGAGCACCGAGGCCGACGGTTTCTGCTGCTCGCGGAAGAAGCCGTTGGCCTGCGGCAGCGCCAGGTGCACGCGGGCGGCCTGCACCGCACCCAGCGCGAGGATCGAGCGCGTGAGCTCGCCTTCGAGGCCGCGCTGGAACGTCAGGCGTTCCTGGAACTGGGTCTGACCGAACTTGGCGTTGTCCATCAGCTCGAAACCGACGACGCTGCCCTTGGGCAGGCCGGCCGAGGCGAGCTTCAGGCGCGCGTCGTGCACCTGGCTCGACGGCACGAGGATCGCGTTGCCGCCGTCGGCGTGGCGATAAGGGATGTTCATCTGCGAAAGCTGGGCGATGATCGCGCCGCCGTCCTTCTCGGACAGGTTCGCGTACAGCACCTTGTAGTCACCGCGCGAACTCCACATCGACAGCGCGACCACCACGGCGGCGAGGCCTGCCGCCGCGAGGCCGAGCTTGAACTTCGCGCCGGCCGGCATCGCGGCGAAGCGATCGAGTCCGGCACCTTGCGGCGCCGCAGGTGCGGGCGTGCCGACCTGGGTCAGGGCGTTTTCCGTCATGGGCGCCATTGTTCGGCGCGGTGCGGCGTTTCTATAGCCAGAACAGTCGGCCAAAGGCGCGCCTGTTCGAAGCGATGCGACACGCGCTGCCGCCCTACAGTGCCGACCATGGCCCGCAACGGGTGGCATGCGCCATCACCGCGCGGGCGTGACAGGAGTCACGACTCATGGATGGCATCGGTTCGCTCAAACCCTTCGACTTCGCCCAGGCCGCCGCGCGCGCGGGGCTCGGCGTCGACGGTCAGCCCTTGTCGGCGCGCAAGGCGGCCGGTCCCCAAGGCGGGTTCGCGACGGCGATGGCGCAGGCGCTCAAGTCGATCAGCAACGAGCAGGTGGAGTCGCAGCGCCTGCAGCGCGAACTGCAGCTCGACAACCCGGCGGTCAGCCTGGAACAGACAATGGTGTCGATGCAGAAGGCCCAGATCGGTTTCCAGGCCGCGCTCGCGGTGCGCAACCAGTTCGTGCGCGCCTACACCGACATCATGAACATGCAGGTCTGAGGGCCGCGGGATGCGGCACGCGCATCCCGGCCTGAGGGATAGGCGGTTAACAGCCCCCGGTTCACACCGCTTATCGAGGACTCGCGAACCTCCAGTGCGAACGAAGATCGCTCCAAGACCTCAAGGAGCGTCCTCATGATCCGTTCGCTATGGATTGCCAAGACCGGCATGGAAGCCCAGCAGACCCAGCTGGACACCATCTCGCACAACCTGGCCAACGTCGGCACCAACGGCTTCAAGCGCGGCCATGTGGTGTTCGAAGACCTCATCTATCAGAACCTGCGCCAGGCCGGCGCGGCCAGCAGCGATCAGACCCAGCTGCCCACCGGGCTGCAGGTCGGTCTGGGCGTGCGTCCGGTGGCGACCTCGCGCATCTTCACCCAGGGCAACCTCGAGCAGACCTCGAACAACCTCGACGTCGCGATCAAGGGCCAGGGCTTCCTGTCGGTGCAGATGCCCGACGGCACCACGGCCTACACGCGCGACGGGTCGATGCAGGTCGACGCCAACGGCCAGCTCGTCACCAACAACGGCTACATCGTGCAGCCCGGCATCACGATCCCGGCGGGCGCGCAGAGCGTGACGATTGCGCCCGATGGCACCGTGTCGGTGGTGCTGAGCGGACAGGCCGCGCCGCAGTCGATCGGCCAGCTCACGCTGGCATCGTTCGTCAATCCGGCCGGGCTCGATCCCAAGGGCCAGAACCTGTGGGGCGAGACGGCCGCGTCGGGCGCCCCCAGCGCCGGCGTGCCCGGATCGAACGGCCTGGGCATGCTGCAGCAGGGCTTTGTCGAGACGTCCAACGTCAACGTGGTCGAGGAGCTCGTCGCGATGATCCAGACGCAGCGCGCTTACGAGCTCAATTCCAAGGCGATCCAGACATCCGACCAGATGCTGCAACGCCTGGGGCAGCTGTGAATCACCCCCGTTGCGGCCTCGCCGCTCCGCCTCAAGGGGGCGACGCCAGCGGCCCGGCAGAGCCGGATCCGCGGCGTCTGCTGGATGGAATCATGCGGTCGATCGCCGTCAGGGCCGCGGCCGTGTTTGTCAGCCTGCTTGCCGGCTGCGCCACGGTCAACGACTATCGCGTGCCGCCGGTCGATGTCGGCGCGATGCCGGCCGTCGTGCCGGCTGCACCGCCAGCGCCGGTGGCGGTCAATGGGGCGATCTACCAGGCCGCCGCGTACCGTCCGCTGTTCGAGGACCATCGCGCGCGCCTGCCCGGTGACACGCTGACGATCCAGATCGTCGAGAAGGTCAGCGCGAGCCAGAAGTCCACCTCGTCGGTCGACAAGAACGGCACGCTGGCCGGCGCGGTCACCGCGCTGCCCGGAATCAGCAGCAACTCGTTCGGCCGCGCGACGATCGGCGGCAACTCGGCCAACACCTTCGGCGGCAAGGGGGCCACCGAGAGCAGCAACGACTTCAACGGCACGATCACCGTGCTCGTGACGGGCGTGCTGCCCAACGGACATTTGCTGATCCAGGGCGAAAAGCAGATCGGCGTGAACGCCAACGTCGACGTGCTTCGCTTCTCGGGCCAGGTCGACCCGCGCGCGATCCAGCCCGGCAACAGCGTGCCCAGCACGCAGGTCGCGAACGTGCGCGTCGAGCACCGCAGCCGCGGCCAGCAAGCCGACGCCCAGGTGATGGGGCTGCTGTCTCGCTTCTTCCTCAGCGTGATGCCGATATGAGACCCCCTGGCTCACTTCGTTCGCGACCCCCGGGGACCGATCAGGCTCCCTTCGGGGCCCATGGGGCGCGCCTTCCTTGGGGTGGCCCGGCGGAAAGCGATCACGCCGTTCGCCTCCTGCAGCGCGCGTTGCGTGTCCTGATCGCGTTAGCCGCGCTCGCAGCGAGCGCCGCTCTGTGGTGGCCCGTCCCGGCGCATGCGGCCACACGCATCAAGGAAGTCGCGTCGGTGCAGGGCGTGCGCAGCAACCAGCTCGTCGGCTATGGCCTGGTCGTCGGGCTCGATGGCACCGGTGACCAGAGCCAGGGCGTGCCCTTCACCGCGCAGAGCCTGGCGGCGATGCTGCAGCAGATGGGGGTGGCGGTGCCGCCGGGCGTGCAGCTGCAGGCCAAGAACGTGGCCGCAGTGATGGTCACCGCGTCGCTGCCGCCGTTCGCGCAGCCCGGCCAGGCGATCGACGTCAACGTGTCGTCGCTGGGCAATGCGAAGAGCCTGCGCGGCGGCCTGCTCGTGGCCACCCCGCTCAAGGGTGCCGATGGCCAGGTCTACGCGATGGCGCAGGGCAGCCTGATCGTGGGAGGCGCCGGGGCCTCGGCCGCCGGCTCCAAGGTCACGATCAATCACCTGTCGGCCGGCCGCGTGCCGGCCGGTGCCACCGTCGAGCGCGCCGTGCCCACCCCGCTGGCGCAGGGCGAGTACCTGCAGCTCGACGTCACGAGCGCTGACTTCGCGACGGCGCGCGACGTTGCGCGCGCGATCAACCAGGCCAAGGGCGAGGGCACGGCCTGGGCGCAGGACGGTCGCGTCGTGCGTGTGCGTGCGCCGCAGGACATGAATGCCCGCGTGGCCTTTCTCGCCGACATCGAGAACCTTTCGCTCGAGCTTGCGCGGCCCGCTGCGCGCGTCGTGCTCAATGCGCGCACCGGCTCGATCGTGATGAACGAGGCCGTGACGCTCGCGCCTTGCGCGGTGGCGCACGGCAGTCTGGCGGTGACGATCAGCAACACGCCGGTCATCAGCCAGCCCAACGCGCTCGCGCAGGGCCAGACGGTGCAGGCCAGCAAGGCCGACATCTCGATCACGCAACAGGGCGGCTCGCTCGTGCAGATGCCCGCAGGGGCCAAGCTCGCCGACGTCGTCAAGGCGCTCAATGCACTCGGAGCGACGCCGCAGGACCTGCTCGCGATCCTGCAGGCGATGAAGAGCGCCGGTGCGTTGCAGGCCGAGATCGAGGTGATCTGACGATGACCGCCAGCCTGCGCGCCGATCCCCTGCAGAACCTGCGCAGTATGGCCGCGCGCGACCCCAAGGCCGCGATCAAGGAGGCGGCCAAGCAGTTCGAGGGCCTGTTCATGCAGGAGCTGATGAAGTCGATGCGCCAGGCCACGATGAGCTCGGGCCTGCTCGACAACGAAGGCACGCAAATGGGCACCGAACTGCTCGACACCGAGTTCGCAGGCAAGATGACCGGCCTGAAGGGCGGCCTGTCCGAGGCGATCGCGCGCCAGCTCGAGCGCCAGACCGGTCTGACCCGCGAGTCCGCGACATCGCCGCCGGCGAACAACACCGTCACGCAGCGCACGCCGCTGCGTTCGCCGGCCAGCGCGAGCGAGTTCGTTGCCCGCCACACCGAGGCCGCGCAGCGAGCCGAGCGGCAGACTGGCATCCCCGCGACCTTCATGGTCGCGCAGGCGGCGCACGAAACCGGATGGGGCCGCAAGGAAATCCGCATGGCCGACGGCTCGAACAGCTTCAACCTGTTCGGCGTCAAGGCCGGCGCCGACTGGAAGGGTCCGGTCGCGCGCGTGACGACTACCGAGGTCGTCGATGGCCAGCCGCGCAAGCTGGTGCAGGCGTTCCGCGCCTATTCGAGCTACGACGAGTCCTTTGCGGACTACGCGAAGCTGATGAGGACGAGTCCGCGCTATCGCGAGGTCGTGGCGCAGGCGGCCGACGCAAGGCTGTTCGCGCAAGGACTGCAGCGCGCCGGCTATGCCACCGACCCGGCCTACGCCGACAAGCTCGGCCGTGTGATCAACACGACGTTGCGCCTGCAGCGCTCGATGGCCTGAAGGGGTTTGATGTGAAGCGAGTCGACTCGTCAGCCGCTGTGCGACGCACGGCCATGGGGAGGCGCCCGTGAGCGGATCGAGCCTGACGTCGATCGGCATGCGGGCGATGTTCGCCAATTACGCCGCCCTGCAGACCACCGGCCACAACATCGCCAACGCGAACGTCGACGGGTATTCACGCCAGCGCGTGGAACTGCAGACGGCGGCGGGCCAGTTCGGCGGTGCCGGGTTCTTCGGCAAGGGCGTCGACGTGGCGACGGTCACGCGGGCGCACAACGAATACCTCACGCGCGAGGCCGCGCTGGCCACTGCGCAGGCCTCGGCCGACCAGACCCGGCTCGAGCAGCTCACGCGCCTGGAAGGGGTTTTCCCGCCGGGTGAGGAGGGCCTGGGCTACGCCACAGGCCAGCTGCTCAATGCGATGGTCGACCTGGCCAGCCAGCCGCAGGACGCGGCCACGCGGCAGGTGGTGTTGCTGCGCGCACAGGAGATGGCGCAGCGTTACGCGAGCGCATCGAACCAGATCAGCGCATTGCAGGCCGGGGTGGCGCAGGACCTCTCGGTCGCTGTGACGCAGGTCAACCAACTCACTGGCCGAATCGCCCAGGTCAACGAGAAGATCGCGCGCGAGAAGGGCACCGGTCAGCCGCCCAACGACCTGCTCGACGAGCGCGACCGCCTGCTGTCGCAGCTCAGCGAACTGGTTCAGGTGACCACGATCGAGGCCGACGACGGTACGCTGGGCGTCTTCATGGCCAGCGGCCAGCGGCTCGTGCTGGGAACGACTGCGACGCCGCTCGCGCTGGTCGGCGACGAATTCGATCCGTCTCGCCAGGCGGTGGCGGTGGTCGACGGCGCCCAGCCGCGGCCGCTTCCTGCAGCACTCGTGGCAGGCGGCCGGCTCGGCGGGCTGCTGCGCTTCCAGAACGAAGACCTCGTCAACGCACGCAGCGCGGTCGGCCGCCTTGCGGTCGCTGTCGGCACCCGGCTCAATGACCAGCAGGCGCTCGGGCTGGACCTGCGCAGCCCGCCGGGTCCCGGCGCGCCGCTGTTCGCATTCGGCCCGGCGCAGGCCGTGCCGTCGCAGAACAACGCACGCGACGCCTTCGGCAACCCGATCGCCAGCGTGTCGCTCGCGATCGCCGATGCGACGAAGTTGCAGGCCAGCGAGTACGACCTGCGCGCCGATCCGGCCAGTGCGGGCCAGTACCTTCTGACGCGACGCAGCGACGGCCTCGTGCGAAGCATTGCCAGTGGCGACACTGTCGATGGCCTGATGATCACGGTGGGCGTGCCGGCCCCCGGTGCGAACGACCGTTTCCTGCTGCAGGCGGTGGCGCGTGCCGGGCAGGAGTTCCGCCGTGTGCTCGACGACCCGCGTGCCCTGGCCGCCGCTTCCCCGGTACAGGCCGCCGCCGGCGTCACCAACACCGGCAGCGCGACGGTGGCGTCGCTGGCCGTCGTCAGCAGCACGATCGACCCCGACCAGACGGCCAACATCGCCTTTACCTCGGCCGGCGGCGACTACAGTTGGGAACTGCGCGACCGCACGACCAATGCGCTGCTGTCGAGCGGCACGGGCACCTGGCAGCCGGGCCAGCCGATCGCGCTCAACGGCTTCGAGCTGCAACTCAACGGCGTGCCCGCCAGCGGCGACGCGTTCACGGTGGCGCGCACGGCTTTCCCGGGGGCGAGCAACGGCAACGCGATCGCGCTGGCGGCGCTGCGCGACGAGACCTTCGTCGGTGGCCAGACCGTGACCGATGCGTATGCGAGCCTGATGGCCGGTGTGGGCGTGCAGGTGCAGGGCGCGCGCACGGCCGCGGGCATTTCGGCGTCGGTGGCGCAGCGCGCGACCGAACGCGTCGCTTCGGAAACCGGTGTCAATCTCGACGAGGAAGCGGCGCGCCTGCTCCAGTTCCAGCAGAGTTATCAGGCCGCGGCCAAGGTGCTGCAGGTCGCGTACACCGTGTTCGACACGCTGCTCCAGACCGCCCGCTGATCCGACGCGAGGACCCCGATATGACGCGCATTTCCACCCTCCAGTCCTTCGACAGCGGCCTCGAGCGCCTGCAGCAGCGAAACAACGATCTCGCCGAAGCGCAGGACCGCCTGACCAGCGGCAAGCGCGTGTCCAAGGCGAGCGACGACCCGAGTGCGGCGGCCCGTGCCGAGCGCGCGCTGGCCCAGATCGCGCGCCACGATGCCAGCCAGCGTGCGATCCAGGCCGCGCGCAACACGCTCACGCTGACCGAGAGCGCGCTCGCCGACACCAGCGAGCTGATGCAACAGGCGCGCGAGGCGCTCGTCGCTGCGGGCAACGGCACCTACAGCGACGCCGAGCGCGTCACGGTGGCGCAGCGCTTGGCGGCGCTGCGTTCGCAGTTGCTGGCCGCG
>Ga0224510_10001517_pt1 | contig 15204 bp, 11 predicted proteins | sample SF_May12_sed_USG_FD_170161 | JGI IMG/M metagenome (GOLD analysis project Ga0224510, IMG submission 170161) | Sediment microbial communities from San Francisco Bay, California, United States - SF_May12_sed_USGS_4_1 | ecosystem: Environmental > Aquatic > Marine > Sediment | place: USA: California... | reverse complement strand
TGGGTCACCACGCCACCCGCCCCGGGCAAGATCGGCAATACGCTGCACGCGCTTTCCTGGGATGGGACCATGCTGGCCACGGAGTGGAAGCTGTGGTGTGCGTCCATTGGCGCGGCGCCGGTGCTGATTTCCGACACGCGCGACGGCAATGGAACGGGAAACGTGACCTACCAGACGGACTACGTGGGCGGATATTTCTGGCTGTCCAAGAACGGTCCGTGGGGTGACGGAACCGAGGATTACACCGGCTCGCTGATGTCGCTGCGGGTCGAGGCCACGTATCAGTTCGTCATGGGCAACCTGCTGGGCATTCGCAGCAACGTGACCATGGTGGGCACGTTCGATGGCTATGACAACTGCATGGAGTATGTGATCAACAATACCGCGTTCACCGGGTCCACCGACACGTCGGCGATGCCTGCGGGCTACCCGCCGTTCATGGACACCAACTGCGGCACCGGCACGGTGACCTCAGGTGGATGGGGTACGGTTTCTGATATCGCGCTGCAGGTGCTCGGCAGCTGCACGATTCGCACCGAGGAGAAGAGCTGGGGAGCGGTGAAGGCGCTCTACCGCTAACCCTGTTTCGGCATCATCCCGCCGGGGTTCCCCCGGGGAGCCCGGCGGGGTGTTGGACCCGCAAAAGCTTGTCTAACTTATTGCAGTTTAAATAGTTAAAAAATTCTCAAATACCTTGAGAAAAAAAGAGACAAAAGTCTCAATCTCGTGTATCTTCTTCCTGTGTGGGGTTGTGGAATTAGCGTCCGAATCGTCGAGGGTGTGACTGGGAGGTGCGGGGTCGGCGGACGCGCGCGGGAAGCGCTCGAATAGAGGCGCTTAGTCGCGTTCGGTGGGGGAAAATGCGGCCACCTCCGCTGACGCATGACGCGGGCCGGCACCTTCTGGGTCGCCGGCCCGCTGATTTTCCGGCCGCGCCGTCCCACCATATATTCTCGCGGCTGCCCGGTCGCAGTGGCCGCCGAGGAGGCAGCAATGAGAGCCACCTTCGGAATTGCGGCAACGCTTGCAATCACGGCGATCGTCTCGGCCCTTGCGCCGGTGCCCGCCGACGCCCGTCCTCCCATTCGCAGAGCGTTTTTTGACGTCTATACCTCGGCTGAGGGCACGCGGCTGGACGACCTGCCCAGCAACGCGAGCCACTGCGGCGTGTGCCACTACGACTTTGGCGGCGGCGGAGCGCGCAATGCCTATGGCGCCAAAGTCGAAGTTGCCATCGGTTCGGCGCAGTACGCGACGACGGAAGAGGCCATTCAGTCCATCGAGAACCTCGACTCGGACAACGACGGCTACACGAGCCTGGTGGAGATCACGAATACGGTGTTCAGCAACACACCCACGTTCCCCGGGCTCAAGGCCGGCAACGAGGTGCTGGTCAGTAATGTCACCGTGTCGGAGATCACGCCCTACCTGACGCCCATGGGCTCCGAAGACATCACACCGCCGGTGGTGGCCGTGCTCTCGCCCAACGGCGGGCAGGTTCTGGCCGCCAACGCGGTGGTGCCGGTCACCTGGAACGCCTCGGATGCCAGCGGCATTGCCTCGGTGACGATCTACCATTCCGACGACGGTGGCGTGACCTTCAGGCCGGTGTCGTTCGCCGAAACGGACGATGGCAGCTACGACTGGTTCATCCCCAACCGCCCGGGTTCGCAGAATATCATTCGCGTGATGGCCAAGGACAACGCGGGCAACTACGGCGCCGCATGGGGTGCGGGCACGTTTACCATCACCGCGCTGCCCGGCCTCACCACGTTTCGCGACATGGACCTCCCCGGCACGCAGCCCTTTGCGCTCGTCTTCGAGAGTGCGGATACCAACTGCGTCACCTGCCACGGCAACTACGATTCCGCCGTGGAGCCATGGTACCAGTGGCGCGGCAGTATGATGGCGCAGGCCATGCGCGATCCGCTGTTCCTCGCCTGCCTCGCCATCGCCGAACAGGATGCCCCCTCGGTGGGCGACCTGTGCATCCGCTGCCACACACCGGGTGGCTGGGCGGAGGGGCGCTCCGTGGACACCAGTGGCGGGCTGATAAACGCCAGGGACCGCGAGGGCGTGCAGTGCGACTTCTGCCACCGCCTGGTCGATCCGATCTACAAGCCCGGCATCAGCCCGGTGGCGGACGTGGCCGTGCTCGATTCGCTGACAACCGTTCCGGTCCAACCCGCCAACGGGCAATTCGTTCTGGATCCGGATCCGGCCAAGCGCGGTCCCTACGCGGACGCTCAGGCCAGCCACGCGTTCATCGAGTCGCCCTTCCATCGCGCCGACGCGTGCGGAACCTGCCACGACGTGAGCAACCCCGTGTTCGAGTACGACGGGGCGCCGGGGCGCTATGTGCCCGGCGCGCTGGATGCGCCGCACCCCGATGGCAACCTGCGCAACATGTTCCCCGTGGAGCGCACGTTCAGCGAGTGGTCGCAGAGTGACTACGCCAACGGCGGCGTGTACGCGCCGCAGTTCGCCGGCAACAAGCCGGGCGGGATCGTGTCCACCTGCCAGGACTGCCACATGCGGGACGTGAGCGGCAAGGGATGCAGCGAACCCGGTGCACCCACGCGCACCGATCTGCCGCTGCACGACCTCACCGGCGGCAACACCTTCCTGCCGGACATCATCCCCACCTTCTTCCCGGGCGAGGTGGACGTCGCGCAACTCCAGGCCGCCAAGGCACGGGCCACGACGATGCTGCAAATGGCGGCGTCACTCGCGCTCTCCGCGGGTCAGGACGGACCCAACCCCACGGTGACGGTGACGGTCACCAACGAGACCGCACACAAACTGCCGTCGGGCTATCCCGAGGGGCGGCGCGTGTGGCTCAACGTGAAGGGGTATGACGCCGGCAATGCGCTTGTGTACGAGTCCGGGGCCTACGACCCCGCCACCGGGGTTCTGGAACACGACGCCGACGCCAAGATATACGAGATCAAGATCGGTGTGTCGGAGCGCCTCTCGCCCATCATCGGGCTTCCCGCCGGCCCGTCGTTCCACTTTGTGCTCAACGACACCGTGTACAAGGACAACCGTATTCCCCCGCGCGGGTTCACCAACGCCAACTTCACCAATGTGCAGTCGCCGCCGGTGGGCTATGCCTACGCCGATGGGCAATACTGGGACGAGACGACGTACGCGTTGCCCACCGAGGTTCGCTTCGTGGAAGTGACCCTCAACTATCAGACCACCTCCAAGGAGTACATCGAGTTCCTGCGCGACGAGAACCACACCAACACCGCGGGACTCGACCTGTACAACGCCTGGGTGGCCCAGGGGCGCAACGCGCCGGTGGCGATGGCCACCGACACCATCAGCGTGGACGTGGTGCCGACGGGCATCGACGACGCGCCGCTGGCGAGGACAGAGCTGTTCCCGGCGTACCCGAATCCCTTCAACCCCTCCACCAGCATCCGCTACTCGCTGGCCTCACGGCAGCCGGTGCGTATCGACATCTTCGATGTCACCGGGGCGCGCGTGACCACGCTGGTAGATGGCGATCGCCCGGCGGGTGTCCACCGTGTCACCTGGAGCGGGCGCGACGGGCGAGGCGAGCCGGTGGCGTCGGGTATCTACCTGATCCGCATGACGACCGAAGCCGATAGCTTCGTTCGCAAGGCCGTCCTCCTCAAGTAGCCCATTGCGCATCCCACGACCGGGCCGCTATAATGCGGCCCGGTCTGGGCATCACCACATACACCGGTGCCAGGAGGGTTCGGTCAATGGCCATCCGGTTCTTTCCCAAAGAAGTCGACTTCTTCTCCCAATTCGAAAAAGCCGGCAGCAACACCATCGAAGCCGCAAACATCCTCGTCGAACTGTTCGAGAGATTTGAAAACATCGACGATCACATCAAGCGTATCCACGATATCGAGCACGCGAACGACGATCTGACACACGAGGTCATGCAGCAGCTCGGACAGACGTTCGTGACGCCCATCGACCGCGAAGACATCCATGCGCTGGCCTCGTCGCTGGACGACGTGCTGGATCTGCTGTGGGCCGCGGGCGATCGCGTGGCCCTGTTCAAGGTGACGCAGGGGCGCCCGGGGGCAACCGCACTGGCGCGTTCGCTGCAGGAGAACACCATCGTGGTCCACCGGGCCATGCAGGAGTTGCGGCGCAAGAAGTATGCGGCCGCACTCGAGAGTTGCATCGAGATCAACCGGCTCGAGAACGCCGCCGACGAGTTGTTCCGCAAGGAGATCGCTGCGCTGTTCACGCAGGAAAAGGATCCCATCCTCATCATCAAGTGGAAGGAAATCCTCGAGCACCTGGAACTCGCCACCGACAAGTGCGAGGACGTTGCCAACACCATCGAGTCAGTAATCCTCAAGTATGCTTGAGATCGTTGCTCTCACCGTCATCCTGGCCATTCTGTTTGACATCAGCAATGGCTGGAATGACTCCGCCAACGCAATCGCCACGGTTGTCTCCACGCGGGTGTTGTCTCCGCGCTGGGCGGTGACCATGGCGGCTTGCATGAACATCCTGGGGGCAATGGCCTCCACGGCGGTCGCAAAGACCATCGGCAAAGGTGTGGTCGATCCGTCGGGTATCACGGAAGGCGTAGTGGTGAGCGCCCTGATTGCGGGGTTTGTGTGGAACGGCGCCATGACTCTCATTGGTCTGCCGGTGAGCGCCTCGCACGCCCTGATCGGGAGCCTGATGGGCGCGGCGGCGGCGCACGCGGGCTGGGGAGTTCTCAACGCAAGCGGGTTGCAGAAGATCTTCGCCGCGCTGCTGATCTCTCCCGTTATCGGACTGGCCATGGGTTTCCTGTTGATGAAACTCATCCTGCGCTTTTTCGGTCATACCTCGCCGGGAACGCTGAACAAGCGCTTCGGCCGATTACAACTCCTCTCCAGCGCATTCATGGCCTTCGGGCATGGTTCCAATGACGCGCAGAAGGTCATGGGGATCATTACGCTGTCGCTGTTCAGCGGCGGTTACATTGCGACCATCGATGTGCCGCGCTGGGTGGTGCTGGTGTGCGCCATCGCCATGGGGCTCGGCACCGCCATGGGCGGGTGGAAGGTGATCCGTACCATCGGCGTGCGCATGCTGCGCCTGGAACCGGTGCACGGGTTTGCGGCCGAGACCGCCGCCACCGCGGTGATTCTGGGGGCGAGCCACGTGGGGCTGCCGGTGAGCACCACGCACGTCATCACCTCCACCATCATGGGCGTGGGCGCCACCCGCCGCCTCTCCGCGGTGCGCTGGGGCGTGGCGGGGAAGATTGTCGCGGCGTGGGTGTTCACGCTGCCTGCGTGCATCGTATTTGCGTGGATAATCGAACGCTTCATCTTCTCCAAAGTCCTGTGAGGGAGTGATGGGAGCCCCGCCGACGCTGGCCGGGTGCTTCAGCGCTGGCGTGTTGGGGCGTGCTTGCGTGCGCGCAGTGCGACCACGACGAGGGTCAGGGCGGTCAGTGGGAGGACGAACCACGCCGTGACCCACCCCAGGAGCGGCAGCGCGGCGTGTTGCCGGGTGTCGAGAATCAGGTACGTCGTATAGAGCGCGTAATACCCGAGGAACACGGCGCCCTCCCAGCGGGCAAGCCGGTGTCCGGTGGCAAGGAACGGCAGGCACGCAACCGCCACCACGATCATCACGGGCAGATCAAAGTTCTCCACCGACGGCGCCACGCGCAATCCCTCCGGGTTGAACATCGCCGAGATTCCCACGATGCACAGAATATTGAAAATGTTGCTCCCCACGATGTTTCCCACCGCGATATCGCTCTTCCCGCGCGCCGTGGCCACCACGGATGTGACCACCTCCGGAAGACTTGTTCCCGCCGCAACGATGGTCAGGGCAATCACGGACTCATCCACACCCAGTGCGCGCGCGGTGGTGACGGCGGCACTCACCAGCCAGCGTGCTCCGAGTACGAGGAGCACGAGCCCGATCAGCACGCTCACGAGATCCGTCAGCCAGCTGAGCCTTCCCGCTGGTAGCGGATTGGAATCCTGCTCCGCCGGTTCCCGCCGCGCCGCCCACACCGTGTAGCCGGTAAACGAGAGAATGCCCGCCACGAATAGCGCGGCCTCGGGTTTCGAGATCAGCCGGTCCAGAGCAAACAGCCACAAGAGGAGCGAGGACGCGATCATGATGGGGATATCGCGCCGCACCAGGGTCCGTGCCACCACCAGCGGCCGGACCAGGGCCGCGATGCCCAGGATGAACAGCACGTTGAAGATATTGCTGCCCACCACGTTTCCCACCGCGATCTCGCTGCGGTCCTGCAGCGCCGCGATGGTACTCACCACGAGTTCCGGAGTGCTGGTTCCGAAGGCGACGACGGTGAGCCCCACCACCAGCTCCGAGATGCCGGCCCGGCGGGCAAGACGCGAGGCACCGCGAACGAGGATTTCGCCACCTGCTACGAGCAGGGCCAGACCGAGGAAAAAGAGGAGAACGGTCATAGGCCAACACTTACAAAAGGTCCCGAACCGTGTCCAGAGCGAGGTCGCGGTGGGGTGGAGGCATCGCCCCGGAGCGTGTATCATTGACCCATGCCTCCGCCCGGCAAGGATATCACACTGTTGCTCGCCGAACTCGCCGGTGGCAATCAGGATGTTGTCAACGCGCTCCTGCCGCTGATCTATGACGAACTCCATGGCATGGCCGAGAACCAGCTGCGCCGGGAACGCAAGGACCACACCCTCAACGCCACCGCCCTGGTCCACGAGGCCTACCTGAAGCTGGTCGACCAGAGCCGCGTCAACTGGCAGAACCGGGCCCATTTTCTCGGGGTGGCCAGCCAGGCCATGCGCCGCATCCTCATCAACTACGCCCAGCAGCGCCGCGCGCAGAAGCGCGGCGGCGACATGATTGCTACCACCTTCGATGACGACCTGGTCCCGCGTGAAACGCGCGCCGACCAGCTGATCGACCTCGACGAGGCGCTGACGCGGCTCAAGGCCTTGAGTGACCGCCAGGCGGCGGTGGTGGAGTACCGCTTCTTTGGGGGGCTCACGCACGAGGAGATCGCGGAGGTGATTGGCGTTTCCGTGCCCACGGTGCGCCGCGACTGGCGGCTCGCGCGCGCCTGGCTCTCCCGCGAGTTGACGCCCTGATGGACACCGGCCGCTGGCAACGCGTCGAGGCGCTCTTCAATGAGGCCGTCGAACTCCCGGAAGGGGAGCGCGAGGGCTTCCTGCGCAGGGAGTGCGCCGGTGACGGAGCGCTGTACGACGAGGTGGTTGCGCTCCTGAAGGCCGACGACGCGCCCCACAGCCTCCTCGAAGGCCGCGCCATCGACGCCATCGATCCGCCTCCGCGCCCACAGTCCGCCACGCTCCCCGAGGGAACGCGTGTGGGAGCCTACCGGATCGTGGGTGTCATCGGCGCCGGCGGAATGGGCGCCGTGTATCTCGCCGAGCGCGCCGAGGGAGCGTTCGAGCAGAAGGTCGCGCTGAAACTGATCAAGCGCGGAATGGATTCCGAGACCATCCTCGCCCGCTTCCACGCCGAGCGCCGCATTCTCGCGCGCCTGCAACACCCCAACATCGGTACGCTGCTGGATGGGGGCATGACCGAAGACGGCCTGCCGTACTTCACCATGGAGTACGTGGACGGCCATCCCATCAACGAGTACTGCGACGAAAACCGCCTTTCCATCGAAGAGCGCCTGGACCTGTTTCAGTCCGTGTGCAGCGCGGTGCAGTATGCGCACGGCAACCTGGTGGTGCACCGCGACCTCAAGCCGAGCAACATTCTGGTGACCCGCGATGGACACGTGAAGCTGCTCGACTTCGGAATCGCGCGCGTGCTGGACGAGGACGAAGACGGGCTCACGCGCAGCGGCCAGCGCGTGATGACGCCCGCATATGCCTCACCGGAACAGATACGCGGCGAGCCGGTGACCGTGGCCACCGACGTGTACTCGCTGGGTGTGGTGCTCTACGAGTTGCTGTGTGGCCGCCACCCCCACCGCGACACCACCAGCACGCCCGCGGAACTCGAGCGCGCCATTGCCGGCACACCCGCGGAACGCCCCAGCCGGTTCATCACAAAGATCGGCACCGTGGGGTCCACGAGTAGCGAGGCCTCCCTGGAAACAGTGGCGCGCGCGCGGCGTCTTGCCCCCGCGCGGCTCCACAAGCGCCTCGCGGGCGACCTCGACAACATCTGCCTGATGGCGCTGCGCAAGGAGCCGGAGCGCCGCTACGCGTCCGCGAGCCAGTTGCAGGAGGACATCCAGCGCCACCTCTCCGGGCGTCCGGTGAGCGCGCGCCCCGATACAGCGCGCTACCGCTTTGGCAAGTTCGTACGGCGCAACCGCGCGGGGGTTGCGACGGCCGCGGCGCTCATCGTGACGGTGGCCGTGCTCACCATCCTGTATACAACACGTCTCGAGCACGAGCGGGACCGCGCCCGCCTGGAGGCAGCTCGCGCCGCCGAGGTGAGCAAGTTCCTGACGAGTCTGTTCGAAGCAGCGGACCCCTATACCTCGCGGGGCGAGACCATCACCGCGCGCGAGCTCCTAGAGGAAGGCAACAAGCGCGTTCACGGCGAGCTCTCCGACCAGCCGGAGGTCCTGGCCACCATGCTGGCCACCATCGGGCAGGCCTACACCAACCTGGGTGCGCTGGAAGAGGCGCACGCCGCGCTCGAGGAGAGTGCCGCGCTGCAACGCAGGATCTACGGGGACCGCAGCGAGCAGCTTTCACTGGCGCTTTCGGCGTTGGCCAGCAACGAGAACGAACTGGGCCATTACGAAGACGCCGAGAAGAAGGAGCGGGAAGCGGTGGCGATTGCCCGTGAACTTCCAGGCCGACGGCCGTTCGCGTTGGCGGTGGGCATGCTGGCGCTGACGGTGAACTACCAGGGGCGATTTGCGGAGGCGGATTCGCTGTACCGCCAGTCCATTGAGGCCTGGGAAGGCGTCGAGGGCCCGGACTCGCCCGAGGGCTCCATCGTCATGAACAACTTTGCTCTGATGCTGCACGAGAGCAGCCGCTACGGGGAAGCCGAGGACTGGTTCGAGCGTGCGCTGGACATCCAGGAACGCGCATTCGGCAAGCGGCACCCGGAGACGTCGACCACCCGCTACAACTATGCGCAGTTGAATTCCGACCGGGGACACATGGACGAGGCGCGCGAGCAATGGGACGAGGTTCTCGCCACCGACCGCGCGCTGTATCCCGACGGCCACCCCAACATCGCCTACACACTCAGCGCGTACGGGCGCCTTCTCATGCGCCTGGGCGATTTTGGGCGTTCGGAGGAGCTGCAGCGCGAGGCGCTCGAGATTCGCCGCAAGTACCTCGGCGACACGCACGCGGAGGTCGGGTACAGCCTGGTATCGCTGGCGCGTATCGTTCTCGAGCGCGGACGCTATGACGAGGCCGAGCGATACTATGATGACGCGATGGAGATTCTTCGCCAGGCCGTGGGCACGGAGCACCCCGTTCTGGGCAACATCATGAACGACAAGGGTCTGCTCATGTACGAGCGTGGCGACTACGCCCAGGCCAACCGCATCCTGAAGGAATCGTTCGATTTCCAGCGCGAGGTGACCGGTGGTGTGGAGCGCAACGCCATGTCGGTGTCCATGGTGCGGCGCGCGCAGGCGCTCGCGGCGCTCGGGCGGATGACAGAGGCGGACTCTCTGGCCGAGTCCGGAGTGGAACTGTCGCGCCGCCTGCACGAGGACAACAGCATGTGGCTCGCGGGTGGAACGATCACGCTGGCGGACATCCGCCGTCAGGAGGGGGCGGTGGAGGAGGCGGAATCGTTGTTCACCGACAGTCTCAATCGCATGCGCTCCTTCGAAGAGTCCGCCGAGGCCCGGCCGAGGGACACCGGCGCGTTGATCGGGTTGGGGCGTTGCCGGCTGGCTCGCGGGGATACGGCGGGCTCGGAATCGCGGTGCCGCGAGGCGCTGGCCATCGAGCAGCGTTTTCGCGAACCGGGCGATCCTGAAATCGCGCGCGCGCAGATCGCGCTGGCGGAGGCTCTTATGGCGTCGGGACCGACGGCGGAGGCGGATGCGCTGCTGCGCGAGGCCATCGGCGCGCTGACTCCGTTGGTGCGGCCGGGCCAGATCGACCTCGTTGCGGCGAAGGAACTGCTGCGTCAGAACTTGTAGCCCAGCCCCGCGCGCAGACTCTGGTCCAGGTCGTCCACGCCCGGCGCCGGTTCCGAGTCGTACTCCGCGACGTAGCGGACGAAGGTGTACAACTCGCCCGCGATGTCGGCGCGCATGCCAAACGTAACGCTGGCCCGCGCATCGCCCAGATTATCGACAAGCGGCTGGTAGAAACCCACGAAGTCCACGTCCACGCCCTCCTTCACGTCCCGGAATACCGAGAGAAAGAACGATAGCCGCGCGTCGCTGGTGGTGATGCCGTTGTTGTCGGTCAGCTCCTCGTTCTCATACATGATGGACGCGCCCAGCACCGAGCGCCAGTCCGCGTCTTTGAGCAGGTCTGTCTGCGCTCCTGCGCCGGCGAGGTAGCGATTTTCGATGCGCTTGAACGGGTCATACTGGCCCTGCAGGAAGGCAAGGGTGGAGAAGCGGGGAGTCAGCCGGTAGTTGTGGCGGATGTGGCCAAACTGGCTCCGGGCAATCTCGTTGCCGGACGCGGTGCGCTGCATGGTGCGTCCCAGGAAGCGCCAGCGGTTCTTCTCTCCCTGGTGCTGAACCGCGCCCCCCACCTCGAATTCGAAGTAGTCCGTGTTGCCACTGGCGGTGGCAATGGCACCCTCAACGCCGCCCGACCAGCCCATCTCCTTCTCATCGAAGCCGCGCAGGGTATTGAGGATCTGGGCGGACGACGGCACGGCCCACGAGGACGCAACCAGCGAAATGAGTACAAGGGTGCGCGCGCGGAACATCATCCGGCGAATCTAGGGACCCGTCGGCGGGATGTCAATTTCTTACCGCGTGCGTGCTAGAATGCGAGGATCATGCTGGATCAACTCGACGCACTTGGTTTCGCGACGTTCTTCCGCGAGCGCTTCGAGCAACTCGATGACCCCTTGCTCGTGCCCGCCCGCATCGCATCCGAGGGACGGGGTGTCTACCGCCTCCTGGGATGCCGGGCCGCGCGTGGCGAGCTTCGCGGCCGCCTGCGCGCGGAATTGGCTCCCGAGGCGCGCCCCGCGGTGGGGGACTGGGTGGCGGTGCGCGACGGCGACGATCTCGCCATCATTCATGACGTGCTGGAGCGGCGTACCGCACTCATACGGCGCGCCGCGGGAAGCGCCGCGGATGTGCAGGTGGTGGCCGCCAATATCGACCTTGTGTTCGTGGTAACGGCGGTCACGCGGGACTACAATCCCCGGCGCATCGAGCGCTACGTCGCCGCCGTGTGGGATGGTGGCGCGGAGCCGGTGATCGTACTCAACAAGGCCGATCTGGAGGGAGACGTCCCCGCCATGCTGGACGAACTTGCTGTCATCGCACCCGGCGTGCCGGCGATCCGCACCAGCACGGTAACCGCCGAGGGACTGGATGACCTGCGCCGGTATCTCGCTCCCGGAAAAACCATCGGGCTGGTGGGTTCGTCGGGTGTGGGCAAGTCGTCCATCGCCAACCGCCTGCTCGGCGACCAGGCGCAGGACACGCGTGCCACGCGCCGCGACGAGAAGGGCCGTCACACCACCACGCGCCGCGACCTCGTCGTTCTGCCGCAGGGCGGCCTGCTCATCGACACCCCCGGCATGCGCGAGTTCGGCCTGGTCGAAGACGGCGGCGGCGTCGAGACGCTCTTCGCGGATATCGCCGCGCTGGCCACCGAATGTCATTTCCGGGATTGCAGCCACCAGGGTGAGCCGGGTTGCGCGGTCATCGCGGCCGTGGAAGCCGGCGAGCTGGATGACCAGCGTCTTGGCAGCTACCAGAAACTCCAGCGCGAGATTGCCGCTGCACAACGGCGCCGGGATCCCGCGCAGGCGCACAACACCAAGAAACGCTGGAAGTCGATCCACAAGGACATCCGCCGCTTGTACCGCGACAACCCGAAGTACAAGAAATAGAAACAGGAACGCCGGCGGAGGTCCCTCGCCGGCGTTCCCGTTTGGAGCACGCGCTGTGAGCGCGCACCCGTCAGTTCAGTTCCCGCTTGATGGTATAGAATACCTCGATGGTGCAGTTGCGGTACTGGTTGTCCGCCACGGTGTCCAGGTGCGAGAAGCGGTACGGGTTCTCGTCCAGTTCAAACGGGAACTGGAACGTTGTGGCCTTGTCCCACCCCTTCAGGCCCGTGGTGCTGTTGCCGTACACACCCGTGTAGAACTCCAGTGTGGTCGCCTGCGAGGCGGTCACCGTGAAGATCGCCTGGCTGTGCAGCGAGGGTAGCGTTTCCTTGGGGAAGCGCGTGCCGCTGTTGTGCAGCAGCCAGTAGAACTGGCTGGGGTTTCTCACGTCCACCCAGCACTCGATGTCGAAGCTGACCTCGGCGTCGCAACCGTCCACCACGACCACGCTGTCCAGGGACACGGTGAACTTGAGGTCGTTCACCGGCTCGCACTGGTTGATCTGGAACTTGGTGGCGTCGCCCACCACGGCGGGCTGGCGGTTCTTGAGATCGTTGATGCGGTAGGAGAGCGGCACGGCGGTCGTTGCCGGCGCGGCCTGCAGGAACGCGCTGAAGTCACCGTTCTTGAGCGCCTGCTTGATGGCGTCGAGCCCGGCACCCTGCGTGCCGCCGAACACCTGCACCTCCACCGTGGAGTTCTGCACCAGTTCACGCTGCCGCGTGTTGACGCTGCCGCTCCCCGACCACGCGCCGTAGGACGCCTGCACCGCCAGTTTGTACTCCTCGTCCGAGGTGGCCTCCGAAGAAGTCATGGAATACACCACCATGCGCCCGTAGGTCACCGACTGCACGTAGCACGGCAGGTTGCCCGGGCCCATGACACCGAGCTCGCGCTGGCGGTCGAAGTCGGCCTCCATGAGGTTGCTGGCAAAGAAGTCGGCCGGCTCCGCCTTCTGGTCGTCGGCAAAAGAGATGGTGTACATGGGCTGCATGAGCTTCACCAGTACCGTGCGCCGTTTCACCGAAGTGGACTGCTTGAGCGAGCCGCCCACCGAACCGCTCGCGATCAACGCGTTGTACTTGATGCTCAGTCCCGCGGACAGCAGCGCCTGCTGCACCGAGAACGCGGACTCCGCCTTGAAGTTGATCTGCGCGGGGACCACATCGAGGTTGCCGAGGCGGTCGTCCGCGGCGCGTTGCAACGACGCGATGGCGTCCTGGATGGTGGAACTGCTCGGGTTGGCCACGTCGCGCGAGGGGTCGTCGATTGCCAGGTTGATGGAGAGCGATAGAGGCGAACGCGCCAAACCGATGGTGGAGAGCGAGCCGCCCTTCACGCCGTTGCCCTGTACCATCATGCCGGGCTTGAGGGCGGTGGCGTTGGCGCCCACCGCGATGATGTCCTCGAAGTTGCGCTTGAGGTCGTACTCGACGGCGGTGCAGCGGTAGTACTGGTTGTCTTCGAAGTTCTCGTCCGCGCCGAGATCCACCGGGGGCTCCTGGGTATCGTCCGGCGGAATCCAGTCGGGGAGCGAATTGACGAACTGGTTGACCTCGGCCGGATCCACCGGATCGGTGGAAACGGCAGTGGGTTCGTCCTTGCTGCACGCGGCCGTCAGCGCGGCCAGCGCGGCGAGGATAATGAGCAGGGCGTACTTGCGGACCATTGTGGGACCTCCGGATCAATTGAGACTCTCGAGGCGCGCCGCGGAATCGGACCGCAGACCGCCCTCACCCGCTAACGCAGGACAGGGCGGCAAAAGCGATCAAGGAATCTGAGGCTCCCGGGATGAGCTGGCAAGGGCTTGGCTGGGAAAGGGTTAGGCGGGCGGGGAAGCGGTAAGGCCGTTGACATTGGGCCCGCGGGCGGCTATTCTAGGCGCTCCGATCCGGGGCCCTCCGCCCGATCCCACAGAATTCAGCAATACTGCTCCTCGGTAGCTCAATGGTAGAGCATGCGGCTGTTAACCGCAGGGTTGTAGGTTCGAGTCCTACCCGGGGAGCCATTTGTTCCAGTATTCGATCGCGTCGCGGTTTGGTAACGCGTACCAGACCTCGACGGTGTGACGATCCCTGATCAGGACCTTCTTCACCACACGGTGGAGGAGGTCTTTCCTTTGCGCGTTGGTGCCGGCTGCCATCACCTTCTCGAACTCGTCCACGAGGGATGAGAGCATCTCGCGGTCGATTGCCGGCAGCTCCAACCGCTCCCGGCGCGCCTCGAGATCTTCTCGCTGGCCCTTCAACTCTTCGAGCCGCGCACGCAGATCCTGGACCTTCTCGTTGCAGATGTCGGGGCTGAGCTTCCCGGCCTCGAACGCCTTGAAGTAGCGGTCCGTGGCTGCATGGACTTTCGCCGCCTCCGCGAGGTTGCCCTCGATCTCCTTCTCGATGTTGGGCCGCTCGGCGGCGAGCCGCTTGTTCGCCTCCTCCCACACGCGGGCCGTGCGTGCCGCTCTCCGTGTCGCGGTAGATCTTGTGGAGGCGCCAGTCCTCGCCCCACGAGCGGTCCGCGGCGACCTCCTCGAAGGGAGTCCCGTCCGTCTCCAACACCGCCTTCTGGTTGGTCGCCGTCTGCCAGCGCTCGATGATGACGTCGCAGTAGGCGGGGTCGAGTTCCATCACGAAGCACCGCCGCCCGGTCTGCTCAGCGCCGATGAGCGTCGACCCGCTGCCGCCGAAGAGGTCGAGCACGTTCTCCCCGGGCTTGGACGAGTACTGGATCGCGCGCACCGCAAGCTCGACCGGCTTCTCGGTGAGGTGGACCATGCTCTGCGGATTCACCTTCTTCACCGCCCAGACGTCGACGGCGTTCGTCGGGCCGAAGAACTTGTGGCCAGCCCCTTCGCGCCAGCCGTAGAACGCCCACTCGTGGTTGCCCATGAAGTCCTTCCGCGTGAGCACCGGGTGTTCCTTCACCCAGATGATGGCCTGGCTGAAGTAGAGGCCCCTCGCCTTGAGCGCTGGAGGGTAGTTCGCGCAGTTCGCGTAGCCGCCCCAGATATAGAAGGAGCGACCGGGCAGCAGGACGCGCGCGAGGTTCCCGAACCAGGCGAGAAGCATCTCGCCGAACGCCTCGTCGGAGACGAAGTCGTTGGCGAGCGGTCGGTCCTTCGGCCGCATGCGCCCGGTCGAGCGCGGGCTCGACTTGCGTCGGGCGAGATCGAATCCCTGATGGTGTGACAGCCCCTCCCCCTTG
>Ga0224510_10001515_pt1 | contig 15231 bp, 13 predicted proteins | sample SF_May12_sed_USG_FD_170161 | JGI IMG/M metagenome (GOLD analysis project Ga0224510, IMG submission 170161) | Sediment microbial communities from San Francisco Bay, California, United States - SF_May12_sed_USGS_4_1 | ecosystem: Environmental > Aquatic > Marine > Sediment | place: USA: California... | reverse complement strand
CTATCGCGGTGGCGGCCTGATAATATCGGTATGCGGCTCGGCCCACGAGGCGGCTTCTGAAGTAGTTTTGGGGATCAACTGTCAGGATGATATTGGGCACTGAAGTTTTATAGGCGGTTGTATCAAAGGCCTGAGAAACCATGCCCGCTACCAGGGCCGTAATGTCGCGTGCATAGCCAATATCAAAAATGGAAAGATCATAAGCAGCTGCGTAGGCAGCTGCCGGGTCAGCGGGTAGGCACGCGCCGATTAAAGGACTGTACAACATGCCGGCACATGTCATCTCTCCACCGTAGAATTTGCTTACAGCATTGGAATACGCAACCATATCATTCCTGGCATACGCATCCGCAACAAGGGCCCATTCCTGCAGCCAGGCCATTTTCATAAGGTTATCTTCATATGGATGAGGATTTAGCCCTTCCGTTGATTTTAACGCCGTAATACTCGACTTGTATTTTTTTATGATGTGTTTTGCGAGATTACTGGCCTTCAGTCGCGGCCAGGGTTCCGCTATGGCATATTCCGTAAAGAGTTTTTTCCACCGGGTATCATCTGTAGTTCCTCCAGCGGGCAGGTTATTAACCCACGTGCCTTCCGCCGAAGGAAACCGAACCATGGAATCCAGGTCATTAACAAATCCATATGTTGTCCGGATATCCTTCCGGCTCCACATTTCCGTAGGGGCGCCCATCGCGTCACCGATTGCAGACCCAATCAGCAGACCCAATACTTTATTGTAATATACTCCTTCGGAAATCCCGGTAAGGCGTTTTTCCTGCGGAACAGTTCCCCCAATTGATTTTCCATCAAATGCCTTTTCAGGTTTGATGCAAGAAAGCAACATTAAGATGGAAGCTATCGCCAGTAGGATGCTGTATTTCATGTGTATGTATTTTACTATTCGTTTTTGTAACAAAGGGGCCGTGCCACCAACAAGCTAGCTTTTTTCTTTCGCAGTGGCTCGGTTAGACTACAGATACATTCAAATATTAACGCTCGTCGGGCCATTGTCGCGTGCCATGATCATGGAGCATCCATCTGTTCTTTTTCGCACGGGCACTGATTTAACCAAAAATAATATTCATCCGCGTTGCAGGTTCAATTTTAGAATAATAAGTTTTCTTTGGGATTTTGAATTAATTGTGCCGCCAATTCAAGAATCTCTGATTTTTCCTGCAGCCTAAGGTGAAGCGGCAACTGTGCTAACCCAATAACGCGACGCATAATTTCCACACCACAAAAGCTTAGCATTAACGGAACACTAAATCCTGCAGGCATCTTATAATGACCCCAGACTTGTTTTAGTTTATTCTCCAGCTGCGCCATCTTAAGGTGGGCCATCATTACCCCGATATCAAATTCAGGGCTGCCAAGGTGTGAAAATTCCGGATCAATGATCTTTATCCCGCTTTTTGTTTTAAGCCAGCTGCCGGGATAATAGTCACCGTGTATTAGCGTATTTCCCTTTTGCAGGTAAACATCCCCCAGGTTTTTCAGACGTTCTTTCAACATACCATTATTTTTATATTGCATTGCAATATGCTGCAAACCGGGTTGGATTGTATCCAGGTCGAATCCATTATCTTCCAGGTAGGGATAATAGAAGATATGGGTATAGTTCAATTTTTTTAATTCTGTGTTGCCTGGAAAACCTTGTCGATTTCCCAGCGGTGTATTGTGTAGGCGGGAGACGAAATCGATCAGACTAAATAGCGCTGCATCTTCCAACGATGCATCCCGCTTATAGATGAAAGTGCAATCTGCGCCTTCTCCAAGATCTTCTAACGCTAGCAGGAAATTTTTGGCATCGAAACCAATAATGGAAGGACAAAAAGAATTATAAAAGCTATCATGCGTTAAAGCATTATAGAATGCGGCTTCAACAAAAATCCTCCTCACCGGGGCAGATATTTGAGGGTACTTCTCCACCCACGGTCTGGATTGCTTGACAATGATGGAAGTTGAATTTGTTTTTACCCTCGCTACAAAATTCATATTCCCCTCACCGGGTTTCTCTATCATGACAATTTTGTCAGCAGGGTTTATCCATGAATTTTTGTAGAGTAACGCTGCCAATTCATCTTGATGATGCAGATCCAGGTAAATTGATTCCGGTGAAAGATTTTTGAAACGGTCGTGTGGACTCATGGGCTTTTTACTAATCAAATAACCATGCGCTGATTCTTCCGGCGCCAATACTAATAGCAAACAATTTGCGAAATGATTAGTTCGCCTTGCTGGTGAGGAAGGAAAGGGCCATGGCATATCCCTCCATTCCAAAGCCCGTCAGCATGCCAGCGCACTTAGCCGTAATCAGGCTCGTATGCCTGAATTCTTCACGGGCGTGAATATTTGAGATATGGACTTCTACAACGGGAGTCTTTATTCCCCCAACGGCATCATGAATGGCTACGGACGTATGGGTATATGCACCGGCGTTAAGAATGATGCCGTCAAATGAAAATCCTACTTCATGCAGTTTATTGATAATCTCACCCTCGACGTTGGACTGGTAATAATAAAGTGTAACGGCAGGAAATCTTTTCTTTAAATCCTCCAGAAAATCTTCGAAGGATTGGCTTCCGTAAATGGAAGGCTCCCGCTTTCCCAACAGATTCAGGTTGGGACCATTGATGATTTGTATTTTCATTGCTTGTGCTTAATCGGCAGTTGCGCGAAAATATCCCTGACAGCCTGTTTGATGTCAGCTTCTACATCAGATTTTCCGGTGAGCGGTTTCTTGGCCCAACCGTGCCATAACACTTTTTTTGTTTTGGTATCAAACATTTGAAATGCAAGAATACCTTCCTCGTACGATTGGGGCAGAACTTCGCCTCCTGGCATAGGTGGTCCAAAAGCCGGGTAGTATCCTGGCCCCCCATAGTAGTATGAACCCATCGTCGTGGGTGCCTTGCTATACTTTATTTGTTCTTCTATGTGTGCATCAAACAAGAAAACAGCGTCAGGCGCCACGGTATCGATTTGCATCCCCTTTTTCGCCAGGGCGGCATCAGCGTGTTGCTGGATAAGTGGTGCGTATACTCTGTCGTCTGTGTGTGATGCGCCTTCTGGGTCAGCAGAAGTAATCCAGGCGTACGTTTTGTAATTACTCAGTATTGCGCCTTTTTCTGTGTTGCTGGATGTTTTCAGGCTTCCTGAACACCCCGTTATCAGCGAGGTAGCGATAAGGAAGGTAAAAATCTTGGTGAATAATTTCATCGACTTGGCTTCAATTTATTGCTCGTGTTTTAGATTTAGAATCAAGATTTAGTTTGATTTCCATGCTACGGTACAGAATCAAAGGTTGGATTCAGTTAATCCGGCCAAAGTTAAATAGCTGACTGACAATAAAAAATTTCTTTCTTGTAATATTGGACTATGAATTGGGAATTGAACATTCGACATTTTAGCCATTATTTAAAAATTGAGCGGTCGCTGTCATTAAATTCAATTGAAGCCTATGTACATGATGTTGAACTGCTTCGACAGTTTATGGCGATGAAACATCCCAAAGTGTCTCCCGTAAAAGTTACGCCGAAACAGCTGCAGGGCTTTTTGCATTATATTAATGAACTGGGCATGGGTGCCCATAGTCAGGCCAGGATACTTTCCGGACTAAAAGGATTCTTTAAATACCTGTTTTTCGAGGAGCTCATAGAGAAAGATCCGACAGCTTTGATCGAGGGTCCCCGTTTAGGCAGAAAACTACCGGACACGCTGAGTTATCCTGAAATTGAAAAACTTCTAAACGCAGTTGATCAATCCAAACCAGAAGGTGGTCGAAATCGCGCTATGCTGGAAGTGCTTTATAGTTCAGGATTGCGCGTTAGTGAACTTGTAGACCTCAAACTAAACAATGTTTATTATGACGTCGGATTTTTGCGTGTTGTCGGAAAAGGAAACAAGGAGCGATTGGTACCGATCGGCAGGGATGCCTTGAAGCACTTGAAAATGTATAGTGAAGAAATCCGGGGAAAGCCTCCGCACAAATCAGTACAAAAAGGATTTGAAGCATTTGTATTTCTTAACCGAAACGGAAGGAAACTCACGCGTGTCATGATCTTCACCATCATAAAAAACCTGGCACAACGTATAGGGCTGAACAAAACAATAAGTCCGCATACGTTTCGCCATTCATTTGCAACGCATTTGATCGAAGGTGGCGCAGATCTTCGCGCAGTCCAGGAGATGTTGGGACACGAGTCTATCACAACAACAGAAATCTATACCCATCTTGATCGCGATTATTTGCGGCAGGTGATCCAGGAATTTCATCCCAGGTCATAATTCTTTTGTAACTTCGACACATGAAAAAAATTAGTCTGCTGATACTCCTTGTCGGGCTCGTAAGGATCGCCCTGTTGGGCCAATCCGTTAAAATAAAGGCAGACAATGACGTTGATATGACGAAATATGAATCGTTCACGGTGATGAAGGGAGAGATTATGACACCCCGTGATGAACGGAAAATGGACGAGGAGGTGTTATTTAGTTCGATCAAGAAGGCTGTTATAAAAGAAATGGAGCTAAGGGGATACAAATTTTTGGCTGACTCGTCAGCACAACTGTATGTCAGTTATGTTGCCGGGGCGTACGACCTAACAGAAGGAGGAAGCATGGGCCCATTGAGTCAGATGCCGGCTTCAACCCCAAGCGATATGAATCAATCGCGATCCTGGTCACGCGAATCGCGAGAAGGTATGATGGTGATCGATATAACAGATGCCCATAGTAAAAAGGAAATTTGGTCTGCCACCGGTAACTTGACGTTGGATGGTGTAGATATAAGCCGTGCACTGGATGCAGTGATATATAAGGCTTTTAAAAAATTTCCAAATAAGAATAAAAAGAAAAAGAAGTAATCTTCGCGAATGTATAAAGCACTCATCCGTCCCATTCTTTTCTTAGTTGATCCAGAAAAAATTCACCATTTCGTTTTTACCATCCTTAAGCTAAAGGGTAAAGTTCCAGGTTTTAAGAATCTGCTTAGAACACTCTTTTGCTTTCGGCATCCTGCACTTGAAAAGGAATTGTTCGGCATAAAATTTACAAATCCGGTCGGACTGGCTGCAGGCTTTGATAAGGATGCCAGGCTTATCGATGAAATGGCTTGTTTCGGCTTTGGATTTATTGAAATCGGAACATTGACACCAGTCCCACAGCCCGGTAACGATAAGCCCAGATTGTTCCGGTTGCCGAAAGATCGAGCGCTGATTAACCGTATGGGCTTTAACAATGGAGGGGTGCAGGCTGCAGTGAAGCGGCTTAAGGAAAGAAAATCAGCTGTCATCGTAGGCGGGAACATTGGCAAGAATAAAATAACACCCAATGAAAAAGCCCATGATGATTATGCATATTGCGTGGAGGCACTTCATGCCCATGTCGATTATTTTGTTGTGAATGTGAGTTCACCCAATACGCCTGGTTTGCGAGAACTACAGGAAAAAGAACCGCTGCGAAAACTTCTTTCTGGTATAAAGCTGCTGGTCCTGGCGAAGCCGGAGCCGAAGCCCGTCCTTTTGAAAATAGCACCCGATCTTTCGACCCGGCAGCTGGATGATATCATTGAAATAATAAAAGAGACCTCCATTGATGGGGTCATTGCTACGAATACTACTATTTCGCGTGAAGGCCTGGCTACTGATGATGCCACACTTCATGAAATTGGAAGCGGAGGACTTAGTGGTAAACCGCTTTCGGATCGATCAACAGCAGTAATTCGCTACTTGCGGGAACAACTCGGAAAAGAGTTCCCCATCATCGGTGTTGGTGGTATTATGACACCTGAAGACGCGCTACAAAAACTAGATGCAGGCGCGGATTTAATTCAGCTTTACACTGGTTTTATTTATGAAGGCCCGGGTGTAGTGAAACGGATTAGCAAGGAAATTTTGAATAGAAAATGATTGCTGAAAGCCGGTGCAATTATTGGGAATCTTGATCTACTTCAGCCGGGATTATTTGTTTATGCAGTGTACTATTGAGAATGATACGCACCTCACACGATTGTGTAAACCCCGACAGGGTTAGGTAGCAGAGCCAAATACGCAAGGGCGTGCAATGGCATGACGCAGCCATATTTCTTTCAATATTATAACAATCATCGCGCAGGAATTTCTTTTATATGAAGCTATCCATAAAAAGGTTTTTAACTTTGCCGGGTATATAGTGGATTGAACGGCTTGGAATTGGGGCAGGATATGGCAGTTTTTATTTAGTTTTGAGCAAGGAATAATGGCACAGAATACTTATAAGTCTAATACATTCAGAAAACCAGGGAAAGAGAAGAAGGGTAAATCCTCCCCCAAGACCACATTCAGTGTGGGATTTTTTAAGGACCCTCGCTTCAAGTTGGCAATCGGCTTCTTTATCATGGTCGCCTCTGTTTATTTATTCTTTGCATTATTGTCTTATTTGTTCACCGGCCAGGCTGATCAAAGCGTTGTAGATGCGCTTGACACGCCTATCATGGAGTCGACTGGCGAGGCGAAGAATTGGCTGGGTCTTTATGGTGCCATTACTTCGCATTATTTTATCTTCCGCTGGTTTGGCATCTCGGCATTCTTCCTGCCTCCATTGTTGTTTATCATCGGATTCAAAATTGTTTTTAATCGGGAGCTTTTGCGGATTTTTTCATTTTCTATCTTATCGATATTCTCCGGATTGTGGTTGAGTCTCCTCCTGGGTTATATGACCATGATCAATGAAGGTGTAAGCGAATGGAGTTTCCTCGGCGGAGGCCTGGGGTATTATCTCGCTATCTTGAGTGATGGTCTGTTCGGCTGGGGTACTTTCTTGATCCTGATACTATCACTTTTTATTTTTATTATCTTCTACTTTAATGTAACCTCAATTCCCCTGTTTGTCGATGATCCAAAGCCAATGGGTAATGCGGCAATTTTGGATGAGAACGGCAATAACCCCATTTTGACATCTTACATCGATGAAGAAGATAACTGGGCTGAAAAGATGGATGATGGCAACAATGTCGGTACGGAATCCCTTGCTGTTGAAAAACCCGTAGTGGAACCAATTGTACAGCTGAATGAACTAAAGCTTGAGGTTCCGGAAAAGCAACAACCCAAGAAAGAGCCAAAGGCTGATCCGCTTTTTACAGTCGAAGAATCATTGGATACGGATAAAATTGCAGCGCAACTCGTGCAGGAACAAGGTCTGTATGATCCAACGCTTGAACTGCAGGGATATAAATTCCCTCCGCTAGAGTTGCTCAATGAGTATGATACCGGTAAAGCAGGCGTAACGCAGGAAGAACTAAATCAAAATAAGGACAAAATTGTAGAAACGCTCGTCAATTTCAAGATTGGCATTCAAAGTATAAAGGCAACGATTGGGCCCACCGTTACATTGTATGAAATAGTCCCCGACGCCGGAATTAAGATTTCTCGCATAAAGAACCTGGAAGACGATATAGCGCTGAGTCTCTCGGCATTGGGTATCCGTATTATCGCACCTATACCGGGAAAAGGAACGATCGGGATTGAAGTTCCAAACAAGAATCGGGAAATGGTAAGTATACGGTCGGTCTTTGCCACACAAAGTTTTGCGAAGAGTGATAAAGAATTACCCATTGCCCTGGGTAAAACCATTTCAAATGAGGTGCTCGTGATTGACCTTGCCAAGATGCCGCACTTACTGGTTGCTGGCGCTACCGGGCAGGGTAAGTCTGTTGGATTGAACGTTATTCTTACCTCTTTGATTTATAAACGCCATCCATCACAACTTAAGTTTATTTTGGTTGATCCGAAGAAGGTAGAGATGTCTCTATACAGTAAGCTGGAAAGACATTACCTCGCTAAGTTACCGAATAGTGAGGAGGCCATTATTACTGATACTCGCAAGGTAGTGCATACACTCAATTCACTTTGTATTGAGATGGAAAACCGGTATGAAATTCTCAAAGATGCAGGGGCACGGAACCTTAAAGAATACAACGCAAAATTTGTCTCGCGCAAGCTTAACCCAAAAGAAGGACACCGGTTTCTGCCCTATATTGTCCTGGTGATTGATGAGTTAGCCGACTTAATGATGACAGCGGGAAAGGAAGTGGAAACACCTATTGCGCGGCTGGCGCAGCTGGCCCGTGCTATCGGAATACACCTGGTAGTCGCCACCCAGCGTCCTTCGGTAAACGTGATTACGGGTGTGATCAAAGCGAATTTTCCTGCGCGCCTCTCTTTTCGCGTAACTTCAAAGGTTGATTCACGCACGATTTTGGATACTGGCGGCGCCGATCAGCTGGTTGGGCAGGGTGATATGCTTTTGTCATCAGGATCAGATATCATACGGCTTCAATGCCCTTTTGTGGATACACCCGAAATAGAGAAGGTTTGTGAATTTATTGGGGCTCAGCGCGGCTATGATTCCGCATATCTGTTGCCAGAATATGAGGGGGATGAGGAAACCGGACCGTCAAGTGTTGATTTATCTGAGCGGGACGCCCTTTTTGAAGATGCAGCGAAACTGATTGTCATGCACCAGCAGGGAAGCACCTCGCTCATTCAGCGAAAACTAAAACTTGGCTATAACAGGGCAGGACGTCTGATCGATCAACTCGAGGCGGCTGGTATCGTAGGCCCTTTTGAGGGAAGCAAAGCCCGCGAGGTTTTGATAAAGGACGATTATAGTTTGGAACAATTATTGACTTCATTAAAGGAAAAACACAGTCAATCTTAACTTTGCACGCACTTTTAAGCTTAAAAAGAATGAAAAATTTGATTTTAGGCCTTCTGGCCATGATTTTGTCAGTTCCGGTTTCTGCACAGTACGACCCAAAAGCATTGGAGATCCTCAATGCCATGAGTGCAAAGTACCAATCCATCCCTGCATTTGAAGCGAATATCTCCTGTACACTTACAAATGAGGTAGACAAAATAAATGAAGAGTTCAAAGGCAAAATCACGGTGAAGGGCGACAAATTCCGTATGGTTTTACCCGAGCAAGAGGTAATTAACAACGGTGTTACCATCTGGACATACCTGCCTGAGGCAAAGGAGGTTAATATTGACAATTACGATCCCAGTTCGGAGGATGTCAATCCCTCAAAGATGCATGAAGTGTATAAAAAGGGATTCAAATACCTGTATCTCCAGGATAAATCGGATGGTGGTGTGCTCTGCGAAGAAATAGATCTTGTGCCGGAGAAAAAAGACGCACAGTATTTCAAGATCAAGATGTTTATCAACAAGAAAGATAAGACAATACAAAGCTTCACTTTGTTTGATAAAGGTGGAAACAGGTACAAATACACGATATCGAAGTTCACCACAAATGCAAATGTTGCAGATTCTTACTTTGTGTTCGATCCGAAGGACTATCCTGGCGTTGAGCTAATCGATTTGCGCTAGCAGTCCTAATCATATGGCACAAGCTTTGGGCTGAGATGCCGAAGGTGTCCCCCGTTTGTTGCCAAATTCATAATATAAGACCGACTCCTGACAAGTGGCATAATTGCCCCTGGCTATCAATTTCTAAACGGGAACTTACTCTATTTCTTTGCTGATCGAATGGTACCGAAGTATGGGATATTTATTAGATCACTGTTTCCTGTAAATGGGTAATCCCTTCGGGATGCTTTCGCACCCATCACTTGAACCTTGAAGGGATCCCCAGGGATGCTTTGTATTTTGTTCCTCCTTTTAACGGCAAGTTTCTTACTTTTGCACAGCAATTTTTTTTCACCGATAACGGCTGATGGCATGACGCGCACTGAATTATTTGGCCAAATCCAAAAGAAAGGCACATACCTCTGCATTGGGCTTGATACGGACATTGAGAAAATGCCAAAGCATCTTCTCGGTGCCGCTGATCCTGTCTTTGAATTTAATAAACAGATTATCGATGCCACATCCGCGTATTGCGTTGCCTATAAACCTAATATTGCATTCTATGAAGCCCTGGGGCCTAAGGGTTGGGAAAGTTTAGAGAAGACGCTTGCGTATATCCCAGGCGATATATTTACTATTGCCGATGCCAAGCGCGGTGACATTGGGAACACATCTTCTCACTATGCGAAGACTTTTTTTGAATACCTGAACTTTGATTCGATTACCGTTGCACCCTATATGGGAGAGGATTCCGTAAAGCCATTTCTTTGTAAGGATAAGTGGGTGATTTTGCTGGCCCATACTTCAAACCCCGGGAGCAGTGATTTCCAGCTTATTGAGTCGGGTGATACCGGCCGAAAATTGTATGAAGAAGTGATCCGAAAATCCATGAAATGGGCTTCGCCCGATCAGCTCATGTATGTTGTTGGAGCAACGCAAGCGGAAAAGATGGAAAGCATTCGGGCGCTGGCACCGGAGTATTTCTTTCTCGTGCCTGGCATCGGAGCACAAGGTGGTGATTTGGATATGGTTTCAAGGTATGGTATGAATAAACAATGTGGATTGCTGGTGAACTCCGCGCGGTCTATTATTTATGCTTCTGCCGAAACTGATTTTGCCAAGGCTGCTGCGGTGGAGGCAAGGAAAATACAAAATCAAATGGAAAAGTATTTGAGTGCGTTGTGATAATGATTAGTGCATGCCGTCAGCGTCGAATCGGATTGCATTTTTTCTGTAATCGTTTCATCCCTTCAGGATCGCTTAATTGAGAAACTAGATTGGATTAATCGCTGGATATGGTTCCTGAAGCCTGGGGCATCACACACATTTGGCCAATGTCTTTGTGACGCGCCGACTCAGCGTCGCGCATATCCCACTGATATTTTTTATCCAAACAGTATAAAAACAATCTGCATCACCCGCGCTTGATTTTTGCTGGAGAAAATCGTAAATAGAATATCAAACCGTTATCTGTGACTGAATCATTTTTGCACTACCTGTGGGAGTTGCAGTATTTCAATAAAGAATTACTGTTGACCACAAAAGGGGAAGAGATCCTCATCTTTCATCCTGGCCAAAAAAATACCCATGCCGGCCCCGACTTCTTTAATGCCCGCATAAGAATTGGAGACATGGAGTGGGTGGGTAGCGTGGAAATCCACATTCATGCATCCGGGTGGATTGAACACAGGCATAATGTGGACCCGGCTTATGAAAATGTCATACTGCATGTTGTCTGGAAAGATGATAAGCCGGTGAAACGCGATAACGGATCGCGGCTTCCAACGCTTGAGCTTAGGAACAGGGTGGATAGCGAATTGCTGTTGCACTTTAGAAGGTTGATGCACAGTCCTGAGATAGTACCGTGTTCATCGAAACTTAATACAGTAAGTCCATTGGTTAAATTCTCCATGCTCGATAAAGTGCTGGTTGAACGGCTTGCGGCTAAAGCGAAGGAAATTCAAGAGACTTTTCAGCGGAATAATAATGATTGGGAAGAGACATGCTTTCAGCTGCTCGCACGGAATTTTGGTTTTAAAGTCAACAGCGACCCCTTTAAGCAGCTCGCACAATCTCTTCCATTCAAATTTCTGTTGAAGCATGCAGACAAACTTTTGCAAGTTGAAGCGCTGTTGTTTGGGCAGGCCGGGTTCCTGGAGGATGAAAACGATGAAGCATATTATCAACTCTTGCAGCGAGAGTATAAGCTGCTGGGGCAGAAATATCAGCTTTTTGCACACAGGCTAAACAAAGTCCAATGGCGGTTTTTGCGCTTAAGGCCTGCAAATTTTCCCACTTTACGGATTGCGCAATTAGCATCTCTGGTATATTATAGAAAGAATTTGTTTTCGTCCATCCTGGCAATTGATTCAGTGAAAGGCCTAACTGCATTCTTTTCAGTGCGCCAATCAGACTATTGGCTACATCATTTCCAGTTTTTCAAGGCTTGGAAGGAGGCAGTAAATACATTGGGCAGGGCCAGTATTCAGAATATTATAATCAATACAGTCGCGCCGATACTGGTAGCCTATGGCAAATCAAAGAATGAACAGGTGTATATCGATCGGGCAGTTAGTATCTTGCAAAATCTTCACGCTGAATCGAACCACATTACAAAGCAATGGGAGACTCTTGGTATGGACGCAGGAAATGCATTTGATTCGCAGGCTATGGTTGAACTATACAACAACTATTGCCTTAGGCGAAGGTGTCTGAGTTGTAAGATCGGCACTGCGCTCGTTAATCCACGGAAGCCATGAAAACCCTTTTTGCACTTGTCAATATTGGCTTTCTATTATTTATTGCCTATCAGGTGTGGAGAAGGGACCAAAGCCCTGTTCGAAAAGTCTATTGGCCTGCTCTGCTCACTAAATTAATCGCGGGAATTTGCGTGGGATTGGTATACACGTATTATTACAGCACGGGAGATACCATAGGATACTTTGACGATGGCGTACTGCTGGCTGACTTTGCCCGCGCCGATTTACCTTCGTACTGCCGGTTTCTTTGGTCCGGCGATGAAACGGCGGGCATATGGAACAATCAGAACTTCCTCCAAACGCGCACGCTGTTTATGGTGAAGATCGTAAGTATCGTTAACCTGCTATCACACGATAACTATTGGGTTTCCTCACTTTACTTTTCTTTTGCTTCATTTCTTTCAGCCTGGTATTTGGTTAATGTAATCATTCGGGCGAATACTTCGCTGCGGTATGCTGCAGCGATAGGCTTTCTCTTTTTTCCATCCATTGTTTTCTGGAGTTCCGGGGTAATCAAAGAGAGCCTGGCGATGGCTTCTTTGTTTTTCCTGACTTCAGTTTTTCTAAAATTCTGGTTGAGAGAACGCCTTAAATGGTGGGAATGGATCTTAGTGCCTTTCGCGATATGGCTTGCCTGGAAACTAAAGTATTACTACCTGGCCGTTTTTTTGCCGGTAGTAATCGCCAGTCTTGCTGTCAGACTTGTTTTTTTTGATCGCTTAAAATACCGACCCGTGATCTATCGTGTTTTGCTATGGTGTATTTTCTTTTTTATTCCCGTTCTTATAGCAAGTACGACGCGTCCTAATTTCTATCCTGAGCGGTTTTTGGCGGTAATAATTTCAAACAATGCTGAATTTCAGGCTATTTCGGATGACGATGATTTGATACACTACAATTCCCTGCAGCCTACCGTTGGAAGTATACTGAAGAATGCCCCCTGGGCGCTCTTTTCGGGACTCTTCAGGAAGTTGCCGTGGGAGGCTGGAACACTTTTTCAGCTTATCAGCTCCCTGGAAAACATTTTGTTGTTATTACTCGCATGCGCGGCGTTGCGCAATGTGAACAAAATGGTCAGATCGCCAAATCGTCTCCTTTTATATTCCATAATCGTTTATACGGTAATCTTGTGCGTGTTTTTGGCGTTATCAACACCAAACTTCGGAACACTTTCACGCTATCGCGTTAGCTTTGTTCCTTACTTTTTTCTTTTGATTTCCATTGAAAATCCGATTCTGGAGTGGATCATAATATCCAGACAAAGATCATCCGATCGCCTTGTTCGGTAGAGTACTGAAATTTACCTTTACCGACGGAAAGAGATATTATGGAAAATCCTGTTATTATTTTTGGTGCGAATCATTTAGGCCGTCAGTCGAAGGAAATTTTTGAAGCCAATGGAAATGTTGTCTATGGATTTTTAGACGATAACAAAAAACTACACGGCTCCGTAATAGACAACGTTACTGTCTTAGGCAGCACAGACGATGATGGATTGTTGAAGTTCATTGGAAAGAAGTGCGAGGCATTTGTGTCTGTGGATGATAATAAGCTACGCAAAAGTATCGTGTCCATGCTTCAGGAGGTCCGGCATGCGCAACCGGTTAATGTAATTGCCAAATCAAGCATCATCCCGAATTCGGTGGATATTGGCCATGGGAACTTCATCGATCAGGGCATTGCCTTTGGCGCTGGTGCTACAATTGGTAATCATTGTTTACTACATGCTGGAGCAATCATTGGTATGGAAGTCAAGCTGGGAGATTTTGTCCAGGTCGGTGCCGGAAGTATTATCAATGCAGGTGTGGAAGTTGAAGATGAGGTTTTCATCGGATCGGGCGTTACGATTGTGGGGAGTGTTACCATAGGCCGGGGTGCGCGGATAGGCGCTGGATCTGTCGTTATAGGTTCTGTTAAAGCGGGAGAAACCGTATTTGGAAATCCTGCGGAGAAAGTTAAATCATAACTGTTGCGATATGGCCAGAATTTCTGAGACTGATCTTATTTTGAATCCTGACGGCAGCGTTTACCATCTCAACTTGCTGCCGAAGCACATTAGTGAAACAATCATAACAGTCGGTGATCCAAGCCGCGTCTATCGCGTAAGCCAATACTTTGATGATATCGAATTTGAGATGAACAAGCGAGAGTTTATTACACACGTTGGTAAATTCAGGGGAAAGCGTGTGACCGTGATCAGCACGGGTATTGGTACAGACAATATCGAAATTTTCTTTACGGAATTGGATGCACTGATCAACATTGATTTGAAAACACGGGAACCGAGGAGCAAGAAGAAGAAACTTAAGGTCATTCGCATCGGCACTTCGGGTTCTCTTCAAGACGATGTACCCCTTGGGGCACATCTTATGACAGAATACGCTGTGGGACTCGACAACCTCATGAGTTTTTATAACCTTCCATGTACTGCTTTTGAAGAAAGTATTGCAAAAGATATTCAACGCAAGTCGAGCATTTCATTTACGCCCTATGTGGTAAAAGGCTCCTCCTTGCTGATGCGCCAATATGGTGAGGGAATGGTATTAGGTAACACGATCACGGCGCCTGGTTTTTATGCGCCCCAAGGAAGGGCCGTTCGCATTCCGCTAAAATACCCAAAACTCGTAGACGAGCTCAGCAGTTATCACAACAAGACCAACGATTTCTGGTTGACGAATTTTGAGATGGAAACGGCTGGATATTATGGTATGGCCCGCATGCTGGGACACGAAGTATTAAGTGTCAATGCCATCATTGCTGACCGACACAAAAATAAATTCGCTAAAGATCCCAACAAAGTTGTTGATTCGTTAATCAAAAAAGTCCTCGAAAGCATCTGAACTCGGGTTGCTGATGTTCACCCATCAGCCTAATTGATATACCAGGCGGCGCCCGACGAAACCCTGCTCTATTGCATTCCAACGGAGCTTTCCATACGCATGATGTGCTTACCGGCAAGATAGGGTTCGTTGTTATAAAAGCCGGAAAGAATGCGATGGGCAATCTGCTCAATGATAAGTTCGTCGTCGGACTTACCTTGCTTGCCTTCCCAGAAGATCCGCTTGGGATGAAGTTTCATATCATTCACATACCCTTTCGCATCGTTGTATTGTTCGTCCGTAAAG
>Ga0224510_10001514_pt1 | contig 15234 bp, 11 predicted proteins | sample SF_May12_sed_USG_FD_170161 | JGI IMG/M metagenome (GOLD analysis project Ga0224510, IMG submission 170161) | Sediment microbial communities from San Francisco Bay, California, United States - SF_May12_sed_USGS_4_1 | ecosystem: Environmental > Aquatic > Marine > Sediment | place: USA: California... | reverse complement strand
CCGGGCGACGCACCGTCGGGCCCGACGGGATAGTCGATCTCGGCCCGGCCGTCGAGGAATGCGAGGGCCTGCCACACGAAGTGGTTGTAGTAGCGGACCGGACCGCTCGAGAGATAGATCCCGAAGGCGAGCACGATCAGCGCGACCCCGGTGAAGACCACCGGGAAGCGCGCTCCGGACGATGGCGTCTGCGTACCGGGTGGACCGTCCGGCCCGGCACCCTGTGCTACCCTGCGATCCACCTCAACGCTCGTGCAGGAGGCCGATCCGGACTTGACTGGCCCCGCAGCGGGTGACCCCGATCGGGGCACGGGAACGCGGACACCGACCGTCAGGTCTCGGGACACCGTCAGCGCGATCCTCGTCGTCCTTGCGCTGGGTCTCGCCCTCCGTCTCATCATCGCATACCTCGTGCCCGGGTCCGGCTTCAAGCAGGATCTCGAGGCGTTCACGTATTGGGCGTCGAACCTCGCTCAGCAGGGACCGTTCGGGTTCTACACGCGCGACTTCTTCCACGACTACACGCCCGGGTACCTGTACGTGCTGTGGGGCGTGGGGCTGGTGGGCCAGGCCCTCGAAGGGATCGGCGACCTGCTCAAGGTGCCGCCGATCCTCGCGGACCTCCTCCTCGCCTATCTCGTGTGGTCGATGGCCCACGAGCTCGGGTTCGGGCCCCGGCGGGCCCTCGCCGCCGCCGGGATCGTCCTCGTCAACCCGGCGATCTGGTTCGACAGCGTCGTCTGGGGCCAGGTCGACTCGTTCGGGGTCATCTTCATCCTGCTGGCGATCCGCGAGCTCTGGCGCGATCGGCCCGAACGCGCGGCGATCCTGACGGTCCTCGCCGCGATCGTCAAACCGCAATTCGGAATCCTCGTCCCGCTGGTCGCCGCGATCACGATCCGCCGGGCGCTCTTCCCGGCGGACGCGTTCGGTGGCGAGCCCGTGCCGAGGCGGGGCCGCACGACCACCGACTGGGAGTGGCGGACCGGGGGCTGGCCACGGATCCTGACCACCGGGGCCGCCGGCCTGATCACGGCGATCGTCGTGTCCGCGCCGTTCGGTCTCTCGATCGTCGGGCTCATCGAACAGATCGGCGGCGCGGCGGCGGGCTACCCGTACCTGACCGTCAACGCCTACAACCCGTGGGCGTTGCTGTCGCTCGACGGCGGCGGGCTCGCGGCGGCCGGCACCTGGATCCGCGACGTCGCCGGCTCCGAACCCGGCCAGGTCGCGTTCATGTTCGGGCCGATCCCGGCCGTCTTCGTCGGGACGGTCTTGCTCCTCGCGGCGATCGGCGCGATCAGCGTCGCGGTGGCACGTCGGCCCGACCGGATGACGATCCTCGTTGGCGTCCTCCTCCTGGCCCTCGCCTTCTTCGTGGTCCCGACGCGGGTCCACGAGCGCTACTTGTTCCCGTTCCTCATCGTCGGCACGCTGCTCGCCGCCGCCTCCCCCCGCTGGCGGTTCGTCTACGTCGTGGTCTCGGCAGCGACGTTCGCGAACATGTACGTGGTCCTGACCACGATCTACCCCGACAACCCCGGCGTCGACGACTGGCTGGGCATCGGTCCGACGATCCGCTCCACCGCCGGCGTCACCGTCATCGCGCTCGCCCACCTGCTCGCCTTCGTGTGGGCGCTCGCCCAGCTGCGTCCCGGGGCCCGTGCTGCGCTCGAGCGGGAAGTCCGCGCCGCCGCCGCGATGGCCCACCCGATCGCCACCGACCTGAGGCCACGTCTGCCCAAGCCACGCCTCGGAGGGAGGGGCTCCGACGACGACGCGCCGGGCGGCACGGGCCAGGCGCAGGTTGGCCCTGACGGCTCCGGCGCCCCGATCCCCGACGCACTTCCCCGGCGCGCACAGGCCACCCCGACCGGGGCCACCCCCACCGCGGCCAGCCTTGCCAGGGCGGCCCGCGACAAGACCAGCCGCGGGGTCGCCGCGGCGCCCCTGCCCGCCTGGACCGAACGCCCGTCGATCGCCGAGGTGGGAGCCTGGGCGTGGTTCAGGATTCGGCTCGCCGAACGCCCCGTTCGGGCCGACCGCAGCCGCGCACTTCACGGCGAATCCGGCGGGCGCCTCGATCGGCTGGACCTGTGGCTGATCGCGGTCCTCGTGATCACCGCGCTGACCGTCCGCGTGTGGCGCCTCGGCGAGCCCTACGACATGCACTTCGACGAGGTCTACCACGCCCGGACCGCGACAGAGTTCCTCCAGGACTGGCGCTACGGGATCGATCACGACATCTACGAGTGGACCCACCCGCACCTCGCCAAGTACGCGATCGCGGGCGGGCTCGTGGCGGCCGGCAACGACCGCGTCGTCGCCGAAAGCAGCCTCGGCGCCCCGGTCGTCGCGGCCCTGGTGGAACCGCGGCGTGATGATTCCGGGGATGCCTCGGCGCGGACCGGGGACCGCGTCTGGATCGCGACCCCGACGGACGTCCGTTCCTACGACCTTGCGACGCGCCGGCTGGAGGCGGTCACGCCGGTCGTCGGCGTGCTGGCGCTTGTCGTCGCCCCGGGCGGCAACGCGCTGCTGCTGGGAACCGATGATGGCCGCATCCTCACGATGCACACGGCCGGGCTCGACGCCGCCCGCTGGCTCGGCGGCGAGGCGATCCTCGACCCACCCGAGACGCTGGCCACGATCGGCACCTCGGTCCGCGGCCTCCACGCGACCGCCGACGGCGCCGCACTCGTCGCGGTCCTGGCCAATGACGACGTCGCGACGATCGATGCGCTCAGCGGGAACGAGCTGGGGCGCTCGAACGTGCCCGGGGCGACGCTCACAGGTTACGGTCCGGCCCTCGCCGACGCCGGGTCGGGCGCGGCGCTTGTCGCCAGCCCCGAGCAGATCAGCGACCGGACCGCGGTCGCGAACCGGCTGGCCGACATCATCGGCGGGAACGCCGCGACGATCGAGGGCCAGTTGAACGCCACGGGCGAGGTCGTCCTGGGCGGGGTGCCCAGCGGCGATGCGCGGACCGCGCTCGATGAGGCGATCGCCGACGGCAGCCTGCCGGGGATCGTCGTGGGCAGCGTGGCCCGGGTCGCGGTCGCCGCCGACGAGGGCGTCGTGTTCGTCGACACCTCCAACGGTTCGATCGTCTCGTCGATCCCGCTCTATGGCGGTGCCCATGGCCTGTCGCGGGTCACCGGCATCGACGACGACAGGCTGTACGTCACCCACGCCGCCCTGGAGGGGCCCACGGTCGCGGTCATCGTCACGAGCGGCGATTCCGCCAAGGACGGGCCGTCGCTGCGTCGCTCGTTCCAGCTGCCCGGCCCGGGCGGTTGGGTCGGCTTCGACGAGGCGAGCCGGCAGGTCCACGTCCTCGGCGGCCTGCCCGGTAGCACGGCGTTCGCGGGCCCGAAGACGATCTACGTCATCGAACCCCACGGGGACGCGGTCTATGCCGACGCCCCGCTCCCGTTCGAGCCGGTGGCCCTCGCCATGGATGCCAACGAACGCTATCCCGCGACCGACCGCGAGCAGCTGCTCGCCTTTGGGGCGGACGGCCGGATCGCGGCCGTGGACGTCGGCCAGCACGCCTTCGCATGGCGGATCCCGGGCGTTCTCGCGGGGGTCGCGATGGCGGCCCTGCTCTACCTGCTGACGCGGGTCCTGTTCCGCCGCCGCGCGATCGCCGTCCTCGTGGCGATCCTCGTGGTGGCCGACGGCATGCTCTTCGCCCAGTCGCGGATCGCGATGAACGACGCATACGTCGGGATGTTTCTCATCGCCGCGTACCTGCTGTTCGCCGCGGTGTGGACCGGCTGGTGGCGTTGGCGTGGTGCGTTCTGGGTGGCGATGCCGGTCATCGGCGTCCTGCTCGGCCTCGCCCTGTCCGCGAAGTGGGTCGCCGCCTACTCGATCGCGGCGATCGGGCTGCTCATCCTCGCCCGGAGCGCCCTCGGCCGGCTCGTGCTCGTCGGGGCGCTCGTGGTCGGGACCACGGCCCTGGGCTACCTGGCGATCAGCGTGCCCGAAGGACAGGGTCTCGGGAACATCCTGTTCCTCCTGATCATGGTGGCCCTCACGTTGCTGGCGGCGGTGATCACGATCCTCCGTCCGATCGCCTGGACGCCCGCCGAGCATCGCTTCGCGGTCATCGTCCCGGCGCTCGGTGGGCTCGCTGTCCTCGGCGCCGGGGCGGCCGAGGGCACCCTCGCCGTGCCATTCTCGGAAGGAGGCTTCCTCAGCCCGCTCAGCCTCGGCATCGGCGGGTTCGCGCTCGCCGTCGCCGCGCAGCTCGGGTTCATGGCCGGCGGGCGGCTCGGGTTCGGGCCGCTGGCCGTGCCTCCGCCGCCGGACGACCCGGTGGCCCTGCTCGACACCCCAGCGCCCGCGCCACGGGGCTGGCTCCGCCTCGGCTCCGGATTCGGCCTGCCAGCGGCCTGGATGGCGATCTCCCTGCTCGCACTGCCCATCGGGGTCTACGTGGCGTCCTACCTGCCCTGGGCGGCGCTCCAGGGCCATGCGATCGTCGAGGGCGTCCCGGCCGGCGCGACGGGCCAGACCCTGCTCGACCTGACGGGCCAGATGTATCGCTATCACAACACCCTGACCGCGGCCCACGCGGCATCGTCGCCGTGGTGGGCGTGGCCGTTCGACCTGAAGCCCGTGTGGTTCTACCAGGGCGGGTTTGCCGGGGGCGCGTCGGCCGCGATCTACGACGCCGGCAACCTGGTCATGTGGTGGCTGGCCATCCCGGCGCTCGCATTCGGGGCATGGCAGGCGTGGCGCCGGCGCAGCCTCGCCCTGGCGCTCGTGATGATCGCGTTCGCGTTCCAGTGGCTGTCCTGGTCGCGGATCGACCGCGCCGCGTTCCAGTACCACTGGTACACGAGCCTGCCGTTCGTGATCATCGCCCTCGGCTACTTCCTGGCCGAGATCTGGCACGGAGCGTCGCGCCGCACTTGGCTCCTCGCCCGACTGGCGGCCGGCGCCGCGATCCTGGCGCCGGCCGCGCTGTGGCTCCTCCACCGGCCGCTGTGCGCCGTCGTCGGGGTGGAGTCCGTGGCCCCCGATTCGCGAGCCTGTCCCACGGTGATCCCGGACTTCCTGCTCACCGGGCGGACCCTGGCGATCGCCGTCGTCGTGGGGATCGGGCTCGTCTTTGTGCTGCGCGAGGTCCTCGCCCTCGGCGAGCCGAACGCCGACGACACGGACGACGAGACGGGCACGGGCACGGCCCACGGCGACTCGGCCAGCTGGTCATCCGCCGCGCGTCGGTTCGTCCGCCTGGCGCTGGCCGCCGGCGGCACCACCGTCACGATGGTCCTCGTCTCCGCGTTCGTGACCGAGACCGAGATCGTGAGCCTGACCTCGGTGCCCGTGGAGCCGGTCGCGCTGCTGCTGTTCATCCCGCTCGGAGCCCTCGCGCTGTACGTGGCCACGGCGCGGGACGCCCGCCGGTTCGTGGCCGGCGCGATCGTGGCGATCGTGGGCTGGTTCGTCATCGTCTACCCGAACATCGCGGCCCTGCCGCTGCCCAACGCGATCATGAACGCGTACCAGGGCATCATCCCGACCTACCTCTACCCGTTCCAGTTCCCGGTCAGCACCGTCGATCGCAACGTCGAGGGGCCGTCGCTCCTCAGCCTCGGTCCGGCCGTGCTCCTCGTCGCCCTGACGATCACGGTCATCGTCTTCGCGTACAGCGCATGGGTGTGGAGGATCGCGCTCGCGGAGCGGGGCGTCGACGTTGAGCCGGGGGACGACCGCGCCGCGTCGAACGAACCGGGCGGGAGCGCCGGCACCGGAGCGTGACGCACCCGGCCCTGAACCGGGCAGCCAGGCGGCGCGGCGTCAGGCCGGGGTCGTGACCTTGGCGGCCTGCGGGACCTCGGCGTTGAAGCCCGCCGGCAGCGCGTCCTGGGCTGCGAGGCGGCGGATGACGAATCCGTAGTAGTCGTCGACGCGGGCCGTCACCCGCTCCCAGCTGAACGCGCCCGCGCGCTCGACGCCGTTCTCGGTCATCGTCGCGCGCAGCTCGTCGTCACCCAGGAGCTGGGCGATCCCGGCGGCGATCGCCTTCGGCTTGCGGGGCGGCACTAGGATGCCTTCACGGCCCCGACGCACGACGCCCTTGTAGCCGTGGATGTCGCTGCAGACGATCGGCGTCCCGGCGGCCATCGCCTCGAGGAGGACGATCCCGAAGGATTCGCCACCGGTCGCCGGCGAGACGTAGACATCGGCCGTCTTGAAGAGCGACGCCTTCTCGTCGTCCGAGACCCGCCCGAGGAACTCGACGCCACCAAGCTTGCGGGTCATGACGTAGCGCCGCGCCTCGCGCTCCTGCGGACCTGTCCCGACAACGAGGAGCCGGCACTGGCAGCCGGTCTTGCGCAGGATCCGATACGCCTTGAGCAGGTCCAGGAGTCCCTTCCGCGGCTCGTGGCGGCCGACGAACAGGAGGTTCTTCGTTCCGTCCTGCCAGCGGGCAATGGGCACCGCTCGCGCGAATCGGGCGACGTCGACGCCGTTGGGGATGACCCGGTAGTCGCCGGGGAAGAACCGGTCGATGAAGTGGCGCGCCGCGGCCGACACCGCGATCCGGCCGTGAAGCCGCCTCGCGTAGGAGCCCATGACCCGGCTGCCGAACTCGTACGCAGGCGAGAACCCGCCGTAGGCATGGAACGTGGCGACATTCACGCTGGTCGACTGGCGCAGCAGGATGAGCGACAGGAACGGCACGAACGGCTCGTGGAAGTGAAGCAAGTCAAAGCGCTCGCGCTCGAGGACGTCACGGACCTGGGAGACGTAGCGGGGCGACAGCGTCACCGTCCCCTGCGAGCCGTTGGTCGGCATCGAGAACCCCTTGCCGATCCGGATGACATCGCCCTCCGAGGCCCGCTGGAGGCCGTGGGAGCTGGTCAGGATCCGGACGTCGTGGTCGCGCTTGCGCAGGTTCTCGTAGAGGTAGCGGACGTGCTGGTTGACCCCACCCGGGACGGGGTAGACGTACGGCGTCACCAGCCCGATCTTCATCGTAGTCCGTCCTTCCGGGCGGAGGCGTCCGATCCAGCCTGGTTCCGGGAGTCGCCGGCCGGATAGCCGAGGTCGCGTCGGGTCCCGTCCCGGCGCACGATACCGGCCACATTGTCGCGCGCATCGCGGCCGTATTTCCGGAGCTGCCGGCCGAACGTCGTCAGCTGGCCGCCGGTCCGATGGAAGGTGCCGTGATGGTGGGTCTGGCGGGCCAGGATGGCCGAACGCAGATCCTCGGCCGTCGTGCCCGGGAACGTCGTCCAGCCGCTCCCGATCGCGTCCACGGTATGGGCGTCCGAGTTGCCCACCCGGGCGAGGCCGAACTCGTCGGCAAAGGCGACGACGCGGGCGTGCCACGGGCGGCCGAGGGTCGTCGGGTTGAACGTCTCGAGCGCGTCGGGATGGACGCGCAGATCCTCGTCGGCGAGGAGCCGGCGCAGGACGAAGCCCTGGGCACAGAGCGGATACGGCACGAGCGGATGGGCCGGGACGGCCAGCCCGCCCTGATCGTGGATCGCGGCGATCGACCAGCGCATCGAGCGGAGCGCCGGGACCGGTCGCTCGAGGAAGAGGCCCAGGAGGTGTCCGCCGCGCGTCGTGATCTCCTCGCCGACGACGACCTCGGTCGTCATCCCCAGGTCGCGGGCCATCGATCGGGCGGCGAGCGCCGCATCGATCCGCTCGTGATCGGTGATGGCGATGACGTCGAGATCGGCGCGGGCGCGGACGGCTCCGAGGATCTCGGCGACCCCCGCCGTCCCGTCCGAGGCGAGGGTGTGGATGTGCAGGTCGGCGCGACCGAGGCGGGCGGTCATGCCGGCACCTCGGCGGCCGCCGGTGGCGCGGCGGCCTCCGTCCAGATCGGGAAGAACGCGCCCCACCACTGCTCGGGGGCCTGTTCGATCGCATCCTCGAACGCGGCGACGATCCCGGTCATCGCCGCCGCGATCCGTTCCCGCCGCGTGCCCTCGGCCGGCAACGGAGCCGCCCGGAGCCGGCCGTGATAGCGGCCCGCGCCCGCCCGCCGGACCGAGGCGACGTAGATCGGGAGCCCGCTCTCCAGGGCGAGCAGGGCAGGCCCGATCGGGAACCGCGCGGCGGCGCCGAAGAAGGGCAGTTCGAGGCCCGTGCCGAGGATGTCGCGGTCGGCCACGAGGCCGACGGACTCACCTCGGGCGATCGCGGCGCCGAGTTCGCGCCGCGCGGCCCGGATGTCGACCAGGTTGAGCCCCGCCGCCCCGCGCGAGCGCACGATCCAGGCCTGGAGTGCGGGATCGTCGAGTGTCTCCATCGGGCCGGTGGCCGGCCGCCCGGTTCGGTGCGTGAGGTACAGCGCCGGTAGCTCGATCGCTCCGTAGTGCAGGCCGACGAAGATCACCGGCGAGCCCGGCCCGAATGCCAGGTCCACAACGTCGGGCGTCTCGACGATCAGACGCTCATCGAGGTAGGCCGAGGTCATCGCCGGGGTCCGGATCATCTCGAGGTAGTAACGGGCCGCGTGCCGATAGGCCCTGCGGACGAGCGCCTCGAGGCCAGCCGGCGATCTCGCCGCGACGGCGATGGACGGACCGCCGCGGCCCTGGGAGGCGAGCGCGGTGACCACTCGCCGGAGGTTGTCGCGGCCCAGGGCCCGGCGGCGGGGCGTCGTGCGGTACCAGGCCTCGCCCGCTAGCTCGGCGAGCGCCACCAGCGGACCCTCGGGCAGCCGGCACACGACCCATGAGAGGGCCGCGAGGGCGGCGCCGCGGATCCGCCGACCGATCATCGGGCGGCCGCGTCCTCCGTGCTGCCTCCGGGGTCGCCTCCGGCGGCGTCGGTCAGCATCGCCTCGGCACGCGCCTTGAGCTCGCGCTGTTCGGCCGGGCTGGCCGGCCACATCGGCTTGAACGAGTACCACTGGCTGGGGGCCGCGGCGATCGTCGCGGCGAGGGCGTCGGCCATCGCCTGGGTCGCGCGCTGGAGTTCGGCCGGCTCGCTCGACGCGACCTCGATCGGCTCCGCCCACGAGACGTGGAAGACACCCGAGTCCGAGCGCCGGATCGTGATCGGCAGGATCCGCGACTTCGTCTTCGCGGCGAGCGTCGCCGGGCCCGAGGGCAACGTGGTCCAGGCGTCGAACAGGCGGACCGGTATCCCGTCGGAGCGGTAGCCCCAATCCACGAGGAGGGCGAGCATCTCCCGCTTGCGGAGCACCGCGAAGATCTCGCGAAGGTTGCGCCACGGAATGACGTGCACGCCCCACGACTCGCGCAGCCGGCGGAAGTCGTCGAAGAGCTCGGGATAGGCGGAGTCGTCGGCGACGACGCTGATCGGCAGCCCGCGCCCGGCGATGCCGGCCGCGACCGCGTCGTTGTTCCCGACATGGCCGACCGCGAAGATCAGGCCGCCCTCCGACCCCTTCCGAATCTCGAGGACCCGGTCGAGCTCGATCGGGGACACGAACGTCGCAGCCCGCTCGGGCGACACCCGCGGCAGGCGCATGACCTCGACGATGTACGTCGCGTACTCGCGGTAGGCGGCCAGGGCGAGCCGGCGCACCCGGGGATGATCCGGCGGCAGGCCGAGGACGTGGCCGAAGTTCGCGTTCGACCAGCGCCGCTTCGACGGCCACAGCAGGTACGACAGCTGCGCGAAGCGGCCGATGACCGCCGTCGCGATCCCCTTGGGGATCCGGCCGATGACCCACGAGGCCGTTCGATACGCCGCGACGACCGTCTTCTCGAGAAGGCGGGGTCCCGCCTCGAGCCGCCGGTGGGGCGCCTCGAGGCGTCGCTCTCCCGATGTCACTGGGCGGCGGTGGCGACCTTCGCCTTGGTGCCGGCCAGCTTCTTGAGGGAACGCTTGACGGGCGGCTCGGTGCCGACGAGCGTCTCGTTGTCCTCGCCGCGGATGAACGCCTCGACGCGGTTGAACGCGATGTCGTCGTGGATCTGCTGCGGGGGGCTCTTCATGAAGTAGCTCGACGGCGCCACGAGGGTGCCCTTCAGGCCGCGATCGAGGCCCAGCTTCAGGCAGCGGATCGCGTCGGTGATGACGCCGGCACTGTTCGGGCTGTCCCAGACCTCGAGCTTCAGCTCGGCGTTGAGCGGCACGTCGCCGAAGGTGGTCCCCTCCATCCGGATGTAGCACCACTTGCGATCGAGCAGCCACGGGACATGGTCGCTGGGGCCGACGTGGACGTCGTCCGGATCGAGATCGTAGTCGAGCATCGAGGTGACAGCGTTCGTCTTCGAGATCTTCTTCGACTCGAGGCGCTCGCGCTCGAGCATGTTCAGGAAGTCCGTGTTCCCACCGAAGTTCAGCTGATAGGTCCGGTCGAGCCGCACGCCGCGGTCCATGAACAGACGGGTCAGCACGCGGTGGCTGATCGTGGCCCCGACCTGGCTCTTGATGTCGTCGCCGATGACCGGCAGGCCGCGCTCGGCGAACCGCCGCTGCCAGTAGGGCTCGCGGCCGATGAACACCGGGATCGCGTTGACGAAGCCGACGCCGGCCTGGAGCGCCTGCTCCGCGTACCACTTCGTGGCGTCCTCGCTGCCGACCGGCAGGTACGACACCATGACGTCGACCTCGCGCTCCTTGAGGATCCCGACGATGTCGGCCGTCGGGCCGGGCGCCTTCTCGATGATCTGGCTGAGGTACTTGCCGAGGCCGTCGTGGGTCATCCCGCGCTCAACCTTCACGCCCATCGGCGCGACCTTGTGGAAGGTGTACGTGTTGTTCGGCTTCGTGTAGATCGCCTCGGACAGGTCCTTGCCGACCTTGTTCTTGTCGATGTCGAAGGCGGCCACGAAGTCGATGTCGCGAACGTGGTAGCCGCCGAGGTTGACGTGCATGAGCCCGGGAACGAAGTCGGTCTCCTTGGCGTCCTCGTAGTAGTAGCGGCCCTGGACGAGGCTGCTCGCGCAGTTCCCGACGCCGACGATGGCGACCCGGATCTTGCCGTCGCGACGACGCCCGGACCCCGCCCAGACGTTGTCCGGCGTGGCGCCGTTCTTGCTCTTGCCGTTCGTGCTCATGCGGTCTGCTCCTTCTCCGTTGCTCGTGCTGCGTTCGACGTCGAGGGGGTGGTGGTCCGTGGGGTGGTAGGGGTCATGGCTCGTCCTGATCAGCCGCGTTCCTCCGGGGCCTGCGCGGCCTGCTTGCGAACGTGGAGGATGCGCTGGATCGTCGTGATCGTGGCGAGAACGGCGATCAGGCCGAGGGCGAGCCCGAGCGAGCCACCCTGGGGAAAGTCGCACACGCCCGCGCAGGCCGCGCCCGCAGGCGGCACCTCGTAGATCGGTCCGTACGCGAACACGAGGCCGAGCGTCAGGATGACGATCCGGACCTCGCGCGGCGCGAGCCCGACCGTGGCCATGCCCGTTCCGCCCGTGAAGCCGAGGCCCTCGGACTTCGCGCGCGTGTAGCTGACCATGAACGCGGCTCCCATCGCGGCCGCGGCGACTGCCACGCCGTCGAGGAACCCGGCCTGCGCGAGCCCCCAGATGATCCCGATGTAGACAGCACTCTCGCCCCAGCGGTCGAAGACCGAGTCCATGAACGCGCCGAGGCGGCTGACCCGGCCAGTGGCACGGGCGAGGACGCCGTCGAGGGTGTCGAATGCCCCGCCGCCGATCACGAGGATCCCGGCAAGCGGCCACGCCTGGACAGCTGCGGCGATCCCGGCCAGGATGGCGATCCCGAACCCGATCATCGTCAGGTGGTCGGGCGTGAGCCCCAGTCGCCCGAAGGTGAGGGCGACGGGCTCGGCAATCGCGCGGACCCGCGACCGCAGATCCGGGGACACGGCGGTACCGCTGCCGATCCCGCTCACGATGCGGCCTTCGTTGAGCGAGCGGCGGCAAGGCCCAGCACGAGTCGCTCTCGCGCCACGAACGACTCGAACGCCTCGGGCACGATCCGGCAGACCGTCTCGCGTCCGCTGCGCCGGGTGTCCACCAGACCCGCGATCCGCAGCTTGCCGACATGCCACGACACGAGGGGCTGGCTGAGGCCGACGTGATCGATGAGTTCGGTGACCGTGGCCTCGCCGGCCGCTAGCCGCTGGACGATCCGCAGCCGATTCACATCGGCAAGGGCCTTGTGGAACGCGCGGACATCGCGCAATTCGTCGGGCGCGTCGACGACAGAGGCGATCGTGGAACGAATGCGGGCGGGCGAGGGGCTCAGGGGAAGCTCTCCAGTTGGGGTCGTCGCCGGCCACCGCGGTCGGATCAACGGCGCTTTATATCAATCTTCGTTGATGCTAAGGCGGTCCCGGCCCGCGTGTCAAGGGCGCAAGTCCGGGCAGGATCGGCCCGGCACAGGACGAAACGATGCCCCCGACCGGGACGAAGGTCGGGCCCTCGAGGTGATCCACGGGAGGCCCCGACGGCGTAGCGTAGAGATCGCTCGTGACGGCCGCTGAAACCTTCCGTCGCCCGAGGTCCTCAGAGTGTTGATGACGCCTCTTCCATCGCGCGTGGCGACGTGCGCCTGAGTCTCCGCACCCTCGCGTTCCTGGGCGGCTTCCTGGGCCTGCTGATCATCGCCGCCAGTGACCAGATCCTTCCCGCCACCAACGACTACCAGGCCGAGATGCGGATCTGGCTCGTCGCCCGCGCCGCCGGGATCACCGCCTATTTGCTGCTCACGGCCATCGTCGCCTTCGGGCTCGTCTTGAGCCATCCTGTGAACCAGTCGACCTGGAAGCTGTCCCGGCGCCTGTTCCCGTGGCACGAGAACCTCCTGATGTTCGTTCTCGCGTTCATCGTCGCCCATGTCGTGAGCCTGGTCCTCGATCCCTACGCCGGGGTCGGGCCGCTTGCGATCATCCTGCCCGGATTGTCGTCGTATCGATCCACCGAGGTCGCGCTCGGCGCGCTCGCCTTCGACGCCCTGATCATCACGGCGGTCACGGCTCGCTACACGAAGCTGCTGCCCCGCGGGATGTGGCTGAAGATCCACCGGCTGAGCATCGTCATCTGGGGGCTCTCCTGGGCCCACGGCATCCTCGCCGGGACGGACACGGATGCGCTCGTGCCCCTCTACGTCGTGACCGGTCTCGCCATCGTCGCGGCGGCCGCTTATCGCTACTGGGTCGGCAAGCGACAACGCCCGACCTTCTCGACGAGCCTGCCGGAGCTCGCCAATCAGCCGGCTGACAGCGTTGGGTCACCCCGCCGCCTGGCGGGCGTCGCCTTGGAGGAACGTCCCTCATGAAACTGCGTGCCCGACGGCTCGCGGTGGCCTCCGGCGTCATCGCCAGCCTCCTCCTCGGGATCCTGTCGATCCAGTTCGCGGCGTTGCTGACCGCCGCCGCCGCCCCGCCGCCCGCCCCGCCGGTGCCGCTCGAGACGCTCCGCCAGGAGCTCGCGGCCGAGCGCGATCGATCGACCTGGCTCCAGGCCCAGCTCGACGAGCTGTTGGCGACCACCGACGGGCTCACCGCGGCCCTGTCCGCCACGGAGGACCAGGTCTCCATCGACGGACTCAGCGCCGATCAACTGCGGGCGCGCCTCAATGCCGCGAACGATCAGCTGGCGTCGGTGACGAAGCTGCTCGCGGCGGCCCAGGCACGCCTCGCCGCGATCAACGCGGCCGCCAGCGGAGCCAGCGGCAGCTCGGGTGGCGGCAGCTCGGGAGGCGGCAGCTCGGGAGGCGGCTCAGGGACCGGCACGACGCCGACCCCCGCGCCGACCGCCGCCCCCGCGTTCTCCCTGACGCTTGCGCTCTCGGGAGGGAGCGTCGTGGCCACCTGGACGGGCTGCTCGGTCGCCGGCTTCGCCGGCTACGCGCTCGTCCGCTCGCTCGATTCGGAGATCCACTATCCGCCCGAGGACAAGGACACCCTCGTGACGACCGTCACAGCGCAGTCCACGCTGTCCTTCACCGATTCGGCCGCCCCGGCCGGCACGATCACCTACCGGGTGTACTGCCTCAGGCGGCAGAACAACGAGACGCAGGTTGCGGCGACCACGAACTCACGCCAGATCCAGGTCCCGTGAGGGCGTCCCGATGAGTGAACTGCGACCCTCCTCGATCCGATCGATGCCGGTGTCGGATCTCGGCGTGGCAGCGCCGGCGACACCGCGCCCCGCAATGTCGGCGTCGCGCCTCACGATACCGGGCCCGCTGCCTCCGGCGGGTCGGCTCCGTCCCGCTCCAGCCGCTCCTGGACCGCTGCCCGGCCCGACGGTGGTTCGACGCCCGACCGCCGGCGCCAGGCCGACGCCACTGGCCCCGGTCGACAAGAGCGTCCGGCGCCCGGTCCACGTTGTCGTCGCCGTCGGCCTGACCGCCACGGCCTATGCGCTGAGCCTCGCCTCGGTGTCCGCCCTGCAGATCGCGCACGATCGTGACCTGATCGCCGAACGCACGCCGGTCCGCGCAGCGATCGCCCGCCTGGCGATCCACAACGACGTGATGTCGGGCGCCCTCGATGAAGCGCGCGTTCGCTACGCCGCCGCCATCGAGGGCTACGACGCCCTGACCGGCCGGTTGGACGACGTGGGTGGGCTGCTCGATCGTCTGGGCGGCAAGGTCGCGGACATCGAGGGACTCACCGGCATCCTGCCCTCGTCGCTCGACCTGCCCTCGATCCCTAAGGCCGGATCCGGTGCCAAGGCGCCACCCGCGCCGCCGAAGGCCGCGCCGCCGCCGCCACCACCCGCGAACGCCCAGACCGGCGCATCGGGCGCCCCCTGACGTCCCGTGCAAGCGCTGGCTTCGCAGGCGTCCGTGGCTCGATTCCACGGGAGAGCTCTCGGCTCCAGGCTGAGTCTCACGACCGTGAACGTGGATGCCGGCGAGGCCGAGGCGGCGTGGCGGGACGTCGGCGAGGTGTTCGACGACGTCGATCGGACGATGTCCCGGTTCCGCCCCGAGAGCGAGATCAGCGAGCTCAACCGGCGCAGTCCGACGGCAGCGGTCGCCCCGGTCTCCGCGCCCCTCTACGAGGCGCTGGTGCTGTGCGAGCGGGCTCGGCGGGCCACCAACGGCCGGTTCGACCCGAGGATCCTCACGGATCTGGAGCGCCTGGGGTCCATCGGCTTCGTCGAGACCGGTCGGACCCCGGGGACGGCGCCGAACGGCGACCGTCAGGGCCCGCTGCTGGAGCGGTCGCCCCGCAATCGCACCGTGCGACTTCGCTCGCTGGTGGACCTGGGCGGGATCGGCAAGGGGCTGGCCCTTCGCTGGGCGCGTCGTCGGCTCAATGAGCGCCTGGCCTGGTCCGCCGACGTGGGATGGAGCGAT
>Ga0224510_10001513_pt1 | contig 15269 bp, 12 predicted proteins | sample SF_May12_sed_USG_FD_170161 | JGI IMG/M metagenome (GOLD analysis project Ga0224510, IMG submission 170161) | Sediment microbial communities from San Francisco Bay, California, United States - SF_May12_sed_USGS_4_1 | ecosystem: Environmental > Aquatic > Marine > Sediment | place: USA: California... | reverse complement strand
CGAAGAGCGGGTCGAATAGGTTGGGGAACGACGCAAGCAGCACCACGGCGGCGGCTGCGATGAGCGCGGTGAACAGGCTGAGCCGGCTGATGTTTCGGCGCTGATAGGAACGGACCGCCGCCAGGAAGAACGCCACGGCGGCCGCGCCGGCGAGCAGCCGCAGGGCCCACATGTGCTAGGAGACCGATGTCTCGGCGGCCGCGCCGGCTCTCGCCGGTGCACCGGCCACCTGCCAGCGGTCGCGCGGCATGATGTGATCGGCGATCACGCGGCCCTTGTAGCGCTGGATCTCGGCGAAGACCGACTCGATCAGCGTTTCCGACAGCAGGTGCGGCTCGAGCCCGAGGTCGAGCAGCTTCGTGTGAACGGGGTTGTAGTAGTGCTCCTCCAGCTCGAATCGGGGATTGTCGATGGGCTCGACCGCGACGTCGAGGCCAGCCTCGGCGCCCGCCTTCTGTACGAGCTGGGCCAACTCCATCACCGAGAACGACTCCGTGAACTGATTGAACACGCGCATCTCACCACGTTCGGCCGGGTGCATCACGGCGAGCTCGACGCATCGGAGGGTGTCGACGATGTTGAGGTAGCCGCGCGTCTGTCCTCCCTTGCCGTACACCGTGAGCGGATGGCCGATCACGGCTTGCAGACAGAACCGGTTCAGGGCCGTGCCGAACACGTCGTCGTAGTCGAACCGTGTGAGCAGCCGATCGTCGAGCCGAGTCTCGTCCGTGTGGATCCCGTACACGACCCCTTGGTTCAGATCGGTCGCACGCATGCCCCAGACGCGGCACGCGAAGTGGATGTTGTGGGAATCGTGCACCTTCGACAGGTGGTACATCGACCCGGGGAGTTTCGGGAACGGAAGGTAGTCCTCCCGTCCGTTGTGCCGGATCTCGATGAAGCCTTCCTCGATGTCGATGTTCGGCGTGCCGTACTCACCCATGGTGCCGAGCTTCACGAGATGCGCGTCGGGGGTGAGGTCACGCATCGCGTAGATCACGTTGAGGGTGTTCACGACGTTGTTCGTCTGGGTGAACACCGCATGCTCGCGATCCTTCATCGAATAGGGGGCGCTCGGCATCTCGCCGTAGTGCACGATCGCCTCGGGCCGGAACGCTCGGAACAACGCCTCGGTGATCGACCACTCGGTGAGGTCGCCCTCGGTGACGCCGATCTCGAGGCCGGTGACGTCCTTCCATGCGGCGACCCGGTCGGGCAGGCTCGCGGCGATCGGGGTCAGGGAATCCGAACCGGCTTCCTCGTGAGCCGTGCGACGCAGGTAGTTGTCGACAACGTGCACGTCGTGACCGAGGTTCGAGAACCGCATCGCGGTCGGCCACCCGAGGTAGCCATCACCGCCGAGGATGAGGATGCGCATGGAGGTCCTTTCGATGTGGATCGTGGGGAAAGTCGCTCTATCCTACGAGAGCGGGGCTGCGCGCGGCCCCGTTCGCTACAGCCCGCGTCGTGCGAGGTCGGTGAGGGCCTCGAGCACGCGGTCGACCTCGTCGATCGAGTGGTAATGGCAGAAGCCGATGCGCACGGCTCCGCCGGAGTCGAGCAACCCCAGCCGGTCGTAGAGCTCGATCGCGTAGTAGTGCCCGTCCCAGACGAAGATCCCGCGTTCGGCGAGAGCCGTGGCCGTGTCGCGAGGATGCTGGTTGCCGATGCGCACCGCGAACGTCGGCGTTCGGTCGTCGAGGCGGTCGAGATCGCCGATGCCGAACAGACGGACGCGGGCGATCCCGGTGACCCCTTCGAGGAATCGGCGCGAGAGCTCGCGCTCGTGCGCCCCGATGGCCCGGAACGCGGCAGCGACCGCCGCCCGGCGCGACGCGTCGATCGGCTCGCCGTTCGCGCCGCCGAGCTCGGCGAGATAGTCGACCGCGGCGACCAGCCCCGCGAGCGCCTCGTGGTTCTGGGTGCCCGTCTCCCAACGCTCGGGCGATCCGTAGTGCTCGGCGGGGCGCACCCGGTACGCGTCCCACCCCTCCAGCACCTCGGGGGTCGCCGCGACCATCCCCATGTGCGGTCCGAACACCTTGTACGGTGAGATCGTCACGATGTCGGCGCCGAGTGCGGTGAGGTCGATCAGGCGATGCTGCGCGGCGTGCACGCCGTCGACCGCGACCAGAGCACCCGCCGCCTTCGCCCGCCTGACCAGGCCTGCCGCCGGAGTCACGGTGCCGACCGCGTTCGAGGCAAGCGTGAACGCCACGAGACGCGGCTCCCGCTCGAGGGCCGCGCCGAAGGAGTCGAGATCCAGGGTCGCGTCGCCGGGCAGCACGTCGACCCACGACACGGTCGCCCCCGCGTCGCGCGCGGCGAGCACCCAGGGCCTGACGTTGGCGTCGTGATCGAGGCGCGTCACGACGACCTGGTCGCCGGGGCCGATCGTCCGTGCGAACGAACGGGACAGATGGAAGAGGAGTGAGGTCGAGTTCGGCCCGAAGACGATCTGACCGGGCTGGGCGCCGGCGAGATCGGCGCCGGCGTGACGAGCTGCGGCCACGGCTTCCTCGAGCTGCTCGCTCGCCTCGAAGACGCCGTCCATGTTCGAGACGCCACGACGGTAGTGTGCGGCGACCGCCTCGATCACCGTGTCCGGCACCTGCGACCCGCCGGGAGCATCGGCGTAGACGACCCTTCGTCCGTCACGGCTTCGCGCGAGGGCGGGGAACCGGGAGCGGTACGCGGACAGGTCCGAAGCGGTCTTCACGGGACTACCTTCGTGCCAAGACGGGCCCGTCGACAACCCGGACCGAACGTGGAACGCGAGAGGGCGCCCGACGGGCGCCCTCTCGACGGGAGGTGGATGTGCGATCGACTCAGGCGGGTCGGTTCAGCTCCGCGCGCAGGCCGTCGGCCGTCAGCGCCTCGACGCGCGCCCGCAGATCGAGGTACAGCAGCACGCTCACGAGCGCCGCGAATGGCGCCGTGATGATCTGGGCGATCGCCTGGAAGATCCAGCCGATGAACCAATTGCTGCTGATCGCGCCCCCGATCGCGCCGATGATCCCGCCGACGACCGCGGTGATGATGGCCGCCAAGATGATGACCCCGACGGCGTGCCAGAAGTGGCCCTTGACCAGGTTCCACGACCGGCTCATCGCATCGGTGCCTCGCCGGTTCTCCACCACGAGGGCGGGGATCGCGACGGAGAACATCACCGCGAAGATCAGGCCGGGGATGATGAACAGGATCAGGCCGCCTGCGACGGCGAGGCCGACGAGGATCGAGATCAAGATCACGCTGCCGAACCGCGCGAACCCCCACTTGTACGAGGCATCGATGTCGACCGCATCGCCGATGCTGCCTTGCGCCGCGCCCCGCATGATCGCCGCTTGGAGCACGGCGCTGATGATCACTCCGATCAGAGCGGTCACGAGCGCGACGATGATCGCCGTGCCTGCGGCACGCGTGCTCACGGTCTCCACGGACTCCCCGAGGATCGTGATCGTCTCGGTATCGGGGGCGAAGACCACTCCACCGATGAACGCGCTGATGAATGTGAGCGGCACGACCACGATCGCGACGATCATGACCAGGTTTTGAGCGTTGGCCTTGTAGATCTCGAAGGCGGTGCTCATGATCTCCCCGACGCCGCGCGGTGGGAGGCCGGGCCCTCCTGCGCCTCCCTCGCCGCCGGGCGGCGGCGGAGGCGGGGGCGGGGTGGTGAAGCCACCCGAGTTGTCCATGATGGATCCCCCTATCTCTGCGAACGGACGGCGGCATCCTACGCCCCGCCCCACCGTGTGTGTGGGATGCGGGCGACCTGCCTAGTGGGCATCGTGCGGCAGTTCCAGGGGTCCCCACGAGGGGTCGGGACGCCACGAAGCCCAGTCCTCGTCGAACGGTGGCTCACGCAGCAGGATCTGTTCGACCGCGCGTTCGCCGGCCCACCGCACGTCCTTGGCCTCGGCCTCGGTCAGCAACCCGCGCTCGACGGCCTCGATCAGCTCGTCCTCGTCCTGCCATTCGTAGAGGTCTCGCGCGGGCGGGATGCGCACGTCCAGGAACCAGTCCGTGTAGTCGAACGGGTTGCCGTTGCCTCGTAGCGGGGACTGGATGTTCACGTAGTAGCCCTCGAACCTCCACGCTGTGTTCCAGCTGAGCAACACGGCATATGCGGTCTCCGGCAATGCGAACGACAGGACCGGGCGGTCGAGCACCGCGGGCTCCAGCTCCCACGTATCGTCGGAGAACCGGACCTCTGCGAGGTGTCGAGGATCGTTCAGCCATCGAGACCCAGGGGCGAAGTAGAACGACCGGTGATGATGAGGCACGTCATCGACGACACGGACGGGCCGGGCGGCGATCGTGCGATCGCGCCAGACCTCCCGCAGGGTCACGACGGTGCCGGGCGCGAGTGGCTCCGGCTCGTCGCCGTCGCCGGCGCCGATCAGTCGAGCCGCTCGGCCAGGGCCGTGAGGATCCGCTCCGCCGCCCAATCGAGGTCCTCCTGTGTCACGCACAGCGGGGGAGCCAGCCGCACCGTGGTCTCGTGCGTGTCTTTGGCGAGCACGCCCATCTCCATGAGCCGCTCGCAGACCGCCCTGGCTGGGGCGGCCTCGGGGGCGAGCTCGATGCCGACCCAGAGACCCTTGCCGCGCACTTCGGAGACGGCAGCGGCCGGGGCCTCGGCCCGTACGCGCTCGATCAACGCGGTGCCGAGCTCGTCGGAGCGCTGCTGATACTCTCCCGTGCCCAACAGCCTCAGCACCTCGATGCCGATCGCGCATGCGAGCGGGTTGCCGCCGAAGGTCGAGCCGTGCTCTCCGGGCCGGAAGACGCCGAGCACCTCGCGCGTGGACACGACCGCCGAGATCGGCACGATGCCCCCACCCAACGCCTTGCCGACCACGTAGACGTCGGGCTGCACGTCTTCGTGCTCGCAGGCGAAGGTGCGGCCGGTGCGGCCGAGTCCGGACTGGATCTCGTCGGCGATCAACAGCACGCGGTTGGCGTCGCACAACTGGCGGGCCCTTCGCATGTACCCCTCGGGCGGCACGATGACCCCCGCCTCACCTTGGATCGGCTCCACCAAGAACGCGACGACATCCGGGTCGGCGAGCGCGGCCTCGAGCGCCACGGCGTCGCCGTACGGCACGGTCTCGAACCCGGGCGTGAAGGGTCCGAAGCCACCCTTGGCGCTGGCGTCGGTCGAGAAGCTCACGATCGTGATCGTGCGCCCGTGGAAGTTGCCCTCGCACGTGACGATCTTGGCCCGGTCTTCGGGCACGCCCTTGACGTCATAGCCCCAGCGCCGGGCGGTCTTCACGGCCGTCTCCACCGCTTCCGCGCCGGAGTTCATCGGCAGCACCATCTCCATGCCGCAGAGCTCTGCGAGCCCCTTGCAGAACCGTCCCATCTGGTCGTTGTGGAAGGCGCGGCTCGTGAGCGTGACCTTGTCGAGCTGGGCGTGTGCGGCGGCGATCAGGTCGGGATGGCGATGGCCGAAGTTCAGCGCCGAATAGGCCGCGAGCATGTCGAGGTATCGCGTGCCCTCGACGTCGGTGACCCATGCGCCGTCGGCTTCGGCCACGACGATCGGCAACGGGTGGTAGTTGTGCGCGGAGTAGTGCTCGACGAGTTCGATGTGCCCGTCGGTGGTCGTGGGTGCGACATCGTCGCCGCCGGGCGAGGCGGGGGAGAGATGCCCCTCGGGATCGGCCACCGTCGTCATCGCTACCCCTTTCGCGCCGGTCCGCAATCACGCCCCGCGGGCGCCCCAGGATGATACGCGCCTTCACTTCGCAGGTCCGGCCGGCGAGCGGGCCGGCGACCTGAGCCGCGACCTGAGCCGGTCTTGACGGATGTCGCAACGTGGGCGTACATTCGGTCTCCGCTCGAACATATGTTCGATTCAGTGTCTGTGAGGCCGTCACGGTGACGAAGCGATTCGACGAGGAGATCAGGGTCGAACGTGACACCGGCATGCCGAGCGCGTTCGAGTGGCGGGGCCGGCGCTACGAGGTCGCCGACGTGATCGGCCGCTGGAAGATCGAGGGCCGATGGTGGTCCGATGGTCGCGACCGTGAGTACTGGCGGGTCGAGGCACGTGGCGGCGCCGTGTGGGATCTGTACTTCGACCGCGGCAAGGACCGTTGGCACATGGAGCGCCTGTGGGACTAGCGTGTCGCCGTGAGCGAGATACGCGTCTTCCCGTTCTTGGTCTCCGAGTTGCACCTCCCCGAAGCCGAGCGAGCGCTCCTGGGGGTCGAGTGGTGGCCGTCGTACGGACACGCGGTCGAACATCCCGGTGGTCTCTTCCTGTTCGACAACGGCGCCGGCTTCGGCAACGCCGAGATCGACACGACGTTCTCGCCGCGCGTCCGGCCGGTCGAGGACGCTCTCGAGGAAGCCGGCATCTCGCTCGGCGACGTGACGGGGGCGGCCAACTGCCACCTCCACTTCGATCACTGCGGACAGAACGCTCGGCTCCACGGCCTGCCGATCTTCGTGCAACGCTCCGAGTGGGTCATGGTCCACGAGCCCGACTACACGGTTGCGGAGTGGGTCGACGTGCCGGGGCTGACCTACGAGCTCCTCGACGGCGAGACCGAGGTCGCTCCCGGTCTCCGGCTGATCCCGACGCCCGGGCACACCGCAGGCCATCAGTCGCTGGTCATCGATGCCCCCGGGGGCGCGATCGTCCTTGCTGGTCAGGCGGTGCAGTCTCGCGGCGAGTGGGAGGGAGCCGAAGGCCAAGGAGCGTCGGGGCGCTCAGGCGCGACGGACCCCGACGTCTATGCGCACTCGGTCGATCGCTTGCGCTCGCTCGACCCGGCCCGTGTGCACTTCGCCCACGACCCGTCGATCTGGGAGCGCTGAGGGTCTCGAACCCCGACCCCCCAGATGATGGGGCGGCTCGTCCGCGTGGCCACGGTGCCCGGAGGGCTTCCCTGCGCCGAAGGGCTTCATCGTGATGGCTCCGTTCGTGCATCTCGACGTTCGATCGTGCTTCTCTCTGAAGGAAGGCGCGTTCACCCCGGAACAGCTCGCCAGGGCCGCGGCGGAGCTCGGCATGCCGGCGGTGGCGATGACCGATCGCGACGGGCTCTACGGCGCCGCCCGGTTCGTGCGTGCATGCGAGGCCGAGGGCGTGCGACCGATCCTGGGAGCCTCGCTCACGGTGCGTGCATCGCAGCCGGGCGGGTGGGCAACCGAACACGATGCCCACATCGTGCTGCTCGCGACCGACGAAGCCGGCTACGCGAACCTGTGCCGACTGATCACCGATGCGCACATGCTCGGCGAGCGCAGCGACCCGTGGGTCGACCCGATGCAGATCTGCGCACACGCGACCGGACTCGTCGCGATCGCCGGCCCCCGGTCGCATCCAGGGCGTGCCGCGGCCCAGGGGCGCATCGATCACGCTGCGCGCTTGCTCGATCCGTTCCGTGAAGCGTTCGGGCGGGAGCGGCTGTTCGTGGGTGTCGAGCACCGGCTCGAGCGGGAGTCTGCCGACGAGCTGCGATCGATGCTTCGGCTCGCCGCCCGCGTGGGCGTGCGCGCCGTCGCCACGAACCCGGTGCGCTACCTCGAGTCCGGCGACGCGTTCGTGGCCGATGTGCTCGAGTGCATGCGGCGCCTGGTGCCGCTTGCAGAGACGAACGTCACGCGCCGCAACGCAGAGGGCTGGTTCAAATCCGCCGACGAGATGCGGGCGCTCTTCGCCGAACGACCCGACCTCGCCGACGCGTCACTCGATGTCGCCGAGCTCTGCCGCTACGACCTCGGGCTCGGGCGCATCCACTTCCCGGACTTCCCGACGCCGCACGGTCGCAGCGCCGATGCCGTGCTCACCGAGCGGTGCTGGCGGGGGGTCCACGAACGAGGCATGCGCGAGGACGAACGCCTGCGCGACCGGCTCCACCACGAGCTCTCGATGATCCGGCGCATGGGGTTCGCGGCGTATTTCCTCACGGTGGCCGACGTCGTCGCCGACGTGAAGTCGATGGGGATCCGGGCGGCGTGCCGGGGGTCGGCCGCCGGCTCGCTCGTGTGCTACCTGACCGGCATCTCCGATGTCGACGCGCTCCGCCTCGACCTGTCGTTCGAGCGGTTCATGAATCCGATGCGCAAGGACCTGCCCGACATCGACATCGACGTGGAATCCGCCCGGCGCGAGGACGTCTACGACATGATCCTCGGCCGCCACGGCGAAGAGCGTGCCGGATGCGTGGCGATGATCGACACCTACCGTGCGCGCTCGGCGATCCGCGAGGTGGGCAAAGCCCTCGGCATGCCCGACGTCGAGGTCGGCGTCGTCGCGAAGTCGTTCCCGCACATCTCGGCGAGGCACCTGCGCGAGTCGATCGACCGCCTACCCGAACTGGCGGGCGTCAATCTGCGCTTCGAACAGATGCAGCGACTGATCGGCGTGGCCGAACGCATCGGTGGATTCCCGCGGCACGTCGCGTTGCACCCGTGCGGCATCGTGCTCGCGAGCCACGATCTGGTCGAGCGTGTGCCGCTCGAGCTCAGCGCCAACGGCCATCGCATGATCCAGGCCGACAAGGACGACGTCGAGCTGCTCGGGTATCTGAAGCTCGACGTCCTCGGCGTGCGCATGCTGAGCTCGATGCGCCATGCGCTCGACGAGATCGCGCGCACCACGGGGGAGAAGGTCGACCTCGACCGCATCGCCCTCGACGACCTCGAGACGTTTGAGACGATCCGCGCCTCCGACACGCTCGGGTGCTTCCAGATCGAGTCGCCCGGCCAGCGCGAGCTGCTGCAGAAGCTGCAGCCGGACCGGTGGGAGGACCTGGTCGTCGACATCTCGCTGTTCCGGCCCGGGCCGGTGAAATCCGACATGATCGCGCCGTACCTGCGACGGCGATCGGGCATGGAACGTCCGGTGTACATCCATGCCGGCCTGCGAGGGCCGCTGCAGGAGACGTTCGGAGTGATCGTCTTCCACGAGCAGGTGATCAGGACGCTCGCGGCGCTCGCCGGCTACACCGAGACCTACGCCGACCACATCCGGCGCCATCTCGACCGCGACGACATGTTGCCGGGCTTCGAGGCCGACTTCCTCGAGCGGTCCACGGCTCGCGGCGTCGACCGCACGGCCGCCGAGCAGATCTGGTACGCCGTGACGCAGTTCGCCTCGTTCGGCTTCTGCAAGGCGCACGCGGCGGCGTTCGCGGTGCCGACCTATCAGAGCGCCTGGCTGAAGACGCACTATCCGGCACACCTGTTCGCGGGTCTGCTCACCCACGATCCCGGCATGTACCCGCGACGGTTGATCGTCGAGGACGCGCGACAGCACGGCATCCCGATCCTGCCGCTCGACGTGAACTCGAGCGAGCCCGACTACGTCGTCGAGGAGGTGCCCTCCGACGACGTTCCGACCTGGGGGGTGCGCCTCGCGTTCCAAGACGTGCACGGCATCAGCGACGCCGAGATCCGGTCGATCATGTCGGCGCGAGCCGACCGGGCGTTCCGCGACGTGGAGGACTTCATGCGTCGCACCGTCGTGAGCCGTCCGGTGACCGAGGCGCTTGCGCATGCCGGTGCCTTCGACGCGCTCGAGCGCCAGCGCCGCCGGCACCTCTACGTCGCGATGACCGCCGAGCCCGAACGCGAAGGCGACCAGCTCACGCTCACGATGGATGCCGACCCCGTCGAGGGACACCGCTTCAAGGACTACTCCGACGCCGAGGTGGTGCGGGCCGAGCTCGAGGTGTTGGGGCTCGACGCCACCCGGCACATCGTGAGCTTCTACGAGCCGCTGCTCGCCGACCTGGGGGTGACGCGGGCAGAGGATCTCCGACGCACCCGTGGGGGCTCGAAGGTGATCGTGGCCGGGGTCAAGGTCGCGTCGCAGACCCCGGCGATCCGCAGCGGTCAGCGCATCATCTTCCTCACGCTCGATGACGCGACCGGTCCGGTCGAGGTCACGGTGTTCGAATCGGTGCAGCCGAAGGTGGCCAAGACGGTGTTCCACGGGTATGCGCTGGCGGTCGCGGGCGAGCTGCGTCGCACGGGGGTCGGCGGGGTGAGCGTGGTCGCCGAGGAAGTCTGGGATCTCTCGGCGCTGCATCGAGCCAGGGGCGAAGGCTGGCTGCGCGACGCCGTGCGGGGCGAGGTGCGTGGTCCCGATACCGGCAGCGCGAGCACCGGCCCGCGCGTGCTCTGGCACGCGAGCCCCGGCTCCGCGGGATGATGGGAGCATGACCGCAGGATCACCCCGTGGCCGCTCGCTGCCGGACGAACGACCGCCCGAGCCGATGCTGCATGTCGACCTCGATGCGTTCTATGCCTCGGTCGAGGTGTTGAAGGACCCCTCGCTCGCCGGCAGGCCCGTGATCGTCGGCGGAGTCGGAGGACGCGGCGTCGTGAGCTCGGCGTCCTACGAAGCCCGTGAGTACGGGGTGCGCTCGGCGATGCCCACGGTTCGGGCGCGACGGATCTGTCCCGACGGCGTGTTCGTGCCTCCCGATTTCGAAGCCTACAAAGCGCACTCGAACCGGTTCCGCGAGGTGCTGCTGGCCCACACGCCCCTCGTCGAGCCGATCTCGCTCGACGAAGCCTTCCTCGACGTGGGCGGGGCGACGATGTTGTTCGGCGATCCCCCTAACATCGCGGCGCGCATCCGAGCCGAGGTCGAGCGAGAGGTGGGTGTGACCTGCTCGGTGGGGGTCGCGTCCACGAAGTTCGTGGCGAAGCTGGCCAGCGATCACTGCAAGCCCAACGGCATGCTCGTGGTGCCCGCCGACGGGGTGCTCGCCTTCCTCGGACCGCTGCCGGTCGGACGGCTCTGGGGAGTGGGGAAGAAGACCGGCGACGTGCTCTCGCGATTGGCGGTCCGCACGATCAGCGACCTCGCGGCAACCCCCGAACCGATCCTGGCTCGCTTGCTCGGCGCACAGCACGCCACGCACCTGTCTCAGCTCGCGCAGGGCATCGACGACCGCGGCGTCGTGCCCTACGAAGCCCCGAAGTCGGTCGGCAACGAGGAGACGTTCGAGCACGACGTCGACGACGACGAGACCCTGCTGCGGGAGTTGTTGGCCCTCTCGGGGAACGTGGCCTCACGCCTGCGGGCCGACGGCTACCGAGCCCGCACGGTCACGATGAAGGTGCGCCTCGCGACCTTCACCACGCTCACCCGTTCGAAGACGATGGCCGACGCCACCGATGTGGGCGCCGACCTGTACCGCGCCGTGGCAGATCTCTACAAAGCGCTTCCGGGGCAACGGCGCCGGGTGCGCTTGCTCGGCGTCCAGGCGACCGGCCTCGTTCCCGCCGGCGCCGAGCAGCTGGCTCTGCTGCGTGGAGAGCGCTGGGGCGACGTGGAGCGGGCCATCGATCGCATCGAACAGCGCTTCGGCAGCGGTTCCGCGATGCCCGCGTCGCTGCTCGATCGCTCGAAGCACGGGCACCAGTTCTGATTCCGAACTGGTGCCCCAGGTCGGGAAGCCTCCCTATAATCGAAGGGTGCCCCTGAGCGAAGACGAACAGCGCATCCTCGAGGAGATCGAGCGAAGGCTGGCCGAGGACGACCCCAAGCTGGTCGAGCAGGTCGGCCGTACCGATCTGTACTCGCACCTCGCTCGTCGCATCAAGCTCGCAGCGATCTCCTTCGTGCTGGGCTGCGTGCTCTTGCTGCTGTTCGTCGTGAGTCCGTGGATCGCCGCGATCGGGTTCATCACGATGATCGGGTCTGCGTTGTTGATCTACCGCTACCTGGGCCAGCTCGGCCGCGACCAGATACGGGCGATGCAATCCGACGGCGGGTCGCTGACCGGCATCATCGGCCGGCTGGCGGCGCGGTTCCGCCCGCCGACGCAGGCCGACGAGGAGTAGCCGCCGCAGCCGGCGCGTCGTCCACTAGCCCGTTCGGGTGGTTCCGCGACCATCGTGACCTCGCGGCTTGCCGCCCTTCCTCACGCTGTTGTACAACGGGGTCCCCTTCCCCCCGGGCGCGAAGCCGTCGGTCGATGCTCCATGGATTCGTCCGCACGGCTGGGCGAGCCGACAGCTGGAACCGAGAAGTCGAGATCGAAGGGGCACGCGTCCGGATGGAGGGATTCACCGCCCACCAGGCCTGCAAGTTCACGGAGTGCACGCCGCGCCAATTGAGGTATTGGGACGAGATCGGATTGGTGAAGCCATCGGTGCAAGGCACCGGTGGCCGACCGGGCGTGCCGCGGCTCTATGAGTTCCGCGACCTCGTCGCACTGCGGGTCGTGAAGTCGCTGCTCGACGGGGGCATGTCGTTGCAGCGCGTCCGCCGATCGTGGGAGTTCCTGAACAAGAAAGCGGGCATGGACAAGCACCTGTCCGAGGTGAAACTCGTCACCGACGGTCAGAGCATCTTCAAGATCTGTCGCCGTGACGGCGAGGTGATGGACGCGCTCCGAGACGGGCAGATGGCGTTCTTCGTCGCGATCGACGACATCGCGAGCAGTGTCGACACCGATGTCCGACAGTTCCAGGACGACCGTGAGAAGTTCGTGCGGGCGCTCCGAGAGGCTGCGGCCCAGACGATCACGGCCACGTCCTGACGGATCCCCCTCGGCCGGGCTGCGTTCAGCGTCTGCGATAAGGCCCCACGAGCCGCTGGGCGAGTCCCGCGCGACGCCGCATCTCCCGCACCACCGCCTGGCTCGCCTTGCTCGCCGCCTCGACGTCGTCGCGATCGAGGTCTCGCCCCGCGTAGGCGGCGTCGGTCGCGAGCCGGGTCAGACGGTCGAGATCGCCGTCGACCATCGATCCGGAGGAGTGCACGGCGCGACGGTATTCCTCCAAGGTCTGCCCGGGTGCCCTGGCGTGGCCGAGCTCCGCGGCGCGATCGCTGAACACGTCGTAGGTCGCGAGGATCACGCTGCGCGGGGCCGAACCGGCCCGGCGCACCCGGCCGCGGCGTCGCCAGGCGTGCGCCAGTGGCACCGCGGTCAACACCCCGGCGAGGGTCAGCAGGCCGGCGAGGAGGATGTTTCTCGCGCTCAGTGGGCCCGGGTCCACCGCGAGCGCAGCGGCGCCGAAGACCGCTCCAGATCCTCGGATGCCTCGCGCGCCGCTCGCGCTCGGCCGCAGTCCTTCACGCTCGGCCGCGGTGAGGAACGACTGGCCCTCGGCGCCGCCGGCGCTGCCTTGTCCACGAGGGCCGCCGGGCCCGCAGGAGCTGCCGTCGGGGTTGACGCAGACGTCCGCGAGATCGGGGTCGGTGTATGGGTACGCTGTCACGTTCTGCCGCCCGGGCGTCGGCTCGAATGGAACCCACCCGAATGACGGGAACAACACCTCGACCCAGGAATGCGCGTTCTCGGTGGTCACGACGAGCCGGCCGGTCTCCTCGTCGAGCCCTCCGGGTGTGAAGCCCACCGCCAGGCGTGCCGGGATGCCGAGCGTCCGAAGCATGACCGCCATCGCGCTGGAGAACTGCTGGCAGAAGCCGACCTTCGTGCGGGTCAGGAACTCGACCATCGCCTGATCGCTCGAGGAGCCCGGCACCTCCGCGTCGTAGCTGAAGCCCCACCGGGGATCGATGAACCGGTCCTGGATCGCGATGATCTCGGCATAGGTCGTCGGTGCCCCGGCCGACCATCGCAGGGCGAGGGTCTCGATCTCGCGAGGCAGATCGTCGGGCGTCGCCGTGTAGCGCACGGTCTCCTCGGTGGCCACGATCGATTCCGCGCGCAGCTGGTCCGGGGTCGGCTGTACGACGTCGGCCACCGCCGTGTAGGTCACGCCCGGGCCGACGCCGCTCTCCAGCGCGACCGAGCCACCTTCGGGTTCCCATCGCATGCCATCGAGCGGCGCGTCGGTCGACCGCGGCGGGTAGGGAAGCGGCAGCCAGGGGAGCGCGAGCTCGCTCGTGGTCGTGAAGCTGACCTCGGCGGTCTCATCTGGTCGGGCGATGGGCGTGTTCGTGACGAGCGTCGCGCCCGGTACGACCGGCAGGCTGGGGGGCGAGGGCTCGGGGCTCCAGATGCGCCCGTCGAAGTTGGGGAGCGCGACCATGCGCCAGTAGCGTCCGAGGTCGGCGTCGACCTCGAGGACGGTGGCGACCTCGTCGCGCTGCAGGCTGGCCTGCACTGACACCAGCGGGTCGATGCGCACGCGGTCGTCATCGACGGTAGAGAAGTCGATGACGCCGCGGGAACCGAACCCCGGCAGCACGATCGGTGCCATCGCGGCGACGAGGACCGCGGTGGCGGCGACGCGCCTCGCGCCGCGTCCGGCCGCGACGTCGAGCCGGGTGGCGCGCCCCGGACCGGTCCACACCGGGCCCCAGCCTTGCACGCGCCGCAGTCCGTCGGCGAAGAGCACCGCGGTGGCGGCGACCAGGAACAGCAGCCCGAAGATCGGCCGAACCACGTCTTCGAGCACGGAATCTGCGAACCCGACCAACGCGACCGGCGGCAGGAGGGCGAGCAGCGGGCTTCCGGCGCGGAACGCGAGTGAGTGGGCGGCGAAGACGGCGGCCCACACGCCCGCGAGGCCCGCCATCATCAGCGGCACCAATGGAGGCGTCGGTGCGACCTGGGCACGTGCCTGTTCGCCGACCAGTCCGGCGGCGTCGAGCGCGGCCCGCAGCGTCTCGGTGGTCGGGAGCCCGTACCACGTGGTTTCGGGCAACACGAGCAACCCGATCGCGATCGCGAGTCCCGCGGCGCTCGCGATCGTGGCGAGCACGAGGGAACGCCGTTCCAGCACCGTGGCGATGACCGCCGACGATACCCCGGCCGCCAGCAACCGCAGCGTCGGCCCGTTGCCCTCGAACACGCGGCCGAGCGCGATCGCCGCGGCGGCGGCCACGAGCACAGTGGCGACGCCGGCGATCAGCCGCTGCGTGCGAGCGGACGTTCCCTGGGTGTGTGCCATCGTTCCTTCAGTGGGGTGGAGGGGGTCAAGACGATGCAGTCCCAGCCGGCCCGCGCGAACGCGAGGGTCGCCTGGGTGGCCCGGCCTTCGAGCTGTGCGGCCTGCCCGGGTGGCAGACGCGCGGGGTCGACCGGATGCACGAGGACGACGAGCTTGGGCCCGAACCCGGCTCCGGCACGGATCAACGACGTGAGCTCGCCGGGCGCCGGCGGCGCCGCGACGTAGACCAGCGATGTATCGGGCGAGGCGCCCGTTCGCAGGTGCGCGAGCGAGGGTCCGACCGAGCGAGCCGCTGCGTGCGAGATGCCCGCCAGGGCGTCGAGGAATCGCTCTTCGCTCACGATCGCGGGGGGGTTCTCGGTCGTTCCGAGGCGCAGCGCGAAGCCGCGCTGAGCGAGGAGCACCCCGAGCGTGGCGGCCACCGA
>Ga0224510_10001512_pt1 | contig 15269 bp, 16 predicted proteins | sample SF_May12_sed_USG_FD_170161 | JGI IMG/M metagenome (GOLD analysis project Ga0224510, IMG submission 170161) | Sediment microbial communities from San Francisco Bay, California, United States - SF_May12_sed_USGS_4_1 | ecosystem: Environmental > Aquatic > Marine > Sediment | place: USA: California... | reverse complement strand
AGGCTCCTAGGAGCCTCCGAACGTTCGGGTCGCCTGCTCGGGTGATATCGACGAGGTTGTGCGGCTGATGCACGACGCTGCGGCGTGGATGTCCGCCAAGGGAACGCCCGCCTGGGACGTCGCGCGGATCGACCGGACATTCGCGGAGACCTTCGTCCTGAGATCCGAGCTCCTAGTCGCGAGTTGCAGCGACGGCATCGTCGGCTGTTGCACCTTGTCGGCCGAGGATCCCGAGTTCTGGCCCGACGCCCTCAAGGGGGAGGCCGCATATCTGCACAAGCTCGCGGTGCGACGGACACATGCGGGCCGGGGTGTCAGCTCCGCGCTGATCGAGGCTTGCCGCCATGCCGCGCGAACGCAGGGGTGCGCCAAGCTGCGGCTCGACTGCCACCCGAACCTGCGTGGCCTATACGAGCGGCTCGGATTCACCCACGTCGACACTTTCAATCCCGGCTGGGATCCAACCTTCATCGCAGAACGCCTAGAACTCGAAATCTAACGTCCGTTCGGGCATCGAGGTCCATGTCGGGGTGGGACGGGCCCGTGGCTTCAAGATCACTTGCAGTCCGACCGCGATGTCTTGGTTGCGCGAGAGGTTGTCGATATCTGTTGATTTGCACCCAAATTTGACCCGGGATTTGCATTGAATTTTGACCCACCCCTTGTTGTCAGAATTATGTCTCGATTTTCAGTTTGCGGGTCTGTTTTTCCTCCTGCTTATTCTGAGTTGAACTGTGTTTGAAGCGGTAACTTTCATTGCCGGTTTCCAGGATGTGGCAGTGGTGGGTTAGTCGGTCCAACAACGCTGTTGTCATCTTTTCATCGCCAAACACTCGGCTCCATTCCGAGAAGCTCAAGTTGGTGGTCAGTATCACGCTGGTTTTTTCGTACAGCTTTGAGAGCAGGTGAAACAGCAGTGCCCCACCGGTTTGGCTAAAAGGCAAATATCCCAGCTCATCCAGAATCACCAAATCGGCATACAACAGACGGTTTGCGATTTGTCCCTGACGCCCAGATGATTTCTCTTGCTCCAGTGCATTGACCAAATCCACGGTGGAGAAGAAACGCACCCGTCGGTTCAAGTGCATCACTGCTTGTGTACCAATGGCTGTGGCCAGGTGAGTCTTGCCTGTGCCTGGCCCACCAATCAGCACCACGTTCTGGGCTTGTTCCATGAAGTCGCACCGGTGCAATTGTTTGACCGTGGCCTCATTAACCAGGCTTTGACTGAAGTCAAAGCCCACCAAGTCCCGATACACGGGGAACTTGGCCACCCGCAATTGATAGTTCACCGAACGTACTTCACGCTCTGCCACTTCAGCTTTAATCAAGCTGTCCAGCATGGGCAAGGCTTGATTAAATGCTGGTGAATTCTGATTGCCCAACTCCTCAATGGCGTGTGCCATGCCAAAGAGTTTCAAGGATTTGAGGATTCTCACATGGCCTTCATGCTGCATCATGGGCTCTCCTTAAACTGTCATAGCGGTTCACGTTGGCCTGTGGTTCCAATGTCAGCCTTAACCCCTTGGGAATTGGAATCGGTTTGGGTGGAGGTTCTTCGGTCAAACGTCCCAACAGATTAAGCACATGCTCCTTCGATGGCTTGCCACACTCCAATGCCAATTCCACAGCACTGAGTACCGCACCTTCATCGTGGTGCAATACAAGGGCCAGAATTTCCACCATGTCACGGTCACCGCCGGGGCGTTGCAGCAAGATGGATTGAAGCTTCTTGAACGCGGGTGGCAATTCAGCAAATGGCGCACCATTGCGCAACGCCCCAGGTTTCTTCTGAAGCACAGACAAGTAATGGTGCCAGTCGTATTGTGTGTGGCCACGCCGAGCGTGGCCACTGCCAAACAATCTTGGATGCTCGGCAATGTGTTGGCCTTCGGCAGCCATCACCAGCTTGTCTGCATAAATCCGAAGGCTGATGGCCCTGTTGGCGTAACTGGCAGGAACGCTGTAGCGATTGCCCTCGTGGTGAACAAGGCAGGTTGAAGTGACTCGCTTGGTTTGCTCCACGAATGCATCAAAGGCATTGGGTAGCGCCATCAACTCGCCTTGTTCATCGGCAAAGGCCTCTTGCACGGTTTGGTCCAATTCGGGGTGGCGCAGCTCAGACCACAGCGCTTTGCAGCGATGCTCAAGCCACACATTCAAATCAGCAAGGCTTTGAAAGTCTGGTGCCCCTTGCCACAGGCGTTGGCGGGAATCCTGCACGTTCTTCTCAATCTGGCCTTTCTCCCAACCCGATGCTGGATTACAGAACTGCGCATCAAACAGGTAGTGGCTGACCATGGCAGTGAACCGCTGATTGACCCTGCGCTCTTTGCCACGCCCCACCGAATCCACAGCGGTCTTCATGTTGTCGTAGATGCCGCGCTTGGGAATGCCACCGAAGATTTGAAAGGCATGCCAGTGGGCATCAAACAGCATTTCATGTTTTTGCTGGTAGTAAGCCCGAAGCACAAAGGCCCGGCTGTGGGCCAACTTAAACTGGGCAATCTGAAGTTTGACCTGTTTGCCCGCTATGCGGGCAAAGTCCTCACTCCAATCGAATTGGAAGGCTTCGCCACAAGCAAAGCGCAAGGGGATGAAACAACCCTTGCCCGAGGTTTGCGCCTTGAACTGTTCGGAATCTTTCCACTGTCGGGCAAAGGCACACACTCGGTCATAAGACCCGGTAAAGCCCAAAGCGACCAAATCCCGGTACATGCTGCGCAGGTTTCTGCGCAGCTTCTTTGTCTTTTTGTGCTCGGTGGAGAGCCACTGCCTTAACTTGGGCTCAAAAGGACTTAACTTGCCAACGCTGTCTCGCGCTGGGTACTGCGGTTCAACCACCTTGCTTTGCAAATACTTGCGAACGGTGTTCCTGGACAGGCCGCTTCGTCGGGCTATTTCCCGAATCGACGCACCATCGCGAAAATGCCAGCGTCGAATTGCGCTCAATATCGCCACGTTTATCACTCCTTGATTTCTCCCGCCATATCCAGACGGGAAACAGTGTCATACGTGGGTCAAATTTCGACGCAAATCTTTACCCTAAGTGGGTCAATTTTAGATGCAACTCAACAGGCCATGCTGAGTGTGCGATGGTTGATCGCTTCCTCGCCGCTCTCCACGGCGACGATGGCCGCCGCCATCAGCAAGTGCGCCAGTTCCCCTATGGTGCCCTCGCTGCGTGTGAGCAGGTAGCGAGCCATGTCCAGCGTGGCAATTGGGGAAGGCCGGCGCAGCGGGAGCGAAGCGGCGAAGCTGGCCAGCAGTGAGCAGCAATCGTCGTTGGCCTCCCATACCGGCAGCATCATCGGCTCGAAGCGATTTTCCAACTGGTCATCGGAGCGGATGGCTAGGTAGGCGTCGCGCGTGCCTACCCCAACCAACGGGATGCGCAGTTCGTTGCCGAGGAAGCGCAGCAGGTTGAGGAATTCCCGGCGGTTGACGCTGTTGCCGGCCAGCACGTTGTGCAGCTCGTCGATCACCAGCATGCGCACGCCGACCTTGCGCAGCAGTGCCAGAGCCAGTTGCTCCATTTCCGGCAACCGTGGGCGTGGGCGCAGCGGCGCGCCCATCGCGGCGAGCAGCGCGACGTAGAAGCGGATCACGGACGGCTCGGACGGCATCTGCACGACCAACACCGGGATGTGCTCCTGGTCGGCGTCGGAGCTGGCCGGGTGGGTGCGGCGGAACTTCTCGACGATCATCGACTTGCCATTGTTGGTCGGGCCAACCAGCAGCAGGTTGGGCATGCGTTGCTTGTTTGGCCACGCATAAAGGGCTTCCAGCCGGTTCAGCGCCTCGACTGCGCGCGGATAGCCGATCCAGCGGTCGGCGCGAAGGCGCTGGATGCGCTCGTCCGCCGGAAGACGGGCCAAGCCCTGGGCCGCCGGCAGCAGGTGGGACAGGTCGATGATGGGATATTCGTCCACGGCTACCACTCCTCAATCTGGTCGAACGGTTTGGCGGGTGGCAAGTTGTCTGCCTGCGGGTCGGCAATATCCGTATCCGGCGGAACGGGCTTGTCCGGCCGAGCTGATGTCTTGAGGTGCTGGCGGCGATCCGCGTCACGCCGCGCCTTGCGTGTGGCCTTCTGCGCGCTGGTCACAATCTCACGCATCTGGCCGATCATGCGGAACAGCGCCGACTCATCCACCTGTTCGCGCCCTTGCTGCCGCAGTTTCGCCAGCGCCTGCCGTTGTTCCCAGAGGGTGACAGCCGGATGCGACAAGGTACGGTAGGGAATTTCCAGGTAATGCTGTCCCTCCGGTTCCAGGACCCAGATACGGCTGATGTCGCGCGGATCGCGCCGGATCAGAAAGGACGGCCAGCGTTCACGCCGCGCAATCCACGGCTTGAGCGCATCGGCGTAGTAGTGGATGTGGTCGATGACAAAGCCGGTGCGGGTCAGCGTGCGCCGGAGGATCGGCAGAAAATCGACCAGGAACGAAGTAGCGCGTGTGACGACGGCCGGTACGCCGACACGCGCCACGGCCTCGGCCCAGCGCGCGGCCGGCGGTTGGAGCAGGCCGTTGTGCACCGAACCGTGGTAGGTGCCGACCGCCAATGTGAGCCAGCGCTCTAGCTCGCGCAGCGTCAGGGCGGCCTTGTTTTCGGAATCGTAGTCGCCGCGCTGGTCAGGGTTGGAGAAGGTCGTTCCCGGCAGTTCGTCGTGAATCATCTGCATCGCCGTGCCGATGATCCGTTCCACGATGCCGCCATAGTGCGGCTGTCCCAGCGGGCGATAGTCCAGCCGGATGCCATGCTGCTCGCAACCCCGGCGCAGGGCCTCGCTCTTGAACTCGGCCGCGTTGTCTAGGTAGAGCAGCAAGGGCTTGCCGCTCATCTGCCAATCCATTTCCACGTTCAGTCCTTCCAGCCAAGGGCGCTTGTCGCAGGCGACATGCACGAGGCACAGGCCAACCGAAACGGCAGACGGCGCTTCCAGCGTGACGACCATGCCGAGCACGCAGCGGGTGAACACGTCGATGGCGAGGGTCAGGTACGGGCGGCCAATAGGTTGCCGGTCGCGGTCATCGACCACGATCAGGTCGATGACCGTATGGTCTATCTGCACCTGCTCCAGCGGCGCGGTCACGGCAGGAGGCTCGCCGCCCACACCTTGTAGGTCACGAGCGGCATCCTGGCCTTCCCGCCGGCGGATGACCTTGCGCGGGTCAAGGCTAGCGATCCGTAAGGCCACGGTATTGCGCGCCGGCACTCGCAGTTTTTGAGCCTTGCACACCTGAGTGACTTCGCGGTGAAAGGCCGCTAGGCTGCGCTTCTGCTTGGTCAGGAACCGCTTTTGCAGTAGCTCGTGGATGACGCGCTCGACCGGTTCCGGCAAGCGCCCCTTACCTTTACCTCCACCGGACTGGCCGGGCACCAGATCCGTCACGAGGCCGCTGCCTTGCCGGGCACGCCGGATCAGAACGTATACCTGGCGCCGAGACAAGCCCAGCGCCTGAGCCGCCATATCGGCCGCTTCGTGCCCGACCGTCTCCGACTGCGCCAACGGACTGATGATCTCCGCACGACGGCGCGCACGCTCCCAAGCCTCATCAGGCAGAGTGGCCACGCCTTGTTCTGGAATCCGTGGGGTGTCCGTCGCCATGCTCACCTCGCTTTGGTGCACACGAGTATTGAGCATAGTCGAGATTGGTGCAGATCACTTCTGATATTGAACTGTCAGGAGCTGGCTGCACAACAGCCATTACGCCCAATCAACTGGTGCAGTCGTCTTCTGAAAATGACATCAAATTGGCTAGGTTGTTTTGGGCCATGCAACGGGGCCGGGTGGATCTCGTTGTGGATCTCGCCGGCGGGGATCTAGCCGTGGATCTCCGACCTGGTGCGCAGGCCAAAAAAAACCGCCCCGGAGTGCGGGGCGGCGAAGTAGGGCGGTCGTGCTGTTATCCGATCTTGGCGGCCCGCCTCGGCCGCTGCTCCTGTTTCTGCTCGCGCTTCTGTTCCTGGTCGATCCTCTGCGCCTTCTCCTGCTGGCCAACATCGACCAGCACCTTGCCCACGGCCGTACTGACCTGACGCTGTACGCCTTCGCGCCCCAGCTCGCTCTTGTTGGCCAAGTCGTTGAAGTCGGTGAAGCCCTTGGGATCGCCGGCCTGCTCGCCCGGTGCAAAGATCGGGAAGATGGCCTTGCCACCTACTGCCTTTGCGGCTTCCTCGGCCTTGGCCCGGCCGGGGTTGTAGCCGCGTTCCAGCTCCTGGGCCTTGTCGTCGTCGCCGGCGATGATGATGGGCTTGTCCGGGTACTTCTCATGCAGTGCGCGGGCGACGTGGGGCAGGTTGCCCGAGTCGAACGCCGCGACCGTGGCAAAGCCCAGCGTGTTGGCGCCGATTGAATTTTGACCTAGCGTGCTGATTGAATTTTGACCCAGGACCGGTTGCTGTTTTTGCAGCCAGCAACTGTGGATAAGTCTACCAGATTACCGGATTGATGTTTGAGATACGCGGGGAGTTCACTGAGGTTGCAAGCGTGGTGAACTCCCCGCGCGAGCTTGGTTAGAACGGCTCGTCGGGTGGTACTGCCTTGCTTCCCCTGCGTGCTTGCTCCCGCGATTTGATGCGGGTCTTCGCGGCCATGCTGCTGTGCTGGAACCGGTATGACTCGTTCCCTGTTTCGACGATGTGGCAGTGATGCGTCAGCCTGTCCAGCAGCGCCGTCGTCATCTTGGCATCGCCAAACACGCCTGACCATTCCGAGAAACTCAGATTTGTCGTGATGATCACGCTGGTGTGCTCATACAGCTTGGAGAGCAGGTGAAACAGCAGCGCCCCGCCTGCCTGGCTGAATGGAAGATAGCCAAGCTCATCGAGTATGACCAGGTCCATGCGCATCAAGGACATTGCGATGCGCCCGGCACGCCCATCCTGCTTCTCGCGCTCCAGCATATTGACCAGATCAACCGTGGAGTAGAAGCGTGCCCGCTTGCCCTGCGAGGTGATACCCGACACCGCGATGGCAGTGGCCAGATGCGTCTTGCCGGTTCCCGGGCCGCCGATGAGCACCACGTTCTGGGCCGTATCGGTAAACGACAGCGTTGCCAGCTGTCCCACCAGATGCCGGTCAACCTTGGAGGAGTTGAAGTCGAATCCGGCCAGATCCCGGTGCACGGGGAACTTGGCGGCGTTCAACTGGTTGCGCACCGAGCGCATGGCCCGGTCGGTTGCCTCGGCTTGCAATAGGTGCTCGATCAGCCACCTCGAAGAATCCATTGCTGCCGTTCCCTGTGCGGTCAAGTCCGTCCATGCCCCAGCCATTCCATGCAGCCGCAACCCCTTGAGTTCGGCAGTCACGTCACAGCGCATGATCAGTCTCCTCCGTGCCGAGCTGTTCTTCATCATCATGCCGCAGATCGTCATAGCGGCCGGTGTCCGCCAGCGGCTCATCATTGAGCTGCAAGCTTGTTTCCACGCAAGGTGGCGGGGCTGCCGCATTCAGCCGCCCCAGGACGTTGAGAACATGCTCCACACTCAGCACACCAGATTCGATGACCAATTCCACTGCAACCAGCACCGCCTCCAGCCCGGCGCGCGGCACTGCCGACAGCACCTGCGCCATGACGCGATCACCTTCCTTATCCCGCGTCAGCCCCTGCCTGAGCTGTTTGAGTGGCGCTGGCATGTCGGCGAACGGGGCGCCATTGCGCAGCGCTCCCGGCTTGCGCTCGATCAGCGCGATGTAGTGCTGCCAGTCGTAGCGGACATGCCCACGCTCGGTCAGGCGTTCATGGCTGGCTACAACCGCATCACTGGACACAACGATGACCTGACTGGGATAGAGCCGGACGCTGACCATCTTTCCAGCCAGTTCGCACGGCACTGAGTAATGGTTGCGCTGCACGTTGATCAGGCAGGTGCTGGATACACGGGCGGTGTTCTCCACGTACCCGTCGAATGGCGCAGGCATGGGCATCATGTGGGCGCATTCCTGCTCCAGCATTTCGGCCACGCTCAATTCCTTGTATTCGGGGTGGCGCAACTCGCCCCATAATGCCCGGCAGCGCTCTCCCAGCCACGCATTGAGTTCTGCAAAGGATCCGAACCGTCGGCTCTGCGCTTCCAGCCATATGCGCCGCCGGCTGTCCTGCACGTTCTTCTCGACAACGCCTTTCTCCCAGCCGGACGCGACATTGCAGAAGTCTGCGTCGAACAGGTAGTGCGCGCACATCACGGCAAAGCGCGCATTGACCACGCGCCCACGGCCCTTGTTGACCCGGTCAACAGCGGTCTTCATGTTGTCGTAGATGCCGCGCCGGGGAATGCCGCCCAGCGCAGCAAAGGAACGCGTATGGGCATCGAACAGCATCTCGTGCCCCTGGCTCGGATAGGCCACTAACCAGAATGCCCGGCTGGCACACAGCTTCAGGTGGGATACCTGCATGCGCCGGTATATGCCGCCAACCACCAGGCCCTCTTCACTCCAGTCAAACTGGAAGGCTTCGCCCAGCTCAAACTTCAGCGGCACAAAGGCATGGAGCTTCTTACCTTCATCGGCACGCCACTCACGAATGAACGCCGTCACCTGGCTGTAGTTGCCAGAGTAACCATCCGCCTTGATTTGCGCGAATAAATCCCTGGCGGTGCGCCGGTTCTGCTTGGGGCGATGCGAATCAGCCTTGAGTGCTTGTTCCAGTGTGCCGTGGAAGGCGCTGAGCTTGCCAGTTGCCTTAGTCCTGCAGTATTTCGGCGGAACAGCTTTCTCATCCGCCCTTAACCATTTGCGTATCGTATTGCGCGACAAACCCGTGCGCTTTGCGATCTTGTGAAGCGACATCTTGTCGCGCAGATACATCCGTCGAATCTTTCCAAACATTTCCATAGTGATCACCTTTCGTCTCCTGCCTAGAAATTAGGCAGAGCAAGTAGAACACCTGGGTCAATTTTGGATCAGCACATCCCCTCAAAGTGGGTCAATTTTCGGTCAGCAACAACACCTGTGGTCGCTGCCGGGCTGGATCGGCAAGCCCATTGCCTTCATCTTGTCGCTGCCGGCGCTATACCTGGCCTTCCTGGTGCTGCGCGCCTACTCCGTTCGGACAGGGAAGCGGAAGTGAAGCCGCTGCGCATGTCGGACGGTTCGCTTGAGCTGTTGAAGTGGCTCGCCTTGGTCTTGATGACCGGCGATCACGTCAACAAGTATCTGTTCAACGGCACCATTGATTGGCTGTTCGATGCCGGCCGGCTTTGCTTGCCGATCTTCGTTTTTGTCCTGGCGTACAACCTTGCTCGGCCTGGTGTGTTCGAGCGCGGGGCCTATCCCCGCACCATGAAACGCATGGCGCTGTTCGGTGTGGTCGCCTCGGTGCCATTCATCGCCCTGGGCGGCCTGGGCGGCGGGTGGTGGCCGCTCAATGTCATGTTCACCCTCTTGGTCATTACGGCCACGCTGTACCTGGTCGAACGCGGTGGTGTTGGCAACCTGGTTGCCGCCGGCCTGGTGTTCCTGGTCGGCGGTAGCGTTGTTGAATACTGGTGGCCGGCCATCGTTCTCGGCCTGGCCGTCTGGTCTTATTGCAAGCGCCCCACCTGGACAGCCGCGGCGGTCGCGCTGCTGGCCCTGGCCGCGCTCTGGTTCATCAATCGCAACCTGTGGGCCTTGGCGGTGTTGCCGCTGCTCCTGGTCGCCTCTCGCATTGATCTGTCCATGCCGCGCCTGCGCTGGGCTTTCTATGCCTATTACCCGCTGCACCTGGCTGCGCTCTGGTTGATCCGCATTCCCATGAGCAAGGCCGGATACCTATTCTTTTGATTGGAGTCTGTCCGATGCGTAAAGCGTTCTTCCTGGCCATTTCCTTGGCGTCCATGATCTTCGCGCAAGGCGCGCTGGCCGCCGACTACGGCACCGCCCATAGCACGCCTGTTTCCTCGATGGTGATGGTTTCCTTCCCGGACAGCAGCACCACGTTCCAGCCGCCGGCGGACGTGGCCGCCGTCCTTGCTGACGCCCGCGCCGCCTCGATGATCTATGTCAACGGCCGCACCAGTACGAACCGGCCCAGCGCCCGCGATGAAATCCTGGCATTGAAGCGTGCCTTGTCGGCGCGCAAGTACCTGGTGGATCGTGGCGTGTCGCCGCTCAAGATCATGGTGAATTTCGCGTCGGCCGCCGACTACGTGACCGAGAACATCACGCCCGAAGGGCGCTACCAGAACCAACGTGTTGAAATCGAATTGATCTACGTGCCCATGTTCTAGGCACGGGCCGTCCACTTTTTTCACTGATAAGGAGTTTGCTGCATGAAATCTATAAACCGCCTAGCTCTTGCTTTGCCGATCCTGGCCCTTGCCGGTTGCGCCGCGCTGGATCAGGTCGCCAAGGACATTCAAAAGGCCACGGCCCCGGTCATGGTGACGGATACGCTGCCGCAGATTTGCCAAGCGGCGAAGAACAACCAGGTGCAAGCCAATAGCACGTATGTCGGTAAGGGCCTGGCCATGACTGGCGAAGTCCGGTCAGTCAATGAAGGCTTCCAGCCTCACTATCGCGTGCTGTTGAAAGCTGGCCAAGTGTCGATTCACGCCGGCACCGACAACAAGGCCAACGTCACCGCGTTGACAGTCGGCAAGACGGCCCGCGCCTCCGGTGTCATTACGGACGTGTCCTATGACTTCAACGGCTGCGCAATCTCTTTGAAAGACGCGACGTTCTAGCCCAGCAAGGAAACGGCCGCCGATCATGGACATTAAGCGAAAGAATCATCCGCTTAACATTTCTGCGATATTGGACGTACTAGCCCCGCTGGCATGGGTAGCATTGGTATCACTTGTTGCTCTAGCTGGCAGGGCAGTCGGCAATGACTGGATGTTGTTCGGCGGCCTGTGGTTTGCCTTAGCTGTTGCGGCTGGCTTATGGGCTTCCAGACAACCCTGGATTGTGAGAACGGGAAATCCGATAGAACGCCGTATCGGAATCGGTCTTTCCGTCGCCCTGATTCCTGTTTTGACCTATGCCATAGCTCTGCTGTCTGGCATTGCGCTAGAACGAGTTTCAAGCGAGCGATACGCTGCCGCCCGCAGCGCCTTTGTGGCCGACGCGGACGGCTTCCCCTTCCTTAAAAAGTTTGCGCTTGAACATTACGGTGTGCATGTCGTGCTTTCATCCGCTGTGTCTGGTTGGAACACGAACACCGTTGCACTACCACACTCGATCCCGGCGCTTATGTACGTAGGGCCTGGCTACTGTGATCTGGTCTTGAATCCGGCGAATGTCCTAAAAGGCTTCACCGGCTCCGATCCCACCCCTTGGATTAAAGGGGTTATGGTGCATGAACTTGCGCACTGTCTGGACGTTTCCCGCGATATGCCCAGCTTTACAGGCCGCGATATCGGCACCCGCTCTATCGCTCCTGGTGCGGCTGTTAGCGCGGTGACTCTGGAACAGCACCTAGAGGCCGCGTCACGGCTTCCATCGCAAGTATGGCGTGAAGCCTTGGCAGATAGCTTTACTGTCGGCTTTTGGCGAATGACCGAACCCAGCGCCGACCAACTTATTACCGATCTCCTTGAAAAGCGTTCCAGCGGTGATGCCGCGCACTACACAAGCTGCTGGATCGAACAGGCAATGCAAACCCCCCTGCCCCGCTCGATGCCGGCATTATTGCCTTGGGCCGATACCATCCGCGCGTCATCAACCTGTACGCTTTGACGCCACGGCTTTGTGCAATGCCCACACTCTTTTGACCTGACTTTCGCTGCACCTGGCCAGTTTCGCCGTTTCCGCGATGCTATGCCCAGCAGTGCGCAGCGCAATGATCCGATCATGCGCCAGTGTGTCGGCCTTACGGCCGGTGTAGCGGCCGGCCTGCTTGGCCAGCTCCACGCCTTGCCGCTGACGCTCGCGCCGATCCTCGTAGTCATCGCGTGCGATCTGCAACGCCAGCTTCAAAAGCATGTCCTGGACGGATTCCAGAACAACCTTGGCCACGCCCTTCGCCTCGGCGGCCAGCTCCGTCAAATCCACCACACCAGGCACGGCTAGCCTGGCGCCCTTGGCCCGGATCGAGGCCACCAGGCGTTCGGCCTCGGCCAGCGGCAAGCGGCTGATTCGGTCGATCTTCTCCGCAACCACGACTTCACCAGGTTGCAGGTCGGCAATCAGGCGCAGCAGCTCGGCGCGATCGGCGCGTGCGCCGCTGGCTTTCTCGCGGTAGATGCCGGCGACGTAAAAGCCGGCCGCCTTCGTGCTCTCCACGATGGCATCCTGCCGGCTTAGGTCTTGTTCCTCCGTGCTCACGCGCAGGTAGATGCGTGCGACTTTCATGCGGGCCTCCTGGTCATTTTGGGTATAGGGAAAATGACCATTGTTTCACGCCTAGCCAAAAAGGGAAGGTTCCCGGTTCAAATGTCGTTTTCAGAAGACGGCTGCACTGAACGTCAGAAGCCGACTGCACTATAGCAGCGGAGGGGTTGGATCCATCAGGCAACGACGGGCTGCTGCCGGCCATCAGCGGACGCAGGGAGGACTTTCCGCAACCGGCCGTTCGATGCGGCACCGATGGCCTTCGCGCAGGGGTAGTGAATCCGCCAGGATTGACTTGCGCTGCCCTACCTCTCACTAGTGAGGGGCGGCAGCGCATCAAGCGGTGAGCGCACTCCGGCACCGCCAACTTTCAGCACATGCGTGTAAATCATCGTCGTAGAGACGTCGGAATGGCCGAGCAGATCCTGCACGGTTCGAATGTCGTAACCGCTGCGGAGCAAGGCCGTCGCGAACGAGTGGCGGAGGGTGTGCGGTGTGGCGGGCTTCGTGATGCCTGCTTGTTCTACGGCACGTTTGAAGGCGCGCTGAAAGGTCTGGTCATACATGTGATGGCGACGCACGACACCGCTCCGTGGATCGGTCGAATGCGTGTGCTGCGCAAAAACCCAGAACCACGGCCAGGAATGCCCGGCGCGCGGATACTTCCGCTCAAGGGCGTCGGGAAGCGCAACGCCGCTGCGGCCCTCGGCCTGGTCCTTCAGCCACCATGCCCGTGCACGCGACAGCTGCTCGCGCAGGCTGGGTGCCAAGCTCTCGGGTAACATCAAGGCCCGATCCTTGGAGCCCTTGCCCTCCCGCACGATGATCGTGCCGTGATCGAAATCCAGATCCTTGACCCGCAGTTGCAAACCCTCACTGATCCGCATGCCCGTTCCATACAGAAGCTGGGCGAACAAACGATGCTCGCCTTCCAGAAAACCGAGGATGCGAACCACTTCATCCGGGGTCAGCACCACCGGCAAGCGCCGCGACGGCCGAGGTCTTCCGATCTCCTGAAGCCAGGGCAGATCCGTGCACAGCACCTTGCCGTAGAAGAACAGCAAGGCCGCCAATGCCTGACGATGCGTGGAGACCGAAACCTTGCGCTCGTTCGCCAGCCAGGACAGAAATGCCTCGACTTCGCTGCTGCCCAAGGTTGCCGGGTGACGCACACCGTGGAAACGGATGAAGGCACGAACCCAGTGGACATAAGCCTGTTCGGTTCGTAAGCTGTAATGCAAGTAGCGTATGCGCTCACGCAACTGGTCCAGAACCTTGACCGAACGCAGCGGTGGTAACGGCGCAGTGGCGGTTTTCATGGCTTGTTATGACTGTTTTTTTGTACAGTCTATGCCTCGGGCATCCAAGCAGCAAGCGCGTTACGCCGTGGGTCGATGTTTGATGTTATGGAGCAGCAACGATGTTACGCAGCAGGGCAGTCGCCCTAAAACAAAGTTAGATGCACTAAGCACATAATTGCTCACAGCCAAACTATCAGGTCAAGTCTGCTTTTATTATTTTTAAGCGTGCATAATAAGCCCTACACAAATTGGGAGATATATCATGAAAGGCTGGCTTTTTCTTGTTATCGCAATAGTTGGCGAAGTAATCGCAACATCCGCATTAAAATCTAGCGAGGGCTTTACTAAGCTTGCCCCTTCCGCCGTTGTCATAATCGGTTATGGCATCGCATTTTATTTTCTTTCTCTGGTTCTGAAATCCATCCCTGTCGGTGTTGCTTATGCAGTCTGGTCGGGACTCGGCGTCGTCATAATTACAGCCATTGCCTGGTTGCTTCATGGGCAAAAGCTTGATGCGTGGGGCTTTGTAGGTATGGGGCTCATAATTGCTGCCTTTTTGCTCGCCCGATCCCCATCGTGGAAGTCGCTGCGGAGGCCGACGCCATGGTGACGGTGTTCGGCATTCTGAATCTCACCGAGGACTCCTTCTTCGATGAGAGCCGGCGGCTAGACCCCGCCGGCGCTGTCACCGCGGCGATCGAAATGCTGCGAGTCGGATCAGACGTCGTGGATGTCGGACCGGCCGCCAGCCATCCGGACGCGAGGCCTGTATCGCCGGCCGATGAGATCAGACGTATTGCGCCGCTCTTAGACGCCCTGTCCGATCAGATGCACCGTGTTTCAATCGACAGCTTCCAACCGGAAACCCAGCGCTATGCGCTCAAGCGCGGCGTGGGCTACCTGAACGATATCCAAGGATTTCCTGACCCTGCGCTCTATCCCGATATTGCTGAGGCGGACTGCAGGCTGGTGGTTATGCACTCAGCGCAGCGGGATGGCATCGCCACCCGCACCGGTCACCTTCGACCCGAAGACGCGCTCGACGAGATTGTGCGGTTCTTCGAGGCGCGGGTTTCCGCCTTGCGACGGAGCGGGGTCGCTGCCGACCGGCTCATCCTCGATCCGGGGATGGGATTTTTCTTGAGCCCCGCACCGGAAACATCGCTGCACGTGCTGTCGAACCTTCAAAAGCTGAAGTCGGCGTTGGGGCTTCCGCTATTGGTCTCGGTGTCGCGGAAATCCTTCTTGGGCGCCACCGTTGGCCTTCCTGTAAAGGATCTGGGTCCAGCGAGCCTTGCGGCGGAACTTCACGCGATCGGCAATGGCGCTGACTACGTCCGCACCCACGCGCCTGGAGATCTGCGAAGCGCAATCACCTTCTCGGAAACCCTCGCGAAATTTCGCAGTCGCGACGCCAGAGACCGAGGGTTAGATCATGCCTAGCATTCACCTTCCGGCCGCCCGCTAGCGGACCCTGGTCAGGTTCCGCGAAGGTGGGCGCAGACATGCTGGGCTCGTCAGGATCAAACTGCACTATGAGGCGGCGGTTCATACCGCGCCAGGGGAGCGAATGGACAGCGAGGAGCCTCCGAACGTTCGGGTCGCCTGCTCGGGTGATATCGACGAGGTTGTGCGGCTGATGCACGACGCTGCGGCGTGGATGTCCGCCAAGGGAACGCCCGCCTGGGACGTCGCGCGGATCGACC